>QFZN01002942.1_pt1 | contig 17293 bp, 15 predicted proteins | sample 1740101 | NCBI WGS metagenome assembly QFZN01 (sample SAMN09210849, study PRJNA391713) | Ciliate metagenome, whole genome shotgun sequencing project. | isolation source: combination of 50 Heterometopus sp. ciliate cells from an enrichment culture... | host: Heterometopus sp. ...
TAAATAGAATAAAAAAAATAGGAATAAGAATTAATAATAAACGAATTTTTAATGTAATTACAATCCTAAATGTCTTAGATGATCATCAAGGCCTATTTCTGGAATTATCTCGTATGAAACAGAACCTGGAATGGATCTTTTCGTCATAAAATTCATTGCAAAAGAATTGACATACTCTTCTGCTTCTTCCACACTGTTCCATTCGTATAATCCCTGAAAATCTCCGTTTCTTCTATTTATCATCCAATATTTTTCCCTGAATCCTGGAAGACCAATTATAAATAACATGGGTAAAAGTGAAAATTTTATGTTTCTTTTGGGTGACATTCCGTTTACATGAAATCTGACACATAATACTGCTCGTTTTTGCCCTTTTTGATTTTTTGATTTTTTGATTACGTGTCTAAATACAGTAAATCTATGGCCATCTAACATTTGTACAGTTTTACCGATTTCATCTCTTTTGAATTGTATTTTACCTGTTGTGATTCCTGTTATTGTTTTTATGAAAGTTGATATTTGGGTGTAACTCATCGAGCATCCTCTCTAGGTGGGATATGAATTGGCAATATAAAAATTTAAAATAGAATATAAAAATTTATTATCTCAAACTCTGTAAGGGTTTGAACGCCGGGACTGGGATTTGAACCCAGGTGGAGTCAAACTCCACAGGATCTCAAGTCCTGCGCCTTCCCTGGCTAGGCTATCCCGGCATAATATAAAAAAGGGGTTAAGCTATATTAGCTTTTTAATTCGATTTCTATGCTCACGTTGTCTGGTACATTAACCTTCATGACTTGACGCATTGCACGTTCATCTGCTTCAATCCCAACGAGTCTCTTGTGGATTCGGAGCTCCCATTTTTCCCATGTTGCTTTTCCCTCTCCATCTGGAGATTTACGGGTTGGCACTACAAGTTTTTTGGTTGGCAATGGTATTGGTCCTGATAGGTCCACGCCGGTTCTCTCTGCTATTCTTTTGAGCTGATCACATACATATGCAAGTTTCTCAGGATCTGTACCTGTGAGTTTTATTCTGGCTTTGTGCATTCCAATCCTCCATAAAAATAAAAAGAAGGTTTAATATTACCTTCAGTTATTATCTGTTAATTACTTAGCTGGTACGATGTCAATACACATTCCAGCGGCCACTGTTTGACCCATGTCCCTTATAGCGAATCTTCCCATGTGTGGAATTTCCTTGATCTTTTCGATTACCATAGGTTTTGTTGGTCTGACAACAACAAATGCTGCGTCACCAGTTTTAAGGAAATCTGGATTTTCTTCTTTGGTCTGACCTGTTGCTGGGTCCAGTTTTTTCTGGAGTTCCATAAAGGTACATGCAACCTGTGCTGTGTGACAGTGGAATACAGGTGTGTATCCAACGGTGATAACACCGGGGTGCTGTAGTACAACAATCTGTGCTGTGAACTCTTTTGCAACTGTTGGTGCATTTGAAGTATGTCCAGCTACGTCTCCTCTTCTGATGTCGTTTTTACCAACACCTCTGACGTTGAAACCTACGTTGTCACCTGGTTCTGCTTGATCAAGCATTTCATGGTGCATTTCGATGGTTTTTACTTCTCCACTTGAACCCGGAGGTTCAAATATGATGTTGTCACCTTTTTTCATTATTCCAGTTTCTACTCTTCCTACTGGGACAGTTCCGACACCAGTGATTGAGTAAACATCCTGAACAGGTACCCTTAATGGTAGCTGTGTTGGTTTTTCTGGAGCTTTGAGTTCAGCAAGTGAGTCAACAAGTGATGGTCCTTTGTACCATGGTGTGTTTTCAGATGCCTTTGTGATGTTGTCTCCCTGGAATGCAGAGATTGGTATGAAGTTGATATCTTTTGGTTTGTATGCTACTGTTTTAATTAAAGCAGATACTTCTTCTTTGAGTTCGTTGAATTTTCCTTCATCGTATTTAACAAGATCCATTTTGTTTATTGCAACGATTAATTGGTTGATACCCAGAGTTCTTGCAAGGAAAGCATGTTCCTTGGTCTGAGGCATTACACCATCATCAATTGCAACTACTAATACTGCTGCGTCAGCTTGTGATGCACCTGTAATCATGTTTTTAACGAAATCCCTGTGACCGGGACAGTCCACAATTGTGAATTCATATTTGGGAGTATCGAATTTTGCGTGTGCAAGGTCGATTGTAACCCCTCTTTCTCTTTCTTCTTGGAGCTTGTCCATAACAAATCTAAACTTGTTTTCACCATCTGAGAGCTGCTGTTCAGCTATAGCTCCTGATTGTAATAGAATGTGTCCGACAAGTGTTGATTTACCATGGTCTACGTGTCCAATAAACGCTAAGTTCATATGTTCTTTTTGTTTAGCCATAAAATATACCTCCATTTAACATTTGTATAATTTTATTAGTTTTATTCATCAATTTTTGATCAGCCTATGTAATGGTCTGGTCCATAAGGCTCTGGACTTAATCCTTTCCTAGCTCTTATCTCTCTTATAATTGTCTTCTGAAGTTCAGGAGGCAATCTTACAAAGCCAGCACTCTCAGTTGACCAGAGACATCGACCTTCAGCAGCAGATCTTATATCTCCTGCGAATCCGAACATTTCAGCAACAGGTACAGTTGATTCCAATGTAGCCATGTCTCCTTCTTGTGACATGTCAACTATCTGTCCTCTTCTGTTTTGTATTTCCCTAGTTGCTGCACCCATATAGTCTTGTGGAACGTTGATAAATACTTTTTGTATTGGCTCCAATAGTGTTGGGTTGGCCAGCATGATTGCACCGTACACAGCTTTCCTTATTGCAGGTAAAACCTGAGCTGGACCTCGGTGAACAGCATCTTCGTGTATTTTAGCGTCTTTGAGTGATATTTTAAGCCCCATAACCTTCTCTCTAGCTATTGGCCCATCATCAAGTGCACTTTCAAATCCTTCGAGTAAAAGTTCTTTTATCTCATCCAGATACTGAATACCACGTGTCATGTTTATGAATAGAGACCTTTTGTAAACATCCCATACCTTTTTTGCTTCATCTTTAGGAAGACCATACTCTGTAAAGGTTGATGTGTTTTCTTTCTTTTTAACACGTCCTTCTTTGATCTTTCCTTCCTGTATGGCTTGGAAAAGTTCGTCTGAAAGTGGTTCTATGTCAATGTAATATCTGTTGTGTTTGTTGGGGGATTTTCCTTCGACAGGACCTGCTTTTCCAGCAATAGTTTCCCTGTAAACTACGATTGGTTCTGAAGTTTCGATTTCAACACCTTTTTCATTGATACGGTAAGTGATGATCTCTAAGTGAAGTTCACCCATACCGGATATAAGGTGCTCTCCTGTTTCTTCGTTGATTTCTACTCTGACTGTTGGGTCTTCTTTTCCAACTTGTCTTAATACTTCGATGAGTTTTGGAAGGTCCTTTGTGCTCTTTGCTTCAACTGCAACTGTAACAACGGGTTCTGATATGTGTTCAATACCTTCAAATGCATCAATAGTAGTTCCTAGGTTGGTTACTGTTTCACCAGCCATAGCATTCCTTGCACCAGTTATTGCAACTATATTACCTGCAGGAACTCTATCTGTATTAATACGTTCAGGTCCCATGTAAACTCCAACTTGTTGGGTTCTGGCTTTTCCATGAGAACCTACGAAGAATATTTCTGTTCCCTTCTCTATGGTTCCACCGTAAACCCTTCCAGTTGCAATTTCACCCGCATGTTTATCTATGCTTACGTTTGTTATCATCACTGCAAGTGGTGAATCTGGGTCTGTATTAATCATACCCTGTCCTTCAACAGATTCTATATCTCCATTCCATATACTTGGCACCCTGTATCTTTGAGATACATCTGGACTTGGAAGGTGGTCTACAACCATTCCTAACAGAACATCGTGTATAGGCACTTTATCTGCTAAATCCTTCTGTTTATCATTTTTACAAGCTTCACGTATATCATTGAATGTTATGCCTGTTTTCTGCATCATTGGGACATTTATAGCCCAATTATGATATGCTGAACCAAATGCAACACTTCCATCTTCAACTCTTGCAAGCCATTCCTTTTTGAACTCTTCTGGAGCCATATTTTTAATGAGCTTATTTGCACTTGCAATTATCTTTAGGAATCTGTTCTGTAATTCATCACCTTCAAGTTTGAGCTCATTTATAAGACGATCAACCTTGTTTATGAATAAAACAGGGCGAACATTCTCTTTTAAAGCCTGACGTAGAACAGTTTCTGTCTGAGGCATTATACCTTCAACTGCACACACAACAACAACAGCACCATCTACAGCCCTCATTGCCCTTGTAACGTCTCCACCAAAGTCAACATGACCTGGTGTATCTATTAGGTTTATTAGATACTCTTCATCCTTGTACTTGTGAACCATTGAAACATTTGCAGCATCTATGGTAATTCCTCTTGCCTGTTCCTGCTCATCAAAATCCAGGAAACGCTGATCTCCAGCAAGTTCTGAAGATATCATGCCTGCCCCGGCAAGGAGATTGTCTGATAGTGTAGTTTTCCCATGGTCAATATGAGCTACAATACCGATGTTCCTTATATACTTAGGAGTGTACATCAATTCCTTAATTTTATTAATCATCTTAGTACGTCTACTCACCAAAATCACCTAGTAACCAAAAATTTATAATCATAATATTAGTGGGCAGATCTTGCAATTCTCTCTTTTTCTTCCTTCTTTCCGATTGCAAAGCTTCTTGTATCGTACTCTGCAGCAAAAAGAAGTTCATCAGCAAGACATTCTTCTACAGATCGTTTCCTTTTGAATGATGATTGTAGAGCGCCTCTTGTTAAGAATCCAACAGCCAGATCAACCCTTCTCTGTGGTGCTATATCCACTGCAACTTGATATCCTATTCCACCATACTTTATTCTGGTTGTTTCTTCACGTGGTGCAGTGTTTTCTACAGCTTTCACTAGAACCTGAATAGGGTTCTTTTTTGACCTTTGGTTTATAATATCCAATGCCCCTTTAACTATGTTGTAAGACTTGTTCTTTTTCCCAGAGTTTCTCTGTGTTCTCATGATTTTGTTCATGAGCCTTTCAACTATGGAAACTTTGGATTTTGCGAACTGCCTTTTAACATGCCTTCCTAGGGTGTGCGGAACCATAATTTCGTCAAGGCAAATGTAGTTAATCAGACCTAAGTCCTCTACCTTCACCTCTTCTAACTCCCATTTATCGAAGACCTTAAAACTCATAAAATTACCTCACTTTTATCTCACTGGTTTTTCTATTCTACCTATAACCATTTGTTGTAATGATACGTTGTTAACCTTTGTAACCTTCCATCTAACACCAGGGATATCTCCCATAGACCTTCCTGAAGGTCCTCCGATTCCCTCGATCATGACCTCGTCATGTTCATCAATGAAACCTATTGCACCGTCTCCTGGAGCGAAGGCTGTTAATTGTTTACCATTCTTTATAAGCTGGACACGTACACATTTCCTTATAGCAGAGTTGGGTTGTTTTGCCTCTACACCTACTTTTTCAATAACGATTCCCCTAGCTTGGGGTGCGCCTTCAAGTGGATCTGCTTTTACATCTAATCTAAGAGCTTTCCTCTTATATTCCACATCCTTCCACCTGAAATTTTGTCTATTCTTTTTAAGCTTTTTTGCTGCGAAAAGTCCTGGCAAATGAAATTCCTCCTTGTAAATATTACAATTTAATCAAAGTTATCAGATATTCAATTTATGATTATTTAATATAATATCATTCGATGATAATCAACGAGTAACATTTATTATTTGAATACTATGATTTGAATCAATCTGTTTCTTCGTTCTTCTCTATTTTATAATAATGTTATTTATATTATGCTGTCTCTTGGCTAAGAGTCTGGCTCGTTCAATATTTTGGCCACCTTTTCCAATAGCAGTTCTTTTATTTCTTGAATCTGCTTCAAGAGTAGCAATCTTCTCCCCATTTTCCTTCTGAAGTATTCTTATACTTCTGATCTTGGCAGGAGCCATGAGATTACCTATGAATTCAACTTGATCATCTGAGTGTTCAATTACCTCAACACCCTTGTCAACTGTTTTTTGAACCTTGGCAACAGTGCTGCCTCTTTTTCCAATGGCAAGTCCCATATCTCCCTTTTTAACAAGGAAGGTTAATTTACCATTTTCATCATCAACTAAAAGGTCCTTTACCATTGCACCGGTCATACTTTCAAACAGTGCAATGTACCTTATTTCATTGGTTGAAAATTTTATAGTCACAGAAACTACCCCATAATCTCTAATATAGTGGAGTCACCAGGATCCTTAATAATTAACGTTGCAACTGTGAATGGTTTACCGCATACAGATCCAAGATCCACACTAGTACCATCATAATTGTAAACAGTGATATCTGATAATTCTGAATACTGTTCAACATCTTCCCTTATATCTTTAGGGCAGTTACCTGCTAGTATCACGAGCTTACCCTTTCCAAGCTTCAGCTCCTGAATTGATTTATCAGATCCTAGTATAACATTACCTGTATCTACAGCAACTCTTATTCCTCTATCTATATCCATCTACTGCCTCCTATTTCTTCTCTTTCATAATGACGCCAACAGACCCTGTTCCCAGTGGTATTGGCTGCCCTATTATAATATTTTCAATTATACCAGTGAGGTGATCAATTTCTCCCCTAATACTGGCCCTTAAAAGGTGTTTACCTGTCTCTTCAAAAGAAGCTCTTGCAAGAACACTGGCCTTTTCACCGCTTATACCGTGTCTTCCAATGGATTTTACCTTACCATCAGCAGTCATCATATCTGCAACCAGCATTATATGCCTTACATCAACTGTAAGTCCTTGTTCTTCCATTGTACTCTGTGCTTCATGTATGATTGCATTTCGCGCTGCCTCTACTCCTAAAACCTTCTCTACCTCATGGATGTCATTAGTGCTTGTTCTGGTTTTATTAACACCTTCCATTTTGAGGACGGCTCCAAGATTTGAACCTTCAGTGTGTATAGCCCATTCTGCACCTTCTTTCCTGATCACAACCTTCCCGATGTTTTTAACACCACTTATCTGGAGATCGCGAACCTTATCAGCTAAAAGTCTTAATTCTCTTATTGCATGTTTAGGATCAGAAATCGTAGGTTCAAAACTGAGTAGGTTCTTATCTATTTCTACTTTCTTAAAAGCTTTTTCTATCTTGGCTATGATCTCGTCATGGTCTAGTCTTTTATCTTCAACCTTGGCTTCATCGATCTCTATGGAAAGGTTCATATTTGCATAATTGACGTTGAAATCTTTTAAAATATCATTCAGGACAATTTTACCGATACGATTGGCTATTCGCCTCACGAACTCTTCGTCTGCACTGTACTCTTCATCGAAGTATATTCCCATTGTTGGAGTTGATATCTTCTTTCTAGCATCAACAATTTCTATTAGACGTGGCAGTCCCAATGTAACATTCAGCTCTGCAACACCTGCATAGTGAAAAGTACGCATGGTCATCTGGGTACCAGGCTCTCCAACAGACTGTGCAGCAACAGTACCAACTGCCTCTCCATTTTCTACACCTGCACGCTGGTTTGCTTTTTTAATTTCCTTAACAAGTTCATCTAGTTCCTTGTCATTTAATTCATGTCTTTCGGCTGCTTCAGCTATTTCATAAATAAGTTTTTCAGGAAATTTGGTCCTTTTCTTCTTAACAACCTTTTCTACCTTCTCTATGTCCACAAAACCACCTGATCCTAAATTACGTCCCATCAAATTAATATCAATTATTCATAAATAAAAATGGATGCGATGAATCCATTTTGGTTATTTAACCTTGGATTTTATTCTCATTTCATCTATCATCCTGTCTATATCTGCAACTTTACCGTAGTCACTTTTTGCAGGATCTATACCATCTTCACCATACTCTGTTTGGATTATAACTCCTCTGTTGTCCCGTACAGTTCCATCTGGTTGTACATTTAGGTCCTGCAGAGCATTAACAAGTCTTCGCTGCATGTAACCGCTCTGTGCAGTACGTATAGCTGTATCCACAAGTCCTTCCCTTCCACCCATTGCATGGAAGAAAAATTCTAGCGGGTCAAGGCCCTTTTTGTAGCTTGAGTGAACAAATCCACTTGCCTTTGCACCTAATTCTCCTACTTGGAAGTGAGGTAAGGTACGTTTACTGTAACCTCTTTCTATACGTCCACCACGGACAGACTGCTGACCTACACATGCTGCAATCTGGGTCAGGTTCAACATTGATCCTCTTGCACCTGTAAGTGCCATTATAACTGCATGGTTCTCCATTCCAAAGTAACTTTCAGCTATTTCACCAGACTTGTCCCTTGCTTCACCCAGTACCTGCATTATCTTCATTTCAAGTGTTTCCCTCAGGCTTCGGCCAGGAAGGGCTTCTAGCTCTTCATTATGGAACGCATCGATAAGTTTTTCAACCTTTGCCTCTGCATTTGCTAGTAACTCTTCTATACGGTCCTTGGCTTCCCTTGGAATTTCTTCGTCTGCTGTACTGGTTGTGAAACCTCTTTTCATTATTCCAGATATTGCAAGTTTTGTTGAAGCATCAAGGAATTCACGTGCCTTGTCCGTACCATACTCCTTGACTATGGAATCAAGTATCTTACCTGAAAATGCACCATACGCTTTTTCATCCATGGCACCCGATCTAATCTGTCCATTTTCAATAACAACGTATGCATCATTTTTACATTCCTGTTTAAGGCATTCATCACATTTCCTGCATATCTCTGCCTTGTAAACCATGTTCAGATCTTTAGGAAGTAGCAGACTGAAAACCTGTTTTCCAGTCCAATCTTCACCTGTTGGCTTTGGTAATGGCATTCTTGCATGTTTAACCATCTGGAATACATCCTCTTCTGAGAAGTTTGAACCTTCTCGGGTTAGAAGATATGCTCCAGATATATGATCGTGTATTCCTCCTATGATAGGTCCTCCAAATCTTGGGGAAAGTATGTGTTCTTGAACCCTCATAAGGGATTTGGCCTCTGCACGGGATTCTTCTGTTTGGAATACATGCATATTCATTTCATCCCCATCAAAATCAGCGTTGTATGGCGGACATACACATAAATTCAATCTGAATGTTTTGTAAGGTAAAACTTTAACTTCATGGGCCATCATTGACATCCTGTGGAGTGAAGGCTGCCTATTGAATAAAACTACATCCCCATCCATTAAATGTCTTTCTACTATAAAACCAGGTTCTAATTTCTCGATAACAGTTTCCTTGGTCTCATCATACACCCTTATCTTCCTTTCATCTGGCCGTATAACATAGTTTGCTCCAGGATGCTTTTTGGGACCGTTCATTATGAACTGCTTCATTGCATCCATATTCCATTCAGTTACAAAAACAGGTACAGTAACTTCTGTGGCAATCATCTCTGGAACTCCTACCTCATTTATACTGATGTTTGGATCTGGAGATATAACTGTTCTTGCAGAGAAGTTTACCCGTTTACCAGATAAATTACTTCTGAAACGTCCTTCTTTACCTTTTAAACGTTGTGCAAGTGTTTTAAGTGGCCTTCCTGAACGATGTCTGGCAGGTGGCACACCAGATGCTTCATTATCAAAGTACGTTGTAACATGATACTGCAAAAGTTCCCATAGATCTTCAACTATCAGCTGTGGTGCTCCTGCTTCCATGTTCTCTTTAAGTCTCTGGTTGATCCTTAGAATATCAACAAGCTTGTGGGTTAGATCATCTTCAGATCTTTCTCCTGTTTCAAGTGTTATTGAAGGCCTCACAGTTACTGGTGGGACAGGAAGTACAGTTAAAACCATCCATTCTGGTTTTGCAATATCTCGATTTATTCCAACGAATATATACTCATCGTCAGGAATGGTTTCTAACCTTTCTCTTACCTCACTTGCAGTGAGTTTATAGTTTCCTTCAACTATTGAAACAGGTTTATCAATTTTGACATCTTCCTGTTCTTCAGCACAGTGAGGGCATTTATCTCTTCTTGCAACAGTGTAAATTTCTTTAATAACTGATGTTATGCTTTCCTCATTTTTGAGGTGATTCTCTATTTTTTCCCTATAATCTACCATTTCAGATTCTGTTAAGAGAACACGTCCACAGTCCTTACAAGTTGATCTAAGTACTTTATGAATAGTGTCTGCAAAACCAACATGTATAACTGGTCTTGCCAGATTTATATGTCCAAAGTGTCCTTGACAATCTCCACCCTTTGATCCACAAGATCTACATCTAAGACCTGGGTCAATAACTCCCAACCTTGGGTCCATGAGTCCAGCTTCTATTGGATATCCGTCCTCATCGTAGGTGTCAGGGGTTACAATTTTGGTAACGGACATTTTTCTTATGTTCTCTGGAGACATAAGACCAAAGTTGATTTGGGAAATCTTTTTTAAAATTCCTTTCAAGCTCATTCTCTCCTTATTATTATGTGCGTTTATGTGCTTTTATTCTTAATTTCAACATCATAGCCGCTTTTGTTCGCCCCTATGCTTTATCTTCAAGAACTAATTTTGGGAATATACACAGGCTCTTGAGTTCGTCGAGTAAAAGTTTGAATGCATATGAAATCTCAACAGGGAATGTTTCTGATTCTCCGCATATTGCACAGTATTTTTTATCCCTTATTCTGTCGTATATGGCTATCATTCCACATTCTTGGCATACTAATGCTTCGTACTTGTCTGATTCATCCAGCAGTCTTTCTTTGAGTGCTAATGCTGCACCGTGTGCAATGAGACAGTCCCTTTCCATCTCTCCAAATCTTAAACCACCTTCTCTCGCTCTACCTTCTGTTGGTTGTCTTGTTAAAACCTGTACAGGTCCTCTAGATCTTGCATAAACTTTGTCAGCAGTCATATGGTGCAGTTTCTGGTAAAATGCTACTCCAACAAAGATCTCGGATTCTAACCTTTCACCAGTTATTCCATTGTAAAGTGATTCACGTCCTGCTGTTTCAAATCCATTTTTCTTCAGCAGTTCCATTATTTCGGCTTCCTGCTGTCCACCGAAAGGAGTACCATCCATTCTGGTTCCTTCCATGGTACCTGCTTTGCCTGCTATCATTTCAATAACTTGCCCGACCGACATCCTTGATGGAATTGCGTGTGGGTTAATTATTAAATCGGGAACTACTCCTTCTTCTGTGAATGGCATATTTTCCTGTGAAACTATTAGTCCAACAACACCTTTCTGTCCGTGTCTTGATGCAAATTTATCACCAAATTCTGGCTGTCTCTGGTCTCGAATCCTTATTTTTGCGAGTTTGCTCCCTTCGACAGTTTCTGTTAACAGTACGGCATCTACAACCCCATGTTCTCCGTGTCTTACAGTTATAGAAGTTTCACGTCTTCTTTCTGCAACGGTTCCGAATTCGTCTATCTCTTCAAGGAACCTTGGTGGTGATGTTTTACCTATTAAAACATCTCCAGATTTAACTTCTACTTCAGGGTTTACTATTCCATCCTCATCCAGGTGTCTGTAAACTTCTTCTGATCTGTAGCCCCGAACTATGTTCTCTGGCACTTCAAATTTGTCTTCCTGTCCTCCAGGATAACGTCTTTCTGAGGCTTCATAAGACCTGAAAAATGATGATCTTGCAAGTCCTCTCTCTAGTGATGCTTTGTTCAGTATGAGAGCATCTTCCATATTGTAACCCTCGTAGGACATAACTGCAACAACAAAGTTTTGTCCTGACGGACGTTTATCATATTTAGTTGCATCCATACTTCTGGTTTTGACCAGTGGCACTTGAGGATGGTGGAGTAAATGAGCACGTGTATCTGTTCTCATATTGTAATTTGAAACGTAAAGCCCTAAAGCTTGTTTCGTCATACCTGCTTCCATTGTGTTTCTTGGTGATGAGTTATGGTTAGCAAATGGAATGATTCCTGCGCATATTCCGAGCATTGTGGATGGATCTATTTCTAAATGTGTATGGTACTCGTTAATCTCGTTTGGGAACATTGCAATGTAAGAATTTTCTTCCTCTTCTGCATCCATATACTCGATAATTCCTTGATTTATAAGACCGTCCCAGTCCAGTTCCCCCTCTTGAAGCTTCACAATGTGTTCTTCTGTGAGTTTTGATTCACCTTCATCCACAACTATGAGTGGTCTTCTAGTTCTTCCTGGATCTGTGAACAGGTATATTTCGTCTGTTTCATGGTAGTGGGTTATGTTCATCTCGGGGGATACTTCACCAGATCTTCGTTTTTCCCTCATGGACATTACAAAGTCTTCTGGATCATCACAGGTCCCGATGATCTTACCGTTAATATATATTTTGGATTTTTTCACGAATTTGCCCCCAAAAAGGATTTCCGGGTTTGAAGAGAATTTAATGGTTTATAGCGCTCAAATTCAATTTTTTGCGTTTTAACTTTCTCAACAAACTCCAATTTCCAACAAAATTGATTATCCTTTGGATTATCATTAATTGGTTTATAAAGTTTGTACAGGGTTTATAACTCCCATCTTTTTAATTACAGCTTCAAGTTCCTCTGGATCTGAACCCTCTGATATCTTGGCAAGTATTGCAAGGTTTTTCACCAGACCACAGTTAGGTCCCTCAGGTGTTTCATTGGGGCATATTTTACCGAACTGTGTTGGATGCAAATCACGAGCTTCAAAGTGCGGTTGACTCCTACTTAATGGGGATACAACCCTTTTTAAATGGGATAATGTTCCCATGTAACTTGTTCTATCTAGTAGCTGACTTACACCAGCACGTCCTCCAACCCAGTTTCCAGTGGCAATTGCATGTTTTATGTTTTCAGTTAACACATCTGAACGAACAGCTTGTTTTACAGATGGTTCTTTGCCTCTTGCAAGACTTCTCTCAAGCTGATAAGTCATATCTCTGGTTAAACTGGTAAATGCAACTCTGAAAAGGTCTTCCATTAAATCTCCAGATACCCTAAGCCTTTTATTAGCATAGTGGTCCTTGTCATGTGGTTCCCTTTTTTCAAATACAACTTGGAGAAGCATTTCTGTCATTTCAGCCAGATAAGTCGCTTTTTCAGCTCTTTTTTCTGGTTGAACACCAATATGGGGGAGTAAATATTTGTCTATAACATCCTCTGCTCGTTTGATTCTGTACTCCTCGGTCATACCTTTTGCAACCCTGTTTCCAATGTATTTGATTGCATCATACTGCGTCATTATTTCAGAGGTCTGTATATCATCTATTAGAAGGAATTGTATATCATTCTCATCTGAAACACTTGTAACAAGATCCTGATCTGTTTCAAATCCAAGTGCTCTTAAAAGAACAACCAAAGGTATTTCTCCAGGTACATAAGGGAATGAAATTCTTAAAAAAACACCTTTTTTACGTGGTTTTCTGTATTCAAGTGTAATACGGGCCCTAAATCCGCTTTTTATCGATGTTACTATTGCCCTTGCACGCCTATCCTCTTTCTCACCTATTCTCTCAAGAATGATCTTGTTAGGGGCAATTTCTTCCATTGTTACAATAGCCCTTTCTGAACCATTCACTATGAAATATCCTCCAGGATCCTGCGGATCTTCACTAACATCATCAATTTCCTCTTCTCCTAATCCATTGAGATGGCATATATTTGATTTCAACATCACAGGTAGTTCACCAATGTAAACTTTCTCCATGTCTTGTTCCTCATCACCTTTTTTAGTGAGGGCCATTTCAAGGTACATGTGTGCAGAATATGTCAGGTTTCTAAGTCTGGCCTCAGTAGGGAATATTTTACTGTTTGATCCATCTGCCTCTTTAATAAAGGGCTTCCTAATCTCAACATTCCCCGTCTTTATGGTGTATTCGCCTTGTTCAAGGACAATTGGCTCTGTTATATCAATTATATCCTGTATTCTGTGATTGACAAAGTCGTTGTAGGATTTGATGTGGTGGTCTACCAAGTTGTATTCATCAAAAAATGCATCAACTAGTTCCCATGCATTTTTTACCATTAAATTCCTCCAAAAAACAATTCGATTTAAACTCCTCCAAAAAACAATTCACGATCTATTCAAATTTTTCAATTATACATAATTAGTTTAAACAATTCCATACCAACTATTCTAATACCAATCGATATGTAACGAATTTTCCAGCAGTGTGGCTTTTTCTCGTTATTTGAAGAATATCTCCAGGCTTGGCTTCAATAGCTTTAGCAACAGGATCATCAACTTTTATCTTTGGTAGTTGTTCAGGATGAACCTTCAACTCTTTCACTACTTTTTTAGCTTCTGTTTCTGACAAAATAGTATGATCTGGAACCAATTTGTGTTTTAAAATATCTTTTTTCACAATATATCCTCCAGTTAAAAATTAAGAACGGGCCCGACGGGAATTGAACCCGCGGCCACTCGGTTAAAAGCCGAGCGCTCTCCCAGACTGAGCTACGGGCCCACAATCAACGCCCTGGCCGGGATTTGAACCCGAGTCGCAGGCTCGACAGGCCTGCATGATAGCCCCTACACCACCAGGGCAGCTCTAAAGAATGAGAGTATAAGGAATTATACCTATGCATGCTTAAATACTTTTCCTTTAACAAACTTATTGTTTGATAGTATATAAACTTTTGTATGTGTGTCTCCTCTCTTCACGATATATGTGAATATATCTTACTAATAGTTGATTAATAACAAAATCCCGCCTGCCGGACTTGAACCAGCAACCCTCGGATCTACAGTCCGATGCTCTGCCAAATTGAGCTAAGGCGGGATAATGAATGGGACCACCCGGATTTGAACCGGAGTCTCAGGCTCCCAAAGCCCAAAGGATCGACCAAGCTACCCTATGGTCCCAAATGAATAATTTATAAGCCTCTAATTAATCGGCTTAGAGCCTCGGGAGGGAATTGAACCCCCGACCACGAGATTACAAGTCTCGCGCTCCACCAGACTGAGCTACCGAGGCATTTTTAGGTATATGGAATATTAACTTAAATAGTTTTGGGTTTATTGACTTTTAGATTTTCATTAATGTTTTTTTTAAACCAATTAAAAACATTAACAGGATTTACATCAATTGAATTACTTCAATTAATATACCCTCCCATATAATATCCTTCCCCTTAATATACTATTCTAAAATTTTTAACTTTACAAAATTGTTATATTAAACATGAACATGCCCCGTTTATGTTATTAAACAATTCTAGATATGATTTTAAATTTTCCTATTTGCACGTTCCATTAATACTTCAACCACCGGTAAATTCTCGCCAGCAAGAAGATTAATTGAAGCTCCTCCCCCACTACTAATATGACTTATTCCCTTTGAAAGACCCATCTGATTTGCAGCGGCTGCAAGGTGGCCTCCTCCAATAATTGAAAATGCATGGGATGATGCTATTGCATTTAATATATCATCTGTACCTATATTGAAATCTTCCTTCTCAAAAACTCCAGCTGGTCCGTTTGCAAATAATGTCTCTGCTTTCCTAATATATCCTGCATATTCCTTTATCGTATCTGTACCTATATCATAGATTGGATGGTTAGGTATATCATTAACTGAAAATTCAGTTCTTTTATTTCCCATACATACTGCTACATCCTTTGGTATTATTATTTTATCCCGATAATTTTTTAGGAGTTTTTTAGATTTCTTAACAAATTCACAGTATCCTCTATCTTTAATAAAGCTTTTATTGTACTTTCCTATGTTTATACCCGAGCCCCATAAAAATATATTGGCAACCAAACCTGTGGTCAAGATATAATCTGCGCTTCCATTCTCTAAAACATTTTCCATGACCATTATAGAGTCATCAACCTTCACCCCTCCCAAAATATAAACACACGGCCTTTTAACATTATCCATTGCGTTATAAAGGGCTTTAAGCTCTCTTTCCATTATCCTTCCAGCAGCTGATGGTAGCATAAATGCAAAACCAACCAATGAAGGTTGAGATCTGTGAGCAGCTGCAAATGCATCGTTTATAAAATAATCTGCAAGAGGTGATAACTTCTGAACCATATGTGTTTCTGATTGGAGTTTTGGTTCCCTCGTTAATATCTCTTCGGAGTAAAAACGCACATTTTCCAAGAGAAGAATATCTCTTCTTTTCATTTTTGATATTGAATTTCTTGCATTACTCCCAAAAATATCATCTACATATTCAACTTTGTGGTTCAATATCTTTGAAAGAGATTCTGCATGTTGTTTAAGTGTTGTGAAATCTTTTTTACCAGGTCTGCTCTGATGTGCCAGAATAACAGTTTTTGCACCCCTGTTTGAAAGTTCTCCTATGGTTTCAGCATGAAGTCTTATTCTTGTGTCATCCAATATGAGACCAGTACTAGGGTCAACTGGTGAATTAATGTCCACCCTTACAAGAACTGTTTTATTATCAAGAGCAAAATCATCTATTGTATAAAAATCAAGTGCCATCTGTTCACCGTCTTAATTTGGTAACTGTAATTCATTGTTTGGCCATTATTACATAACTAATATCCATTATATTTTACTAACAAGATTTAACAAAGCCTCTTTAGGATCTTCCGCAAGTATTATGCCTGATGCAAGTAGAACTCCCTCTGCACCCAAATCAAGAGCAGCCTTCATATCATCTCCTGTAGATATACCTGCACCACATAGAACACCAATTTTAGGATTTATTTCATGTATAATATCCACTGTACCCTCAACTATTTCCGGTTCTGCCTTCGAAACAGGAATTCCAGATCCAATTAGTTCTGGAGGTTCTATTGCCACAAAATCTGGTTTTAATGTTGCTGCAGCCGCACTTGTTTCAATGTTGTTGGTACACAAAACACTGACCATGTTTTTTTCAATTGTTTTTTTCACAACCACATCAATATCAGCCAACCTCATCCTCTGTTCTGAGTGGTTTATGAGACTACCAACTGCTCCTGCTTCATTAACACATTCAACTAAGGTGCTCCCTGTATGTCCTCCAGCATTAACTGCATCAACATGCTGAGCAAAAACAGGAATTTTAACTTCATTAGATAAGGAATATATGTCAGGGCTTTGAGGTGCAACAACCATATTTACACCAGTCTCTTCTGCCACTAATTCAGAAGCTATAGCTAATTTTAAAGCATTTTTTCCAGTAGATTCCAAGTAGGTTTTAAAATTTAAAATCACTATTGGAGTTCTCTTTATTTTATTCATTGTTTACCTCCAAAAAAAAGCACATGAAGTTCTAATCTTCTTTCTTTATCAGGGAATATAAAAATATTGTGGTATTATTTTTGAGTTATATTATTGTCTACAACCCTTTTAATCAGATTTTTAAATAAGTATGTCTTTAAGACTTTTTAAACTTATTATTAAAAGAATAGACATAATTGAAG
>QFZN01003023.1_pt1 | contig 17210 bp, 16 predicted proteins | sample 1740101 | NCBI WGS metagenome assembly QFZN01 (sample SAMN09210849, study PRJNA391713) | Ciliate metagenome, whole genome shotgun sequencing project. | isolation source: combination of 50 Heterometopus sp. ciliate cells from an enrichment culture... | host: Heterometopus sp. ...
ACCCCTTCGGAGACAGAGTGCATAATCGAAACACGCATATAAAGATAACGCTGGAGAACTGCACAAATTATAAGTGCGTAAGCGATTATAGTGTCAGATTGTCTAAACCGAGGTTAGCAGTCGTGTAAAAATACAATAAAGAAACGAACGGTTCGAAAAATTAATAATTGTTCTGAACTAGGATTTATGGTATAGGAATATGGTAAGACGGCTCGTGTATAATCGCGGTGTTACTTCCGCGAGAAGAGCGACTTCCGCCACTGTGGCTTGGTCGGTCGCTGGTCGGCTTCCTTTTTTGTGCCACCCTTCTTGTTCTGCAGTTTCAGCCGCATTCCGATCTTGAATCTCATACTCTCCTCCGGGTCCATCGGAATTGGCAGAAGTGTATCCATGCATGTAAATGTATTGGCCCCGCTGACGGAGGAAACTGGGAAGGTGGGATCCCGGACGAAGACGTTGTCACTCATGCTCTTGAAAATCGCATCGCAGCTCTTCGGCACGAACTCTTCGACGTCACATTTTATCTGCCCGATATCTTCGTCCAGTTTCAGCTTCTTGAATTGCTGGGCCAAAGTGGGTTCGTCGAGGTCGAGACAGCTATCAATGCTGGTAACCTAGAAGGACAAAAGATAGTAATCGCGCGAAGCGTACCTGGAGCTGAGGATCTAGGTCATGCATTTCCTGGACTCCTGCAAGCGACTCGCCGCACAGTTTTCTTCTCCAGCCTTCCTGCATACGTGTGATTCCGTAACTCTCACCTTGGGAGACTTTGCAGGTGACTGGCCCTCCGCCTGATCGATTTTCTGCATCCTTTTTCCACCCGTTTGCTAATAGTGGACTTTGGAATCTGTTATCAAGCAGCTCCTCTCCAAATTATTATCATCCAGCACTTACATCTAACGATGACTCTGCGGCTCTGACTTAACGATTCGGAATAGTATATCGACAACTATCACGATGAATTGGGTAATCCGCGCGCGAGCCACCGGACCAGTCCATGTAGTGTGCCTGCCAATATTCAATTTGCACCCCGCAGACCTATCTATTTAGACGTCGACATAGTTGATTAATAATATTAGAATGTACGGAAACCAAAACAGGAACGCATTTCAGCCTGTGCCATTTCCGTCCCAGTCTTCCTCGCGACCTCTCTACCTTCCGCCAGGCAGTTCGGGCGCAGCGAGCAGCAGTTCTGCATTCCCCAGCGCATCCACAGGCTTCCATCCTGCGAGCACCCTCTACTCAGGTCCTTCTGCCGCCTTCCCGGCCGCCTCATCTAATCCTTTCACCGGATTCAGCACAAGCAGCCGGCCGGCAACTAGCCCGTACTTCAGCGGCTCCTCAGCCGGCACATCGCAGCCCGCCGGAGCCTTCCCCGGCAGCGGCAGCTCTTTCGGAGCCATTGGCGCCATGACCGCCTCCAGTCAGCCCTTTTCGTCCGGCTTCTCCGCTCCTCGCTTTCCGGCGCCAAGTTACGGGAACTCCAACACCTCGAACCCGTTCCCGGCCACAACTCAGGCGCAGCCCATGAGCACGTCTTACGCCCCCGCTTACTCTGCCACCGGATACTCCTCAGGCGGCTACGGCTCCTCTGCCGGCACCTACGGCGTATCCTCGGCCTCCACCCGCGTCGGCACCTCTGGTCTGGCCTTCTCCAAGACCCGCGAGCCCGATGGGGAATACGGAGACATCATGCACTTTGTGGCAATGAAGGAGTACGAGAGGTCGGACAGGGCTATTGAGGAACATCGTTTGGCTGACTATCAGGACCGCAAGGCGGGCAAGGTGCGCTTCCCCAAATCCGCCACCTCCTCTTACTGGGGGACAGGAGCAGGAATGACAGGGAACAGCCAGAGCGCATTTGCACCCTCATTTACGGCCCGCCGCGAATCGACCACTAAATCCGGCACCAACATCTTCGGCATGTCTAACTCTGCCTTCCCCTCCACAGGTACCGATTTTCCGCTGACTTGTTGTCGCGTAGGAGGATTCCAGCCCGCCTCCAGCTGGCCCGCCGCCTCGAGCTCTTTCTTCCGTCCTCCGGCCTCTTCCGCCCCTGGTAAACCCGGGCATTTCATGAATTGGGTAGCATTCAACTTCGCGCCCCCTGCGCCTGCTGCAGGTGGTCAGCCCAGCTTCTTCCAGCCGCCCTCTGGTTCCAACTTTGGCCCCAGATTCGCTGCGCCCGCGTCTTCCTTTACGGCACCCGCTGGCGCGCCCACGTTCGGCCCGTTCGCAGATCCCAAGGCTTTCCCCCAGTACGGCGCCTTCCAGGCTCCAGCCAGTTCGAGCGGATACTTCATGCCGCAGGTAGCCCCGGTCGCGAGTTCTGTGAACTTCATGGCGCCGAATGCATCCCGCCCAGTCTACTTCATGTCGCCGCTGCCCTCGCCCGCAGCTCTACCAACAGCGGCCGGAAACCTGGCGATTATGGGGGTTGACTTCAGGAACTCCGCCGCCGGCCAATGTGTGCCTTTCCAGCCTGACTACGACGACCCCCATGCGATTAAGAGCTTCCTGAAGTCGACGAACGATGCGACGCTGAAGGGCAAAGCAGCCGTGCCCACGCCTTACGATGAAGACTCGCTATTGCGTGACTACCGCTCCGACGAGGAGACCTCCGACATTCGCCTCAGACTTAATAATAGCGTCAGCATCCCGGTCCTTCCTCCGGTTTCTGTCTCGGCGACTATTAACAGGAACACGAGCATAACCACGTTTTCGGTGAGGGCCGGAGACAAGATGGCGCGGGCCCACGAGCAGCTCACGCGACTTAATGTAGGAGCGATGGGAGAACGGGTGCCGCAGACCGCGGCGGCCAGCAAGACCAGAGGAAGAGAGCCGGCAAAGCACATGTACACGGAGGTGAAATACGACGAGAATGCGGTCACCTTCTATATCACCGCCAACATTAAGGGCGAGGAGAAGAACATCAGGGTCAGGATCCACAAGTCATACAAGGTGAAGGATATCAAGGAAGAGGCCGTGAAAGGGCTGAAGGACGCGATCAACCCAAAACAGGCCCAGGTTGTGCGACTGCTCAAGGGCAGCCACCTGCTGCAGGACGAAGATACGATTGAGGATGCGAAGCTCGAGACCGACGACCGTCTTCTCCTAATCATGGACAAGGGCAGCGACGCGACCGACAGCGACGACGACCTGGGCGAAACTGATCCGCAGCCCGCCGAGCCCATCGTGGCCAGTCCTAGCAAGCGGAAGACCAAGGGAATAGTTCTGGCCGACGAGGACCTGGTTCCCAAGCTGACCAAGGAGGACTACCATACTGTTCCTGAGCACTGGAAGCTCTACCGCATGTCTGAGGACGAACTGAGACATGTGAAGGACTTTTCTGTGGAGACCAAGCATGGAAAAGTAATTTTCGAGGGAGAGACCGACGTCCTGGGGGTTGACCTGGACTCTACGATTGAGTTCGCGCTCCAGTCCATCGTCGTATATCCAGACGACGGAACGAAGCCGGCAGTGGGACAGAAGCTGAACAAGCCGGCCACGGTCCACCTCTACAACTGTTTCCCGAAGAGCAGGGACAGCGAGAGCAACGAGAAGTTCATACGGAAGCTGAAGGCCGCGTCAAAGCGGCAGGATGTATCTTTCATGGTGACGAGAAACGTAGGCGGAGTTCGTGAGCTACGATGTCACGACCGGCGAGTGGATCTTCAAGGTCAAGCACTTCACGAAGTACGGGATCGCGGGCGACGAGGAGGAGGAGAGCGAAGAGGAGGCGGCGAAGGAGGTCAAGGTCGAGGAGAAGAAGGAGGAGTCAGAGGCAGAACCTGAGCAAGAGCAGGAGCCCGAACTGGAGGGAGAAGAAGAGAGCGCCAGAGAACAGTCGGAGGAGAAGGCGGCGATCGCGGAGGCGCCGAGAGCGCGGGAGGAGCCCAAGGACTACCCCATGGTTGAGGCTGTACCGGTGCCGGTGCCTGCAGCGCCAGTCCCGCAGCAGAGGTCGGGCATGTTCCGCATCCCCGAGGAGGAGTCTGAGAGTGCCCTCGAGTCGAAGGCCAAAGAGCACGAACAGATTCTCAAGCGCGTCCGGCCCGATGAGCCGATCCCTCAGCCCAAGGAGTCTCTTGTCCAGCCATTTACGATACTACCAGAGGAGGAGGCCGAGGCCAAGCTGCCAGCAGAGAAGCCGGACATGGTGGCCGCAGTAGACACGAAGTACATGCGTTCGCCAGTCAAGTTCCGCGAAGTTCTCCAGGCCGAGGACCACATAGGGCGCGTCTGTCCCGACCAGACCCTCGCACTCCACATGGCGCAGAGCTTCAGACCCGCGTGGCGACGGGACGGGACGATTTCGGCAGTGGGCGGGATCTCCGAGAAGAAGGGCACGTTCGAACTCAACCTGTACAAGCTGCGAGTCCACAAGTCTATTGCGGGCGACCTCGATAATCCAACCCTCCAGGAGCCGCGACCTGTCCACGCCTTCATGAAAGTTGCCTACTCCGCCCTATTCGACGTCCTGTGTTCCGCATGCGCACAGCAGCCACTATTTCCACCGGAGCCCCGACCCAACTCAAAACGGCCGAACCTTCTCTGTCATTCGATACAGGCGCAGACGGTGCCGGGGATATGGAGGAAATTCGTGCAGGTGTTGGTAGACTCGAGCGACGGGTTCGCGGATGTGGGACCCATATCTGAGGCCGAGATCAAGCCGAGGCTCCGTGCAGAAGCGGAGATATTTGCGCTACTGAACCTGCTCTTCGGCGACCCGCAGGTCGACCTCTCCAACTACCTCAAGACCAAGCGTGTGCTCGAGTACGCCCCCAAGAAGCCGCGAAAGCTCAGCGAGATTGAGATCAACGTTCTCCGCAAGAATCTGCTGTCCAACTGGATCCAGAATTCGCTCGAGGAATCTGTAACCGACCCTTCGGCCAATCCATACGCGAGGCTGAGACAGGCGATCAGCGCACGCGACCTCGACTCGGTGGCAAAGATTGCCGCATCCGCCTCCAGCGCCGGACAGCCGCTCTACGGTCTGAGCGGGATAATATGCAGCGCCGCTCTGGCCGGCGGGAAGGTCAAGGAACTCATCAGGGAGCAGCTCGACGAGTGGAAGCGTCAGGGCTCCAAGGAAGCCATCAACCCGGAGGTGGTGAAGATATACGAAATGCTGTTGAACACCAGCCACCAGAACAGAGGTTCGTTTCCCCTCTCTCACCCATCGTAGATTACGAGTGGAGAAGACAGCTGGGCATGTGCATATGGTACGATTGCGCGCCGGAGAAGAACGTGCGGGAGGTCGTGACCGTATTCGAGCGGGCAGGAAGCGAGGAGTCAGCTCTGTTGCCCAAGTACATCCGCGAGAGCGACGAACGGATTGTCGACAAGGTTGCCCGCGACATCTGCTATTCGCTCATCGGCGCATACACGAACATCAAGCAGCATCCGCTGGAGGCGGCGCTGGACCCGAGAGGATACACGCCGGACCACCTGGAGAAGTGTGTGATCTGGCTGATATACCAGACCGTTCGCACAGTGCTGAGGGCGGGAAGGACGGCCTCGAGCGCAGATCTGGCGGAGGTGCAGAGCGTGTGGAAGGAGAACCCGGAGTTCACCCGCACGATAAATGCCAAGATGGCCACAGAACTCGAAAGCCTGGGACACTGGGAGTGGGCGGTGCTGGTCTGGCTCATGGGCAAGGACCTGTATTCGGCGAGCACAATCACCCGGCAGATTGAGGAGCTGATTGTGCGCAACTGTGAAGAGCTCGTGAGGGACGGCGACATGAAAAACACCACCAGCGACAAGGAGCGACTCCTCGTGGAAAGGCTTCGGATTCCGATCTCTATTGTTAAGAAGGCAAAGGGCCTGTACTACATGGGAAGGAGAGAGTGGGCTCGGGCGATAAAGTGCCTGGAGGAGGCGGGCGAGTGGGACCTGACTCACAGACTGCTTTGGGAAAATGTGGCACCGTGCATCGTGCTCCGGAGCGAGGTGTCGTCGCGGGCCCCGCCTCTGGTCAAGGCCATCCTCAGCACTCTTGCCACGCATCGCAGCGAAATCTTCCACTGGGACTATCGCGGCTCCATCCTCAATCGCTATCTCGGACTGTTCGTCAGGACGCACTCAGAGCCTAGCGTAATTAGTGAATGAATTATCGGGGGATAGAAAGTGAGGAGACCGGCAGAACTGGTGAGGGAGGCGAAGGAGATCTTGCAGAGCATCGCGGAGGCCAGAATGAAGGGACGGGACGCGGTGGTGCTCGGCAGGATCGAGGAGAGGGTCAAGGAGATCTCCGCCGAAATCCAGAAGAGCTACAGCGCCCGCTTCGCCGACTCCAACGACGACCCCGTTCTCCAGGGAATAGTGCCGCTGCCGCTGAAGGGCACGGGGGCCACTGGCGGGATCGACAGAAGAATCTTGGAGGAGGGACTCCCATACATGATCTCTCGGGCCGACCGCACCACCGGCTTCGTAGCGCCCCCGCAGCCTATGGTCAGCTAATTGCGAAATGCGAAGTTCTCATGCATAATTGAATAAATCTCAGACTTTTGTTTCCTTGTGTCCTGCTCTCTGACTATTATAGATAGGCACCCAGCATTATGCTGCTATTGTGCACTGTCATCGCGAGTGGAGGGGACATAACCGGAACGCATCTGATACATTGAAAGAAAGATATTTGATGCCACGGAATAATAAAAGTTAACCGGAAGATGCAGAAGGTGGTCAGCATTCAGCTGGGCGGTGCCGGTATATCCATCGGAAACAGATGCTGGGAGGAACTCTGCGCGGAGCACAGCATCGACTCATCCGGAAAACAGACCGTGTCCACCCCCAACGAATACGTCGAAAGGTTCTTCACCGAGACCAAAGCTGGCACACTGGCCCCCTGCGCGGTTTTCGCAGATCAGGAAACGGACGCGATCCACTCGTTGCGCGGATCCACGCTCGGCCGGCTGTACAGTCCGCTGGATCTCCTTTCCCGCGCCGTCGGCACCGGGGGAGTCTACCATGCTGCCTACGCGGAAAAGGCGAGCAAGGAACTGATCGAGCAGATCATGGAACGGGCGAGGAAACATATCGAGGGGAGCGACAGCCTGCAAGGGTTCCAGATCTTTTCCAGCGTGATGGGCGGAACCGGGTCCGGATTGTTGGCCCGGCTTCTTCAGGCGATCACCGGCCAATTCGCGAAGAGAAGTCGCATGGTGTACACTGTCATCCCCTCTGAGAATGTCGACTGCGGGACTGTTGCCATATACAACACCGTTCTGGCGGGTGCTTCTCTATGCAACAACGCGGACTCTGTGGTGGTGTTCCACAATGAGTCGCTTGGAAGAATTTGCCAGCGCAGTCTGGGCATACTCAATCCGTCTCTCCAGCATGCTAACAGCCTCATCGCAAAAGTCTTTGCGGCGCAGACCGCTTCGATGCGCTTTAAGGGCGAGCATAACTCCTCCTTTGCAGGCTTCACAGCCAACACAGTGCCGTACCCGCGGATCCACACCCTGTTCCCCGCCTACGTCCCCCTCATCTCTCCTCTTCGTCCGCTCGCCCACGGGACTTCTGAGCTCGATCTCACTATGAACGTGCTGGACCCGTCCGCAACTATGATCGAGGGGTATGGGCTGAAGACGCGACAGAATATCTCATTGGCGGTTATGTACAGAGGGAACGTCCTAAGCGATAACGTGCGCTTTGCCCTGCTGGAGGCCCAAAGGCAGGAACTTTACCAGCTTATGGACTGGGTGCCCAACGGACTCTGGTTCGATCTTAACAAGAACATACTGAAGCAGACCGACTCACCTCCAAGATCGGCGACGACGTTTTTCAACTCGCCATACATCGCTGCTGTCCACGAAGTTGTAGCACACAAGTTTGACCTCGCGTATTCCAAACGTGCGTTCGTACACTGGTTCGTCAAATGCGGGGCCGAGGAGGGCGAGTTCAGCGAGGCTAGGGAAGACGTGGCGGCGTTCATTAAAGACTTCGAAGAGGTTGGCGTATCTAATTAAGATAATAATAAGGCAGGCATTGACTCTACCATAAAATAATGATGTCGACAATCGATAGACATGCTGTTCAAAAAGCACACACACATACTCAAGTTATTACGCGCTTATTCTTCCGTTCCTTCGTCCTCGTCTCCCGCGTCTGTCTCGTAAGCATCGACGCAAACTCCCTTGACGTAGCGCTTCTTCACCTCATGCCCGTGCTTCGGATCCTCGGCCATGTTCACGAGCACAACCCGCCGCGAATGGGGATACGCCGCATTTCCCGGGTAGTCCGACAGGTTCCCCAGCACTATCCCCCACTTTCGTCCTATCTTCTGTCTTCGCCCTATCCACCATTCTCTCATCCCGATATTACGCTCGGCTTTCTTCGTGTATTTCCGGTACTGTTTCGCTTTACCGAAGTAGAGACCCTGAAGACAGCCGCACTTGGCGAGACATTCGGGGCCCAGGCCGAAGTCGACGCACAAATTCCTGCACTCCGCTGGGCACGTGCAATTGCATCGCTGGATGCAGGAATCCACAGCGAGTCCGCCGTATACCAGCGAACAGTTCTCATAGCATTGCTCCCAGCAGGTCTGCGGCCGCGGTCCTGTCTTCGCAGAATTCGCACTGTGACTCGGAAGGGTCACCAACGACTCCAAGAAAGGAGCGAGACGGGCCCGGAGCGAGTCCTCGGAGCCCTTTCCCGGGAAAGAACTCAGGTTGAGACGCGAAAGTTTGAGCGACCGGATCGAGTCGCTGGTAAAGGTGCCCGTGATCTCGATAGTGAAATTGGTCTCGTTCCTCTCGTGCATGACGGCGGCTTGGGCGCACAGCAAGATTGTGAACAGGATGGATGCTGTTGTTGCGATGGACATGATAGGATGGTTAGGATTGATCTTTTGTTTGAATGTGGCAGAACTCGCGCCAGATGCTATTTATTCAAGTAACATGCGGTCTGCGTGATAGTTTGGCTGTTGTTTTATCAGGATTCCTATTAGCGATCTTTAGCTCGTCCACAATAATAAAGTTACGCTAAGTGTGTGTGCATGCGATAAATTATAGTTAAAATGCCAGCGTTCAGTCTTGGAAAGCGTATCAGTAAGATTTGCTCTTGCCACCCAATAGAGAACCGAACCCCTGAAGAGACGCCCTCGGCGCAGGCCTACATGCCGGACACCGGGACCATCCGCGGCTCCTTCGTTCTGTAACCTTCCGGTCTAATTCTTCCATAGACAGTCGGAGGCCGAAAAACTCAAGCGAGACCGGTACCAGTGCTTCCTAGCCGCCCAGCGTGAGACCCTGCGGAAGAAGCGCGAGGAGCGTCTGGCCCTGGAGGAAGAAAAGCGTCTACAGCAGCAATACATGGCCGCAGACAACATACAGATAACTGACACGCGCACCAGATCCGACCGTGTCGATCCCAAGCCAGAATCGCCGGACCAGAAGAAGAGCGACAACAAGGTCGCGGTGCCCGCAAAAAAGGAAGCCATCGTTCCGCCTGGCCCGGGGGCCTACAATATTTCGCGCAATGTATTTGGTCGGATTCTCACACTATAGTTGGGCTCTGGAATCGGCAAGAACTATCAGGCCATCAGCTTCGCGTCCCACGGCGTCCTCAGAAAGCAGGGAAAAGAAGTGGCCGGAATGCCCGGGCCCGGGACCTTTGCTCTTCCCGAGACACGAAAGGGTCCTTCTTTCAGCTTCGGAGACCGTTTCGACGGAATCCCGTTGGACCACCCTTGTCTACAGATGAGAAGACAGTTGGTGGAACGACGCACCAGTCCTTCGCCCGGATTTATGGCCCCTCCGAGCCTGATGGGAACGTCGCCAGGGGTCAGGATCAGTCCGCTGACGCAGGGACGGAAGCAGCCGGGAGAACCCACAGGTCCGCTGGGCATCGGCCCCTGCTCGTACGATCCCAAGGTGGTCAACTATTCGCCGAAGTACAGCATCAGGGAGAAACGGACGAAATCGGTGGCGCCCGTCATTCCTGGGCCGGGAGACTACCGGACCGAGGAGGCGGCAAGCTACCTGTTCCCCTCCTTGTCCGTCTCCATCGGGGATGCTAAGGATACGAGGAAGGACATTGGGGGTGACATTCCTGGGCCCGGAGCTTATAACCCGAAGCGACCCGAGATCGTTCACACGCTCAAGTTAGTTTCTAGATCTTATACACGATAGAATGCGGCAGCCGCTGAATCACAGGGCCTCGGTCCCAGAAAAGGAGTCGATGTCCGTCCTTAAGAAAGAGGAGGAGAAGACGATGCCCGAGCGAAAATTGGTCCAAACGTATTTCCTCGACTAGAACCACGAACGTAGATTCGGGAAGGCACTGCGGTCGGAGCTGGCGAACAAGTTCGCGACCCCGGCACCGAACGCCTATCAGACGGTTGAGCCCGTCAGTTCTCCGAAGCAACATTCGGGGGGAAAGAAGGGCCGACGGCATAAAGTTGTCGAGGCCTGCACCTTCGGCCTCAAGACTGAGCGCTTCTTCAAGCCCACCTTCTCGCCCGGCCCGGCGGCCTATCTACCGACTATCGCCGAGAAGGGGCCTCAGTTTTCGATCGGGGCCTCGACCCGCAGTTCTCCCGAGGCTCCTGTCTACGCGGATAGGTACTACGACTCGCAGGAAATATACGGCTCCCCCAAGATTGGGTACAGTCCGATAGCAAAAAAGTGCATAGATTCCCGGGGGCGAAGAGAGAATTCGTGGTGAAGAAGACCAAGCTGCCAGGGCCGGGTTCATATGAAGCCAAGAGAAGTGTCGGCGACCTTCCTGACTACGCGCTGTGGGCCAGCAAATAATCTGCGGTGAAACGATACTCACTCTTTATCATTGGTACTACCATTATTACCACAACCGCAAATCGAAGTCGTGCGAGTTACTCCAAAGGCGAATTCATACCCGAGCCGGTTAATAAAAGTCAAAATTCAAACGATGGAAGAACTAGTAAATCACGAGGTGGTCTCACGGGCACTCGCCATCTTCCCCAAGACCCAGTGGACTCGTCTCATAAGAGCGTTCCTGGTCTACGGCACGGAGGCCCTGCAGCGCAATAACAAGCTGGAAGAAATGACGGTGGACGATATCGAGCAGATCGTATATGGGCCCAATCCATCGCACAAGAGGCAGAGCTCGCTCGATCTGTTCATGCGGGAGATCGAGACCATTAAGAACGAGATCACGAAACTCGACAGGAAGATCGAGGGCACGCTTCCCCGTCCGCCGCTCGCAGAGCAGCTTCCTCCCACGCAGCAGGTCAGGGCGGCGACGGCTCGTTCGGGTTCTCTTTGCAAACTTCAGCAGCAACAACTGACGCAGCCACCAGCCAACATCTATCCCACGTGGTGGGGTCCGCCCGACAGCAATAGACACGACGCGACGGTGATGAGGAAGGAGAATACGGTGGGAAGGGGCGGGTTTCAGCCCAATGAGGATCGGTACAAGCACGAGCTTGAGATTTCGGCGGTGGCCGCAGAAAATGCAAGGAACAACGTAAGGGTGGCGCAGAGGAACCCAGTCAAGATGGTCTTCGAAAAGACCGAATTCTCCGGCCACCAGCTTTATGCTAAGCCGAACCCGGTGATAATAGAGAAGCGGCGGGAAGCCAACACGATGCCCGCTGGAGGGATGGCGCGGCAGTCAAGGCAAAACGCGCCGGCCGACGCAATCCCAGAACTGCGGCAGGAGATCCGCACGCACTCGCGCTATCCGACTGGGCAGAACTCGCTCATAGTTCCGCCTGCGCCGGAGTCGGAGCAGGAACCAGTTGCAGAGCCTCCTCAGCCCGAAGACCTGGCCGGACCGGCGGGGGCAGGAACGTACAGCACGGCTAGCTACCCGGAAGGACAGCAGCCGAGGGAAATCCGCTCGCCCGAAACGGTCAGCAAGGTTGCTCCCGCGAATCCGTACTATCCGTCGGGGGAGGTGCAGGCAGAATACATCCCTGGTCGGGCGGAAGAAATCCGGGAAGAGCCCCCGCAACTGGATCAGAGACCTGACTCTGTGAGCGGGGAGTCCATTCAACTGCAGCAGCAGCAGAGACAGGCGGAAGAAGCGGAAGGATACAGATACTCGCCTTCAGAACAGCGGGAAAGTCCGTACGGGCCAGAAGGGGAGGAGGAGAGTGTGGGCGCCTCCATTAACATGAGGGCATCGAGCAATGTTCCTCCCCCAGCCGGAACGCGCGCGGAAGAGGTGCGGCAGACCGTTCCCAGACGAGAGGGCAGGAACATGTACGCGATCGCCAACAGTCACACCTACACTTATGCAAGGGACGAGAACGTGCCGCGACCGCAGCCGGGGGAGGGAAGGTAAATTTTTGTCCGCTTTATCATGTGCTCGCTATAGTGGGAACGAACTGAGTCAGCAGACCAACGATGTGAATAACAAGGAAAGTGAGGACAGCAGTTCGAGCGGCAGTGTTAACAGCAACAGGAATTACAGCAGAGGAGAGGAGCCGCCACGAGAAGAGGGTCGCAGCCGCAAAGAATTCACCCTCAGTGACAACCAATACGTCTACGATCCAACTAACTAAGTTTATTATTGAATTCCTCCCTTGGAACGGTGCGGTTTCGATATGTATGTGCGCGGATTAGCAGTTATAATAATTGCACAGTAATAAAATACGACTGGCAATGATAGACAACACAGCAACCTGCGTGCTGAGAGAGCTGGCAGCGGGCGGATTCCGCACCAAACTGCTCAACGGCATCTTCTTCTCCCATCCCAGCCAGGAGATCGTCAATTTAGAACCGGACCGCAGCATCTCCCTCTGGATGTGCCAAGCCGCCGCCCAGCGGATCGCCTTTCGCCCGCTTTCCCCCATGGACAACACAAAGACGGTGTTGTTGCGGATACTCGAGTTTCATCCATGCCTGGCCGCGGTCGAAAGCCACCGGCTGGAGCTCCTTGTTGAACTGAACCACGTTTCGGATGCGGACGGCCATTTCCGGATAGTGACCCTTGCGGATCTTCACGATCTTAAGAACAAAAGCGAATTGAGGGCGATCCACTACTTCTCGGCCGGAGAGAGTCTCGGCACATTGTCCATGTTCGAGTATCGCCTCGGGCCGCACGGGGGCGAGGCCGATATTTCCCTCTCTCGGCTCCGGGTTGACAGGCCCGGATGCTCGCCTCTCCAGAAACTCCTGCGGTCTCGCAACAGTATTATTTTCCCCCAGCCAGTCTTCTTAGATCAGACTAACGATAAGTCAACAGCGCTAGTGAAGGCACACTTCTTCGCAAAACGGCTTATCGACTTCCTCAGGCAGCGGAGAAACCTTGCGTACTTTTTGTACCAGCTCCCGAAATAGAGTTCGGCGACTCACACTCGACTTCGCGATTGACCCGGAACTCAACTTCTGCCTTATAGCGCTCCCCATCTGCGAACTCGCTTCGTCCACGCTAGTCCAGACGGTACCATCGCATCAGAGGAGGACGGCGGCGACACCGCAGAAACTCAGGCTGACTCGGTCTCAGCTTCAGACGAGTGTAGGAAAGTTCAGCAGCACGTTTGGGATAGCAAAATGGAAAACAATATACTGCGAGACTGCGGCTAGCGGCAGAACGTTATCGGCCCCGCGAAGAGGGGAGAGGACGATTGCGGGCATCCGGTGGGATGGGGGCAGACCGCAGGAGAAGGTCAATGAGTTCAGGAGTTTGACGAAGGCAAAGATGCGGATGCGGTATAGTGTGGAAAGGCTGCCGGGGTGTGTTGTTGTTGTTGGAAGAAAATATTTAACAACGGAATCGAAGAGCAGAAGGCTCCACGACAGCTCAGGGTTGTAGAGCAATACTACTAGCATTACGACTATAATACCAGTTTGCCGATCCGCTCTCCTTGGATTGACATTGTCTGCGATTATACCGGAGTGCTGATAGAGCCGCTCAGCGCCCGAAGTGAATATCGTATCTGCCGAAATCGGCTTCAGTGTTATACATGTAACTCAGGCAGCACAAATAAAATATATTCATGGGAAACAAGCTGTGCACGTACAATGAGGAGCGTCGTCTCGACCAGGGCGACGTAAACCTAGCAAAGGACATCCTCGAACGTGAACACGTCGAGTACGCCTCCCCGTCCGTGAAAACTCCTGGCGCCGTCCGCTACTCAGTCGACATGGAGGCCCAATGTGACAACAGCGTATTTTCGCCCCTGCAAGCTTCGTAGGCCGATGAGGGGCACAAAATGGTGAAATCCAGCATGCAGCCGTCTGCAGAGCACAGTCCTTCCCCGGAGGCTGAGGAACAGATAGTTCCGGCACAGGACTCGCACGACAAATCGTACTTCGCCGAAGATGCCGCTGGGGAGGAGTGTGGCAGACATCAGCGCGGGTCCGGGTCTGTTCCGAAAGAGGAAGATGTGCCCCCACAGGAGGAGATCGTTGAAAAGGACCCGAGGCTTCGTCAGAGAAAGGGCAAGAAAAGTGCTGGAGGGCGTAATGGGACCGGGAATCGGAAGGAGGAGGACGAGGCGAATAATCAGAATGAAGATCGGAGCAGGGACCGAAGACAGGAAGAGGAGGATGCGCAGGAGCAGGCCAGAGAGCGGCAAAGGGAGGGACAGAGACAGTACGAGGTGGAGGGCGGCGAGCCGGTCATCGCTTCGGACGAGGACTTCGTCCACTTCGAGGGAGAAATGCACAAGTACAAACCCGGCATGTCCGCCCAGTACATTCTTCGCTGGTGCCAGGCCACTCCAAGCCATTTCAACTACTACAAGTCCCACTGGAGCGCTAACTGCTGGCTAAGCAAGCCGCTCATGAGCGTGCCTTACAGTTGCATACAGACAGTGCGAAGGGTCGATGTGCGGGTGCCCAACCGAAAGCGCCGCGTCGTAAGAGGGAAGGAACAGCGCATGCCGCAGCTGGAGATCTTCCTCAAGAAAGATGTCGACGTCACTCTTCTCTCGAAGAGCATTGATTATTCCGCATACGAGACACGCTGCGTCGCTGGCCGGAAGCATCCGACCGGCAGGAACTCCCTCAGTTGCGTCGCCGCCATGCGCGCTAAGCGCAACAGTGCTCCAAACCTGTCGGGAAGGCCGCTGGAGTCGCGAATGGCAGTTGCAGAGCCGATGAGCGCTCAGAAGGGACGCCACCCGAGATGCAGGAGCGGCGGACTCGAGGCGCTCGCCAAGATAGGGGAAGACATGAGCAAGATGCAGAGCGTGTGCACCCCGGAGAAGGCGGTCATCGACGGCCATCTCATGCGCACACCCTCGACGTACAGCAAAAGCCGAGATGTGTCCACGTACAACTACCTGATCAGAAGGTCGCTGGAGCTGAATGCGTCGCGGGTCGAGGAGACGCCCGTAGAGGAGGACGACATGATCTTTGTCAGCAAGAGACAGCTGAGCCGGTTCCGGGCCTTCAGTGAGAAGTACGAGGCCGAGCTGTTGGAGGTGGTTCTGAACGAGAAGATCGGCACTCACAATCCGTCCGCCTGGATTCCTACGCTCGCCAGTAAGGGATTACGGAGATCACCGCGCTTAGACCCCAACACATGGACGAACAGAGAGTGCGAATGGTTTGCGGCCGAGAACAGGTTCCTCTTCGCATGTGAGAGCGAGGAGATGTGCAATAAGTGGGTGGTGATCCTCAACTGGCTGATGGCAGAGGCTCAGCACTCGTGATGAGAGATATTCGTTTTACTGTCATCCTTTCCCCCTTCTATTTTATATCATCCGGCGCACTCTCATTCTAGAAGCGAAATCGCGCGAGAGAATGAGGAAGGTTCTATCTGGGGGAAAAAGCTATACACGTTGCTGGTAGGATATAACGTAGACGAATTATGTGGTTCCATCCTTTGACAGGCCGATTCGGGAGAAAAGCGCTACCAGCGCCTCCTTCGTTAGCGGCTTGCTCAGGAACCAGTCCATTCCCGCACTCATGCAGGAGTTCCGTTCGGACTCCGAGGCGAAGGCTGTGAGGGCGCAGATGTACGGCCGCGGACGTTTGTTCATCTGGCGGATGGCCTTGGTGGCGTCGATCCCGTTCATCACTGGCATGTCCAGGTCCATCAGCACCAATGTCGTGGTCGTCCCTATCTGCAACTTCTTCAGCTTCTCGATAGCGACCTTGCCGTTCTCAGCCTCCTCAATGCTGAATTTGTATTTGCTCACCATCTGGTGCGCAACCAGTCTGTTGAACGGACTGTCGTCCACAATTATCACTACCACCGAGCTGTCCTTCCCCTTCTCCTTAACGTGTGCAGTGGAGGTCCCGGTCCTGGCGTTGGAAGGGATGCTCTTGGGGTTGGTGCAGGGGTTGACAACGCAGTTTTCGCTGGGAATGCCGCGCTCGCTAACAACGCTGGTTGTGTCCATATCCACAGCGTGGCTGTACGGAATCGTAAATGTGAAGCAGGTCCCCTTTTCGGGCGCGGATGTCACTGTCATCTCTCCGCCCATCTTTATGCATATCATCTGGCTAACAGTGAGGCCGAGACCGCAGAGTTTGCCGTGGGCAGCGGAGATGTTGTCGGCGAACATGTGGGGCTGTTCTCCCGAGGCACATTTGCGGAGGATGTAGTTGGCCACGTCCTGGGGCAGGCCGGAGCCGGTGTCGGAGACCTCGAACGCGATCCTTCCTCGTGCGGCCGTGACCCGCAGCGAGACCGTCCCCTTCTTCGTGTGTTTGACTGCGTTTCGCAATAGGTTAAAGAGGATCTGCTCGAGCCGGGCCTTGTCGCAGGTGAGGCACTCCTCGACGCCGGGCGCGACGTTGAACTGCAGCTTGATCGACTCCTTCTTCTCGTGCACGAGGAAGCATGTGATCTTATTCAGGTAATTCACGAACTTCTGCAGCGAAAACGACTCCTCATGTAGCACAAACTCGCCCATCAGCATCTGGGCGTACGTCAGCATGTCGTTTATCTTGTTCCGAAGGTAGTGCCAGGCACTCTTGCCGTTGCGGTAGCACTCGTACTCCGTCTTATTGGACTTGGGACGCTTGGCGAGGACGAGGGTGCTCTGCAAGATGTTGAGTGGTGTCCTCAATTCGTGTGACAGCGAGAACAGCATCATGTTCTTGTATTTGTCCTCAACGCGTTTCTCCTCCTGCACGAGTTCGGCGGTGATGTCATGCATAACGAGTGCGACTGTCTTTTCGCGGGAGAAGAAGCTGGACTCGATGAGGGTCATTACGACGATCTTCTCTCGCTGCGGGTCGGCCTCGTCACGAACGCGATACCGCTCCTGCTTAATGGCGTCGCGACTGATCTCGGGATAGAGGAGCCTGGCCTTTACGCAG
>QFZN01005771.1_pt1 | contig 17052 bp, 22 predicted proteins | sample 1740101 | NCBI WGS metagenome assembly QFZN01 (sample SAMN09210849, study PRJNA391713) | Ciliate metagenome, whole genome shotgun sequencing project. | isolation source: combination of 50 Heterometopus sp. ciliate cells from an enrichment culture... | host: Heterometopus sp. ...
CCCAAAACCCCAAAACCCCGGCCACAGGAGGAGAGAAGCAAATTCCCCTTTGTCAGGATTTATGACAGAATACGATCTGATAAGAGATAACAATCGATTTAACAATGGGAAAGGCTTCGAAGGATAAACGTGTACGCTATTCGTTGATCCGATCGACTGCTAGGACATATACTACAGAAAGGCGAAGGCGGACGGGTATCGGGCGCGGTCGGCGTACAAGCTGCTGCAGATTGACGACAAGTTCCAGGTTCTCAAGAACCTCAAACGAGTGGTCGACCTCTGCGCCGCCCCCGGCAGCTGGTCCCAGGTTCTCTCAAAGCGTCTCCTTGCCTCTGGCATCAAGTTTGTTTTATTACACTCACATCTTCTCTTAGGGGGACAGAGTCGGACGTGCACATTGTATCTGTCGACATCCAGGACATGGCCCCCATCGAGGGCGTCCACGTCATAAAGGGCGACATCACTCGCAAGGAAACAGTGGAACAGATCATCGCCGCACTGAAGGGCAACAAGGCTGAACTGGTGGTCTGCGACGGCGCGCCCGACGGTAGCTTTTCCTTTCCCAGAATCATAGTGCTCGGCTTCCCCGAGATCGACCAGTACATCCAGTCGCAGATCCTCCTCTCCGTACTCTCGTCGTCCTCCGGTAGGCTCTGGACATTGCTCAGCAGTTGATGCAGGAAAATGGCACGTTTATCACCAAGGTGTTCCGCGGGCGAGATGTGGGCAAACTTTACGCCTTCCTCACCACCATGTTCAAGGAAGTCTATTGTGCCAAGCCAAAGGCATCGCGGAACTCGAGCTACGAGTCGTTCATCGTGGCGAAAGGATTCATGGGGGAGCACAAGAGTCTGGGGTGCAAGGGACACCTGCTGGCACTGAAGCCTTCGTCCGTAGAGGAGGAGAAGAAGGTCGACTACGCGGATGCGTACAGTATGGCTCTTCAATGCGAAATCGGGTAGAGAAGGTCAAGTTCGTGAGCTGCGGCGGGGAGGACGCCTTCGACTCGGACAAGAACTATGCGCTGGAGCTTGAAGGACAGAAGTACGAGTTCCGCGGCCCCACGCAGCTTCCCATCAATCCGCCATACAAGCAGTATCTGCAGATGCTTAAAAAGCAATAATCGCTGGTGACGATCCTGAAGCGGCGTGAGAGATATTGCGCAGGCGAATGTGCGAATAGGCATTACTATGTCAGTAGAACAAGTGAAAGCGCGTGATGTTTGAATGATTATTATCCTATTTCTTCTTACCCTTCTTCGCCTGCTCCCTTATCTTGGCATCGTGACGCTGCGCCTCCTCGAGCTGCTCCTTGGCACGCTGAGCAGCCTCAATGTTGCCGGTGAGGAGAGTGCGCAGGTCGGGACGGTAGCTGGAGTCCGAGGGTAAGATCTCCTCGGCAATACGCAGGGTGTGTATCGGCCCGTCCCTCGCGTCCCAATAGCGAACGCCGTCGAACTCGACGAAGCCCACGTATGACCCGTAGATCGTGCTCACCGTCTTCCCGTTGTGCTTTATCTCGCCCTTTATATAGTCCTGGGGCCTAGCCACAATATGGAGGCGATGTGGTACCTTCGCCAGACCTTGCCGAAGTACAAGGTGGCCTCGATGTTGAGTGACTTTATCCGGTAGGTCATGGTCCCGATAGCCTGGTGCCTCGCCGTCCCCACAAATGCGCTGTCGATATATTCCTATCCCGTGGTGAATCCGGGCCCTTACTGTTGCGTTGCTGAGCTCGAGAATAATGCCGTCCTTGAACTTGATTTGTCGGGTGCCAATGGCCTCGATGGTGATCGAGTTCATGCCGGGGTGGGCCGCGAACTGGGCGTATCCTGTGTACACATACAGGTCGTTCGGCGCGTAGAACATGAAGTGCGACACTGGCGGTCGATGGCATGTTTGTTCGGCGTAGTACCTTGTCCCGTCCTCGAACTCGCCATTAAACGTTTCTCCTAGTATCGGATTCAACTAAACGCGGTGTAAAACTCAGACCGGATACCGGCTTGAGGAAGTTGCTCGTGTAGTAGAACGTGCTCAGCTGGGCGACTATAGTGTATTTAATCCGCTCGATGGGGTCCGGGTGCAGGGCAGCCTTGTTCAGGTAGATCGGGTTTGTGGCGCCTCCGCGGCCGAACGTCTCCAGCAGCGATATCGGTCTCATGCACTTTATCGGGAAGCTGATCGTAGTGAGGTTGAAGTTCCCGCTGAACAGCCGCCCGAAGATCTCCTTCAGATATTCCTTAGCCACACTGCGAAGCACCTCCATCACCTTCTTGTCGACCAAGGGCATCCCGCCAGTGGTATCTGCGGGCGGCTGTCTGAACTCGTCCTTGAATTTGCTGATGCCCCAGGCCTGCGCCTTTGCCAGAATCTCCGCCGTCCTGTATCTCTCCACCTTCTTCACAGGGGAGACGTGTCGCTTGAGTTCCTCTACAGGTTCCCTCCTCGGCTCGGACTCAAGTTCAGACTTGGATTCCGGCTTCTTCCCCGTAGAGGGAGTCTGGGACTTCGCCTTGGTCTGCGACTGGGCCAAGGCCAGCTCGCGCTTCTCCTCCTCCTCGGCCTCCTGCCGCTTCTTCTGGGTCAGCGGGTTCTTCGCGTGGTGCGTCTTTCTGGGCTGCATGGTCCCCCGCGGCCGCTCGCCCCTCTGACTCTCCGGCGTGGCCGTAGCCAGTCCCGCAAACATCGGTGGCGCCGATATCCGCTTCTGCTCCTCCTCGTCGTCATCACTCTTCACGGTCACAAAGTCCGCGAAGTCGTCGTCCGCAGCCGACTCTGAGGCCACGGATATGTCGGGATCCTCCTCGCGGAACTCGTCGGTCTCGTCAAACCCGGCCATATCCTCCTCGTTGTCCGGCTCCTCTGGCGCCGCGGGGGTGGTGAATCCCTCGAATTCCTCGTCCATGGCCTTCATCTGGTCGACGGACTCTGCGGGTTCCTCCTTGATCTCCCGAGTGTCTTCGTCCGCTCTTTCCAGAAGAACGTCCCTGGCCTGGAGCCGCGACTCGAGCTTCGCCTTGAACTCCTCCAAGGTAAGTTCCCTGCCGCGAATCGTGTCCGCGATGGCCCGATGCAGCTCCTGTATGCGCCTGAGTTCCCTAAGGACCGCATCGGGGAACTTCTCCTTGGCGTCAATCCGCGGACTGACGTACAGCCTCTCAGAAGGCCTCTTCGCGAACTCGCTGATCATCTGACGCTTCAGCTCGTCCTCATCCACGTCCAGTTCTATATCCACATCCGCCTCCGTGTCCCCCAGGTGCACGCTTAATTCGCTGTGGGGGTTGATCTTGGACGAGGAGGATGGCGGGCTGAGCACTCTCGGATGGCTCTTCTTCGCTTTCTTTTTGAAGAGGGAGCCAACCTTGAGGTAGATCGTGGTCGGAGTGTTGGCCACGCCTCTGGCAGTCAGCGTGACCAGGTCCAGGGTGCCCGCCACCGGCTTCATCACCAGTCCGACTATGCCCTTGCCAACGCCCACCATGGCCCCCTGCATGCCGTTCCTCCTGGCGCCTTTGACCGGCTCAAGGAATATTCCTGCCACCGCGCTGAGCAAGCTGTGAAGGACCGCGCCAGTCCCACGAAGCAGCCCTGTGGCCGCATTCGTGGGCGGGATCTTGCGTTCCTCGGGAGAGTCCGGCTCCTGGCTGAAAATCACGTCCGGCGCCGCCTTCGCCCCAGAGCTTATCTATGTATCGGATTATGCCGGGGCTCCGTACGTCCTCCAGCGTGCCGATCACCAGTCCCGTGGCCTCCCATGGGACACGCAGCACGGAGAGCATCCCGCCCTTCAGCTTGTCCCCAACAGATTCTCTCGACGGTGGTGGCATCTACACGTTGCATATCCAGGTCTTACCTTCGAGCAGTACTCGAAGGCCTTGCGCAAATCGTCGACGCTGGTGCCGACGTCAGGTAAGATGAGCAGCGTGACGTTCCGCTCAGGCAGAACGTATTCAAAACAGGCCAGCGGGCGTTTTTGATCCCACACGGTCGCTACTCGTTCCTTGTATAAGGAGGACTTACACTGGCTCATCTTGGCCATCCCGCCGGGCAAATAATAGACTGCGTTAGGCTTGGTGTCCTCGGGAGAGCTGAAGAGCCGGAGAACGCCCACTTCAGAATCGAGAATGAAGTTCCACTTGCCTACGCAAGGGTTTGAATTCGACTCGGCTCACGCAGGTTTTTGTTCACCAGCACGTAGCCACGATAGTACTGCAACACCTTGTAGATCTCCTGGAAGTTTTCCGCCGCCTTCGGGCTCACCATGTCTATATCGAGCTCGTCGATTTCTTTGGTTAGGTCCACGAACATATTTGTTGATGAAAAATGTATATACTAGAGATTTATATCCACCTCATAGCTCCGCTTTAAATGCGGCGTGAACTGACTGCTTAGGAAACCCGCAACAATATTGTGCATTAACTCAGTAGTGAGCCACGCTGTGCCCGCGCTGCACTCACTCTCGTTCTCTGTCTCCAGCCTTATAATCTTCCAACACATCCGGCTATTTAGTATTAAAATGAGCGCAGAGCAAATATCCTATGCTGACGTTAACACCTTGAAGCCCTTCAGTCGGGAGAACTGGACCGGCAAGAACGTCTTCTACTGCAAAGGGTACCTCAGTGAACTAGCTCAGTATAGACGCCTCGTCGCAGGGCCGAAAGAAGGCTTCTGGTCCGCCATCGCGACACACATTATGGTCTGGAGCACCGTGATATCCTTCCTCCTCTTCGTGTGTCCGTACTACTGCCAGCGGCTTACCTCCGTCGTTCCAGTGGTCTTCATCCTGATCTCCGTGCTGGACTACATCCTGCTGCTGATGACGGAGTTCTCGGACCCCGGCATACTCCTCAGTACAAAGCGAGGGAAAGTTCTGACCGCGACTAGAGGGCGACCCATTCGACCCGGTGCCGCCTGACCCGAACGCGAGGCTGGGCACGCTGCCAGATACCGACTGGTACAAGTTCCGGTGGTGCAACACCTGCTGCATCTGGCGGCCGCCCAAGTCTTCCCATTGTCGTGCCTGCGGCAACTGTGTCCGCATGTATGATCAGTATGCTCCGTTCTTATGTCGCACGCATTAGTCACTGCGTCTTCGTCAACAACTGTGTCGCGGCGCGGAACTCCAAGTATTTCGTGGGATTCCTGATGTGCGCGTCGCTCCTCCTGATGTACATACTGGTCTGTGCATGCGTCAGCGTCGGCTTCATGATAAGCGACGACCCTCAGATCAAGGAGAACGCAAGCAACCCCTACTTCCTATACTTCACCATCGGCGCCATGGTCATATGTGTCCTTGTTCTCTGGTATTTGTGCGTCTTATTAAGCTAGCTGTTCGGGCTGCAACTTGACAGTGTACTCATGCGTGTGCAGCATAGGAGGGACGGTGCTGTTTTGTTACGCGACGTACAGCATCGGCTTCCAGAGCTTCACGGTCAACCCCCTTCCGGTGTTCACTCTCACCTACGCCTTCTCCTTCTTTCCGTGGTAAAACCCGCATACCATCTTGTCTAGGGTCATGGGCACCTGCTCCTCCTACGTCGGCACCATTCTTATGGGGGTCACCCAGAAGGAGAACATCGTGCTCAACCGGCGGAGCGGCCATGTAGAGGAGCCGGAAATGAAGTGCGGGAACGTGCTTACATTCTTCACGCGCAAGGTGCCGCCAAGCGAGCTGCGGGAGAGGGAGACCCTGCTGGTGGTCGACAATGGTGCGGTCTCCAGCCTGCAGAGGCCCGAGGAGAAGACGACGAGCTAGGACAATGTTGTGCTGTACAGCGATTGCTACTCCGCGTTATTGCTATCTATCTATCCACATCTATCACGCTTTTCTTCCCCCACCTTGAGATCTCGAGCCACATGCTGCCGATAAAAATGAAGCAGAGTGAGTGAGTGAAAGTGTATGGTAGTAATAGCGCCCCGAATTATCCTTTGGCCTTGCCGCCGTCCCGCGAGAAGGCGCGGATCTCGTACGTCCCCCAAGAGGTCCGCTCCACCGGGCCGAAGTCGGTGCGGGTCTTTGCCAGCTCGCTTCTGGCTGCCTTCTTCGAAGCTTTGCTTGGTGTAGGCTCAGGCAACACGGGCACGAGGTACGAGTTCAAAATTGCCTTGTTTTTCCCATGTTTCAGCCCGGCAGCACCAGCCTTCCATAAGTTCGCTGTGCTTTGCGCCGTATCGGTTTTCTTGCATAATATCACAGGCACCGACTTCTTCTTGTGCAGAAGACGGAACAAAGTCTTGGAGACCCCGAGCTTCTTCCCCGCGCTCTGGGCCTGGTGGCCATTCGGTCCTAGCGTGAAGTGGGAAGGGGCGCAAACAGAGCTGCGGGCTGCGGTGAAAGTGCTTGTGGCAGACACGGCGGAGGCCTGCAGTCTGCTCAAAGCCATGCGGCTGCGTGAAGCTGCCGAATGATGAGCTGGAGAGGGCTTAGGCTTCGAAGGGGAACGCACGGGCTCCGGCTTGCGGCGGGTGTAGCGTAAGACTGTCTCGAAGAAGCGTTTCTTCACCGCGTTGCGGTTCTCCCACTTTTCTATGTCCTTCTTCACTATTTCGACGTTCCTTGCCATGTCCGCGAACTTAATTAGCTGATCTACGAAGATCTTGGGCGTGGAAGGGTCGACGGTGACAGAGTTGAGGCGGCGACAGTTGCGCGAACTGATGTTTATTGTCTGGGCGATGCGGAGACCGCGGGCGTTTGTTAACCTGCCGAGATTCGCGATACGACGGGCAGAGTCGGTCTTGGACCCGGCGAGACTCGGCGGCGGGAACGGCTTCAGCGGGTATATGACCTGGAGGTTGCTGGCGCACTTGGTGGGTCTTCTTGCCGAGGCCGCAACCGGCATCAGATGATCGGTGATCGTCTTCCTTGGCAGTTCCATTTGATTATTTCTCTTTCTTTCTTACAATTATTACGTCCGGCCAGCCAGGGTTTTAGATTGTTGCTGATTATTATATCGCGGGTATATCCCCGTCCGGTTGCGCGGTTGGCTAGATTTCGCTGCCTCCCCACGAACGGCTCCGGGCCCAAAATGATAGTGTTCCGCACGGAAACGAGGAGGATGTGACAGAATAATAGCCAATTACGTACGCTCTGCGCCTTACAGGGATAGCGCGCCCTTTCCGGCCGGCGCCGCGGTCCCCGGATCCTTCTTTATTCTCTTCACGAATTGGTTCAACGAGTACGTCCCTGCCGCCGACCTTTCGTTTGCCTTGGGCAGTACACCTCCCAGCAGCGTCTGCGCGGCCCCAGTGTTTGCCTGCGGCTTAGTCCCCGTCGCCGTCGTTCTCAGCAGCAGCGAATTGCTCTATTATGCCGGCGTAAATTCGTGGATCTCACCTTGGTGACCAGCTTGAGGGCCTCTGCCTGGCTCAGCTTCTTCGTGCCCTTGTCGAAGCTGGCCGCGTTCTTCTTGTCGATCATCGAGCTGAACATCTGGAGCTCCTCGGTAGGATGGCGGGCCGAAGGGTCGTGGTGGGCCGCCAGAGCCTTGCGCATTTCTATCTGTTTGTTGCATTCCAGCGCCCGCTCTATCTCGTCCTCCGACAGGTCCTCCTTCTCAAGTTCCTGCTCTATCCCCCATGGTTAGATCGCATGTCTACTAAGCTTGGTCTGGGCCAGATTGGTTCCGTGCACAACGATATTGTACGCCTCGCGTTCGCGCTCCTCCATCATGTGTTCCCTCTCCTGCATCCTTTGCATCTATCCCCCAAAGTCATCCACCATCTTTACCCTGCGCTCTGCATAGTCCTTGGAGAGATCCTCGACCTCAGCCTGGTCGCGGGTGCGCCTGTGGGCGAACTCGCCAAGGAGAACCTTCTGTATCCGCGACTTGTCGTCCTTCAGCTCTTCGTTGAAGTACCGCCTCATAAGCGACTCTTTCTCCTCCCCCGTGGCCTGATACTGGCTCTTGTCAATCAGCCCGCCAAGATCCGCGTCCAGACCCGCCTCGTTCTCCTCCTTGTCGTTCCTCTACTCGGATGAGGGAAATATGCTGACGTTGATGTCCTTCTTGATGTCGTCGTTGAGCTCGTTGTCGGAGCCCAGCTCGGCCTCAGTGTCGAAGTACTTTCTCTATGGCAGTGTTATCGCCTCGGGCCAGAGATACTAGCTGGGGATTTTTTGCGATGTCGGACAGCGGCACCTTCTCGTCGAGCTTCTTCTTCTCTGCGTCCAGATCGGACTGCTTGAAGAGCTTCTTGCGCTCCGTGATGAGCGCGTCCACCACTCCGCCCTGCGGCTTCTCCTCCTTTGACTCCTCATCCTCGTCCTGGGAGTGGATGCTGCTGATGTCCATGTCAGAGGCCGCTTCGTCTTCCTCGTCTTCCCCTTCTTCCTCCTTGTACTCTTCTTTGTCCAGCTTGTCGAGAGCAGCATCGTCATCCAGCATGGGCTGTTCCTTATCCAGTTCCGTGGGGACGGCGGCCGGAGGCTGGATCGTGGGCTGCGATACCGGGACGGGCTGAGACAGCGGCTGGATCTGCGGCTGAGGCTGGGTGTTGGGCACAAGGATAGTCTGCGACTCGATCACGGCCGCGACTGGGCTTGCCTTCGGGGCCTCAGTCTTCGCTTCCTCGGGCTTCTTTTCATTCTCCGCCTTCTTCTCCTCCTTCTTCTCCTCCTTCTTGTCGTCCTTCTTCTCATCCGTCTTGTCCTCCTTCTTCTCCTCCTCTTTGTTGGGCTCTTCGTTCTCAGATTCGTCATCCTCATCCTCCTCCGCCTCCTCTTCGACAAGACTGCACTCCTCGCCTTCCTCTAACCGAATGATGCGCTCGGTCTCCTTCTTGACCTGCTCGAGCAGCTCCACCTTCTTCTCCTTGGTCTCCTCCCCCGCCTTCTCACCCTCAGATGGGTTGTAGTCCGAGTCCATATCCTCGTCCTCTTCTTCCTTGGCTTTGGCCTTCGCACCGTCGGCCTTCTCGTTCGTCAGCTCCGTGCACTGAACTTGCACCACGTTCTCAGTAAAGTACTTGGCCCTCCGTTTCCTCGACTCCTCAGCCAGTTTGCTAAGCAGCTTTGTGCGGCCCCCGACGAGTTGGACAAGAGTGGGCTCAGGCTGCTCAATGGCGGGCAGAGCAGCCGATGCCGAAGGCACCACCTCGACCTCAACCTCGAGTTCTTCGTCAGGCTCCTTCTTCTCCGGCACATTCTGCAGGGTCTCGGCACACTGGACCTCTATCTCCGGCTTCTTTTCCGCCGGGGCTGGGGCCGCAGCCGGAATTGGAACTGGCTCAGCCTTCTGGGGCTGCTGATCCTGCTGCTGGGATAACACTGGCTGCGAGACAGCAGGCGAGTCGAGGGGGAGTTTGCTGAGGAAAGACTGGAGCGTCTTCCTCTTCCTCGGAGCCTTCCCGAAGTCCAATGGCTGATTCCTCAGGAACTCGTCCTCGGCGGGCGGCTCATCAGCGATGGGTGCCACGTGCGAATCCTCGACCTCGCCTATGAGCCGGTTGCGGCACTTGAACTTCCGGTGCTGCAATCTTTCCGCCGTCTCGTCCTCCGGGTTCGCCAGGCCCAGGACGTCTCCTGCGATTTGTGCCGACGGCTCCGAGTCAGACTCCGGCTCGGATTCTGGTTCTGCCTCAGGCTTTTCCTGGTCATTTTCCTTCTCTGCGGGGACCGCCTCCTTCATCTCAGGAGCCGGCTGCTCCGGAGACTTGAACGCGTCGAACTTCTCGGGAGTCGGCTCGGTGGGAACGGACCCGGGGAGCTTGGCGTCCTCGGGCTCCGCCGGCTGGGCCTTGGTCTGGGACCCGAGGGACTCCACATCGGCGAGTGGGGCGGGCAGCGACCGCACCAAATCTTTGGGATTCGCCGCTGAGTTTGCGACCACACCGGAGAGCGCTGCAGGTGCCGGGACGACGATATTATTCACAGGTGCTGCCGCTTCGTCCGCCAGCTTCCTCAGCTTCCTCCTCTTGCTCTTTTGAACCGTCTCCGGCCCGTTATTAGCCGTCACGGGAACACTTTGAGTTTCAGATGCCATGCTCGGTTTTGCCGCCAATTTACTCCTTGTTATTATATTCCCATTCGCCCCATTGCGCGTTTTGTGTGCATTCTCGCACAGTGCTCCCACACTCAAGTCGCGCGAGATAATAGCGATGCGCATGAGGAATAATCAGCCTATCACATCAAGACAGGTCCTCTCTCTCGCTCTTCTGGTCCCTCTTCACGTTCCACTCCTGCTTCGTCCTCTTAGTCTTTTCGCTCTTGGGCACTTTGACGCCAGCCTTGCGCTTCTCATCGCGTTCCCGCTTCGCCTCCACCTTCTGCTCCTTCTCCACCTTCTTCCGCTCCACCTCCTTCTCTTCCGCTGTCCTCTCCGCTTGTTTTAGCTCCTCCTCCAGGGCCTTCTTTCCGCCCATACTCTTCTTCCTGGGCGCCTTGTTTTCTGTGGTCTCTTCCTCGTTCTCCGCCGGCTTCTCCTCCTCGTCCGGCGACAGGTCCTCCTCTTCCCCCTCATCCTTTTTCCCCTTCTTCGGTCCCTTGGGCATGCCCGTGCTCTTGCCCTGAGCCTTCTTCCGCCAGACCACTTGACCAGGCATCATGACCTTCTTCACCTCTTCCTTGTCCCCCTCACTCGCCTCGGTTGCAGGCTTGGACTGCGGCTTCTTCGTTTGTCCTGCAGGTGCCTTCTCCTCCTCCTCAGCATCCTCAGAGCCTCCCAGTCCAGTCAGCAGCTTTCCCAATGCCTCTTCACTGAAGGAATCAGCAGACTGTCCCTTCTCCTCCTCCTCATCCTCATCTTCTTCTTTGCCCTTTCTGGCTTCCGCAGCCTTGAACGCCTTCTCATCCTCCTCCTCGTCGGCAGGGTCGGGCACTGGGTATTTTAGTATGGCCGCAATGCCCGTCATGTCGTTGAGCGCCTCCCCGGTTGGGTGCATGCTCGAGAAGAAGACCACGGAGCCGCCAGCGGACTCGACGTTCTTGGTGAGACGAACGTACCTGTCGCGTTCGCCGTAGCTGCGGGTCTTGAGGACCTTGTCAGAGATGAGGAGGGTGGCGACGGCGTGCTGTTCGATGGCCCGCTCGATCCAGCGTTTGCCGTAGGCGGCGCGTTCCGGGTTTTTCCGCAGCATCTCGTTGAACTCCTCCAGCAGCTTCGCCTCGCTGATTGCTTCTGAGCCGGAGATGCGGGACTGCACCTCCTTGTTCATGAGGATCTCCTTGAGAGAGTGCTTGAACCCCGACGTTGTGTGTTCCAGAAGGATCATATCCTTGCGATTCTTGAGCTCGGGGTACTTGTTCTGCTCGAATTCATTGGTCAGGTAATCAAAGAACTCGTTCTTGGTGTAGCCGGGACTGGCGATGATGATAGACTTGACGATGTCGAGGTTGATGTACTTGAGCATGGCGCTGGCAATCTTCGTGAAGAACGCGGCCTGCGCCTTTCCGTATTTGTCGTGAACAACGGCACGCGTTTTCTTTTTGGGGAGGTTGTGCTCGATCTTCGACTTGAGGTAGGTCACGTTCTTCGCGACCAGGAACAGGTGGCTTATGCCTTCCTCCATCAGCTACCGCGCTTTGTTTCCGAAAATCGTGGATACCACAACCGCGAGGTCGGAGAAGGCCGAAGGGTCCGTGGCCATCTTCAGCCGCTCCTCATACACCGTGTCCCAGTGTTTCTGCATGCGGGGGTGATCACAGTGGGCCGCATTACCTTGATTAGCGTGACCACGGAGCTGTAGTTAATTTCCATGGACTGGAATTGCCCGACCTGGATAAACTTGTTCTCGGAGACGTTCTTGCCCTTCAGACGAATGATGTTGCTGTCTTGGTCGTATTCAATCTCCTCTATCTTGAGGACGATGGTCATGGTCTTGCGCTCGGAGCCGATGACCCCCTCAAGGGCGATCTTGCGCGTGATCTTCCCCTTCACGAAGTCCCCCTTGTCTATGAAGTTGTACAGGTTCCACATGTCGTCGTCGTTCTCCATCTTCAGCGTGAACTACGTGGGGGATAAACAAAATCTCGTGACTAACGATGTAGACGCTGCCCTTCTTGTCGCGTTGTCCTTTCCTTGCAAGCAGTCTCATTTTCTTCTTCGAGAATAAATATATTAAGTATCCTGAGGAGAATATGTTATCGGGCGACCAATACTTGCTATCTCTCCATCGCACTATCCCAAGCCGAAATATAAACTCCACTGTATCTATCACTTTTAACGTAATCGCATACGAAATTTAAATTTGCTAACATCCCGCATGCACGCCAGATTCGCAAAGCACGACCCTGAGCTCGATTCCTTTGAGCGCGAGAACCAGCAGCTCCGCGACGATATCAGGCATCTCCACGTACTTTCTCCTTCCGATCCTGCTCCCCGTAGGCCGCGCTCAAAACGCTCGGCAAGGACGTCAGCAACACCCAGTCTGAATACTTCGGCGCCGTCCCCCTCCAGCCGCGACACCGCAAGCAGCTTTCCCAGCCGAGCGTTGCCCCTTCCGCAGACAATAAGGAGAACTCGGGACGGTTGTCAGCGTTCCTCGAGCAGTCTTACCAGAGTCGCAAGGGCGAAGTTTCCGTCACCGGCACCCCCAGTAAGGAGGCCGGCTACCGTGCCGAGGTTGCCTACTTGAGGTCAGAGCCATTTTGTGCAAACCAGGGGGATAGGCAGGAGAACCTGCGACTGAAGGCGACACTTGCCGCCAGAGACGCCGCCACCGCGCAGAAGAAGCCGAAGGCTGGCACCCGGGGGAAGAGCAATAATCGCAGCAGGAAGCGCAGCACCAGTCCGTATCGGCCGGCAACGTCTCCTCCTCCTGTTCCGCAAATTGCGAAAAGGAAGGCTGCAGTTCACAAGCGGACCGAGTCGCTGGTCGCAAAAAAGAAGCCGGTGCGTCAGAGGTCTTTATCCTCGGCCTCCTGCTGCGATGCAAGGAGTAGCAGCAGCAAGGTTCCGGTCACGGCAGAGGGGAAGCGAAAACGTCCGTTGGCGCACGGCAAGAGCCTTTGTCAGTACAGCTCTGAGGTGCAGAAGGAGCTATCGGAAGGGTTCTCGCGGTACCAGAAGCGAAAGAAGCAGGCAGCCCGGCCAGACAGGTCGCCGTGCCCAATGTGCGTCCGCTGCCTGTTCAAGGGCCTGCCCACCAAGAGCTGCCGGCGGTGCTGCACCAAGGTCGCTCATTAGCATCATGTGTTCATCCCATTATTGATGACGATGATCGCGATTTTCATCGAGCGCATAGTAATATGATTAGTGTCGGACGGGGCGCTTATAATTTGAGTTTACTCGTAAAGAGCCCCGCGATGATGGACAACAAGGCGAAGACGTGGCAGGCGCTGAACATGAGACAGCCGCCAGGATGCTCGATCCTCGAGCTGCAGAGCATGGACCGAGACGGCCTCCTCACCCCTGCTGCGCTCACCCAGCCCCAGCCTTCCCCGATGGTTGCCGATTTCGATCAGGCCAGCGAGGAGGAGCTCGGAATGTACAGGGAGGCCTTCTCCTACTTCGATCGTCGCGGCGACGGCCTGATTCGAAGGGAAGACCTTGGCATGGCCCTGCGTGCAGGAGGATTGGTCATCTCCAATGCTGAGGTACAGACCTTTGCGAACAAATACGACCCGGACGGCACAGGGTACCTCGACCTCAAAGCATACCTGTGCATATTGGCTGAAGATGCGGGGGCACATCCGGACACTGAGGAGGAGATTAAGATTGGCGACTCACTGACTGATGATGAGATCAAATCGGTGCTTGGCGCCCTTGACACGCATGGGGACGGAATGATCAGAATGGAAGAGCTAGCCAAGATACTTGCGACACCCAAGGGTCCTCACAGAGGCACACTCTCGGGGCCGGCGGCCTTCGGACGATGAGGGCTATCCTTATGATTCTTTGTTTCACACATATCAGAAACGATGGTGCTGTGTGTCGTGGGGAGCAACGAAAATCGCATGAAATAACAGAAGAATAGAATTATTAAACATGAATAACGCAATGCGCTCAGACAAGGCCTCACCCTCCTCGCAGCCCACCCCGCTCCCCGAGTCCACAAATTCCGCTTCCTCAGCACCTTCGCCCATCCGGCTGATACTCGACAAGCTAATCGAGCAGGTTAAGCTGAAGGGACAGCAGCCGCCGGCAAAACCGCTCTTCCGGGAGTCTCGCGAACTACTGCTCCAGAGGAACGGCGCACGATATTCGCAGGCGATTTCGCTTGCCCAGACCATGTGCACGCGGAGGGCCGAACAGGCGAAGCGCAGGATCGATGCTTTGAGTCGGCTTCGGGTACTGCACGCCAAGGGCTAATCTCGTATAGACTCGAATGGCTGCGCAGGTCCACGAAATGCTTGACGGAGCAGGCATGCAGAACGCGTATCTGAGCCAATGCGAAGATCGGGCGAAACAGTTCTACTTCGACCGCGGAGTGATGTGGGAGGTCGCCGCTGCTTCCGCAGTCCACAAGTCCTACCGACATGCAGATGCCAGCCTGGTCCTGGTATCTGACGGAGCCAAGGTGCTAACCAAGAATGTAGGAACGAAAACGGTGGCGGAACACCCTGGTCGCGAAAATGGCCGAAACCCTCGCCTGGACCCGGTACTTCTCGTACCTTTCCGTTCTGGCGGCGAGTTCTCCCGAGGCTGTGCTGCTGAAAGATTCCGTGTCGAATCCGCAGCTTGCAGAGTTCGCCTCGAAGACTCTTTGCGCCGTGCTCCGGAGCAAGGGCCAGATTCCCGAAAACTGCCGAGTGCTGCGCTGTGTTTCGGCCTCGAAGCGTGGCGGGAGGCGGACAGAGACGCCATCTGCGAAGGGCTCCTCTCATAGCAAGCGAGAGGTGATCGGAGTCTCCGGCAGCTGGAAGGACCTGCACCGCGACTACCTCGAATCTTGCAACATCCGCGCCCCCAACACAGCCCGGAAGTTTCTCCCCAAGCAGCTGCTTTCGAGATCCCATATCGCCTTTCTCCGCCCCGATTTCAGGTTCGAGGAGTACAACGGGCTGGTCTACTTCTGTCCTTCTGACACTGATCCTGCGGTTTCGGAACGGAGGAGGCCAGAACGAATGTTCATCTCTCAGTTCGGAAAAGAACAGCCACTTCATCCCGCTAAGGTCGACTGCGAATCCGGTGTGGCTCGACTGACTCTCTCCAGCGGCCGAGGTACCCAGATAGGAAATAACGTGGGGGTAGAGTTTGACCTTTCGGAATGCACTGTGTCTGGCCTGCTGTGCCATCCGACGGTCCCTTCCAGCCTCAAGGAACACATCGATCACCGCAAAAATATACAGCAACTCTATGTGTTGGACGTGTCATCGTTCTACGAACATTTCGACTACCCCTCGGAGGAGAAGATCGCGGCGTATCAGCAGCCGTTCGTCCGGCCTCTGACCCCCGCAGAGATCTCCGAGCTGCTGTTCTGCTATACTGGGGTCCGACTGCCGGACTCGCCTTCCGCCGTTGAGTCGGTTGCCGCTGTCCTTGAGGGAAACGTCGGATCGGGATATTCCAGCACGAACAGGATCTATGCGTGGATCAGAGACACCGTCAGCTCTGGGGCGACAAAAAACTATTTCATGCAACTCGCTGTGGGTCCCGGAGTGCCGCCGTCCGAGCAGCCGAACAAAACTAAGTCGACCTATTGCAGGTGGCCGTGCTGTCTTTCCCTCTCGGCCTCGCATCTCGAATTGGCCCCAATCAAGGTCGCCATCAGTTCCGCCGCCGCTGGAACGGTCGCGATAGGCCTAGGCCGCGTATCCTTCCCCGCAGAAGGACTCGAGCGCGTTCTCGCCCTGCTACCCGCGTACAAGACAAAACGCAAGGAGCCCGAGAGGAAGGCGAACTTCGAGCATTTCTGCCCGGTCCATCGGGGAATCGCCGCAGCCTTAGCGGGCTCCCCGTATAAGCTCTGTCTATACGCTGTGTACCCGTCCGTGTTTGACTCGCCGGTAGGGACAAATACAAGGAATTCGCAAAGTCACTGCGGGGCCAGAAAGGAAAACCCTATAGCGACTTCCTCCTCCGGTTCCAGCAAGGTAGATTCCACCCCCGCAAACGACTCTCCTTAGGCCAGCTCAACGAATCCGCGTTGTCACTGTGCAAAATAGCCGCTCGCTCAATCGTTCGAAGGGAGAACAAGCCGATCTCGTCCGGCCAGCTGCAGAAGCAGATCTGGGGCGGGAAGTTCCGGGCCGCGGGATTCGTGCTGGACAAAACCGCTTCGATGTCAAGCGACCTGTTCTGGGCCACGATGAAGTCCCTCGTTGTCCGGACCGTGGAGCAGTACAAGGTTTGGCGCGGAAACGCGGCTGACATGAGCGCGGATCTTACCAGACTTATGAAGGTTGAATGCTTCCCCCGATCTGTGGTGCATTTGCATCTTGCCGAGCTGCGGGAGATAATCGGGCAAGGGGATCTGAAGCGGCAATATTGCGAGTTCAACAGCCTGTTCAAGAGGCTGGAGGAGGAGAGGAGCGGGGAGATGTCGGTATCCGGCATGCGTTGGAGCGAGCTGGTCCCCCGGGCCGCAGCCTTCCCCGTCTGCAGTACCAAGTATCGCACAGACCTTCTCTCGATGCAAGAGGTCTTTGACACCTACAGCCAGCCAGCCCGAACCCGTCCTCTCACCGCCCTGCCCAATCGGCAGCGTATTCACTAGCCCAGAAAGTTTGTTAGGCCTGATGAAGCGCAAGAACTCGTCCAAGTCCAACCTGAAGACATCGACGACGAGCCAGCGCGAGGGTGGGAACAGCTCAGTGCTTTCGGAGGACCGGGAGTCCGCAGCAGCGAAATCTCGTGGGGGAGCGAGGCCGGGCACCGACCTGTTCCGCCAGCCGCATCCCTCATGTCGTATTGATCTCGAAGCTATGCTTGTGTGCTAGTTTATCAGAGCTTCCGCACCCCGGCCTCCGCCGCCAAGCCGGTCATCAGACTTATGACAACCATCCCGAACAACAGACAGGTACGTTAAGGGTTGATGATATAAAGCGGATAGAAGAGGAGTGTGAGCAGCAGGCCCGGGAAGGCTTATGCGGGGAAGGAACACTATGACATCAAGTTCTACTAAATTAGGACGCGCACACAACATTGTTTATAGCTCACAGCACGGGGTTTTGGGG
>QFZN01010427.1_pt1 | contig 17004 bp, 23 predicted proteins | sample 1740101 | NCBI WGS metagenome assembly QFZN01 (sample SAMN09210849, study PRJNA391713) | Ciliate metagenome, whole genome shotgun sequencing project. | isolation source: combination of 50 Heterometopus sp. ciliate cells from an enrichment culture... | host: Heterometopus sp. ...
CCCCAAAACCCCAACACCCCAAAACCCCTGCGCCGTGCCCAAGTCGTGTGGCCAGCGCATCCAGTCGACGAAGTCGCACTCAGTCTATTAGGTGAAATTCATTATATGGTCCAATTAAAATATTAATGGAAAAAAAGGAGTGGACGGTGGAGGCTGATGTGGGCATCACGGAGTATCTGACCCCGGGTCTCCCACCAATCAAAGGGACTGTTAAGGCAAGATACGGCGACTTCATCGTGAACGAGATCGACAAGATGGGACAGCTGTCGTATATCAGCAAGGCCGAGACCAAGAAAGTTGCACCCGCGAAACCCAAGGAGGAGGAGAAGGCACCTACAGCCCTCAGTGAGGACACCAAGGCCAAGATCAAGGATGCCATGAAAGCTACGGCCGGAGAGTATCAAGGCATGATCGAGTTTATGGAACACGTCCTGACCGGCGTCGAGCCAAAGGACAGCGTGCATCATTTCCCCTGCACCGCCATGGGCAAGGCTGAGCGCACCGCCTTCCATCAGGTCATTAAGCAACACTGTCCGCAGTTCGAGACCAATACTGTATAGCTGCATGGGAAAAGAGAGATAGACGGACGAAAAGGGAGAGAAGATAATGAAAATGGCGCTGACTGAGGGCCTCAGCAAGTCTAAGCGCAAGAAGTACCAGATGGATCGTCGCACTCCCAAGGTAAACTTTAACTTACCGCCTCCTAGTCGGAAACCCCGTTCCTCTACTTCGACATGATGAAGACCAACATGGACACCATGTCCGCTATATTCCAGCTGTCCCGCACGACCAAGAAGAACATAAAGTCTTTCTCCTTTGCGGGGACCAAGGACAAGCGAGGAATCACCACCCAGCGTGTGTGCGCGTTTGCCCAGAATCCTGCCGACACCGAGTCCCAGCTCCGTTCCATCCCCAATCTTAGGGTCGGGAACTTCAGTGAAAAGAAGGAAGCGCTCCAGCTTGGAGACCTTCAGGGCAACCGCTTCTGTCTTGCCATACGAGATCTTCATGCTGAGGACGTGACGGCCATCGACAACATACATAAGAACATCGACCTCGTGGCTAAGGAAGGCTTCATTAACTATTACGGAATGCAACGATTTGGGACGCACTCGGTGGCGACACATGAGGTGGGGAAGAGCATCGTGAAGAAGGACTGGGCCCAGGCGGTTCGTCTCATTTTGGGCGAGTACGAGGCGGGCAGCAAGGCACAAGGCGCAGCCAGGGTTGCCAAGTCCAAACTTCTTGACTGTGTCGACAAGGGGGAGTACGATGAGGCGCTGAAGACGCTGGAATATAAGCAGAAAATCGAGCGGGCCGTCATAGTCGGCATGCAGCTGGCGGCTCCCAACGGCTACTTCAACGGGATCGCCAACATCCCTCGAAGCTCGCGGATGATCTACGTCCACGCCTACCAAAGCTACGTCTGGAACCGGGTTGTCTCTTGCAGACTCAGGAAGTTCGGCCGCGCAGTCTGTATATCGGGCAAGCTCAATTCTGGATAGTTCCGGGGGACATCCTGGCGGACTCGATAGAGGATGTGGACGAGACGGAGGTGGGAGAGAACAAGGGCGGACTGAAGGCGACGACGGTCAAGACTGCAGAAGAGGCAAAGAAGTACACGCTGGACGACATCGCCATGCCCGTCATCGGCAGCAAGATCACCATTCCGAGCACTGACCAGAGTGGCATTTACTCGCTCTACGTGGAAGTCATGAAGGAGGACGGCATAACTCCGGACATGTTCAAGCACCACGATGACATGTATCCCCATCCATGGTAACAAAATCGCGTAGACTCTGCACATACGGGACGTACAGACGGGTGATAGCGAAGGCGGTGGTGCACAGCCACGAGGTGGTGAACTATGAGGACCCAGTGGCCGATCTGCTTACTCCATACTATGTCGAGGGCGATAAGGTGGCCCTGCCCAAGGAAGGCTCGCACAAGGCTCTAATAATAAGCTTTTCGCTGAAGCCGTCGTGCTACGCGACGATGTTCCTGCGCGAGGTCATGCGGGAGGGAAGGGAACTGAACAGGGGCGCGGAAGACAAGGCGGAGGAGGGGGAGGAGAGCGGGAAGGAGGAGGAGAAGGGCAAGGAGGGGGAGCAGCTGCCCAAGTAACCGTGTGAAGAGGTTCGGATTACGTTTATTTTATTGTTTATCGAGGTGGTAGAAGGTACCGAGCTGCTATTGATGCTGCGCGATATCTCAGCGTAGTTATCGGCACTGCGAGACCTCATGCGGATAGCAACCGAGAAATGCCAATCTCATCCGATAACGACAGTAGTTTTGCGTGGGGGAGATAATATAATAGGTATCCAGATATCTTAATAAAGATCTCCCTCATACAAATATATGATAAACGACTTCATATATTCGGTTGAATGCGAGGAGGATGGTGCCACTCCTAACTTCAGCCTCTTCCGCTCCCAAAGCGACATTTCACACGGACTACACTTGGACGACTCGCTGTTTGTGGTTCCTCCAGAGCCCGACGAACCTTTTGATCGATACCAGAACGGACTGGAACTCGGATCGCTGGAGCAGCCGGCCTCGCCCGGGCCGAAGCGCGAGCCTGAGGAGTCCAAGGTGTCGGCCGAGGAATCTGCACCGCGCAGCGACGATGTCGGGGTTGTGACTGTAAGCGCAGAGGAGAAGGAGACTGCGATTCCGCTGGAGGAGGGCGTGGGGACCAGGGGCCGTCCTGGAAGGAAGCGTCAGTTCACTCCTGAGGACGACCAGCAGCTCATTAACTTAGTGAAAACGTACGGGGAGGCGAAGTGGGCGATCATAGCGCGGCTGATGCCAGGACGGAATCGCAAGCAGCTGCGTGATCACTATGTAAATCTGCTCAAACGCCAGTCCTGTACCCGTGAGTTCACCCCCACCGAAGACTCTCTCATTCTCCAGTTAATAAAGACGGAGGGCAGGTCGTGGAATAAAATATCTACAAGACTGCCGGGGAGGAGTCCGGCGGCCATAAAGAACCGGTACTATTCTCGCCTCAAACGGCTGTTGAAGTGTCCCCGATCCAGGTCCTACTCTGTAAATGGTTCCGAGTCGGACGCAAGGACGCCGGGCGAGAGTTCGTCGCTGCTTTCGGAGAGCACGGAGGGCGGGCCGAATCGGGGGAAGGACACGATCGTGAAGATCAAGCTGCCGGAAAAGGTCCTCCAGCGTGTCCTCGACGCGGCCAGTAAGCGCATGGAAAGTGTTATTAACCCAGAGGTTGAGCACAATAATTAATAGCGTATATATTATGAAAGATACAGCAGTCATGTTTAAGCTGAGGGATTTAATTGGTAATAAGGATACGCAAAATACAATTCGTTAACATGAGCCTTATACTTGCATATAAAAAAGCAACATATTCTTATAATCCCGTGGTTATATCATCACAAATTTGTATGCGATTTCCGTTGCATGAGGAATGGGCATTCTCATACGCGGTGCAACGGAACACGCTCACGAAGATAGACCGCAAGCTGTGTCAGTAAAGATATACATCAGCTTAGTGTCGTATAATATATATTGTCATCAAAATGGAACGCGGAGACTGGTCAGGCCCGGAGGGACAGGACGTCCTCGCCCACGGCTTTCTCGAGTTCGACGAGGAGGACAACGCAGGATTCAGCCTGAAGTCGATCGAGGTGCGTCCCTACGTGAAAAACGACCTCATCTGTCTCGCCGCCGGCGTCGAGTGTCTTCTCATCGCCACCAAGAAATATACGATTGTGAGGAAGAGACTGAACCCGGAACAGAACTACGAGGTGCTGGCGATCCCCACGAACAACGGCGACTCGGAGGTGCGACACATGTTCATGGACGTGTGCGGCTACCACTGCATCTTCGTCACCTCGCGCAAGGAGGTCTTCTATCTCAACTTCCAGGGTGACGCTATTCTCCCCCTCGGAAAGCTGCGCGACTTCGACCTCACGGCCGTGGCGTTCAACACAAACCCGGAACGTGACTCCACCGGCAGCATTCTTCTTGGCACGCGCGAGGGCGCAATCTACAAGTATTCCCTCGAGTGCGTCAAGGGCAAGGCGCTCACTGTTGCCGAGTCCGAACCCGTGAGAGTGCTCGAGGTCCCGGGTAAGGTCACCATATACGGACTCGCCTTTGAGACATACATGTGCAGCGTCAAGGAGCCGAGGGGAGGGTCCAGGATGGGCTCCAGCACGTTGGTCATGGCTATTACAAACGACACGTGCTACCAATTCACGGGGAGCCTGCCGTTCGAGAACCTGTTCCGCAAATATGCTTCTGCTACCGAGATCAACAAGCATAAGAAGTCAGTTCCCCGGGACACGCTGCAAGAGAGTGAGCTCAAGCTCTTCTACATTGTCAACGAGAAGAAAAAGTACGAGCTCCATTCCTTTGCGTGGAAAAGCGAAGTGAGCGTGTGCCACAACCGGTTCAGGGCGAAGGAAGACCTCAAGGGCCGCGTGGCTGTGAAGGACTTCATGGCCGAAGGCTACCAGCGCAAGGACATGCCAACGACAGGGAAACCCGAGATGCCCGTGGCCATCGGCATCACCGAGTACAGCATCTACTTCCTCTACAAGGACAACCTTACCGTCATATCCAAGATAACGAAAGAGGTCGAGTGCAGTGAGAACTTCCGCGCTGGCGAGGTCATGACGCAAATGGTGTACGACGTGGGCACGAAGTCCATGTGGATCTACTCGAGGAAGGGTCTGTACCGTCTGATCATCACTGGGGCGAATCGGGACCTGTGGAAGCAGCAGCTGGACAGCTCGAACTTTCAGGAGGCGCTGAAGCTCTGCCGAGAGAACAAGTACAAACATTACGGATTCGTGGCAGGGATGTACGCGGAGTCGAAGTTCCGCGACGGGAAATTCGTGGAGGCGGCGCAGCAGTACGCGGTGTCCAACAAGCCGTTCGAGGAGGTCATCCTCAAGTTCCTTCTCGCCGGCGAAAACGACGGGCTCGAAGGTTCCGTCCGCAGAGATAACGATTTGTGTAGAGTACCTGACGCGGATTCTGGACAGCATACTGAAGGTCAAGGAGATGAAGACACAGCGGGTGCTGCTATGTGCCTGGCTGGTGGAGCTGAAGCTTGACAAGCTAAATAAACTGGGGGTGAAGCCGGATGACGAGACTGGCGGACTGAGTCCGGGGAATGCGGAGCAGTCGCCCTCACGCAGGTCCCAGAAGTTCATGTGTGATAAGCTGACGGAAGACTTCAAGCGGTTCCTGGACAAGTATGAGCCGAGTCTGGACTCAGACACGATCTTCCAGCTGCTGCAGAACAACGGCAAGCTCAACGAGTGTCTCGCACTCGCCGAACAGAAGAACAAGTTCGAGACCGTGGTGCTGCACTACATAAACAACCGCGACATCACCAAAGCGTTGGAGGTCCTGAAGCGAGTAAAGGGGGACAAGCGGAACGAGCTGATGGTGAAATACGCCAGCGTGTTCATGAAGCACGAGCCTGACGAGACCCTCCGCTGCCTCATGCACAGCTTCCAGGACGTCCAGGTCGAAAACATCCTCCCTGCCCTCATGAGCGTTGATTCAAAGCATCGTCAGGCCGCCAACGACTACATCCGCACCTGCATGGACGGATCCAACAGCAAGCTTCTTCACAATCTGTACATGTTCTTCCTTGCAGAGAGCACGAGCCAGAAGTCGTCGGAGGAACTGATAGAATTCTTGACCCAGCAGGAGACTTTGCAGACGCGGAACCAGCCGCTGAACATCGACAAGGACTTCGCTCTGAATGTATGCAAGTATTTCAAGCGGAAGGAGGCGCAGATCCATGTGTACAGCATGCTCGAATTCTACGAGGAGGCCGTGAAACTGGCGCTGGACACGGGGAACCTGGAGCTGGCGAAAAAGTACGCAAAGAAGCCTAGCGACGAGAAAATATGCAAGAAACTGTGGCTCGACATCGCCCACGTGTCAATGGCACAGGCGCGACAGGACGAGCACACTGGATTGGAGATAATAAACGACAGCGAGGGACACCTGATACTGAACGATCTGCTACCGATGATATCGCCGAAGGTGAAGCTGAAAATATTCAGGGACGACATACTGGCGCAGCTCAATCACTACGGGGACAGGATAAAGAAGCTGCAGGGCGACATGGAGGGGTATAACAAGATCGCGGATGAGGTCATGGAACAGATGAAGGGACTCCACAACTGCTGCATCGACTTCACTTCTGACAAGTTCTGCGACCACTGTCAGAAGGCTCTTCTGGGCACCGGAAAGTTCTACGTCTTCCCCTGCCTGCATGCTTTCCACAGAGTATGGAACGCTCGCAATAACCCCCGAATAGAACTGCATCGTGGACTGGATGTTCAAGTACCGGCTGTATATGAACAAGTCGAGAATTGAGAAGCTGGACAGGATAGAGATGCTGCGGAAGAGGATGGAGGGACTGCTGCAGAAACGGGGCGTGCCTCTGCAGCAGGGCCAGGATCAGGACTCCACACAGGCGCTCATGGGAGGGGACGGCTCCGAGGTTCTCACCCAGATTTCGGACCTCCTCAAGTCCCGCACAGAGATGAGGCTCCAGGCCGACGATTACCAGCTGCTGGAGTGGTACGATAAACAGCTGGAAGAACTGCTGACGGACGACTGCATATTGTGCGGGACACTGTTCATCGAGACCGTGGACATGCCCTTCGACTCGCCCGAGGAATGCGTTTGGACTCTCTAACGTAACCGCAATGATGGCCTTACTTTTATTATTTCATTCCCTTCCCCCGCATGCACACAGTTAGTGTATTCGCATATGCAGGACTAGCTTATTATCTTATTGCTCTTGCCTGCTTGTTTAGTGCTCGACATCAGGAAGCCTAATAAGGCTGGCGATAAATATTTACCAGTCACAATAAAGGATGGAGAAGAAGACCGAAGGCGTGGAGGAGGAGATCACTCTCGAGGAGTACTTAATATATTCGGCAAGATGCGGGGACACCGACGGGATCGCGACCTGTCTCAAGGAGGGCGTCGACATCAACACTAAGAACGAGTACAAGAACACCGCCCTTCGTATTTCACCGCTTTCTCACCCACCACACAGACATGGCGGCTGCTAATGGCCACGAAAAAGCGACGAAGATGCTTCTCGATGCGGGGGCCAAGATCAACGAATTGAACGAGGCAAAGAACACTCCGCTCCGTATTCGCGGCATCGGCAATGTCCGATAGACTGGGCGGCGTTCAACGGACACGTGGGAGTGGCGAAGATGCTGCTGGAGCGCCACGCCAGTCTCGAGCTGAAGAACGAGTTCGGCCGCACTCCTATCGAGGAGGCCATGATCAACGAACATGAGGCGGTCATTGTATTCTCGAGCATTGCAAGAAGACACATAGGAAGTGCTCATGAAACAGATGGGCGAGACCTTGCCTGTAGGAGAGGAATCGGTGGCGGGCGTAAAAGTGGTGGAGGAGGAGGGAGAGGAAGAGGAGATGGAGGAACAGAAGTCGGGAGGGGCGAAGCAGGTGCTGGAGGGCGAGGCAGAGATAAGTGGTCCGCCGCCTGAGTGCAAGGCTGAAGACATGCAGAAGCTGGAGGATGAGCTGCTCAAGCGCGTGCAGCAGATGGAGCCCACGGCCGAGGTCCAGGTTACAAATAGCGGCGAGGAGGAGAAGAAGAAGGAGCAGAATGAAGACGCAGGGAAGAAGGCTTAGTCTGATATCGTTTGTGTGGGGGAGAATACAATGGAGGTGTGTTGGGCTCCCATTATAAATTTGTGTGTGTGCGTGTGAAGAGTAGCGCAACATCTGGGTACTACAACACGCACACATCGTATCCCGCCCCGCTCGCTCACATATATAGAGGGTATAATAATATCAAATATATTGATCAAGAGGATATAAATGCCAAAAAAGGTGGACTACAAGCTGGGAAACAGGTACAACACGTTCGCGATAAAGGACTGTCTTGACGAGGCTCTGATCGAGGTAACGTCCGCTCCGCGACCACGCGTAGGTCATGGAAAACAAGGGAATACACCAATACATGACGCATACGTACATCAAGTTGCTGATCGGATTCATCATGATCAGCTTCCCCGCCTACAGCTTCTATTACCGCAACGACTATCCTTACAACTACCTCAGCATCGTTGTCTGCACGGTCGGGTACATAGTCTTCTCGGCCATTTACACCCTCTACGAGTGGTTATACGAGCGCAACATGTTCTTCTCTGGCCACTTCGATGAGGTAGTCACGTCTTTTCTCACACATCCACATAGAGACATCGCAGGATCATTACACTGAGATCGGAGATGGGACAGTACGACTCCGTGTATAAGCTGACGGTGGAGGAGAAGGAAGGACTGGAGAAGCGGAAGGTGACCGAGGTACCGATAGAGGCTGGGAAGGTGTTCGACAGCGAAGGAGTGCTGCACGTGGAGAAGCTGCGCGACATCTACGACATCCATGTCAAGCGCAACAAGGGCGACGAATCCAAGGCTGCTGAGGACAAGGCCGGCAAGAAGAAGGCGAAGAAGAAATAATAACGGCGCTGAGTCAGATATCACTTATGATTGCCGTCGAGCGCGCTGACACGTGTTTCCTCTCTGTTCTGTCCTTCATTGGGCCAAGACTGCGTTGCATAACAGAGAGCGAAATTTGTTTTAATTAAGAAAACAGAGAGAATGTATTGCTACTTCGCGGTCCTATTGCCCTCGCGCTCCTCTTTTCCTTCTTCGGCCTTGTTATTGTGCCCAGCACGGATCTCTGCGCCGAGGTCTGTGCCCGCGAAGCACTCCCGGGCAAGGAACTCGGCCAGCGACGTGTCAGGTTTGGCAGGACTTTCCCCATGTGCATTCTTCCGTTCCTCGTCCCTCTCGCTTCCCGACTGTCTGATGCGGTCCACCTCGTTCTTTGCCTCTTCCTCCGCCCCAGGATTCGCCAGCAACTTGTTCGCGTCTCCTTGTATCGTCGACTGTCTAGACATCCCCAGTCCCAACGCCAGATTTATGCTGCTCCAACTTCTAGTGGGGAGCGGGATCTCCTCGATTCCCGGCTGCTGGGAAAGTTCCGTCGCTCTTGCTAGACTGTCGGTCCGACCGAAGTTGGCTAGACTCGAATCGTCTGGCTGGAAGGCGTCTACACAAATGTGCTAAGAGAGCATACACATCATCGCGGGCTCCACAGGCTCGGCCTTCTCTTCTTCCACATCTGGCAGCTTGGCCTCGGGCTGCGGCTGCGAGATTGGCGCCGGTGACGAGAGTTCCTTCTGGAAGGGCTGGATCGGTTGCGGGAGCTCCGGCAGCGGAACGAAGCATCGCGACTGCGATGGGGAGGTCGTCAGCTTTCTGTGCTTGCTTGAGTCCTTGCTGTCGTCCTAGCACATAGGATGACCAGAGCAGAGTACTACCTCCATAGAGTCGCAGGCCCCTCTGGAATGCGGCTGTTGGACCGATTCGGTGGCGAAGGGCACGTGGGTAGTAATGCGAAGGAGCTCGTCGACAGATTGGTTGTAGTCCACGGACTCGGCCTGGTCGCCGCCCTTGGGACAGCCGAGTCGACGGTACTTGTTGAAGCGGTCGTTGAAGTCTGCGAGCGAAAACTTGTAGGCGCTCTCGGGGCACTGGAACCACTCCCCATATTTGCCCGAAAAGTCCGGCCTCAGCGCCGATAGCTTTGAGTAGTACAGCGCCATCTTTGTCTTATTATTCAGGTAGCGCTATCCCTGATTAATTTTATTAAGAAAACCTTAGCCTGGAATGCGGTGACGAAGAGGAAGAGATCCCGATCGAATCCCGACTGGGCCCAACGGTGGGTGTCGAGGTCCAGCGACCACACGGCGATTTCCAGCTCGTTCATATGAAGAGTCTTGGCCACCTCGATGAGCCGAGTGAGTAGCGAGGGCTGGCGGAGGACTGCGGGAACTACACGATATCTTTGCCTGTATCCGTACTGTGTTTAGAATGTGACATCTTGCGGAGGAACTGCTGTATGAACTGGTTTATGCCCTCCTATTCGTATTTCCGCGGGAAGAGTACATAGGCGTAGTGTTCGGTGTGGGCGTCGTAGTTCGGAGGTGTCGGACCGGATTCGGTCTTCCTGCGTTTTCCCGAAAGTGCTGCCGGCTGGATTAGGAGCTTGTTGTTCGCAGAAGTGGTGATCTATCGCCGGTGTGATTGGGAGCGAGAATTGCCTTGAGTTTGCCGATGTTCTGGGTCATTAACGTGCTGTGCGCTAGCAAAAGAGCTTTATCTGATTATATTATAATTAAAGAAACAGGCGCGATTTATATTACAACACAGTGTCTTTTCATTATTATTATCATGAGTTGCAAATTACGATATGAAGTAACCACGTCAGAACCTCTCCGCGTGTATATAATTTGTTTTCTTCTTTATCGTTAGATTTAACATCCTCTAGTCGCTTTTGTCCTGCTCTTCCCGCCCTTTTGTCTCCTCTGGTGCCTTATGGAACTCCCCCGCCCGTGCCAGCACTTCTTTGCTCTTCTGTAGCAAGGCCGTCGTCTCCTGGTTCAGCTCATCCTTAAAAAAGTGATTATTGCACCACGGATACCAGCTGCTCGAACACAGTTTCGTTCTTCAGCAACGTGTCGTCCTCCTGCTTTTCCTTGCGCTCCTCCTCCGTTCTGGAGAATTCTGCCAGCTCCTTTCTCATCCCCTCGTTCTCCTCCGTCACACTCGCCAGTTCTCCAACCATCTTCTCAATCTGCTGATTTTGCGACTGGATCATCTCGCCCTTCGTCTACCGATTGGTTAAGGCACACTCATGCCTTCAGGTCGACCTTGAGTTTGCAGATGGCGGTGCGGAGAACTTCGACGTCGGAGCGGCAACGGAGGATTTCCGAGCCTTCGCGCCATTCCTCCGGCGTGCGGGCGCTCATCATCGTCCTGTTGTGTGCGTTGCGCCCGTCCGTTCCCGCGGGCTTCGGACAGTATCCTGCGCTGGTCATGTTTGCCGACGCGGTGGATACGTGTCCGGGCCCTTGTCTGCCCCTGAAGTGAGGATAGGTGCTGGGCGAGGCGCGGATGAGTGCGGCGTCGTTGCTGTCAGAGCGGGGAAGGTGCGGGGTGCCGGCGAGAGCGAGGGTGACGCGGCCGGGGGAACGCGAGGTGGGCCGCTGGACGCTCATCGCGGTGCGGATGTCTCTGGGTCCGGCGGGCGTCTGCGCCTGTGCGTGGGCTTGGACGAAGGAGCTGGGATACTTCTTCCGAACACTGTCCTGGTCCAGTCGATTCATCAGCTCGTCAAGCTTGCCGCTCAATCTTACTCTCTACGGAACAACATGTGCTCCGTTCATATACAACTTCGTGCTCGCTCAGCGGGGGAATGCCACCCTCTGGAGGCATGTGCGAGAAAGGCTTGTCCAGCTTCCTGTTGAGGACCTGGTCAAGCAGCAGGGTCGCGTACAGGTTGCGGCTCTTCTTCCACACTACGTTGTTGGTCCGTTGACACAGCCGTTTGCACTACGCGGCGACGAATAAAAAACAAGGTGCGAGTACCCATTGTTCCACGCGAATCCGCTCGTGTTTGTTCAACGATGTGTAGTCCTTCTCGATCTCTACAGGTGAGGATGTGTCACGGCCGAATCGTACCAATGATGTAGGTCAGGAACTTGTTGTCCATGGCTGAGAGGGGCGAGGCGCTTCGCTCCATTTTAATATTATTTAGCACGAAGTATGCGCATTCCTCAGTGTTAGCGTGCGGCCAACATTATCATCGCGTCGGAACCAGGTGTATCATCCTCAATGTATTCTTATCATGATGGAAAATATCTATCAGCGCCCGTAAACTGTTATACTATCATACGCACAGCGCAGAAAAGTTATCATAATAATAAATGAGCAAGTCGGTAACTTGCTATAGCAGCAAAGAGATGGTATGTGACCACTGCTGCGTTTACGACATAGACAGCGACTCTTACCCCTGCGGAAGCTACTTCGACTGCAACCCAATCGCGTACTTTTACGCGACCCTAGCCATCTGCATCGTGATCATTACGATAATCGTGTCAATCTGCTGCTGCGTCCGAAAATGCCGCAGCCGCCTTCTCCGCGCCCCAGCATACAACTACGAGCCGCCCTCCATGATATCGGAGCCCTCCGAACCCGCTGTCTATGCCGTGGTGCATCTCAGGTAACTCGCGATGTCAGGAGGAGGATAAGATAATAAATGCGTCGCTCTACGGGAGCAATTACACATTTTCCTGTCCCTATTATTGGGCCCACACCGCGTGAGATATCCTCTCCCACAACAGGGAAGGATCAAAAATAAGCGACATTCTTCTCACGTTCTCTTTTCATGCCTTATCATACTTATCAACAACAATAGCATCCTTCCTCTGAACCTCGCTCTTCGCCCTCGCCTTGACGAAATCCAGTTGCCTTACGCAAGTCTCCGCGCCGGTCCTCCTTCTTCCCGCAGCTGACCTGTGTTTCCGCTTCGACTGGCCCATGCCCATCGGCACCATACTCCTTCTCCCGCGGACGCACTCGGCCCTGCTGAACACGAACAGACACTCCCGAGCGTTGAACGGGTGTGCTTCCGTCCGGGTCCTCCTCCTCTCTGGCTGCGGTTCGGGCAGGACCGAGATGCATTCCGGCAGCTGGGGCAGGTCGATGCACTCCCGCAGGTTCTGCAGACTCTTTCGCGCCGCTCTTATTAGATCCGGGAGCTCGGTGAGCGGCTGGGGACACCTTAGGATAGGATCGTCGGGGAGACGCTTGGAGATTTGGGCAGCAAAGGCCGGGCTTCGGGCGAGGGCGGCGAAGGTCCGTTTCGTGGGGACGATGCCTTCGACGGCTGCAGATGTCTCAGTTTTCATCATTGAAGAAGATAATTTATGTAAGTTTAAATTGATCTGATAGACTTGGCGCCTCTTGCGCTATATTGGTCGATACGACCTTCTACGGGCAGTGTCTGCACAAGGGAAACGCAATATCGAGCTGTAACGACTATTGCAGTTCATGGTATCGTGCGCACATTAAAAGGAGAGTTAGCATCATTCATAATTAGTTTGGTCAAAGCTGCTCCTTTAGCTCTGCGGGCAACAAGTTCTCGGGCTGCGACTTCTGGGTCTCCTCGCCCTCCTGCGGCAGTTTGATCGGCTTCAGCGTGTGGACTACGCACAAGTTCCGCTATTTCACCGTACTCTTCCCTATGAGCGAAATCCGGGTGAAGCGGTCGAAGGGCGAGGAGAGTCGGTAGGTGCCGGGCCCTGGCGTAATCGTGAGGCCTATCCAGAAAAGTATTACCCAAGCTGCTTACTCGTCGGCCCGGTCGAGCTGCCCCTGTTGCCCACGCCAAAGCCGACCCCGTGGTACCTGCTCTGTTCCACCAGTCCATATCCTGGTTTGTACATGTTCGGTGCCGGGAACTCCCGCGTTGCCGACGTGCACGGCGGCACCCTGCTCTTAATCGACATCTTCTTTGCATTCTTGCCGATTGGGTTGCTCTCGGCCGTGGCATATTGGCCCGGGCCCGGCACCTGGGCCGCGACCCGCGGGGCCATGGTCTCCCTTCCCGGGATGTACACGTTCTCGTAGTAGCCCCTCGCAATGCCGAAGGAGCGGCCGCGGACGGAAGCCTTGGGGTCAAATGCGGAAGGTATCCTGTATTGGGTCGGAGGGGGCGAGGCGGCGCCGGGGAGCTCGTTGAGGAAGCCGCGGTCGCCGAAGCCGAACGTGGAATAACGGCTGGAAAGGATGCTGGGGAAGTTGAGGAACTTTGCGGTGTTGTCCGGGTTGAGGTGCTGGAACCGGTCGGCCTTCGAGAAGCTCCAATGTTTCGGACTGTTCCGCAACGTGTTCGACGACAAATAGCTGCTGAAACCTCCAGTGTAGACGCTGTTGAAGAGAGCCATGGTCTATGCGATGGGGAAGGCAGGGTACCTCCTGAGAACGGTAGGCGGTCTTTGAGGTGTGGCTGTAACGCGGCTGGGCTAGGCCCGGGGTGCTCTGCGATTGCCTATCGATGAGCGCTCAAAATACCCTAGCATCTTCGCCCCCTCCTTCGCAGCCAGGAAGTTGCTCTCAGTTTTCATATTTGCTATATTATTACTATGATATAGCACGCGTTTTATTACAGTTATCATCCGCACGCAGCTGACACAGTGTGTCTTTGCTATTCCGTGCACCACGGATTTATGCAGAGACCGCAGAAACATTTATTCTTAGCAGCGAAAATGGAGGTCTCCTCAATCCTCGCGATGATCGCTATCATCTGTTTCGTCTTCCTCTTCGTCGTCTGGTACTCGCGCGCCCTCTGTAAACATGGCCAGCTGACCTGATAGACGGCCTGAAGAAAGGTACGGCACCCCATAACCCGCCGCAACAGAGTTCACCATGAAGGAGCTCAGCGAGTGCAATGGCGAAATCTACCCCCAGGTCTACGTCGCCTGCAAGGGCTTCGTCTTCAACATGGCAGCCTGTCGTAAGCACGAGAAGAAAACAAGCGAGAATAGCCGATTATTGCGCAGGAGGAAAGCTGGCGCAGTTCGCGGGCAAGGACATCACTGCGGCATGCGCCAAGCGCTTCGTCCCGGGCAGCGAGAAGGCTGATTCCGTTCCGCTGAGTGTGGAAGAGGGGAAGGAACTCGACCGATACCTCGACGAGCTCAAGCGGAACTACCAGCTGCTGGGCACCATCAAGGAGAAGACCGCATAATTGTATGGATTCTCGACTTTGACGAAACTTCTGTCCCCCGCTCTGGTCGTGTGACGAGAACTCGATGTGAATGCGCAGGCCGATTCGTTAGTTTAAGATCTATCGCATAATATCATCAAGTCGCCACGCAATAATTAAAATATAATATAATACTACGATTAGCATGGACGGGCCGTACGATATAATCGAGGAGAAGCGGACTACGGACTCGGGAGAAACGGTACTCAGACGGTACCAGAAGGGCCGCTTCCTCGGCAAGGGCGGCTTCGCCAAATGCTACGAGGTCAAGGACATAGAGACCGGAAGAATATCGGCTGCCAAGATTATCGAGAAGGCGTCACTGACGAAGGGGAGGGCGAGACAGAAACTGATGAGCGAGATCAAAATCCACAAGGCCATGAGCCACCCTAACGTGGTCAAATTCGAGAACTACTTCGAGGACGCCCAGCGTGCCTACATTATCCTCGAGCTCTGTCCCAACCAGACCCTCAAGGAGATGGTCAAAAAGCGCAAGAAACTCCACGAACTCGAGGCCCAGTTCTACATGCAGCAACTGGTGTCAGGATTGAAGTATATACACGAGCAGAAGGTGATCCATCGGGACCTGAAGTTGGGCAACCTGTTCGTGGGCCGCAACCTCGAGCTCAAGGTCGGCGACTTCGGCCTCGCAGCAAAGCTGGATTTCCCGGGCGAGAGGCGCAGGACGATCTGCGGCACCCCTAACTACATTGCGCCTGAGGTGCTCAACTCGAAGATCTGCGGGCACTCCTTCGAGGCCGATATATGGTCCGTTGGCGTAGTGCTGTATGCGATGCTGGTGGGAAAGCCGCCGTTCGAGACCAGCAACGTGAAGGCCACATACCGGCGCATCAAGGCCAACGAGTACTCAATTCCTGAGGATGCCGGACTATCGGGCGAGGCGAAGTCGCTGATAGAACAGATTCTGGTGCTGAGTCCTACCAGCCGGCCCACCCTCGACGACATTCAGCGCCATCCCTTCATGACCAAGAACCCCATCCCTCGCCAGTTGCCCATTACGTCATTGGCCTTCCCACTGAGCGGCGAGTTCATTAGCCAGTACGTGAAGATTGACAAGAACGAGAGCTCGAAGCTGCTGTCGAGCACGACCACGGCCACCAGCATGAAGAAGACCCTCCTCGAGGCTGCTGCCGGCAAGGACGTCCCTCCCAAGTCCAGGGATCTAGAGCAGGCGCGTGCGCAGTTCCAGACCCAGTCACAGAGGAAGCTGGAGATCCGCGCAGTGACCGCGACCCGTCCGGCCCAGCCCATGATGAGCTCCACCCGCGGGTTCCTCAAGACGAACAACTACATGACCGGAACGTGCACCGCGCTATCTGGAATGCAGCACCCGTCGTTCCAGGCCCCGAAAAGCGTGGCGGTGAGACCGGTGGTGCTGGCCAGCAAGAAGAGCACCAGCGGACTGAACAAGATGCTGGGCACTGGCGCGATCCGCCCTCAGGCCAGCGCTGCCTCCATCCAGTCGAGCATGCTGGCGAATAACACCACAGCGAACCTCAATGCGCTCATGGGCACCGCAAGGGCCGTCCCTGCCACCGCCGTCGGCACCGCCAGGTCCGCTGAGCCGGCTCCGATTGAATACGTCATGTACTATCAGGACTATACAGAGAAGTACGGCATCGGCTACATTCTAACAAACGGGACTGTTGGGTTCTACTACAACGACATGACCAACATGCTGTGGATCGACTACAGAAGACAGTACGCGTACAGCGACTTCTACGCAAAGGGAGACAAGGCGCCGGCAACGTACATGGTCGACGCCCAGGGCAACCGGGAGGTAGAGAAGAAGATCAAGATCCTCTCCCACTTCCGCAGCTGGTGTCAGAAGCTAAGGGACGAGGGGAAGACACACTTCCCGATCGGCAGCCTGCCCTCGGCCACGGGCGCGGGGACCGAGGTGGCCCTCAAACGTGTTGTGAAGACGAAGAACGGGATATTGCTGAGGTTCACCAACGGCGTTGTGCAGATGATATTCCTCGACCAGTCGCAGATTGTTCTCTGTTTCAAGAACAAGGCTCTCATATACATAAGTAAGAAGGGCGTGAAGCAGACGATGAAGATCACCAACGAGATCCTCGTCACCGCCGGCGAGAAGGTCGTCAAGCGCTTTAAGTACACGCTGAACATACTGAGCTACCTGAACTCTAACAAGGGGATCCCCATGTCGCCGAAGCAGCGGCCGACCCACGACCGGCGACCCATTCAGGCCGTTTAGTTCTTCGTGAGTTACACTCGTCCTATTACTCTATTATCATTACAACATCAACTCCTAGTTTCATCGCTGCAGGTTCTCATACTGCACGAAAGGGGTTTTGGGG
>QFZN01003199.1_pt1 | contig 16973 bp, 24 predicted proteins | sample 1740101 | NCBI WGS metagenome assembly QFZN01 (sample SAMN09210849, study PRJNA391713) | Ciliate metagenome, whole genome shotgun sequencing project. | isolation source: combination of 50 Heterometopus sp. ciliate cells from an enrichment culture... | host: Heterometopus sp. ...
ACGTATCGCGTTTTATAAAATCGTAATATTTAGAGACATTTAAATGAGTTGCAAGAAACACGTTTTGCACCCGAAGTCCTTTCCCGTTCCTGCCCAGCTCGCTACGAACACGTCAAGGAACCACTGCGCAACAAACATGGCGAAGGGCGGCACACTGCAGGTGCAGCCCAAGACTACAGTATCCCGTCCAACCAAGAGTCCGCCTGGCACCTCCAAACACGTCCTCGATCTGCCCATCAATCCCAGTCCAAGGCTCATGATGATGGCAAAGCAGGTTGCCAACTCAAAGCCCCCGGCCCGCCCGCGTTCCATCCGTCCCGAAAACGCCAAGGTCCTCAAGAAGAGTCTCTCGCACAACGACATAAAGATCCTGCCTAACAAGTCCGACTCACCAAAGTCTAAGTCGAAGACACAGGCAACGGTGAAGCGACACTCGCCCTCGCCGACCCAACAGTTCAAGCCCGCCTCGCCCAAGCTCCCGGCCTCCAAGTTCTCCCCCAAATCCCAGAAGGCGCCCATCGTGAAGGGCCGCATCTCCGACTTCCAGTCCAAGCCCGCGCCATCCGCACCCGCTCCCTTTGCCGACCTCGTGTATCCTCCCCCGCAGGGAAAACATGTGTAGCGGGAGAAAGAAGACTCTTGAAGCCAAGTTTCGCGACGCCGCCGAGGAAGGCGATGTGGCTGCTTGCAAACGATTTATCAGGCAGAGGGAGGTGCCGCTGGACCTGAACTCCACCAACGAGGACGGCTGGGCCGCTCTCCACTTAGCAACAAACGAGGGCCAGTTCGCGGTGGTGACCCTGTTGCTGGAACTGGGGGCGAACGTATCCGCCCGGACCAAGCAGATGAAGACGCCACTGCACATCGCCTGCTGCAGAGGGGACCTGCGGACGGTAAAACTGCTGGTCCAGAACAAGGCCGACCTCGCCGCCCAGGACATCGAGGGCAACACCTGTCTGCATACCGTCTCCACCTACGGGATGAACAAGATCATGGAGTGGTTTGCGGGCAACGCGGCGGAAGTGGGACTCAGGAAGCACGCGGACATCCGCAACTTCGCCGGCAAGACTGCCGCCGACCTCGCCGCCAATCCCGATCTCCTTGCTCTGCTAGGGACCAAACGGGCCGCGGAGCCGCAGAAGGCCCAGACCAAGCAGATCCATGTCTACCACACCGACCAGCTCTGTGTTAACAAGTACATGGGAAATATGATGAGCAAGCCGTCGGGGGACGCGGACGAGGAGGGAATGGACAGTCTCACCAGTTCTTATGCAGAGGCATCGGAGAAGCCAAAGGTGAATGTGGTGCGCGGGCCGATGAAGGAGCCGCAGCAAAAGACTCCTAGCGAGCTTGAAGGTACCTTCCATGGGTAATCGTGTAGGCGAGATGACCGCAGACAGTAGCGACCACGAGGAGAAGGTCGGCCCTCACAGCTTCATTGTGCACCAGGTCCTTGGGAAGGGCAGCTTTGGCGAGGTGTATCTCGTGGAGAAACTTTCGAACCACAGGGTGTACGCCATGAAAGTTCTCTCGAAGCAGCAGACCCTGTCCCAGAACCTCCTCAAATACGTTCTCACCGAGCGGGACGTTCTGTCCATCACCACTCATCCCTTTATCGTGCGACTCAACTACGCGTTCCAAACAAACAGCAAGCTATATCTCATCCTCGACTACTGTCCCGGCGGCGATCTGAGCGAGTACATTGAACGAGAGAAGCGGTTCACGGAGGAGCGGGCGAGAATCTACCTCGCGGAAGTGCTGCTAGCGCTCGAGGACCTGCACCGGAGGGACATAATTTACCGCGACCTGAAGCCGGACAACGTGGTACTGGATGAGGACGGCCACGCACTGCTGACCGACTTCGGTCTTTCCAAGCAGGGGGTCATGGACAACGTCACCGCCAAGTCGTTCTGCGGCTCCGTGGCCTATCTGGCTCCAGAAATGCTCAAGCGCACCGGCCATGGCAAGGCAGTCGACTGGTATCTCTTCGGGGTGCTCATGTACGAGATGCTGGTCGGCCAACCGCCATACTTCCACAAGGACAAGTACGCCGAAAGCCGTCATACCCCTCGGATAGAGAGCAGCTGTTCAAGAACATCCAGCGGGGCGTGCTCAAGATCCCTGCACGCATGTCTGAGGACGCCAAAATGCTCATCGTCAGTGTACGCGTTCTTACCATGTTCACACACTACTAGCTGCTCAACCGGAACCCGAGCAAACGGCTGGGCGCAGGGCCAAGGGATGCCGATGAGATAAAGGAGAACAAGTTCTTCAAGGGGATGTGCTGGAAGGACGTATATGAACGAAAACTGCAGCCGCCGAAGCCGACTATAAAGAAGGAGAGCTTCGCACTGCGCATGAGTCCGCAGATGCTCCAGAGCAGCACCGCCTCCGTCGCCCCCGAAAACAACGTCGCCGGCTGGTCCTTCACGGGACATCTCAAAAAACCTACTTCGTAATCTACTCCCTCTACTTGTCATTATGAGCGCTGCTTTCTATCAGATTAGTTTCCGCACCCAGATATGGTGCAAGGACACAGATTCGCGCCTAAGGGGCACCGAGTCGTAGCGACGATAATCCAATCTTATTTTTTCATACTTAATGTCGGCGGAAGGGAAGGAGGAGGTCTCGTCTTCAGGGGAAGACCTACCAGACTGCGGCGAAGAGTCGGAGTCGGTTCCGAACCGAGTGCTGCCGGCCCGCGAGAAGCTCGGCATTCCGAGGCCGCAGAACTGGAAGAGCCCGGAGACCGCACATCACGAAGTCGTTGAAACGGGGGAGGGCGGCACGTTTAAGGGAGTGGCGGCCATGAAGGGCTCCTTGCTGGGGAACTCCCACGTCCTGACGCGGAATCATGTGGACACGATATTCGGCACCGCGAGCATGCCCTTCGTCGGCCGAAGCTCCGCCGATCTTTGGTCCATCACTCCTCAGGTCGCGAAGTACCTTCCACGATTCAATCATCGCAACATAGAGGAACAAGGAGCGACCTGCTGCAGATCCTGCAGAAGAAGTTCATCGGCTCTCCCACGCGCGCCCCAGTATTACAACAGCCAAAGACCTCGCCAAGCCGAAAAACGACGGCCTCCCTCTCCTCCAGCGGCGCTGGACGCCAGATTGCAAAGAAATCTAACCTTTCCCGGAGCCAGCAGCGGTCGCGCACCGTAGGTCCGGGTAAAGCTCGCACTCGGCAATCCGCATGTCCTGATGTTGCCATTACCAGACAGCAATGGACCCACGATGAACGCACGTCTGCAGCGAAGAAGGCGCCGCGGTGTCCCTTCGACCCCGCGAAGGTGGCACGCGAACTAGAGCAGGCATGTGTGAGCCGCAACGGGAACACCAGTGATCCCATCAAATACACGACGCTGTGTACTGCTGCTAGTATATAAACGAGGGGTAGACACAATACTGAAGGATTTCGGGATGATCGGAGGGATCAGCGGCAAGTCGCCCACGGCGGAACGCAAACTTGTCGTTAGACTGTGGGAACTGCTGGAGGGAGAGAGACGCGGCGGGGTGGATTTGGCGAGCCTGCGTACAGTGGTATCGGCGATCCTTGGGCTGCATCGCGGGTTCAGACCCGGTCCTCAGAGGGTCGGCGGGACTAGCTTCGGAAAGTACGTTGGCGACGACTACGCCATGACTGAGACCGAGGCGGCCGAGTGGCACAGGCTGTTTAAGCTAATGTGTACGAACAAGATGTCGGCGGTGGCTGCGCAGAAGCACGTTCCAGCGGGCTGTCGGGCCAAGGTAGGTTCGCTGCTCCCGAAGCGGCAGGTACCTCGTTCGCAGAGGAAGCCGGTGCCTCCGGTGGAGGAGAAGGCGAGGGCAAGACCCAGTCTCAACGACTTGTTAAGTGTGGTGAAGCGGGAGCAGGAGAGGATTTTGCTTGCGAAGGAGCAGGCGCAACAAGCCAAAGAAGAGACTAAACAAGTCGCAGCTTCGAATAAGTAAGTGGGAACACGCTCACATATTGTGATAAAAGGCAGCGAACCGACAGCGCGGACATACGCGACTCGTGCTCAAATTCTGAAGAGGCCGAGGAGCCGCAGACCGCCGCCGCCGAGGATGCACAGACGCAAGTCCAGGCTCAACTGAAAGCACAAGCGCAAAAATCACGTCAGGTAGTCCCATTACACAACCTTTGTGTAGGAACGCGAATACATCGAGATGGCCAGGTCGCTCGGCGGCAGGGACAAAGTCAACAAAGGCAAGACGACAGTCGACCCACATGAGGGTGAGGAGAATTACATCGACGAGAGTGCCGAGGACGATTGCCTCTCGGAGTCAGGGTCGATTCGCGTGAACCCCGGGGCGGAGACCAGCCGCAGTACGCTTTTCTATTCATCCCGGATAGTACCGATACTGCAGGTGGAGGTGCGGATCAGCGACAAGATCAAGGAGCTGTGCACGATCTTCGAGGGCCAGACCGCAGAGGAGATCGCCGACATGATTGCGGCCAAACACCAGCTAGAGAAGTCGGCTCGGGATGCCATTGTCTCCGAACTAGAAATACACTTGAGCGAACTGCAGGGTGCGTCGTAATTCAATCTTCGTCATATATCACTTCACTTTTAGTGCTGCGATTCGCTCTCCCTACAAAGATGCGAGAAACGAGCAACAAAATTCGCGTTCGTCACTCTCTTCCGACAATCCACGCTTCGACCTCGAACCGCGGGACCTATCTCTATCTCACACGCATAGAATGATACGGCTTCCGTTTCGCCCGACGGACAGAGACAGATCGAGTACATTTCTTCCTGGCCAAGAACGGCCTCCAGGCAGGCGAACCGCGGGAAGTACTGCCCGCTCGTGCCCACAAATTGTCCCGTCGCCACCGATCTAACTGCAAGCGCAATGCTGTGCGGATCCGGACACTTCGCCCTGACATGGATGTGCATCTTTGGCTTGTCTGAATGCAGAGTGTAGCCGGGGTTGTATCTGACATTGGGAGAACGCAGGTTCCCGCCCGGCTTCGGCCCCCAGGTATCTTTAATGTGCACAAGTCTGCGGAGGAGACGGAGTGGCGGAATTCGCTTGATCGGAGCCACGTTCGAGAACGAAAGAATCTTCGTGATAGTAGCAGATGTTGCATACGCTGAGTGTATAAGAAGAGATGGAGGAGAAGACGGAGTCATTTGCCAGAATCACAAGGACGAAGGCTTGCTCCGAGTCCTACGACTCACACTATTTGGATACGGATGCTGCAGCCACGAAGACGTCGGAGAAGACCTCTCGGGAGGAGTACGCCGTGCTGTAGAGCGAGCCGTTAGGGTACACGATTCTTCGACCTTCGTAGGAGAACAGTCGGAATCCGACCTTTGCACCTTCCCCCAGATTGCTGACATGTCGCTCGAGCAGAATCCGCACCTCGGTGTCGCATTTGTGTGCGGATAGAGTTAGTACAAACTGCGGATTTCCGGCCAGACTGTACTTTTCGTTATCGAACACCGGATCCCGGCCGCACGTTCTCCCCTTGAAGTGCACTGTATGTCTGCATGAGTACTGATCTGGATTAATAGCGAGACAGAGATGTGAGAAACTATTTGTGACTGCATTCCAGCCGGTCCAGAACAGGCCTTTATCTTCAGCAGCAGCAGCAGGGACCGCAAGTGTAGGGTGAGCAAATCTGGGGGAGAGACGGCCCCACGGGTTCATGCAGCGGAGGACTCGTCCGGGAGTTGCGCCGAGGATGGGGTAGATGTGGTTCTGCACAAGGTTGGTGCGCGGGTCAATTCGGGACGAGGTGCTCGAGTCGAACTCGGTGCCCAACGCGGCCAAGATGTGTCCGCGGCGGAGTCCCTTCTCCAGAATATCCCAGAGACGATCCAGATCGTGGCACTCGCTGAACCAGAAGACTTGCGGGAGCCATCCGATTAGGTGAAAGGCCTCAACGCTAAAGTTCGAATAGACCGCAGAATCCGGGCAGCGGTAAAGTGTCATCACAGCCTTTTCCACGACAGGAACCCAGAGGTCGCCCGCAGCAGTTCTCGCCCCGATCAATCTTCTTGCTAAAGTGTCATGCTGATCTTACACTCGTCCTTCTCGCAGGCGAAGGTATCATCTACCCAGACGAGTCTTCGGACCCCGTTGAAGCGAAGACCAACCTGGAACCTTTCGGCTGCGGGACGGATCAAGCCTTTCAGCATGACGCTGATAGTATTATATTGCAACGAGCCGTGGATGTAGTTGGCAACGGAGATCATGGCGCCGACCACAGAACATGTGGAATACTTGCCCTGCTGGATTCCGCGCGGGTCAAGCTTATTGCCGAACAGCCGTCCGAGCGGCGCGGAATCGTGGGCACGGAGCAGCATCTGCGAGCGAGTCAATCTTGGCAATGACGATGAGCGTGTTGCACCCGTCGGGGAGAGCCAGGGCGGAAATGTGTCGCCCCCGAACGTTGAGGCGGAGACGAGGATTTCGCGCTGCTCCTGCTCTGTCTAATCGTGTTGGTTTCGAAGCTAAATACGGGAGAAAGCAGTTCGGTGTCGCAAATACTGGGCACGTTGCAGTACGGGAGGATGGTGGCGCCCTCGTCGCGGGTTAGTGCCACGCGATCACATGCTGTCGCGATTTGTCCCAACGCTGTCATCTTATTGTCGCTTGAGAAAGCGGCGCGGAAAGCTGGACGAGATATCAGTTGTCGCTTGCTGTCTGCTTTTAGAAAAGGAGCCTCCATCTCTTTTTGTTTGTTTGATTGATTTTCGGGCGTGGGTACCACTCTCTGCGTAGCACATAAGCATCACGACCAACGTTGCATATAATATAATTCCTTCTTTATATTATTTGCTCACATATCGATCATGCTGAGAATCTGCTGTTCTCGTCTCCTTCGCGTCTCCGTCCAGCTTCCCAGACTTCTTGTACACCAGCGGACCTTCGCCTCGCCTTCTGGTCCCGCGGAAGATAAGAAGCCAGCTGTCCCTTCTCCGGCTCCCGCCTCATCGTCTCCGCCGCAGCAACAGCCGATAAATCCGTCCAATCCAGCGCCGAAGCCTGAGGCGGTCCCCGACGAGGCTAAAACCAAAAAGGCCGAGGAGGACATTCGCACCAAGATCCTATATGTGGGAATGCTCAGAGCCATGGACGAGGGGTGGACTAGGAGCACACTGCAGAATTCGGCGCGGGACGTGGGCTTCACAGGCAGCATCGACTTGATATTCCCCAAGGGCCCGATCGAGCTTGTGGTCTTCGCCCGCCGGGTCTGGCTCAACAGGATGAAACAAGGACTGGAGGACATAAAGAAATCGGGGGAGAAGCTGCACACCGCAGAGTGGATTTATCGCGGGCTGAAGCTGGAGTTGGAACTCGCACTTCCGTACAAGAAGAATTGGCACCAGGTCATGCTGCTGGGACTGGAGCCGGGGAACATGCTGCGCAGTTTCAGCACCCTCAATCGTGTATTCGACCTGATATGGAGATACGCGGGAGACCAGTCGATCGACTTCTCGTACTACACCAAGCGACTGGCAATGACCTCGATCTATGTGCGTGCGGAGCTGTTCATGCTGTTCGACAAGAGTCCTGACCACGCCGAGACCTGGAAGTTCCTGCGCGGACTCGTGGACTCTCTCAACGCAAAGGATTTCCTCAGATTCGCCTCTCTTAGCACTGTGGACCTGCCGAAGATCGCGTGCGGCGTCGCAGACATTGCCAGCCAGCTGCTGGGCGATTGGGCCAACAAGAACAAATTCGGTGCCAACCTCAGCGAGATGTGCAAGCCGAAGGACCAGAATAAGGACAACAAGCCGAGCGTTTAGCCCTAGCCTAAAAACTACCCGCACTTACACTCTCTCTGCATGAACATGCCGTTGCGCTCAATTGAAATTATGTGATTTAGTCGCAGTCTGTGTTAATATATTACTTCCCCTCCGGCAGCTTCTTCATCTCCGCAAGTTCTCCTAGAAGCATCCGATTGATCTCCTGAAGCATGTCCTTGATTGCCTCACGGAGATCGGCCTCGCGGCTCGAAATGCACTCGACGATCTCCGGCATCAGATACATCAGGTGTGCCCGCTTCCCCGCCAGCAGGTCTGCAATTCCGCCCTCTTGTCTCGGCAGCGCGTCCGGAAAAATCGCGGTGTCCTTCAGCTTCGCGAGCAGTTCCACCAGATCCGTGCTTCTCTGTCTATGGTATGGGTAGCGATCCACTGCTTACTTCGGAAGGGGGACCTGGCCGCTGCGACGCTCGTCGGCCATGTACTTGCGGAATATGGCCTTGCAACGATTGACTAGCACCGGAGTTGTGATGGTGGCGATCTTGCGCTTGACCTCGGCGAATCGATCCTCCTTGGCTTCGTTGCTGCTGGCGGTGCACAGGCCGATTAGCGTCGAGATGCAGAACTTAGATAGTGTGTCGCCTGCGCGATTCTGCGAGGACGAGCTCGCGCCGAAACTCGAGTAGAAAGCGGTGCAGCCGTTGTCGATCAGGTTGATGAGGTCTTCCTGACTCTCCTTTGGGAGTCCAGAACTGCTGGGGAGGAGGACCTTCAGGATGAAGTTTACCAGTGTGATGTCCAGGTCCTGGCTCTTCTTCACCACTTCCTCCGCCAGGGCCCTGTCCAGCGAATTCAGAGAAGCATCGGACACCCGCAGGATCCCCTTTATCAGCTTTATTATCTGGTCCCAAACCAGGTCCTGCAGCTCCTTGTCGCCCATCAACGCCTTCACGCGATCTCCGAACCCTTCCGCTCCCAGCGCCTCCTTCAGCGACGTCGCGGTCTCCCCGGTTGAATCTGCCGTCGGCTCCCTTGCCAAGCCAGATGTGCGGAAGTTGTCCTTGAACATCTGCGGGTTGACGAGGTAGCTCGAGACCTGCACAAAGCGTTCCCCCACCGCGTACCACAGCGGCTGCGAATCCTTGGCATTGAATAGCAGAGTTTTGCAGGCGTCGTTCTGGAACCGCAGCGATATTATTGTTCCGAACCTCGGATATAACTGGGGGATTAGCCGCTTCACCAGTCCCAGCGACATGTTTCGGGCTATGATGAAGTCCCGGATTATGGCGATGGCACGACGAATGAAGGCGTCGGAGTGTGGATCGTCGATGCGGAAAACCAGCATGTCGAGCAGGAAATCGAAGTACGCGGCGTATGAGTCCTCCTTTGCGTATATCACAGGCAGGGTTTCCACGAAGTCGAACATGGTCTTCTCCTCTGATAGGAGCTTGATGGGGCTCGAAATCCCGTGTGCCCCCTCTGCGCGGCTCGTAGCTGCCAGAAGTTTCTTCATGAGTTCTAGCAGCCCGGTCTGGATCCGATCGGCTAACACGGCGTGGGGGAAATCCTTGGCGTTCTCTGGGGTGAAGATGCAGGCGAAGGTTTCTATTATGGACGGCACCAGCTTGACCACCATCGAACGTGCGTGCGCCCGCGGGTCCGGCTTCTCCGCTACCACGCAGGCCACCGACGACATGAACACTCGCCACATCTCGTCGAACCTGGCGAACACGCAGTCTCTGCACTTTCCAGCCATCTGCTGGATCGACTTGAATATCGTGGTCAAGATGTCGCACGATCCGTACTTCGCCATGTCCACCCACGTGTCCAGCAACATCCCCCACGCCCTATCAACCAGCTCGCCCCTTTCCTTTCTACTCAGAACCCGATAGCAGCCCAAAGCCCTACCTGAACTCAGCGAGCTCGATGGAGTATAGCCGCTTGAGTACCCGCACCACTGTTGAATGCAATACGGTTATCGACTCCTCCCACGACTTCTCCTTGATCTTCTCCTCCTCCGCCTCCTTGCGTATCGTCTCCTCGTCGAACCTCATCACCTTCGGCTTATTCTTCGCCGGTTCCCCCTCTGCCGAAAACGTGGGCGTAGGTACTGCCCCGCTCATCTCCATCGCCTGCGCCCCTCCTTTTGTGCAAGCCAGGTAGTGTATCTTCCCTACCTGCAGCAGCTGCGAGCATATGTCCACCAGCATGTATGACCAAACTTTAAGGGGGATGATCTCGGCGTGGGCGGTGAGGATCTGCTCGAGGGTGCGGTAGGAGACCTGCCGAAGTTCGCCCCGTTCGTCGTTGCCCACCTCGCGGAGCCGGCTGAGCAGGTTCATCCAGATTTCGTTCACCCGCTCCTCGCTGATGCCCGAAAGTTTTCCCGCCATCTGTTGCTGACAAACGTAGTCGGCAACGTTGTGGATGAAGCCGACAGCAAGGAGGGAGACGTTGAGGTTCTGGCGCAGGGTGGCGAAGTAGTGGATCACGGCGACCAGCGTCGCCAGGTTTGAAATGTGCACCCGATGGAGCGAGTTGTGGATTATCAGTTCAACGCACTTGAATGCCTGCTCAATGCGCTCAGTCGCCTCTGCGGTGTTGCCCGATCCCTGGGCGGTGGTCACGATCTTCTCCACCACGCCCAGCACCAGCTCCCATCCCTCCTTAGCAATGTAAGGGCCGCAGTTCTCAATTATGTGTCCGAGATTTGCGATGACCGCCTTAATGCACTCCGCATGGCCAGTCAGCACCGAATTCATCATGGGCGTGAGGACCACTGCCTGCCATTCGTTGCCGTCCCAGTGAGGAACATGCGATTCTGCAGCGGCAGCCGCCACCGAGCCGTCCTTGTGTGCGTCGAAGATGTTTATCACCAGACACGTGATCGCGTCTATCGCCAGCGACCTGAACTGCGGAAATCGTGAGTTCGCCAATGTGTCCAGGTGCGACGACACATAGAGCCAGAGAATGTGGGCACGGAAGGCGTTGGCCACGACGGTTTCCAGCATGCGGGTCACGCCGAAGAGGTTGAGTTTCCCCTTGACCTCGATATCGGTATGTTCGCTGAGCTTTGACTTCGGACTTGCGTTGGTCAGGGTCTCCAACGAGGCGATCGTGATCTGTCCGAGGGCGGCCACGAACTCCGACAGCGTGCGGTCCTACGGGGAGGGATCGATGCAGAATGAAAGTACGTCAAACGAAATGCTGAGGACGAAGAGGGATTCGAGAGAGCTTTTCATGCTCTCGACCTCCCCATGGAGGTTGCCCACGCGCGGGACCTTCTTCCCGCCCCACACCAGTTCTTTGCTTCTGCGCCGCCGGGGCGAGAGATCCTCGCGTTTCACAAGCAGACTGTTCAGTCGGTAGAAGTTTATGCTCGCGTCTATACCGCTCCTTTGGCGAACTTACCAGGGGGCACAAGCTTCATGCCCGTCGGACCGGGGCCGGTTTCGTTGTCTGTGCGCTTGTGGCCGGACATTGGCGTGGTCGCGGTCTTGATGTCGAATCTGTGGATCTGCTGAATGTGGGTGTCCTTATCCTCTTCCTCTGAGATTGAGGAGGTCCTGAAGGGAGAGCTGGGGTCCTCGTTCTGTCCAGGATCCTCCCCGTGCGCCTTGGCGTCCTCCAGCTTGCCCTCACCGGTGCCCGCAGACAGCTCTGAGACCCTGAGGTCAGGAATGGTCCGCATCTGCTCAGGAGTCACTCCTTTCGGCAGGTATCTTGCCATATTCTCTGCCACCCGCTTTCCCACCGTGTTGAAATGCAACGGCTGCGGATCCTGGCTCGCCATGTCACCTTCGACCCTGCGGATGCAGACCGCGATTTTCTGCAGCGCATCGAACAGGTGCGCCCATGCCTTCCGGTCTAGGATTTTGTGTAGACACTGGGCGACGTTGAAGATCGCGTTGCACACGTACACGTGCTTGTAGCCCACCTCCCACGTGTTCTCGTCTATACGATGTTTTTTACACATTATGTGCGAACCGAGGTCGGAAGGAAGCTGCCAGTTGCAGAGGCTGGCCACGACACTCTCCAGAGCCACTGAAAGACCAACGCTGCCCGCCATGTTGATGAGACTCTGTATGTTGTGCAGCGTCTGTTGAACCTGCATCTCGTTGTCTGAGGTCTTGAGAATGTAGTCGAGCATCTCGTGCACCGGCTTCCATGTGTAGTCCAAGATATCGACCGCCTGCTCGGTCTGCCGCGTCGTAAAGGGCTTTGCCGGTGTCTCCCCCAGTTTGACCTTCTCCGCTGCGAAGAGTTCCTCGAGGTTTTCCACAAAGTTCCCCAGCGTCTCGCCTACACCATCATGTCACGGCTCACAGCAGGATACAGAGGAGCGCCAGGTATTGCGAGGGACTTGGCTTGGGCGGGTCGCATGCCACCGCCTCCGACAGCTCGTGCACCCTGTTCCCCCGGGTCAGGTTCATCTTGCCTGCCGATTCCTCGGTCTCAGTCTTCTCCGGGAGCTTTGGCGCCATGCTCACTATCGCGTTCATCAGGTCCCCTAGAAGCTATCGTGCGGTGTCATTGATGTCCACTTTACCCTCATGTTGGTCACGTTGTTAATCATGCCGTGCATGAGCTGGATCTGCTTGTATTCGCTGAAAATGGAGCAGAAGGACTCGAGCGCAAGGTACCGCTGCCAGGAGTGGGAGGAGCCGGCCAGGGCTATCACGGGGTGGATCAGACCGTAGGACGTCTGCAGGGCGAGGACGAGCTGGGTGGCCGACTTGACGGCGCGTGTGATCAGGGGGAATGCGGTCTCGGGAGAGAGGTAGGATTTCAGCTGCGGGGCGTAGGACTTCTCGAACAGTTCCACGATCTGCGGGCTCGCCACCAGCTGGCCTTGCGTTTCTGCCAGGATCACTGTCAGCAGGTCCATTCCCAGTCCCTTGAAGTTCGTGTGCTTGTACTTCTCTCCCGAGAGCGCGATCAGCTGCTGAATCTGGTCGACGCACACCTTGTGGATTTCGCCCTCCTCGAAGCGGGCCGCCTTCTCCGGGCTCTTGCTGGCCATCACCGCCTTGTGCTCCGTCACGTATTGGTCGAACAGAAGTGAATAGGTCTGCCTCAGAACCGCGAAGACGTTGTTCTTGATTATCTGGCTCTTGCTGGTGAAAGCCTTCAGACATAGCGCGAGTATCTATCCTTTCTCCCATCCAATGCACCATACCCTGTCAGCAAGTGGCGGCCGGACCACGTCTTGCCTCGTGAGCATGATGAGCAGGATCTGTATCACCTTTATGGGAACCATGTCATCCGACGAGTCGAGCAACTTGACCGCGAGCTCGAGGAACGAGACCTTGTGAGCAAGAGACAGCATGTTGCCTGCGGCGAGGACCTGGATGACCGAGAGCGCCGGCTGCGTCGCCTTGGCGCTCTTCCCCTGGAGCACCAGCTCGAGCGGCTTTACCATTATGTCGATTGTGGCCGCCGGAACCTCTCGCGCTTGTTGTTTCTCTGCGTTCTGAAGAGCAGCGGTGGCCTCGTTCAGACTCTAGCGCGAGTTTGCGAACGGGAGGAGTACCGAGATGATGGCAGCGTCCTTTTTGCGCACGTCCGCGAGCAGCTGCTTGTAGTGCCCCTGAAGGCTCTTGTACGACACCTTCTGCATTTAAATGATAAGGTTAATAATAATAGCAGCAGGGCGCAGTTGTATTGTTGTGCCAGGCTTATCTTTGATACAATCCGCCCGACTGTGGCGCATGGACGCAATAGAGATATGCGAAATCATAATTAAATAGCAGTTTCAAATATGCAAGGAGGCGAACAAGCGAATAACGGCGAGAATAACCACGAAACGCGGCTGTTGACCCTCTCTGTGCCAAAGCGACAGAGCCAGAAGTTCGAGAGACATCCTTACGACGATGGCCGGTACTTCTGTGTCTGACCGTTGCTAGCTTCAACTATAACCACTACGACGAGCGACTTCACGAGGGCAGCTTCTGCACCACCGTCCGCGGCCTCGCCATGTAGTCTCCCAGAGTTATCCATAGGAAGTACAAGTACTCCACGGCCGGACTCAGTCGCGTCTTCGAGGCTCGTGCCCGCGTTCTAGAGAAACTGAACGCGGAGGAACGAGAGAAGAAGAAGGTCGAGGTACACAAGTTCAAGGAGTACAGCGAGCTCTCAGACGGGGAGATTGTGGTCACAATAGAGCATTGGTAGTTGCGCAATTACTGACTGTGTAGCACCAACTGTGCCTCGCACCAGAGCAACACTCGCCATGTCCAGGAGAAATACTATCTGTACGCGAAGACGCTGAAGCAGGCGATCCTCATGCGGTATCCAATCGTTAAGGTGTACTGCAAGCCGATCTCGGACTCAGTCGAGGACTTCCAGAAGAGCTTCACTCTCAACAAGAAGGCCACGGACCAGAAGTCGCTGATAATAGAGAACCACAGGCCGGAGATGCGGATCGGGGCCTTCGAGATCCAGCTGTGTGCCCGCGTGCGTGGCGAGCTCCAGACCGAGATGCTCCACTCCAAGCTGGCCACCCGCGCCTGGCCCCACATCGGCGCCGTCCTCAACAAGATTGGTATTATCTCCCTCAGCACAGCCGGATAGCCAACTACATCCCCCACACTAAGATTATCGTTAAGGTCTACTCCACAACCGAGGAGGGCAAGGACAAATCCCTGAAAGGTGTCAACCGTCGACTCTAACCGCCGTAGATATTACAATTTCGCTGACTGGGAGCCTGGAACGTCTGGACGAGGTGGCGCGGTCCTTCAACGAGTCGCTGCGGATCATCGAGGACCAGCAGAAGAAGTCGAAGACGGGACCAAGACGAATGGCCACAGTGCAACCTCTGCCTCCCATCAACGAGAGCGGCCTTATGTCTGCCACCGCCACCCACCGTGCCTTCTTCCCTTCCCGTCCTGTCAGCGCAGTCACCAGTCGCAGTTTCGACTCCAAGGGCGGAAACCTGTATTCGCTTATCCTCATCCTTGGGCTAGACATGCACTCCAGAGCCGGAGAACCATGCTGCAAAGTGCCCACGGACCACGAAGCCAAGGTAGCCGCAGTGCAGAGATGAACCCAATAGGACGACCGAACTCAGCCTTACCCGTGGTGAGGACGAAGACGAAGAAGAACGAGGGCGAGAAGATGACTGACGAGACGGGCACCGCCGTGTTCGACAACGTGCCCATCAACAACTACATCGTCGCCGTCGAAGAGTCCAAGAACTATATGCACAGCCAGAAGATCCTCAATCTCATTGCCGAACGCACCATCCAGCCTTCCTTTACCGTCTTCGTGGAACTCAAGCCGCAGGTCTCCTCCTTCGTCGAACTCTCGTTGACCGATACCAACGGATACAAGCTGGAAAATGCGGCTGTCTCTGCCCTGCTGCTGGCCACTGCCGAGCTCGTGGAAACGGATAGTAGCCTCTATTATGTGCGAACGCCCGATAGGATACCTGTTCGACCTGAGCAAGACGAAGCGGGGGACATACAGTGCGACGCTGGTCCCGGGGGACTACGTGATAGACGTGTCGGCGCCAGGGTTCATGGATCTGAGCGAATATTTCAGCGCGGTCAAGGGCGACTGTCCTGGCAGGTTCAAGATCCCCAAGAAGGCCCCCGCTAAGCTTGTTGTCACTACTGTGGACCTGACCACCGGCCTGCCCGTCCAGGGCGTGCTCTCAAAGCTATCAACATCAACCGGCTCAATGAACGTGGAGGCGCTCACCACCCCCGAAGGCCAGTGTGAGTACACCACCGATGGGTGCGGAAATTACATGCTGAACGTGTCGCGGGAGGACTATGTGTCGTATTCGAAGGAGGTGTGCGTTTCGAGGACCAGTCTGGACAAGATCGTGGTGCCGTTGATCCCAGTGGTAAAGGAGGCCGAAGGCGACCACACCACCATCCAGATCTGTCTCAGCGGCGACTCCGCCTGTAAGGGCATGTCTCTTGTCCTCATCTGTCCCATTGGTACTGTTAACGCTATATTTCAACCCCGGCGTGTAGATAACGAAAAGCTGGACGAACGGAGACCCCAGTCGGATAAGAACCACGCCCGTCTGGTTGTCACAAACGCGGGGAAGGTGGGAACCCTGGCGACTGTCACCAGCGGAGTTAACTCGTGGTACCGCGTGGGAGTGGCGGTGCGCGACCCGAAACTCACCACGATCACCAAGGAGCAGCTCGACCGACACCTGCAGAATCCTATGCAGGCGCTGAACATCCTGGTCCAGATCATTGTGAACAACGAGGTCAGGTACACGGTCTACCCGCCGTCCTACTCTGAGGGCGCCGAGGGGGAGTTCTGGGACATTGGATTCGTGAACGCGTACAATGGAGAGCTGATGGCCATCAATGCGCTCTGCGAGGAGACGACCGTGTCCAGACTCGACCTTTGTTCCGAGTACTTCGCCTTCTATGGCTATGTGAGCCAGAAGACCAACTACAGATCTGCATTCGGTACGTATAGGATATGACGGAGCTGTAGGATTCGACAAGGCGGGAATACAGAAACTGGACGACATAATAATGCCGTCGCCGATATTCAGGGACATAGTGGCGAGTTCGCTGAAGATGTCCGACGCCACTGACAAGAAGAAGTTCCTCTACTGTCTCTCCAACGGCATCAGCGATCTCTTCGGCAACGTCTCGCTCAAGCAACTGATGCGGCTGATAAACCTGCACGTGAGCCCGACACAGGAGCTGGAGCGGTCCCGCACCCTCGGCGGCACCAGAAGTGGCGATAAGAAGCGGGATTTCGGCTTCCTCAGGTTCTCTCCCTCGACGATCCAGACCGGACAGACAGCCCCGAAGGCAAATCCCTCGACTCCTCCGACCACCATGCCTCAAGCGAGCCCGTCGGACGCGCTGCGGGAGGAGGAGAAGTTCGAAGACTTCGGTGGGAAGAAAGGCAAGGCGTCGCGGCAGGCCTTTGATGACAGCAATGATAGGGCGGTCCCGGATCCTGAGCCGGTTACAGCTCCAGGTCCAGTCGCCGCCGAGACACACGATGCGCCTCAGGATGAAGACGAGGTTCCGGCCCCAGTTCCGCAGCGGGAGCCGGTCGCAGAACCCGCGATGTTCGCCCCCGTACCCAAGGATAAAGAAGAAGGGTCGCCCAGGTACGAAGAGGATAACGACCGGGCAGAGAACGCATAACTCCCTTCATGTTAAAGCTTACTATTCGCACTTTGTATGTCCACACTGGGTACGTAGCGCGGCCCCGTAATGCTGCGCCCCGAGTTGAACGTTATGGGGTGTTGGGGTGTGGGGG
>QFZN01003353.1_pt1 | contig 16916 bp, 9 predicted proteins | sample 1740101 | NCBI WGS metagenome assembly QFZN01 (sample SAMN09210849, study PRJNA391713) | Ciliate metagenome, whole genome shotgun sequencing project. | isolation source: combination of 50 Heterometopus sp. ciliate cells from an enrichment culture... | host: Heterometopus sp. ...
ATTTTTAAAGCAGGGTCAGCCACCACAATACCAGCGGTCGGTCGCGTTGTGTCGATAGCGTAACTATTTGAGTTTGTGGTGCCGGTGCCTGCGTTTCCATCCTGGTTCATAACTCCCGCATTATTAAGAGTTATAACATTGGTCGTATCTTCAATATCAGCCGTGGGAGTAAACATTGCAGTCCAGGTTACCCCTCCGTCAGCTGTACTGACAGTACTCAAAGTACCATTGTCGATAGTTGTCAGGTCGACATTGGTGAAACCCGTTACCGCCTCTGAGAAGGTAATGGTTACCGAGGATGTCTCACCGATTCTTAAAGCAGTGTCAGCCACCACGATTGTCGCGGTCGGGCATTTTGTATTGATAGCGTAATTTCCAGAGCTTGTGGTGCCGGTGCCTGAGTTTCCAACTAAATCCGTAACTCCTGTATTATCAAGGCTTATAACATTGGTGGCAACTTTAGTATTGGCCGCGGGAGTGAACGTCGCAGTCCAAGTTTTCCCTCCGTCAGATGAACTGACGGCACTCAAAGTACCATTGGAGATGGTCAGGTCGGAATTGGTGAAGCCCGTTACCGCCTCCGAGAAGGTAAAGGTTACCAAGGATGTCTCCCCGCCTATCAAGGCAGTATCCGCCACCACAATTGTAGCTGTCGGGCGAATTGTGTCGACGACATAATTATTTGAATCTGTTGTGCCCGCGCCTGCGTTTCCTGCCAAATCTGCAACTCCTGTATTATCAAGAGTTATTACATTGGCGGTATCTTGAATACCAGACGTGGGAGTGAACGTTGCAGTCCAGGTTTTCCCTCCGTCTGATGAACTAACGGCACCCAAAGTGCCATTGGCGATTGTCAGGTCGGCATTGGTAAAACCCGTTACCGTCTTTGAGAAGGTAAAGGTTACCAAGGACGTTTTTCCGATTTTTAAAGCAGCGTCAGCCATCACGATGTTAGCTGTTGGTGCTGTGTTGTCAATCGTATAAGTATCTCCGTCAAAAGGTAATGGGTTTGAAATATCCGGAGACAAGTTCGTAATGTTTGTAAGGTTCAGCCCCAATGTTCCGTTACCGGAAACCGTATCCGCAGTCACCGTCCATGTAGTTCCCGAGCCTGTTACACTGGAAATTGAGCCGCCGGTTCCGGCTTTCACCAAGCTGAAATTCGAAGCTGTCAGTCCTGTTTCCGCGGCAGCAAAGGTTACAGTCCAGCTAACAGTCGAAGCGTTGGTAGATGCTGTACCCGCTCGCGCAATTGAGGAGATTGCGTTTATTGTTGTCTGGCTTTGAGGGTTATTGGTTGCGGTTGATGTTATGTATTTTTCACTGCCCGCCGAGCCATTGTAGTCAAACACCTGAACGGCATATGCTGTATCGGCGGATAAACCCGTGAGGGAAACACTGTTTCCTGCTCCGTTATAAACACAGTAATAGCCCGAAGTGCCAAGCTGTGTGCCCTTACTCGACCAATTAGGGTTTGCGGTATATGTAGTTCCGTCAGTCGGATTGGTAATCGCGCCTGCGCCCTCCTTGACAAATACGGCACGGCTGGAGCCGTTTCCGCTTGTCATACCGATCGTCATTCCGGTTGATGTCACGCTGGAAAAGTTGATTGCGCTGGACTGCGTAGTCGGCGCGACGACAGATGCGGTTGTTGTAAGCGCAATATCATTAAAATACGCCCAATTGGGGCCATCATTACTAGCACAAATTCGCACCTCGTCAACAGCATCGAATCCGGTCTTTGTTGAATCTATTGATAAAGTTGAACCAGCGTCTGTTAGACTAAATGTTTGACTGCAGTCGTCGATAGCCTTCCCTCCTTTATATCCTTTAACAACACATGATGACGTCGCCATACCTTGGACGGCAAAAATTGACTTAAATTTGAATTTGCTTCCGTTGTGGCCTTTTATTACAATTACGTTCGCCTGTTGTCCACCTTGGTTGCCAACAGCATCCTCAGATGTGCAAAATCCGCCATCAGCAGGTAGAACGCCGTACAGCAATCCCGCAATATCCGAAGCACTATAATACCCAAAGTATTGTGCTCCGGTCGTAGGATCAGCACTTGGAGCATCTGCAGCATCCGCGACGGCGTCTGTCATGTAGCAATAAATGTCAAGCTGAATATCAGGTATGTCTGTTGAATTATAATTACCACTATGATTGTCATTAAGTTCAGTTCCCATGCCCGGGCTCGTGCTATTTCCACCTGTAAAGGTTAATTTAGGCTCTAATGGGTCAGCATACGCTTTCGGCATGCCCAGAACGGTAGCTGATAACACGATACTGAAGCATAATACAGTAGCGATTGACTTCTTTATAATACTTTTTCCTCTTTCCATAAACACACCATTATCTCTCTAAAATTTAATATTTTTTAGCATTCCAATCAAGCAGACTATATGTCCTTTTCCTGTAATCTCATGGGCCCTGCGCTCCAACATTTTGCTCCGCTCTTGCTTTGTTATCTCAGCATCGCACCTTAACAGAACCAAGCAACTCGCTTTCAAGCGGGGATATATCACCCACTACCTAAATTTATGGTTTTTGTATTTAATTACTTGTTTACTACTATATCTTCTTTGTCGAATCTTGTCAAATAACAATATAATGTGGGTTTTTTTGTCATCTCACATTAATTATCATTGCTTTTAGCCAAGATTCGCTTCTAAACGCAATAAAACAGACAAGCACCTGACTAACAAATCGGATACTTGTCTGTTATTACACTTCTATGGCATGAGGTCAATCGCCATTAAGTAGACTTTATACAATACGACTTTAAAAAATGATATTTGCTAAGTATTCGAACTCACGGCATCATTGTGTGTTTTTTGGGATTCACTAAAGAGAAGACCTTTTCCCGTAAGGTGGAACGGCATCCTTGCGACCACTATATGATGGTATTTTAACAGCATATTTGAAAGATGACGCCCGGAAGAGTTATGCAGAATACGCTGCCAGAGCTTGCTGACTTCAAATTCAGGGAGAATTACCGTAATTACATCTCCATCTTTATAATCGTACTCCACAGAATCAATAAACTCAAGCAACGGCCCCGCAATCTTGCGGTATGGGGAATATTGAACCTGTAGAGGAATTTTTGTGTTCAGCAAGGCATAATTTTTCTTTACTTTTTCGCCGCTTTCAACATCTATAGATACATTGAACGCCACTACATTGTCTGAAATCGTTCTTGCGTATTTCAGCGTTCAGCAACTAAGAGGATTAATATTTGAGTGGTGTGCCAAATATCCGGATTTTTACTTGAAAAATCACATGCAAAGCTGATTTGAAATAATCCTCGCGGGTTTAAAAAAGTAAATTTTTCCGTGTATTACAACAAGACCCCGAAACTCCTGTAATATCAGGACTTTCGGGGTTAAATTTTTTCTATTGCTCCGTTTTAATAGTGGTAATCCGACGGCATCATTCCCACTCGTTCATGTGCAGCGCATTCCAAACAATTGTGTTTAGCTTCTGTTGGTTCTGCTATTCTAATTGCATAAGTTATTCATACGTTCTGGACAATCTGATCTTTTGTTGCCATAGATAATGATACTTTATTAATATAATTTATATCAATGTCTTAAGCTTTTGCGGTCAAGCTTTGGTCATGAATTTCTATGTTGCTTTTACTGGCTGAGCAATAAACTTTCGATACCTGGTCCCAGAAAGGTATGCTTGGTGCAGCGCCTTTTTTGGAAACCGCTATGCCGCTGGCCTGCACCGCATAATTCAGAGCGGTCTTCACGGGCAACTTTTTGGCGAGGCAAGCCAAAAAATAACCGGTGAAAGTGTCTCCGGCAGCCGTTGTATCAGCAACCTTCACACAGAGTGCAGGTTGGTACAGCTTTTGTAAGGTATCCTGATAAAGAGCACCCTGTTCGCCAATGGTAAGAACGATCGCCGCATAGGGAAACTTTTGGTGCAGCGCACATAATATTTCCTCGTTCGTAAGGCACTGTACCGCAGCCAGTGCCCGACCCTCGATTTCATTCAGAAGAAAAATGTCTACCAAATCGAGCGGATATTCCTCCAAAGCTGTAGGAAAAGGTGACGGATTGAACGCAATCTTCATTGCGTGCTGCTTAGCAGCACGCATGATATAAGGAGTGCAGGCGGTTTCGTTTTGTACCAGCAGCATGTCTCCTGGGCCAAAAAGTTCCAGTGCAGCGTCTGCATCCCGTTCTTTCAACTGACGGTTCGCGCCGCCATATACGATGATACAGTTTTGCCCGCCGGCGTTCTGGATGATGGCATGGCCGCTCTGCTCTTTGACTGTCTTCAAATACCGTGTGTCCACCCCCGCTTCCTGCAGCATAGAGCACAGCGCGCTTCCATCCGGGCCGACCGCCCCGGCATGATAGACCGTCGCCCCCGCTCGGGCGAGCGCAATTGATTGATTGAGCCCTTTTCCACCGCAAAAAGTATCGAACCGCCGTGCGCTAATGGTCTCGCCCGCGGCTGCAAAATGTTCGACCGTATAAACCTTGTCGATGTTCACAGATCCCCAATTCAAAATACGCATCTTGTTATTCCTCCTTTGTTTTCAAAGGGCATATCTCTATACTAGTGCAGCACAGATGGCTGCCTCCGCGCACTGCCAGCCCGACGGACCCAGTAAGGTAGGGGCGCGCATCATCCACGGCCGTCAGCGTTACACCTTGCACGCTTGCCGTGATGCGGTTGCCCTCAGCGCAGGCTTCAATCGTATATTCCGTACCAGCTTGCCAGGTAAACGGTGCCTCGGCAAGGTGCTGCAGACCGCTGCGAGTGTTTTTCAGAAGCACGAATTTGCCGCCAGACTCAAATCCTGCAAAGTACCCCCGCACTCCGCCCTGCACGCGAAGGCAGACGTAATGATTTTCGCCGCAGACAGGCTCCATACAAAAGCTCGCAGCATAGTCCTCCCAGCCGTAATGCCCGGTATACGCCTCTCCCAAATCGGCACAGGAGAGATGCGCCTTGCCGTTTTCGAGATAAAAGAGACCCTTAAGGCGCGTAAATTGACTAATCTCGCGGTGAATGTCTGTCCATATTTCTGTTTCTTCGCAGGAAAAGTCGACCACGTAAGAGGGCGTGCCGTCTGTATACAGATCATCCACTAGGGCGCTGAAGTCAGACGTGGAGTCAGGCAGCGAGAATATCTCAAAGGCGAAGCCGATTTCATCCAGCAGCACTCCATTCATCGGAGGAACCGTGTATTCCAACTCTGCCCATTCACCTTGTTTTATGCGCTGTGCCTCGCCCAAATACAAAAAGCCGGTACGGGCATTGCGTGCATAAAGATGCACACTGCACACGGGGGCGCCGGACGGAAGCATTACGCTTCCGTGGAGCGTCTGCCCTGGATAGACCAGCGGGGAAAAAGCCGGGTCGTAGCGGCTGTCGTGAAAGTCACGCGGACGTAGATAAGTGCGTTTGGATACGCACACCCGCTCCCCGATGGCGACAGGCTTTGCCGAAGCCCTCAGACAGCGGAGACCTGTATGGGCTGTTTCATTCGTATTGCGCAAAAAAATTTCCGTTGTCTGATTGGAACGGGGATTTGTGCGCTCGACGCGGATCTTCATCGCATGAGTAGAACCGGGAAATTCAAAATGGCAGCTGTCGATGCGTTTTTCGGCAATGGTGCGAAACGGTTCCGGCAAAGTCTCACCGGCCAAGTTCCAGGCCAGTTTGGCGATATAGCAAGCCCCGTAGGGAATGTCTTGCAGATTCAAAGATCCCACTGCGCTGGAGCACGCTAGGAAATCATTGATAGGGCTCCTCCATTCCTCCCCGATGGCGGCAAGGCCGCCGCGCACACCCATGATGGCGGCAACATTGCCAACGTTGCAGTCCGTATCCCAACCGCAACGATTGCAGATGTTGAGCGTATTTGAGAAATCGCCGCCACCGTACAGCAGTGCCAGGATAATCACCGCCGTATTGGGCAGAATGTGGCAACTGCCAGGGTATTTGTCGTAACCATGTCTTGCATGGATATAGGCAAAGCACGTCTCCCAATCCTCGGGATGCATCTCGTGGAACGCGACAATTTCGCGCACCAAGCACGCATAGCGGCTTTCCGGCGGGATATAGGAAAGTCCTTTTTCAATCAGGGCGCGGATGTCCCGTTCCTCGAACGCCGCGCTGACGCACACGGCAATAAAAATGGCGCCGTTTATGCCTTCTCCGTCGTGGGTCACACTGGCGGCCCGGGAAGCCAGGCAAGCAGCCAGATCTGGGTTGTTCGGGGTCACAAGGCCCCATGTGTCGATAAAGATTTGCCCCCCGATCTGTTCGGCCACCGCACTGCCGTTTTGCTTTATGCTGCCGCTGCGCGGTGCGGGAATACCCGCCTGGAGATTGAGATACGCCGTATGCTCCGTAGAGCAGCCATAGCCGCCCCACCAGAAAAAGCCATGCTCAAAGGGGGCATAGTTCAGCAGGGCTTCAGCCACATCATCTGCCTCAAGCGCTGCACCACAGTGTCCGCTGTCTTCCAGGGCCCGCAAGAAAAAGAGCGGGCCGTTGCTGTCGTCGTCTGCCGCAAAGCGGTTATAGGCCACGGGATATCCGCTGAGTGTGCCATAGACACTTTTGATCTTTTCATAGGTCCATCCCTCCACGGGCGCCCCCAGCCGAATGCCTGCGATTTTTGCAAGCCATCCGGCATATATCTTTTCGATCCACTCAGTTTTCATCCCGACAAATTCTCTCTTTCTTTTGCGCTAATATTTGCCGCTGCTCATTAAGCTTGTTTTGTGCGGAAAATGGCGCTCTTCTTTTTGATTGTCGCCCTAAAAATCGCTCTGCTGCTGGCAGGGCCTGTTACTGCCGCACCGCGGCGTAAAAATGGCGCTTTTTGGCGTCTATTTGCTCCGAGCTGGTAATGGAAAAGGCCGCTTTTGCTCGAATATCCGTGCTGGAAGCCCCAATCATGACATCATGCTCTCCCTTTTCCACTGTCCACGTGCCGTCTGCTGCGATAAATGCGGTTTGTGATGCATGCACGTCAAAGGTCACCGTAGTGCTTTCGCCTTTTTTCAAATGCACCCGTGCAAAGCCCATTAGTTCCATTTGTGGACGCACTACGCTTGCCGTCCGATCGGAAAAATACAGTTGAACGACCTCATCCCCGTCCATCTCTCCGATGTTTGCCACACGTATTGAAACTTGCAGTGTGTCCTGTGGAGAAATGCCGGTTTGCGACAAATGCAGCTGGTCATAGGCGAACGCAGTATAGGACAGGCCGTGGCCGAAAGCATACAACGGGAAGGCCGTGTCATTGATATAGCCCAAAGGATTGCGGATCATACCGGTGTGCCCCGCACTTACGTATCCGCTGCCCCTTGGCAGACTGTAATAAAGCGGCAGCTGCCCAACGCTGCGTGCAGCCGTCACCGGCAGTCGACCTGCTGGATTGTAATGGCCGAACAGTACGTCTGCAATGGCTTGCCCGCCAAATTCTCCGGGCTGCCACACTTCCAACACTGCATCAAAATGGCTGGCAACGTAAGCGCTGGAGAGCGGACGACCGTCGAAATGGACTACGATTGTCTTTTTGCCAAGCGCAAACACTTGACGGGCAAACGCCTCCTGCTGGCCGGGCAGCCCAATATCCGTGGCATCCACGCCCTCTCCCACGGTAGAAGTGTTTCCCCAACCGTTTTTGCCGCCTAAGGTAAGAATAATCACGTCCGCGTCAGCCGCCAGTTCCAAGGCGTGCTCAACACCACCGGTGTCTGTGCCCGAGTACGAGATGCCTTTGGCAAACGTCACTTCCGCTTTTGGCGCTGCTTCGGCAATTGCCTGCATTAGCGGCACAGCGTTGGGAAAAGCTGCACGGATTGCCTTTTCCACCCGGGGCGAAGACTCACGAATCTGCCCGGGATAGCTCTGGTGAATGTCGTAAATAATAACACCTTGCTCTTCAAATACCTGTCCGTCTTCATCACGGCTCATACTCATATCCAGTGCCGCCGGGTAGCTGAAGGTGGCAAAATAGCTGCGCACGCTGTCCGCATGTGGGCCAAGCACCGCTATCTTGCCTGCGCTGTCTGTCAATGGCAGAGCATGGTTTTCATTTTTGAGCAGAATTATACCTTCTTGCGCCATTTTGTGGTTTAAGGCATCGGCCTTTGGCTGATGAAGAGATGTAGCAAGGAGGGCATCGTCGGGATATGGATTTTCAAACAGCCCTATTTCAAACTTTGCCGATAGCACCCTCCGTACCGCCGCGTCAATGGTTTCCATGGTGACTGTTCCCGCTTCCACCGCTTTTTCCAGTTCCTTTGTGAAGCCCTTCGGCCTGGGATATTCCACGTCGAGGCCCGCGTTTATGGCCTGCACACCGGCTTCATCATAGGTTTGCGCAACGCAGAATGGATCCACCAGACGATCAATGGCAATATAATCCGACACTACGAATCCCGCAAAGCCCAGTTTTCCGCGCAGCAGATCGGTTAATATTGCTTTGCTGCCCACCACCGGTTCGCCGTCAATCTGGCAGTATGAGTTCATTACACTTGCAAGCCCGCTTTCGGTAATGGCCGCCTGAAACGGCTTGCAGTGCACTTCCTCCAGTTCGCGCGGAGTGATCATACTGCGCCCCATGTTCAAGCCGCCCTCCGTAACGCCGTGCCCCACAAAATGCTTCGCCGTAGCAAGGACAACCCGCTTGCCGTTTTCCCATTGCAGACCTTTTACGAAGGCGCTTCCCATGGCGGCCGTCAGCGTGGGATCCTCACCATATGTCTCCGTAATGCGCCCCCAGCGGGCATCCCGCGCAATATCCAACACAGGCGACAGCGCCTGGCGAAACCCTACCGCCATCAATTGGCCGCGGATGATCTCCGCCATACGGCGCACATTGTCGGGGACAAAAGATGACGCCTGCGCGATCGCGCTGGGAAAAACGTTCGCCTCCGTAAACTGCGCGCCGGCAGCGGCTTCGCAGTGCACAAGCGCTGGGATGCCCAGACGCGTATTGTTGAGCAGATGCTGTTGTAGTTTGCGCGTATAATCGGCAACACTTTTGGCGCTGTCGGCCACGGTAAACGCGCCCACATTTCCGATTCCGTCTGGGATATAGTCACGGAAATCAGGGATTTCGTTAGTGATTGTAACAAGGCATGTAATCTGATCGATTTTTTCTGCAAAGGTCATGCGCGACATTAAGTCGTCCACCCGCTCTGCAACAGGCAATTCCGGATTTTTGTACTTTACCATAGTCGTAGCTCCAAATATCAAATTATATGGCGATTTTCGGGGATCCGGCGCGCTATCTTCGCCACGCCGGCAACAAAAAAAGGGGGTGCCCCCCTTTTTTTGTTGCACTTGCTCCTGATATCCCTCAAAGGAATTATAAGTGCTCAAAGGGCAAGTGATTGTGCATTATGAGAGATACTGAGATGCGTTGTCCTTTGTGACAACCTGAAACGGCACATAAACGTCCTTAATGGTGGCAGGATCGGCACCGTCGCGAATCTTTGCAAAGACATCTGCGCCGGCCTTGGCCTGCGATTTGGCATCTTGAAGTACTGACATCGTCATTTCTCCAGCCTGGATGGATTTCAGGGCGGCATCGCTGCCGTCAATGCCGATGGTCATAACTCCGCTCATACGGTTTCCGGCTTTAAGAGCTTCTACAGCACCCAGCGCCGCATCGTCGTTCTGGCATACGATGGCGTCAAAGGAGCTGAACGCCTGCAGGCAGTCCTCGGTGGTACTCATTGCGCGGTCCTTTTTGGAGTCAACATCGTACTCTGCGATAAACTTGACATCCGTGCGGCTCTTCATAGCGTCCATCATGCCATTTTTCCGGTCGAGGTTTTCCTGGTTGCTCAAAGAGCCGGTCAGATAAATAACCTTTGCGTTTTGCGGAAGCTTTTCCGCCAGATACTTGCCCTGCAAGGTGCCGGCGTCATAGTTCTGCGAACCGATATATATGTAGCCGTCATAATCGTCGCCGCCCTTAACAGAGTTCAGGAAGGCTACATATGGGATTTTTGCATTGCGGGCAGACTCCAGAGCGGGAGTGTTGCCATCGGGATTGCAGGCGATAGTGGACACGATGGACGCCTTCTGCGTAATCATGTCTTCAACCTGTCCGTTCATAACGTTTGCATCGCCGCCCGCGTTGGTTACGATTACGTTAATGCCAATGTCCTTGCAGTCTGCCACGAGATAGTCGCGGAATTTCGCGCAATAACTATAGATGTCATCCACGTTGCTGAAGCCAACCACGTAGGTTGCCGTCGGCTTGGCCGAGGTGCCGGACGCCGCGGAGGCCGCCGGGCTTGCCGAAGCGGAGGATGACGTGCCTGCCGTACCGCAGGCCGCCAGGGAAAGCGCCATTGCGAGAGCCAGAATAAGTGCCAGTGACTTTTTCATAACTTTTCTCCTTTAATTTTTATGTGGAACAGCGAAAAGCTGCTACGCACTCTGTCTGCTGCTTTTTGTCTTCAGGTCCACTGTGACCGCGGCGGCAATCAGAACGCCCTTCACGATCAGTTGATATTGCGTTGAAACGCCCAAAAGGTTTAGTATGTTGTTGATAAGGCCCACGATGACAGAACCGATGAGCGTGCCGACCGCAGTTCCGATGCCGCCCAAGAAGCTGGTGCCGCCCACAACCGCGGCGGTGATGGCATCAAACTCGTAGCCCGCGCCTACATTAGGCATGCCCGCCATCAACCGTGACGTCAGCAGCACACCGGCGATACCGATAAGTAGGCCGCTGATGGTAAAAATCAGCCGCTTCTTCCGCTTTACTGAGATGCCGGAGGCGATTGTGGCGTTTTCATTCCCGCCGATTGAATAAATGTGCAGTCCCAGAGTAGTCTTGCGCATCAAAACCGCCACACCGGCCACCACGATCAGCATGAGCCACACCGGTACGGGAATTCCAATCACGTTGCCCTGTCCCAGCCAGCGCAGTGAGTCAACGCCGCCGATAGTCTGGCCATTGGTGTATATTTGCACGATACCTTTGGCGATGTTGGTCATGGCAAGAGTTGCAATGAAAGGCGGCAGGTTGTAATGCGTAACCAAAAAGCCGTTAACCCAGCCGGCTGCCATGCCGGTGGCAATACCCGCGCTCGCGGCCAGCCAAACGTTTCCTGTTTTGGCCAGTACACCCGCCGTGAGGCACATGCTCAGCGTGCACACCAAACCTGCCGAAAGGTCTATCATGCCGCTTACGATAAGCATCGTCTCAGCGCATGCGATAATAGTCACCACCGAGATCTGCCTTAAAATGTTCATCAGGTTCTGCGGCTTCAAAAAATTCGAGTTAATAAAAGCCGATACGACAAACAGCGCAATAAGTATCAGAAAGATACCGTATTTGCGATAAACAGCTGCTGCACCCAATTTCTTTTTAGTCGTTTCCATGTCGTTTTCCGCCTTCAACAATCATTTTCATTATGCCATCCTGGTCTGTTTCGCCATGCATGGCGCTTCCCACAATTCTGCCGTCTGCCATAACCATTATTCTATGGCTCATACTTAGCACCTCCGACAGTTCGGAGGACACAAGAATCACTGCCATACCGTTTTGTGCAAGCTCAGCGATAAAGCGATAAATCTCCTGCTTTGCGCCTACGTCTATGCCTCGTGTGGGTTCGTCCATAATCAGCACATGGACGTTGCGCACCAGCCATTTGGCAAGCACAACTTTTTGCTGGTTTCCGCCGGACAGCGTGCCTACCGCCGTACCATAGTCGGGGGTACGCACCCGCAGGCGCTGGCAGATTGATGTGACCGCAGGGTCTATCTTTTTCTTTTGCAGCCAGCCTGCCTTTGCAAACATATCGGCCGACGGCAGCGCAATGTTCTCTGCAATGGAGCGCACGCCCACCAGCCCGTAGGCTGCGCGGTCCTCCGTTACCATGGCGATACCCGCGTTGATGGCATCCTTCGCGCTGCCTATACGCAGCGGCGAACCGCTCAGTACAATCCGGCCGCCGTCCGATTTGTCGAGTCCGAATATACATCGCATCACTTCGCTTCGGCCCGCGCCCATCATGCCGGCAAACCCCAATATCTCGCCCTTGTGCAGAGTGAAGTCTATGCCCTCAAATACGCCGTTACGGCGGAGATTTTCAACATGGAGCACCTCTTCTTCGGAGGAGGGCGCCGTGGGGGGATAAATGTCGGCAACCTCGCGGCCCACCATCATCGCAATCAGAGAGTTTTCGGTCACTTCACCGATGTCGCGGGAGTCGATAAACTTTCCGTCCCTCAGAACAGCCACGCTGTCACAGATTCGAAACACCTCATCCAACTTGTGCGAGATGAACACCAGCGCGATGCCCTGTTGCTTTAAATTCTCCATCTGTGAGAACAAATACTCGGTCTCCACGCTGGTCAGTGCCGATGTAGGCTCGTCAAAAATGATTACCTTGCTATGGCGTGAAATGGCTTTGATAATCTCCACCATCTGCTTTTGCGCCACGCTTAGATCCTTCATTTTTGTAGCAGGGTTAAAGTCAAGGCGTAGCTCTTTCATCAGCGCCTCCGTGTTTTGCAGCATCTGCTTTCTGTCGAGAAAAACACCACTTTTGGGTTCTCTGCCCAGAAATACGTTCTCCGCAATTGAAAGCTCCGGTATGGGATTCAACTCCTGCGCCACAATTGAGATGCCTTTTTCAAGTGCGTCCTTTTCTCCTTTAAAGCGAACCTCTTGGCCGCAAAACAGGATTTTTCCTTCATAGGAAGTATAAGTACCAGATAAAATTTTCATAAGTGTGGATTTGCCCGCACCGTTTTCACCCAAAAGCCCCAGAACGCGCCCTGGACGCAGCGTCAGTGTAACGCCATCCAAAGCCACAACTCCTGGAAATTCCTTTCGGATATTTTGTAGCACAATATCGCTGTCGTTCACCGCCATAAGCGCCTCCTGTGAAATCGCAAGTTAATCGTTAAATCTTTTTTGCGTAAAAAGAGGAATATTTGCCAGAATGGTTTGACTTTCTGTTATGACAGTAGTATAACTCTTCTTAAGAGTAATTGCAATCATTCCCTGCTATTTCAGCTTTTGCCATAATATTTTGCCATTAATTTATGCGCAATCACCAAACATTCGACACAGTATCTTTGTCAAAAGCTAAAGTTAATCGTTTAATCTTTTCACATGCAAAAAAAGCACTGCACCGACAGTGCAGTACTTTTTTTATTCAACTATTCTACCGCTGCATTTTCCGAACGCTACCACGCAAAATCAAATCCGGCTTATACCACACCACCTCGCGTGGGGCACTCGGCTCTCCCTGTTCGATACAAGCGATCAGCTTATGTGCAAGCAAATGTCCCATGGTCTCCGTGGGGACGTTGACTGTAGACAGCGGTACGTTCAGCACATTGGAAAACGGAACGTTGTCGCATCCGATGATAGAGATATCCTCCGGGATATTCACGCCGTAATGCCGGGCGCTTTGATACAGGCCAAAGGCCATTTCGTCATTAAAGGAAAAGATTGCGGTGGCTTTTTGTCCTAGAAGATAGGCCAGCGCATCAACTCCGCCGCGGATGGAGTAGTCGCCTTCGTAAACAAGGGCTGCGTCGAATGGGATTCCGCTCTCAGCAAGAGCACGTTTATATCCGTCCAACCGCTGCAGCGTCACCTGATATCGAAATGGCCCACTGACACATCCTATGCGGGAATGCCCACATTCAATCAGATATTTCGTGGCCAAATAACCGCCCTCGTTAAAATCGAAAAACACATCAGCGCCAAATCCGGTTATGCCGTAGTTGGAATTGCACACTATGGGGATGTTCGCCGACATCAGTAATTGAATCGCGCGCTCGTTTTCATTGCTTTTTATCGCGGGCGGTGCAAAAAAAACTCCGTCAACACCGGCTCCCAGCATTTCGCGCACCGCGTCGTATGCCATTGTACCCTCGCTGTCCTCCACAATGTGGCACAGCGTACTGTAGCCACTCGCCTGTACCACTTCATTGAGGGCCATAAACATGGCGGTAAGGTGTGTGTTGCGCAGGTCGGACATGATTACCCCAATCGTTTTGCTGGCGCGTGTTGCCAGACTGCGCGCAGCCCGGTTCGGTGTATAGTGCATAAGCTGTGCTGTTTCCTCTATCAATTTTCTCTTCTCCGGCGATACTCGTTTTGGTTTTCCCGAAAGCGCCAGCGACACCGTAGCAGGAGTCACACCGCAGGCGTTCGCAATATCTTTAATTGTTGCTTTCATTTTGTCACCCCACAGCATGTAATGTGCTGAGTATATCACAATAAAATTGTTAATTCAAACACGGAGGCATGTTTATATGAATTTTCTCAACGGCATGTGGCTTACCAAGGAGGGATGCAGCGTTCATAAAGCGGCACAGGCATACCGAGTGGAATGGGACGGTGCCCATATGAGCTGCATTGTTCCAACTCGACCCATACACGGCAGAGAAGATACGTTGAATCTTCCCGTGCTGAGTGTTGTGTTTTCCTCTCCACGCAGTGACATTATCACCTGTACGGCCGTGCATCACAAAGGCGGCGTATCCCCAAAAGCCAGTTTTGTTAAATACACCCAAAGCACCGATGTTGTTTACGAAGAAACAGCGGATTGCTGCTCGCTGCAAAGCGGCGATACAAAAGTTAGCGTATCACGCACGGGGCCGTGGCGAGTCGTGTACACCTATCAGGGTCGTATTCTCACCGTCAGCGAAGACGGCGGCCTTGCTCATATCGTTAGCAACGGCTGCGGTTATCTGCGCGAAATGCTGAATATGGATGTGGATGAAACGATCTACGGCTTGGGCGAGCGGTTTACTGCATTTGTCAAAAACGGTCAACGCGTAATTTGCCGCAACGAAGACGGGGGCACCTGTACGCCGCAAGCTTATAAAAACATTCCTTTCTACCTGTCCAGCAGCGGCTATGGCGTATTTGTCGACACTCCGGCGGCAGTTGAGTTTGAAATCGGCACGGAAGTGGTATCCAAGCTGCAATTTTCCGTAGAAGAGGAAAGCGTTACCTATCACGTGTGCGGCGGCAGGGATATGCAGCAGGCCCTGTCAAGCTATACCGCGCTTACGGGGCGGGCCGCAAGGCTGCCAGCATGGAGTTTCGGGCTATGGCTTTCTACCTCCTTTACCACCAACTATGATGAAATAACCGCCGGCGGCATGATAGACGGTATGCGGCAGCGGGACATTCCGCTGGACGTGTTTCATTACGATTGCTTCTGGATGAAGGGCTTTCAGTGGTGCGACTTCACATTCGACGCTGACACCTTCCCCGACCCGGAAGGCATGCTGAAACGTAACCACGCAAGAGGGTTGAAAAACTGCGTGTGGATCAATCCATACATTGCACAGCTTTCTCCCCTGTTTGACGAGGCCGCCGACAATGGCTATTTGCTTAGGCGACCGGACGGCAGCGTATGGCAGTGGGACCTGTGGCAGGCCGGCATGGGCATTGTGGATTTCACAAATCCGGATGCATGCACTTGGTATAAGAAAAAGCTGCAAGCGCTGCTGGATATGGGAGTAGACTGCTTTAAAACAGACTTCGGCGAGCGCATTCCAGAAGATGTTGTATATTTTAACGGTGCCAACGCCCACCGTATGCATAATTACTATACTTACCTCTATAACAAAACCGTATTTACACTGTTGGAGGAAGTTCGGGGTACCGGCGAAGCCGTGCTGTTCGCACGCAGCGCCACCGTAGGCTGTGCGCAGTTTCCGCTCCACTGGGGCGGCGACTCCAACGGAACATTCGTCTCCCTGGCGGAATCCCTGCGGGGCGGGCTGTCCCTCGGGATGAGCGGTTTTGCTTTTTGGAGCCATGACATCGGCGGTTTCGAAACGGAAGCCTCCTGCGATGTGTTCAAGCGCTGGATTGCCTTTGGCCTGTTTTCATCGCACAGTCGGCTGCACGGCAGCAAAGGCTATCGTGTTCCGTGGGCGTACGACGAAGAATCCTGCGCGGTATTGCGTCATTTTACAAAACTGAAACTGTCTTTGATGCCATACCTGTACGCCGCTTCCATCCAATCCTGCGAAACAGGTTTTCCGATGATGCGCAGCATGGCGCTGTCGTTCAGTGAAGACCGCGCCTGTCGGTACATCGACACCCAATACATGTTGGGCGACAGCCTGTTGGTCGCGCCTGTGTTCCACGCGGACGGCAACACATCGTTTTATTTGCCCGGGGAGGGCTGGACCGAACTTTCCACCGGGAAGAACTGGCCAGGCGGCTGGCATGAAAAGCGCTGCGATTTTTTCGACATTCCTGTCTTTGTGCGCCCTGGCACGCTGCTTTGTACAAACGCCACCGCCACGCAGTCGGCAGCCTATGATTATATGCAAAATCTGCAGATCACTCTGTTCTCCTTTACGGAAGGGCAACCCGTCCGGGCAGCGGTTTACGGCATCGACGGCTGTTTGCGCTGCCACATTGAGGCCATTCTACAGGACGGTGAAATCACGATCCATACCGATCATACGCCCAACGACATATGTATTTTCTGTGGCAATCAGAGTTATCTGATGCCAGAAGGGACCACGTCCATAACGCTGACGCCCGAACCGCTCACCGACGGGCGGAGTGACGAGCGCGGACGCTGAAATCCGGCGTATGAGGCTGTCCAGCCTTTTGCCGAAATGCATCGCGAACGCACTCACATCGTGACCATACGTAAGTGTTAAAAAAAACGGCACAAGGGCAGTGGCATAGCTTGATGAGAAAACGCGCATAGAGTTTCTAAGATTTTTTGCATACTCTAAGATACTAAAACAGTATGATGGAGTGATTAAAGCAAGCCGGGAAACGCTGTAAAACTGGCAGGAAATACGCAATTAATTTTGTCAACTACATTCTTGACAGTTGGATTGACCTAACAAAATATATCTTTGCAGATGATATTCGCCAAATTCCCTAATCTTACGATCTCCAATAC
>QFZN01003435.1_pt1 | contig 16830 bp, 12 predicted proteins | sample 1740101 | NCBI WGS metagenome assembly QFZN01 (sample SAMN09210849, study PRJNA391713) | Ciliate metagenome, whole genome shotgun sequencing project. | isolation source: combination of 50 Heterometopus sp. ciliate cells from an enrichment culture... | host: Heterometopus sp. ...
GCTCCGAGAGAATGGATATTGAAATTTCCTCGGGTGTTTGTGCGTTGATGTCAAGACCGATGGGAGCTCTGACCGTGTCAAGCTTGTCCTTTGAAAAGCCCTCGTCAAGCATTTGCTCCATGGCGGCCCGAACTCTTCGCCGTGACCCTATCATGCCGGTGTAGGCGGTTTCAAGCTTAAGCACCTGCCTGAGGCAATCAAGGTCATGCCTGTGGCCGCGTGTAATAATTGTTACAAAAGCAAATCTGTTGATATCGAGGAGCGGGAAACAGCGGTCAAAGCCCTCGCAAATTACATTTTGTGCGAAAGGAAACCGATCAGCGTTTGCAAACATCGGGCGGTCGTCAACAACCGTAACCGAGAACCCGCACTTTGCGCTAAACTCAGCCAGAGGCTTAGCTATGTGACCCCCTCCCAAAATGACAAGACGTGATTCGGGGAAGAACGGCTCCGCAAAAAGAATATTACCCCGTTTATCGTCCGAAAACTGCAGCTTTCCCTGCTCAAGCGCAGCCCTCGCGATAATTCGATGTTTTTCACAAGGTGCTGAACCTGCGTCAAGCTCACTTTCTGTAAAAACTGTCTTATTAAGTGCTTCTGAGTAGTCCTGCCGGACCTTCAGCGCTGTTAAAAGAACAGCTCTGCGGCCGGCGTTCATTTCTACACTCAAATCTTTGTAGAGATCATTCCAAGAACTCATGTTGTCGCCCACTCTCCTAACGTACATTTATTGTTACCGTGTTGTCCGTAAACTTCACATAAAAACAGAATGCCTATTATTACTATACGACAATTCATATAGTAATAATAGGCATACTTGGCATTTCTGTCAAGCTCTTGTTTATTCGGTATAATCATCTTCCGTGCGGGTTGAAATCATAGACGCATTATCAACAAATATTTTGGCAATTTCGGGATCAAACTGAGTTCCCGCATTTTTGCGAATTTCATTTATTGCGGCTTCCTTGGTAAGGGCCTTTCTATAAACTCGATCCTCGGTCATTGCGTCATAGGCATCCGCAACTGCCAGTATTCGCGCAAGTAATGGAATTTCCACACCGCGGAGACCTGCTGGGTATCCCGTACCGTCCCAGCTTTCATGATGCGATAAAACATATTTTGCAATCGGTGCAAACTCCGGCGAAGACATAGTAATCACATAGCCGATCTCGGGATGCTTTTTCATCCTTTCCCATTCGCTTGGTGTGAGCTTGCCGGGTTTGTTCAGAATCCGGTCATCAATTCCGATTTTTCCTATATCATGGAGCATGGAGAACAATTGCAGTTCATCCAAACTTGACTGCGTCAGATTCATCTTCTCGCCAATCATTTTGGAAATTTGGCCTAAACGTGTCGCGTGTTCCTCCGTCTCGTTGCTTCTCGCATACATTGTGGCCATAATCGAAGAGAGTATTGTGCTGTGATGACTCTTCTTGTTAAGCAGTTTTTGTCTGTCAACGAAGGATTCGGCTTCCCTTTCCGTTTCTTCCAAACGGGTTTCTTTTGCCAGGCGAACGCCGTATCCAATCGACAAATTGAGCTCATGGGCGTTGTTCTTAACAGAAGAATTGTATTCCTCACAGGAATTTTTGATAGCCTTACGTATTTCGTTGGCTTTATTATAATCGGAATCCGGCGAAATAATACTGAATTCGCCGCCCCCCGTTCGAGCCAATATATCATTTTTGCTGCATATTTTTTGCAGAAGTTTTGAGGTTTCGGTTATTAACAAATCGCCTGTGGCAAGCCCAAAGTCATCATTTATTGAGCGTAATCCGTTGATATCCGCCATGATGATGGATAAAGGGAGATTTCCCTCTTCCTCCAAGCGTTCCTTTGCTCTCTCATAATAGCTGCGGTTATAAAGGCCGGTCAAAGCATCATGGTCATTGATGTGTTGAATTTGGATAGATTGCTGCTTCGATTCAGTGATGTCGATGACAATACCCTCAAGGGCTTCGACGCTTCCATTTTTGCCAAAAACGCCCTGACCCATTTCCCATACCCATTTTTTACCACCTTCGGCTGGGTTTATCTCGTATTCATATCTAAATGGCTCTTTTGCGGCTAGTGTTCGGGTCCACTCGTCCCAAAGAGGCTTTCTGTATTCATCGCAAATAATATCATTATATGACAAATCTCTATTGTGAATAAAGCTTTCCGTTTTATATCCGGTCAGTGCATAGCAGCCTTCGGATAAGAATTGCATTGTCCAGTCCGGATCATAGCTGCAACGATATGCCATACCCGGAAGATGCGACAGAAGAACTGATTTACTGCGCTCACTTTCGCGAAGGGCATTAAATGTTTTTCTCTGCTCCGTAACATCGATTCCGGAACCCAGAACTCCGATAATTTCCCCGCTTTCATTCCGCAAAGCGACATTTCGCCAGGAGATTACCCGCTCCTCCCCGCCTGCGGTGATGATGGAATTTTCGTAATTTATGTAATCCCCTACATTTCCGCTGCAAATTTCCGCTAATATATGGCGTGTGTTTTCTCTGCTGTATTCTGTGACAAAATCAGCTGTCCAAGGTTTTCCCATCAAGTCCTCTTTTGAATAACCAAGGAGCTTACAACCATCATTGTTCATAAGAATAATAGCATCATTCAAGTCAACAGCGCCAATTATGACTCCGGCAATATCAAGATACATCTCCGCCCGATTCCGCTCATGTATCAGGGCACGCTCTGACTGACGGCGAGCGGTGATATCGCGGATTATGCCACCAACCCCAATCGTGTGCTCTGAAATTTCAATAGGGAATTTGGTCGCCTCAAATATCCTGTTCCCGTTGATTTCTTCAGAGACAATGGAAGAACCGCTCAATATGGCTGTGGATTCACGCATGAGATGCTCTTGCGCAATTTCTTTCGGAAAAAGATCAAAATCGGTCTTTCCGATAATCTCGCTTTCCGGCTTGCCTAAAAAATCGGCAAATGCTTTATTCGCAAGTATGTGTCTGAATCGGGCATCTTTCAGTATAATGATATTCTTGCTGGAATCAAAAAAGGTTCGATAAAGATTTTCATTTTCTTTCAGTGCTGAATTCGTGTGGCTGTGTTCGACTGTGGCCCGTACTGTCCCCAATACACGAATGCACTCTTTGGCATCATTAAAAACGGGCGCAAATTGAACGTGGACGATCTGACCTTCAAGAACCGAACTTTTTATCCGGTAATTAAATTCCCTGACGCAGTTTTCATCTATTGCAAGCATGCAGATCTGAAGTATATTCTCCATGTCATCCGAATGGAATTTTGGGTGAATCGCATCCTCTGTTCCCGAAAGGTCATCGTGTTTTATCCCGCATAACTCAAAGGTTTCGTCGGAGCACATGAGGTATTTGCCCAAAACATCAAACTCAAAGCTGCCGATATGCGCCTGACGCTGAATTTCAAACGATTTTACTTCAATCATAATGGTTTTCTCTTTCTATAACCAGTTCGACATTTTCAGAGCACGTACACAATCCTCGCACATAGCGCATTCATTTCAGCACTAATGCTAACACCCTGTAAAATTTTTCATTAGCGAACCGAACATTCCGTGTCGCTCCCATAAATAATATAACAGTTCTTTCCGTTGCTCTTTGCCTGATAAAGAGCGCTGTCCGCCTGATTATAAGCAAGGGAGAAGCTGTTGATTTTTTCATCTATTACAGCGATACCGATACTTGCCGTGATTAGAATACGAATTCTGTCGTAGTCAACACCGGTTTTCAATTGTGCCATAATTTCGGTGGCTCTTGTCTCGACGTTTGAAGCATCTGTTGTGTCCTTGATGTAAACCATAAATTCATCGCCGCCGACACGGCCGACGATATCACCGTTGTGAAATATACTTAGCAGCAGGTCTGAAAAATATTTCAGAACATAGTCGCCGGCTTCATGTCCGAACCTGTCGTTGACACTTTTGAAGTTGTCAATATCAAGCTACAATAGAATTCCCGCGCCTTTTCGGATTTCTTCCCAAATCAGATTTTCCGTGGCTGCTTTGTTATAGAGTCCTGTGGAAAGGTCGGTTTGAGCGACTAGCATCAAGGCTTGTCTGTCCCTCACTTCGTTTTCAATGTCAAACGCGTACCCGAACAGATAAACATCAGCCGACACGACATCTTTAAACATTCTAAGAACAAGCCTGACCCAGTGCCATTTATCACCATTGCTGCAATGCCGGTATTCAAAAGGCTTTGGCTCGATACCACGATTGAAATTATCCAGCAAATTCTGACGTTCGAGAGATTTTATAAAGATTCCGCGATCTTCCGGAAGAATTCTTGTCAGCACATAGTCATACCAAACGTCGTATTCATTATGAAGATTCTCAAGGGAATCACCGTATATTTCGCTGCCGCTGATAACTCTGTTTTGAGTCAAATTCGCCTGTGAAGTGTAGATAGCGTCTCGCGTCAGCGCGCTTTGAAGTTCAATTTGGTTTCCGAGTGCCTGAGTCAGATTCTTGTTGGCTTCACGTATGTTAGCGGCCCTATTCAACCTGAAGGTATATACCAGCAAGTAATAGAAGCTGAGAAGCAGCATAAAACAGAAACTTAAATGGTCAATAAACATATTTGGAATACTGTAATCCCGGACATAAGCGACTGAGATCCTGAACATGAACAAAACACACAGGGATTCCCAAATAATTATGTAACGGGACTGAGTCTTGTTGTGCATGGAAAAGCGCAGGTCTTCCATGCTCATAAAGTGCATGATAACAAATATGGACAACCATTCAAGTAAATTTGAAACCAGTAAAACAACAAGAAAAAGCATAGGGTTGCTGCAAACTGAATATAGCGTTCCGTCAATCGCCAAAGCGAAGAGTGAAATAATCATTCCCCTTAGGCACATAATGTTCATCATAACCGCAACGGTGACAAAGAAAGTATCTTTCAGAGATTTTCTGAATAGTATTAGAACCTCGGCATATAGAACTGCTACCGAAATAAAATATGCGGTATTTATAGGTATATTGAGCGCCATTAAAACCATAAGTCCCGCGTTAATTATTCCGATAGACATACGGAACAGAAAGCCATAGCGCTTCCCGGAAAGCATGTCTTCAATCAAAGAGAAACACTTGTTAATGAAAAGCAGGTAGGCTAAAAAGTCAGCGGCAATCAAAACAGTTTTTTCCAATGAACTCGTCCTCGTATTATTAAGTAGTAGTTATTAGAGCCCCTCTCCAAGGGCTGTGCTACACTGAAAGGGATACTGTGGATTGGTTTTCTAGTCCTACCACTCGATGGTTTCAGAAAGGCTCCAACCACAGTCTCTTTGTAAGTTTGTTAATCAGTTAGATACCGTACGACGGTTTATGTGGAACGAGGTTACAAGCGCAAGGAGTTCTGTGGTCCCAAGCAGTGTCAAATCCATTTATGAAGGGGTATCGCTATGGTTTATGTGGGAATTGATGTCGCAAAGGACAAGCACGACTGTTTCATTGTCAGTTCGGAGGGTGAAGTGCTGCAAGATGTATTTACCATTCCAAACAATATGACAGGTTTTGATGACTTGTTCCAAAGAATTTGCTCTGTGTCTGGAAATTTAGACAACGTAAAAGTAGGCCTTGAGGCTACCGGGCACTACAGCTACAACATTCTGGGATTTCTTCTCGACAAAGGTCTGACCACCTTTGTCATCAACCCTCTCCATACCAATCTCTACCGGAAGAGTCTCAGCCTTAGAAAAACTAAGACCGATAAGGTTGATGCCCGAATGATTGCATCTATGCTCATGTCTGATGTGAACCTCAAGTCCTACACAGACACAGCATACCACAACGAGGAGCTAAAATCACTGACCCGTTACCGTTTCGACAAGGTAAAGGAACGAGCACAGCTCAAACAGTCTGTTGCCAGATTGGTCACGATTTTGTTCCCGGAGCTTGAGAAATTGGTTCCAACGCTCCACATGGTCTCCGTTTACGCACTTTTAAGTGAATATCCCAGTGCCGGGCAGGTTGCTGCTGCAAATTTAACCCACTTAAAGGCGCTCCTAAGCGATGCCTCCAAGGGACGTTACGGTCGTGATAAAGCCATTGAAATCCGTGATGCCGCCAGATGCTCCATTGGCTCTAGGATGTCGGCCAAGTCTCTTGAACTGCGGCACACCATCAAACTCATTCATGAGCTGGATGCGGAGATTGCTGAAATCGAGGCGGAAATCAAGTCTATTATGGACGAACTTCAATCACCAATTCTGACCATCCCGGGTATCAGCTACCACATGGGAGCCATGATCATTGCTGAAATCGGTGACTTCTCACGCTTCGATTCGCCAGACAAGATTCTGGCCTATGCGGGGCTTTCACCCTCTACATACCAGTCCGGACAATTGACCTCCTCCTACTCACACATGGAGAAACGAGGCTCTCGGTATCTGCGCTATGCACTTTTCAATGCAGCCAAGTTTGTTTGCAATTGGGATCCAGCCTTTGCTGAATATCTTGCCAAAAAGCGCTCCGAAGGCAAGCACTACAATGTTGCCATCTCTCATGCCGCAAAAAAGCTTGTGCGACTCATATACGCTTTGGAAAAATCTCGGCAGTCATATAGTCTTGCTTTCTAATCCTCCAACCTTGCCGCTTTTCGAGCGCCTGCAAAGACGCTCTTTTGTCATACTCATTTTGCTAATTAACTTGTTTTTTCCCTCACGGAGTAACACCACTGTTTTTTCTTACTTGTGGGCTTGACTTTTAATAGTTAGTCTTTCTAAGTGTTTCGGGTAGCAGTGAAGCTGATATCTCAAAAACGCAGGAAATACAATTTCAAATTGCAAACTATATTTTCAAATATTGCTTTATGCGACAATATTCGACACTCATATTATATCATATAATATTTCTCAAACCAACAACATTTTTGGCATATTTAAATGACTTTTCTGCAATTGATGAATGTCACGGCTATCTTTTGCTCTTGTTCCAATTAGCCCTGTCGGGCATATAATAACATAACCCTGTAATCAATTTGATTACAGGGTTAGTGGTACGCCTTGAGGAATTCGAATCCCCGACCTTCTGGTCCGTAGCCAGACGCTCTATCCAGCTGAGCTAAAGGCGCATACTTGCATAGCGCTTGAGTATAATAACACAAACGCCAAAAGAATGCAAGCATTTTTGCGAAAAATCACACCCTTTTGCTCAGCGAATTTCCTGAAATCTGTTACATACTTAAAGCGCTGCCGATATTTTCAACAATATCCCCAACAGTTTTAATGGTTTTACTTACTTTGTTTTGTTTACTGTTCCTTTTGTTGCTCATGGCAACCGTCATTCCGATTGCGGAACCGACTACCATTCCAATACCAATGCCCCTTACAAATGTGCTGCTACTCATAAAATTACCTCCCTGCGCGTTAACGCAAAAAATTCTTTGTTCTCCCCAAAAAAGTAAATTCTCGCATTATATCCGCAGAAAACGGATAGAATCGGGAGAGAAACCTAAACAGAAGCCGCTTTGAATTATCTGTCTTGGCTCTTGCCTGCTGACTTCGCAGATAGTATGTGCAAATTGTTAATTTATATGATTATGTTTGCACTTATATATGAATTTATGATACAATACAAATTACTGAAAAAATGGAATGAAATATCTGCAATGACAGAATTTTTGAGATACTTTTATAAAGATTTTTAAAATAACCCTGAAAGGAAGCGGAAAATGACTGTTAATATCCTGGCTGTCGGAGACGTATGCGGAAAGACGGGAATTGACTTTTTGTATAAAAATCTGCCATCTATAAAAAAGATGAAGGATATTGCGTTTACGGTGGTAAACGGCGAGAATGCAAATATCGTTGGCATCACTCCCTCACAGGCGGAAAACATTTTTTCTGCAGGTGCGGATGTCATTACACTGGGTAACCATACCTGGGCCAGATGGGAAATTAAGGAATACCTCGACTCCAACAACCGAATTCTACGTCCCGCAAACTATGCTCTTTGCTGTCCCGGTATCGGGCACAACACATATAAAACGCCTTTTGGCGAAATTGCGGTTATCAGTCTGATAGGCCGCTTTACACTTGACTCCAATACCGACAACCCGTTTTACGTTGCGGACGAAATTCTGACTTCTCTCAGCACCAAAATAGTTTTGGTGGATATGCATGCGGAGGCTACCAGCGAAAAAGCCGCAATGGGCTTTTATCTGGACGGCAGAGCTTCAGCAGTATGGGGGACTCACACCCATGTGCAGACCTCGGACGCCTGCGTGCTGCCGAAGGGCACGGGCTTTATTACGGACCTTGGAATGACGGGGCCGGCACTTTCGGTTCTGGGTATTGATCCGGCCCAAAGCGTAGAGAAATTTCTTGGACAGCCACCCAGGCGTTACGAATCGGCAGACGGCCCCGGAAAAATTGAGTGCGCGGTGTTCACACTGGACACAGAAACGGGACGCTGCCTTAATGTGGAGGCAATGAGGATTCAATGAGAGAGATAAAACTGCTGCAGGCCGCAGACCTTCATCTGGACTCTGCGTTTGAGTCACTTTCACCCGAAAAAGCCGCGGAAAGACGGAAAGGCCAGAGGGAGCTTCTGTATAAACTCGCAAACATAGCCGAGGAGAACGGAGTACAGGCCGTTTTGCTTGTCGGCGATGTTTTCAACGGCGTTGATATCGAGCACGAAACCGAACACGATTTTTGCAGGGCTATGGGTGCTCTGCCCTGTCCCGTGATAATCGCTCCGGGCAACCACGACCCCTATTCCGCATATTCGATATGGGAAACCGCTCATCTGCCAGAAAACATTTTCGTTTTTAAAAACGCTGAAACAGAATGTGTTGAGTTCCCGGGAGTCCGCGCGCGATTTTGGGGCGCGGGATTTCAAAATACTTTCAGCCGCCCTCTGCTTCGGGAATTTGAGGCACCCGAAAAACGGCATGATATGCCGGATGTAATGGTTATTCACGGAGATGTAGGCGCAGGCGAATCCGCCTATAACCTTATTACCCGCGATGACCTTATGAAGAGCGGCATGGACTATGTTGCTCTGGGGCATATACACGCACGCAGCCCGCTGAAAATGGCGGGCGAAACCGTTTACGCCTATTGTGGCTGTACAGAGGGCCGGGGCTTCGACGAGACGGGAGAAAAGGGCGCGTTGCTCGTTACAATTTCGGATGACGGCATTTCTTCAGAGTTTATCCCTCTGGGCGGCGTGCGCTATGAAATACTCACGGTGGATATAAGCGGAAGAAACCCTTTGGAGGCAGTGCTGATCGCAATTTCGGGACTTTCAGCAAAAGACTGCTGCAGAGTTATCCTTACAGGAGAGTGCACAGAGATGCCGGATGTAAATTTCCTCAGAAAGAAGCTTGACGGGGCTTTAAGCGAGCTTCAAATCAAGGATGAAACCACCCTGAAACGTAACGTATGGTCGCAGTTGGGGCAGGATACACTGAGCGGAGTTTACCTCGGCAGACTGAACAGTCTGCTCAAAGCCACGGGAAGCGTGGAGGCGCGGGAAAAAATCGAACTCGCCGCGCGTTACGGCCTGGCCGCGATAGAAAACGGAGGCGATTTGATTTGATTATACATAAAATGACTGCCTCCTTTGGAACTCTGAAAAATGAAACGCTGGAGTTGCTTGACGGACTGAACATTGTTAATGCTCCAAACGAGAGCGGAAAATCCACCTGGTGCAGCTTTATCAGGGCAATGTTTTATGGTATTGACAGCTCAGCCCGTGAAAAGGGCGGGATTAAGCCCGACAAAGTCAAGTTCGCGCCATGGAACGGCATACCGATGGCGGGAACAATGGACATTGAATATAAAGGCGCGGAAATAACTCTCTCCCGTCAAGGCCGTGAGACTTCGCCTATGCGCGACTTTTCTGCAACCTATACAGGCACCTCAAACGCAGTGAAAAACATTGATCATGCATTGGTGGGAGAAACCATTCTGGGCGTTTCCAAGGATGTTTTCGAACGCTCCGCGTTTATAGGCCAGGGCAAAATGACTCTGGGAGGCAGCCCCGAGCTTGAAAAGAGAATCTCCGCGATAGTTCAGACGGGCGAGGAGAAATCGTCGATTACCGAGGCGGAGGAACGCATCAAAACCGCAATGCGTCGCCGCCGCTATAATAAGAGCGGACGGCTTCCCGAAATTGAAAGAGAGCTTGAGGAAATCCAAGCTAAGCTTGCCGAGGGCGAACGCGAAATCCAAAGAGGCGAGGAATTGAAAAAGGCCAAGCGAGAGGCCCTTGAGAGAAGAGACGCTTTGACTGACAGAGTTTCGGAGCTCCGCAAAACAACAAGACGAGAAACGCTGGACAAGCTGGCCTACTCCAGAAACCGGGTTAAAACCCATGAGAATGATTACAATGAGATAAAAGCACAATTGAATGAAGTCGGAAAAAAGCTGGATGAAGGTGCTTTTGGCCGGGAAGATCCAAAAAAATGCCGCCAAAAGCTCAACGTTGACAAAAAACAGCTGGCAGTTCTCGAAAAAGAGGAAAAGCAGGGGGGGGCATTTTTACTAAACATTGCCGTATTGGCGGTGTTCCTTATTGCAACGGCTGTTGTTGCCGGCTTTTCTCACTATTTTATAGCTGCGGGTACGGGTGTGTTGGCAATAATACAAGCATACAGAATTTTCTTGCAGAGAAGGAATCTAAGACAAATCGAAAACGAGAAAAACGAGATATTTGCAGAATACAGATGCCTTACAGTCGAGGGTATGGAGCTTGCTCTGGCAACGCACGAGAGCCTTTGCGGTCGGTATAATGAGCTTGTGGAAATTATGAAACAGGTTATGGAGAGCCTTGACGAAGCAAACATTCTCCAGGCTGAGCTGGAAACAGCGCTTTTAAAGGAGCTGGATTTCTCGGAAGGTGAAAGCGAGTCGGCCACGTTTACAAGGCGGCTCGATGAGGCAGAAACGGCACTGCGCAATATTCGGGAGGAAAGCGCGCTTTGGGAGGGACGACAGAGCGTTCTTGAGGATTCCTCTGAGCTGAAATCACAAATTGATGAATTAGTCGTCGAGCACAAAAGACTTACGAAAGAATTCGATGCTCTTTCACTGGCTCTGAAAACCCTTGCCGAAGCCGGAGACGAGATTTCGCACCGCATTACTCCGCGCCTCAGCTTCAGAACTGCGGAAATCTTTTCGCAGCTTACAGCCTCCGGATACGATGCGATACTGCTTGACAGAGAGCTGAAAGCAGCGGCTAGACCTCACGGAGATACTGTAGCAAGAGATACCTCATATTTGAGCACCGGAACTTTAGACCAGCTTTACCTTGCTGTCAGACTTGCAATCTGTGAGCTCGCGCTGCCGGTCGATAATCCTTGCCCTATTATTTTGGATGACGCGCTGGTCAATTTTGACGATGAGAGATGCAGATATGCTCTTGAGCTTTTGCGAAAAGTGGCTGTGAATAGGCAGATAATTCTATTCACCTGTCACGGACGCGAAGCTGTGTTCCTTCAGGACTGCCCGGATGTGTTTATTGCAAACGGAAGACTTAAGCGAAAATAGCATATAAAACCTTGATGAAAGGATACCGCATGAATACATTTGGGGAAAATATAAAGCTGACCGTATTCGGAGAATCCCATGGTGAAGCGATAGGGATGGTTTTGGACGGATTTCCGGCTGGTGAAAACATAGATATTGACGAAGTTCGCGAGTTTCTCTCGCGCAGAGCACCGGGAAAATCGGAAATGAGCACGCCAAGATCGGAAGCCGATGAGCCGGTGTTTTTAAGCGGTATTATGAACGGACACAGCACAGGCGCACCAATTTGCGCAATCATTAGAAACACGGATACAAAATCGAGCGATTATCATCCGGAAAAGCCCCGCCCGGGACATGCCGATTTGACCGCACAGATAAAGTACAAGGGCTGTTCCGACTTCCGCGGCGGCGGGCCGTTCAGCGGAAGGCTTACGGCTGCGATGGTTGTTGCAGGCGCAATCTGTAAGCAGGCATTGGCAAGACGCAAAATCGTTGTTGACGCGAAAATCCTGCGAATTGGCTCTGTCGATTTTTCAAGCCCCAACTTTGATTTTGCTATGCGCAAGGAAATCCTTGACGCTCGCGCAAGCGGCGACAGCGTCGGAGGAATTATCGAATGCGTGAGCTCAGAGGTTCCCGCCGGTTTGGGCGGACTCATGTTCGGAGGAATGGAAAGTAGAATTGCAGCGGCAATCTATGCAATTCCAGGCGTAAAGGGAGTTGAATTCGGAGCCGGTTTTGAAATCGCGGGAATGAGGGGTTCACAGGCGAACGACCCTATTAGCCTCGAGGACGGAAGGATTTTTACCGAAACCAACAATTCGGGCGGCATAAACGGAGGAATCACAAACGGCATGCCACTTGTTGTTCGCTGTGCGTTTCGTCCAACTCCGTCAATCAGCCGAGAACAGAAGACTGTCGATTTGCTGAAGCATGAAAATACAACCTTAAGGATTCTCGGTCGGCACGACCCGTGCATTGTGCCGCGCGCCGTACCGGTAGTGGAAAGCATGGTTGCGTTTTGCATAATGGACGCGATTTGTGATCCTTCCTGACATTTCAAAACAACTCGGCGATGCCGTGAGAAAAGAGAGCGAAACATGAACGAAAACACAAATGAAGAATTGACTGCAGCGTCGGATGCAGTCCCAAAAAAGACGAACAATAAGCTTCGTAATGCGTTTTTGAGGGCCGGCGCCGCGCTTGTGGCGGCGATTATTCTCGTTGTTGTATCGAAATTCTCCATCATTGACCTTGTCAAAGGCCCGAAGGAAACGGATGCTATTCAAAGTGAGGAAGTCGGCACTTTCGTAAAGCGTGATATATATGCGGTTATGGGTTTTTATGCTGACCAGACTGACGGAATTTCGGGAAAGTACTCGGTTGTGCCGATGGACCAAAAATTTGTCAGTGTCCATTTTACAAAGCGCTATCTTGATTCGGTCGACACAATCGAATCGGACACGAATAAGTACATCAACGGGGATATAACCAAACTTGACAAATATGTCGTGGCGGAGGGAACTGTTGAGAAGGTCAGCGATGATTTATCGGCAAAGATGTATACATGGTTTTCTCAAAACAAAGATACTCTTGTAAAAAAGGGTGTTATCTCCGGTACCAACGACGCAGCCGATTACCTCTCGGACTATGTTCTTACTGTTGATGCCGTTAACTCGATGAGCGAAACGCTTGTTCTGGTGCTTACAGGACTTGCAGCTGCCTGCCTGATATATATGCTTGTTGAATTAAGTCTTGTGGCGGCGGGATTCTATCGGGTTAAGCCGGTCGAGGAAAAATCTGAAGAAAACAGTGAGAAAAAGACGGAAACAGAAGAAGAAACAGACGTAAGCGACACGGCCGAAACCTCCGAAAACGGAGATAATGCGGAAAAAGACAGCGCACTCGCTGCCTTAGAAAACGGAGACACAGATAAACCGGAGGACAAAGGATGAATGTAACTTTTTGCGCACCCTGCCACTTTGGACTCGAGGGACTTGTTGCAGAAGAAATGCGGCGGCTTGGACTAAACAATGTCAGAGCCGAAAACGGTCGTGTTCGCTTCGACGGAACCGAGGCTGATTTGGCGAAAGCCAGCGTCAATCTTCGCTGTGCCGAGCGCGTTCTGGTTGAGGTCGGGAGCTTCGAAGCTTTGACCTTTGACCAGTTGTTCGAGGGCGTGAAGGCTCTTCCACTTGAGGATTTTATTCCTCAGAACGCCGCTTTTCCCGTCAAGGGACACAGCCTTACCTCAAAGCTATTTTCAATTTCGGACTGTCAGGCTATAATAAAAAAGGCTGCTGCAACAAGACTTTCGCAGAAATACGGCCTTGCGTGGTTTCCCGAAGACGGAGAAACGGTTCAAATCCAGTTTTCCATTATGAATGATATCGCAACGATTTATCTTGATACCAGCGGCGATGGTCTGCACAAGCGCGGTTACCGTCCAGCGCACGTTGCGGCGCCTCTTAGCGAGACTTTGGCGGCGGCTATGGTGATACTTTCACGCTACCGCGGAAGAGAGGACTTCTGTGACCCGTTCTGCGGAAGCGGAACGCTGGCCATTGAAGCGGCGCTCATTGCAAAAAACCGTGCTCCCGGACTTAACCGAAGCTTTGCGGCGGAGGTATGGTCCTGTATCGACCGCAAGGTCTGGCGCGATGCGCGCGAGGAAGCCCCGAGTCGGGAATATAAGGGTGATTACCGTATTTTTGCTTCCGACATCGACCCCGAAGCTGTTGAAATCTCAAAAAAGAATGCCGTACTTGCAGGCGTCGAGGACATTGTGCATTTCGAGGTCGCGGACGCAACCAAATTCGACCGTAAAACCAACAGAGGCGTAATCGTGACAAATCCGCCGTACGGCGAACGTATAATGGAAAAGCGTGAGGCGGAGGGACTTTACAGCGCTTTCGGGAAGGCGTATTTTGAAGCGGAGAACTGGACCCTGTATCTTCTTTCTTCCCATACGGAGTTTGAACGTACCTTCGGACGAAATGCCGATAAAAAGCGAAAGCTATATAATGGAATGATAAAGTGCGACCTGTATATGTATACAAAATAATGCGCATATTAGGAAGCAATTCAATTATTAATCAGATATGTGTGTAATATCTAGAAAAAGCAAGTAAATCCTTGTGCGGAGTTGTTATTTGGTCGTAATCGTTATTTTGCCGAATTATTAGCCGTTTTCAGCTATAAAATCGTCAAAATAAAGCTTGCAGAATGGACTCGCATGCATTATTATAATAGTCGTTAGCACTCATTGGATGCGAGTGCTAATTACAGTTAAATGTTTAAACAATTTTAGGAGGCATATAAAAATGAACATCAGACCTTTAGGTGACAGAGTAGCATTAAAGCAAATAGATGCTGAGGAAAAGACCAAGAGCGGCATAATCCTCACCAGCACCGCAAAAGAGAAGCCCTCAATTTTTGAGGTTGTTGTCGTGGGTAACGGAATTCAGAACGACGGCACCGAAGTCAAAATGGTTCTTAAGGTAGGAGATAAGGTCGTCGCAAACAAGTATTCAGGACTAACAGTGAAGGTTGACGAGGATGAACTTGTTCTTCTCCGGCAGTCGGACATCCTTGCTATAGTTGAAGACTAAGCTTCAGCCATAAGCTCGCATATTAAATAGTAATAATATAATTTTTGGAGGTCTAACAGGATATGGCAAGACAGATAATTTATGGCGAAGAAGCACGCGCAGCTCTTAAGCGCGGCGTTGATCAGCTCGCAGATACAGTAAAAATCACACTCGGACCCAAGGGCCGCAACGTGGTTCTTGAAAGAAAGTTCGGAATTCCCATCATCACAAACGACGGTGTTACAATCGCAAAGGAAATCGAGCTGAAGGATCCGTTTGAGGATATGGGCGCACAGCTCATCAAGGAAGTTTCCACAAAGACAAACGACATCGCAGGCGACGGAACAACTTCCGCAACAATCCTTGCTCAGGCAATGATTACCGAAGGTCTTAAGAATGTTGCAGCCGGAGCAAACCCCATGAGCATGCGACGCGGAATCAAGAAGGCCGCCGACGCTGCTGTTGAGGCTCTGCGTGTTAACTCAAAGCCTATTTCAGGCACCGGCGATATTGCAAGAGTCGGAACAGTTTCCTCTGACGATCCCTTTATAGGCAAGCTCATTGCCGATGCTATGGAGAAGGTTTCCCAGAACGGTGTTATCACCATCGAGGAAAGCAAAACAGCCGAAACCTATTCCGAAATTGTTGAAGGTATGCAGTTTGACCGCGGCTATCTCACACCATACATGGTAACAAATACCGAAAAGATGGAAGCAATTCTGGACAACCCCTACATCCTTATTACAGATAAGAAAGTTTCCAATCTTAACGAGATACTCCCCGTTCTTGAGGAAACAATCAAGGCCGGAAAGAAGCTTCTCATAATCGCTGAAGATATTGAGGGTGACGCTCTCACCGGCATCATCGTGAACAAGCTTCGCGGCACATTTACCTGCGTATGCGTCAAGGCTCCCGGCTTCGGCGACAGACGTAAGGAAATGCTTGAGGATATCGCAATCCTCACAGGCGGACAGGTTGTAAGCGCTGAACTCGGAATGCAGCTTGATAACTTCGACATCGCTAACTTCGGAACCGCACGTCAGGTTAAAATCACAAAGGACAACACTATAATCATTGACGGCGCAGGCGATTCTTCGGCAATCAAGGCAAGAGTTGCCGCAATCAACCGTCAGATGTCGGACACTACCTCCGATTACGACAAGGATAAGTACAATGAGCGCATTGCAAAGCTTGCAGGCGGCGTTGCGGTTCTTAAAGTCGGAGCCGAGACTGAAACCGAGATGAAGGAAAAGAAGCTCCGCATCGAGGATGCTCTCAATGCGACCCGCGCAGCAGTTGAAGAAGGCATAGTCGCAGGCGGCGGAACAGCATATGTTATGGCCTCGCTTGCAGCCATAAAGCTTCTTGATGAGCTTGAAGGCGATGAAAGAACAGGTGCTGCTCTCGTTGTAAAGGCGCTTCAGGCTCCCATCCGCCAGATTGCCGAGAATGCCGGCATTGAAGGCGCTATCGTTCTTGAAAAAGTCAGAAGCAACGGCAACATCAACTTCGGCTTCAACGCGGCAACCGAAGAATATGTTGATATGATTGAAGCTGGCATCGTTGATCCGACAAAGGGCTGCCGCAGCGCAATCCAGAATGCAGCTTCCGTTTCCGCAATGCTGCTTACGACCGAGAGTCTTGTCGCAGATATTCCGGAACCTCCCGCACCCAACTATGAAGTCGGCGGCGGCGGAATGGGCGGCGGAATGGGCGGAATGGGTGGAATGGGCGGACCGGATCCGGCCGGCCCCGGCGGGCCCCC
>QFZN01003520.1_pt1 | contig 16796 bp, 18 predicted proteins | sample 1740101 | NCBI WGS metagenome assembly QFZN01 (sample SAMN09210849, study PRJNA391713) | Ciliate metagenome, whole genome shotgun sequencing project. | isolation source: combination of 50 Heterometopus sp. ciliate cells from an enrichment culture... | host: Heterometopus sp. ...
CCAACACCCCATACCCCAACCCCACCAACAAAAGCACTGCTGCTCGCCTTCTTGCATGAAAATATGATATGATCATCCAATAGTGAAGAATAGTGGTTACATCACGATTGCGAATCGCGTTACTCGCTCTTCTGGGCTTCTACAACAAGCGCGTTCCAGTCTGTGCGCTGGATGATATAGATGTATATGCTCGCCAGCGACATGGCCGCCAGACAATTCGCGCACCACAGTCCGTACAGTCCAAGCTTGAACACAAACAGAAACACGTATGCTGACGGAATCATGATGAAGTAGTACGAGATCACCAGCGCCACCGTCGCCTGGTGCTGTTTCCGCATTCCGATCAAGATTCGTGACAGCAGTCCTTGCGTTGTGTCGAACATCTCCGATAAGATCAGCATGAACACCACTTTGCTGAACAGCTTGATGACGTCCTCGTACTGGAAGAAGTACAGTGCGACCGATTCCCGGAATATCGCCAGGAAGATTGAAGCAACCGCGATTACCGCTAGGTTAAGCGCGGAGCAGACCATGATGTAGAACTTGGCTGCCTGCACCCGGTTGGCCCCGATGCTGTTCCCCACAAATGTGCACGCCGACGTTCCCAGTCCCACGGGCACCATGTAGAACAGCATGTTAAATTGCACTAAGGCTACATTCGCGGATAGCTCGTTGGAACCGATAATGCCGGCCATAAGGTTCATGATTTCGTAGGCCCACCAGTCGAGACAGGTCATCAATGCGCTAGGAATGGCGAGGGCTATGAAAGGCTTCCAGTCCTTTAGGACCTTGTCAAGCTCGAACTTGCAAAGAGTCTTGTTACAGCAACCCGAATACAACACATATGCCACCAGCAGCACCAGACTCAACAGATTAGTGCACGTTTTCGCCACGGCCGCTCCCAGATAAGACCCCTCCACATCGATTAGCAGATAGCACCATAGCGGATGGAGTGTTGATGTCACAACTGTAACTATTGTAGCCGGAGTGGCAATGCGCTGTCCGTTCAAGAACTTCCGGAGAAGCTCGTACTGCACCAGGATGAACAGGTTGGGAATGAGTGTCCTCGCATAATTTCCGGCAAGATCTGCCACCTCGTGGTCGATTCCCACGATGTGGAAGAAGGTCTGCCCGAAGTACAACACGCACGCGAAGGGCACACATGAGAATGTCACAAGCACCACTCCTCTATAATAATACAGTCCGCAGTCCTTCAGCTGGCCGTTGCCGAAAGCTTGAGGGATGAAGGTTTCGAGGGTCGAGCAGAAGCCTAGCACGATGGAGTAAGCTGAGATGTTGAACCACGTAATTCCGAGGCCTACGACGCCGGTGTAGCGCGGGTCGCCAAGTCGGCCGATGAAGTACAGGGCGGAAAAGTCAGCCAGCATCTGCAGCACATAGGTGAGAGTGTTGGGCACGCCCAGACTGATGAGGTCTCTGGCCGCAGTCTTGGCTGTGATCTCCCCCTCGTCGAGGGTGAAGTCGGTGTGTCCAGGCTCATTCGCAGATTTCGTGTTCAGCGGCTCCGCCATCAGGTTAGTTAAAGATGCGTATAATAGCGGAGTAAGATAGTTGCACAGCCGAGTGCTGTCCGATATTCATCCCAAAATGCAGCCTCTCGCTCGCGACTCCGAGAATGCGATCAGTCACGATATAAGTTTGTGCGCGTATTATGATTGTTGCTTCTGCGATTGCTGCGGCTCTGGAATCGGAACGGGTGCTGGTGTGGATCCAGGCTCAGGAGCAACAGACGCTGCCACAGGAGCGGATTCGACAGCAGCCGGCGCGGATTCCGGCTCCAGCTTGGGCTTTTTGGCCTTCTTGGCTGCCTTCGTCGAAGCCTTTTTCTTCGCCTTCTTCTTGGTGGGCTTCTCCGGCTTCTCGCGCTTCGTCTTTGCCGCCTTCTCGGCTGGGACAGCAGACTCCGATTTCTGAGGGAGGGAATCCTTGCGCTCCTCCGACTCGGCCTTCTTGTTGTTGTTGCCGCCGTTGATGTCATCTGGCGCGGGTGCCGGAGCGGAAACGGGGACAGGCTCAGCCTTAACCTCTTCGACGTTCTCTTTTTGCTTGGGTTTGTCTTCGCTGTCCTTGCGCTTGTGACTCAGCTTCTTCTTGGATTTCTTCTCTGACTTCTCCTTCTTGTTGTGCTTCTTGTCTTTCGTCTTGCCCGCAGCTTCCGGCTCAGTCTCTGTCATGGTCACAGGAGCGCCCAGCTGGATGCAGACCTCCTTCCGCGGCTTCGACTCCGCCTTCTCGTTCTCAGCCGGTTTGCTTGCATCCTCGCCTTCCGCAGGCTTCGGACTCATCACCATCCGCACTATGTTCGACTCGTTGTTCTCAGAAGATGTACCCTGCGCCGCCGGTGTCTCTGCTGCGGGTTCTTCTGGAGCCTTTGCGTCAGCCTTCTCCTGGTCCTTGTCCAGATCCTGCTGCGAATGACGATGATGCTGCTTCATCATCTTCTTTCCCAGGTTGGAGTAGATCTGCTTCCTTGGCCTCGCCAGGTGCGCCGCAATAGAGTCCGGGGGCGGCGGGGCCCTCTTCTCCTCCGAGACTTTTGAGTCCTCCCCTTCCCCTGGCTTCTTCTCCGCCTGTCCAGATGGCTCCGGCACCGCGGACTTCGGGCTAGTTTTGCCCTTTTCTCGCTCTACAAGCTGCTGGTCCAAGGCACGTTTCTCGCGCTCCTTCTTCCTGGTCTCCTTCTCCAGCCCGAGAAGCACCAGTATCTCCTGCCGCAGACTGTCGTAGAGCTTGATGACCGCGGCGGTGGGCATGAGGTCCTCCGGGACAACCGAGAGCTCCTTGAGCACCTGGTCCATCTTCTTCTTTGTCTTCTCCGTGATCGGCAGCGGGGAGTGCAGCAGCTCGCTGCGCAGGTACACGTTCGAGCCTCTGTCCCTTCTTCCTCCACGACCTGCATCCTCGTCGCTTTCCTCTTCGCCTTCCTTGTGCTCTTCATTGTGTTCCTCCTTGACCTGACCATCGTCCTCCATAGAAGCGCTTTCGGCGGCCACAGGGGTAATGATGAGTCCGCTACGTGGGGGATCGTGCTTGTTCTCAGCCGTGGCAGGCTTCGCCTCTTCTGTGGGAAGCGGAGTCAGGTCAGAGGGAGCCTGCGACACAACCACGGTAGCGGTAGCAGCAGCGGCATCGACAGCGACAGCGGCCGGCTCAATGTGACCCTTGTGCTTACCATCCTTGTGGCGTTCCTCCTTCTTTGTCTGCTTGCGGAGGGTGCGCAGCTCTTTCTCTTCCTTCTTTATCCGCTGTTCCAGCATCTTCAGTGTTTCCAATAATTGCTTTTCAATGTTCTGGTGCTCGGCGGTGCGAAGGAACAGCTTTTCGAGATTAGCCTTGCGACGGACCTCGTAGTCGTAGTTGTAAGGCTTTTTGACGATGGGGTGCTCGGTGTCGCCGCGGAGCTCCAATACTTTCTTCGCCACCGAGAAGTACCTTTCCCTCAGTTCTTCCACGGTCCGCTTCCGAGTTGCGATCATGTTAAACTGGTCGGTGATAACCACGAAGCGAAGGTCAAAGCGTTCGCATAGGTCCCATAGCAGGTCGCTGTCCTGCCGCGTCCAGTCCTTTTCCTTCGCGCACTTCTCGTACTCTGAGTCGTCCTTATACTTCAACACCTCCACCTTCTTGTTCAGCTTGGCATAGGGATAGGACTGGTCAATCTCGCTCTCCCTTTGCCAGTGCACCAGCTTGAGTCCGTCACTGCGGGCTGGATTGATGAAGGGTACAACCACCCACTTGACGCCCTCCCGCAATCCCGGCCGCGGCTCCTTCAGATTGCCTTGAATGGGACCTGCAGACTGGCCGGCGGACTGCGTCGGCGGGGCACCTCCTAGGAGATTGAACAGCTCGCGGTTCATGCCCTCAGGCTTCTTCCTCCTTTCGCGTTCCCGCTCCTTGCGGTCCTTGTCTGATAGGCCGGGCCGGGACCCGTTCTGGATGTTGAGGATGAATTTCACGTCGTTCGATGTCGTTGTCATGTCTCCAGATTAGATTTTAAATGCTAATGCGATATATGATATGATAAAGGCCACAATTTATGGCGCGAGATTGGCACCACTTCATCCGTCCCACGAAGCGAAATCGGGAGAAACTCGGAAGATGTTATTTGAGGAATTGCTGAAGGTCCTGAACGGTTCGACACAGGCCGGAGAACTTTGCCTCTTTCGCCTTCAGTCTGCTGTTTAGAACATCGACGAGCGCTTTCGACATACTGTTGGCGGTCTGCATCTTCGCGTACAGCACTCTACACCGCTTTTCCTCTTCCCCCGCCAACTGTTCGCCGACATTCCTTTCCTCAGGGACGATATTGAGCTCCTGCACTGCGGTCTGCAATACCAAATTCTGTAGTGGGGGCTTTCGTGCGGCCTTCGGAGCTTCTGTCTTCTGCTCCTCGATCTTCGTCTTGGGCTCCTCCTTGCAAGAAGACGCTTCCGCTGCTTTGGCGCTGGGAACGATAATATCGACCAGGGGAAGGAACCCAACCTCCCTCGACTGAAGCTCAGTTTCGGCCCCACAGTCCTCCCCTGCTGCCTTCTCGATCTCCGCGAGCAACTTAGCCTCGAGCTTCTTGGCAGACTCGTCCCGCTCCCGAATCTCAGCGCGGAGCTCCTGGATCTTGGTCATGTGCTCCTCCGCCAGCTTCTCCACGATTTCCTTCATGATTCGTTCCCTCTCCTTCTTCATCTCTTCCACCATGTACGTCTTCTGTCTGGCAAAACAGTCCTCAGCCTCCTTGAGGGCAACCTTGCGAGCCTCGATGACCTTCTCCGTGGCCTCGCGCTGACATTCCGCAAGCCTTTTCTCAATGTGTCGCACCCGTTCCGCGTTCTGTTCCTTCAGCGTCTTCACGTTCTCCTCGTGTTCCTTCTCCAAAGCTTTCTGGGCGAGCATGTGATCCTCCTGCAGTTTTGTGAGCTGACGATTTTGGCTCTGCATCAGCATGAGGATCTCCTTCTTGTGCTCCTCATTTATGATGTTCGTCCGTTTTTCCCATTGCTTGCTAATGTAGTCGAGACGCTCGTCGAAGTCCTAAGCGAAAATCGTGAGAGAGATCACACCTTTTTCATGAGTTCCTCGGTATGGACGCTTCTCTCGCGCTCAAACTTGAGCGTCATGTCGTTCTTCATTTTCTCCACCTCCAGCTACTTTTCTCGCGCAGTGAATCGCACCTCTTTCTTCTTGAGATCGTTGATCTGTTCCTCGGTTGTAGGAGGTCGAGGCGGCTTCTGCTCCCGCTTCTTCGTCATCGAGATCGCGGAGAGCGGACGAGTGATCAGTCCGGGCTGCTGGCTCGCCAGGAATCGTTGTTGCCACTCCATCGTGGGGCCCAGTCCCGTCCCAGCGTTCATTTCTCTCTACTTATAATGCGTACACCTTACTTCTTCTTCATCCCTATTTTCAAACGCAATATTTACTATTATCTGATTGCGCCGGGTATCAGCAATTCGGTATGATTTTACGAAGCGATTATGACGATAATAGCAAACGCACCCTCTCGCCTATTGCATGACCAGCGCCGCGGTCGGGGCCAGTCCCAGCTCCTTCAGCGATCTTCGCTCGTTCTCCGGGTATTCCTGCCGCGGAAACGTGCTCCGCACCGTGAACTTCCCCTCCTTCTCGCTATCCCGTTTTCGTGTGGTTATGTACCTGTACGGCCTGGCACATTCGTATACCGCGGCCATGAGGTCGGCAGCCAGAAGTCTGAGCATGAGATAATGCTTCGCGTTTTCCGTTCTGACACGGAGGGTCACAATCTGCTCCGCCGGGAAGGTCTTCCCCTCCTTCTCCGCCCTGGTCACGTGTGTCTCCACATCCACTGCTGTGTTTGTTGACGTGATCTTTGGTGCGGAAACAGCCGCGGCAGCCTTGGGCGCAGACTTGTCTCTATATAATGGTCGCGTAGGAGATCGGTACGAGTCCTTGGCCTTGGAGTCCTCCGTGGGAGCGGGCACGTACTTCTCCTCAGTGTGGTCGATAACGTGCAGCGGTGCGCCCTCGGGGTACCGCATCTTCAGGTCGTACGGGTAGTAGCCATCCAATATGTCACTGAGCATGGCCTGGGCCTCGCGGGAGTGGTAGGGGTGGAACGGGAACCCCGCGATCACTATCCCGTTCTTATAGAAGTGAATGTCCAGCGGGTCGTGTCGCTAATCCGGGAGGTCACCAGCATAAAATACGGCGAGCGTGTGCACGCCAAGCTTTTCGACCACCTTCTTGGCGTCGACCTCGGCCACAGCGTTGAGCATCTCGATCTTCTTGATGACTACCTGCAGGTCGATCTCCTTCGGCAGATTGTTGCGAAAGGCTGGCCCCTTCACGTCCAGATCCGTCTGCAGCTGCTTTATGTTAAACTGGCCCTCCTTGCCCACCCACTGCAGACCGTACTCCGAAAGGAACTCCTTTATCTCCTGATTCTCCATGCGGATCTTCTCGTTTCTTTCCATCGCCTGTCCATATTTGTCAATCTTGGCCTTGGGGACCTCGGCACGGAGCTTCTGAACCTCCGCCTTGATGGAATCGATCTCCTCGGTTTTTCGCTTGATCTCGCCCCGCTGCGCCTTGGACAGTCCCTCGAGATTTGTCAGCCGCTTCTCCATCGCGTGCACCAGGTCTAAGTCGACCAGCTTAATGTTCGGCTTCTTCGCAGGAGGAGGAGCAGGATGGCCCTTGGCCTCCTCTTTCCGTCTGACTGCGCCCATGGCGGCCTGGTCTAGAAGCTAGATAGCAACGCGAAAGAAGTACGAGCGAAGCCGCCAGGATATTGCTCCTCAAGCTCTTTGACGATGCGATTGGCTATGTTCTTGTCAAGTTTCGCGCCAGGCTTCGGCTTCTTGTTGTCCCACGGCTGCTTCATTCGCTTATTTAAATTACTCACTTAATTTGTTTTTTAATCCGATTTGGAGCTGCGTTACATATTATTTTCCTTAGTGCATCGCCCACCAACGAGACAACAACGCAGTGCCACGCGCATATAATACTAATACTAAGAATAAGCACGATATATCGCGACAATGGCGGGAAACAGCGCAGCCTTCAGCACCCATGACTTCCAGCCCCCGTTCCCCGACCGCAAGCGTCCTCGTTCTAGTCTCCCTATCGCAGACTCGCAGCAGCCTGGCGCCAAGCTTACCAAGATCGAGTCCCGAAGCCTCTCCTCAGTGGGCGATGACAAGACGTTTGTGGATATTCCGCCGCATTCGGTCCACGTCTCCCCCAATTTCTACGTCGCATACCCCTACGTCTACACAGATCTTGTGGCGAGAAACATCGAGGTTGACGAGTCACGATTTCTGGGGGACGGCGATCTCCCGTTCTTGGTACATCCGGAGCGTAACCTCGATAGAGAGTCGCGGACACGACGGCGCTGTATATTGACGTTGACAAGTTCTTGTGCATGCCGTCCGGCTGGGCCGAAGGCACGAATGCAGTGCAGGAGCAGATCGTGAGAAAATTGCGGCAACATGCGGGCGCGAAGGTCAACGTGGTCTGCACCAGTCTTCAGATCGAGTTCGCGGTCCGGCTAAAAATGAGTAGGGACACCGAGTGGCAAAACGTGGTCAACAAGGTGTGGAAGACGGTCGAGTTGGCGATCGAAGCTGACTCGAAAGCGGAAGAAAAGGTCAGCAAGGTGCTTTGCCAGTACAGGGACGTTTCTGCCAGGACTCTCGAGTTCATAGAGCGGGCGAGGCTGGCCGAGTTAGCGAGGGAGAAGAAGACACAGCAGCAGCAGGAACAGCAGCAGACGGAGAAGAGGTCGTCGTACCACACGGCAGCAGAAGAGATCGCGGAAAATACACAGGAGACATTCAGGAAGCCGCCGACACAGAAGCAGAAGTTGGAGAACGTGGTGATACGGGCGATCCCGCAGAAGGAGGCGCCGATTCCGAAAGAGGACTGGAAGGGGAATGTAACCAAAATAATAGTAAAGAGCAAACAAGTAAGGAAGAGCTTTATATAGTGAGTTCAAGACAGTGTCTTTGTTGTTATGATATAATAATAACTGCGTCAACGCACCCACACGTACTATTGTTATTTATTATATATGCATGAATGCTCTACATATTCAAATAAAGTTATTTAAATTTGAAAGAGGGACAGGATGCCGCACTTCCCCGACGAGATAGAGTATTCGGAGAAGTATCAGGATGACCAGTACGAGTACAGACACGTGCAGCTGCCAAAGGAGGTCTACAAGGCGATGCCCAAGGGCCGATTGCTCACCGAGGCCGAGTGGCGGTCTTTAGGAGTTCAGCAGTCGCGCGGGTGGATGCACTACGAGATACACAAGCCAGAGCCGTACATTCTGCTGTTCAGACGGCCCCTGGGCACGGATCCGCAGACCGGCCTCGCGCCGACACACTTCGCATATCGCAGGCCCATGTAACTGCGAGACGGCGCCGTGGAGATGAGCTGGGAGCGAGAGATAATACATTGTTGTATAATCCCACTTACTTCCCTTCCTATAGATTCTCGATTTGAACATATTTGATTTCGTTCTGCGCGCACAGATATATCTTCGCAGATCTCGCAACGAGAACCGCGAACGAGAGATATAATGCATGCACCTTATATAACGGCTACGCTATATTGCGGTGATAATGAAACTAGACAACGTAAGCGCGAATTGCTAAAATAATAATAATTGTTACGCCTGCGTCCCAGTATTTACATTGGGCACATTGAGGATAACCTGGTCGATTGCGCTAAGATGCGGGGTCACCCGGTCGACCAGCTGGACATTGCATATTGGGCACTTCAAGTCCTGCTGCTTGGACTTGAGCCAGGCGTATATGCACGCCCCGTGGAATATGTGCCCGCACTCCAGTACTCTGACATCAACAGCATCCTCGAAGTTGAAGAGACAGATGGGACAGCTTGCCTGACCGTATTTGTTCATGTCTTTCTTGTACTTCGTCTCTGGCGACTTCTTGAATATGTTCTTGATCTGCTCCTCCAACAGCGCAACATTCTGAGCCTCGTCCGGAGTCCGCCTGCACAGCCAGCACCGGATCAAATAGATGATCACGATGACCAGGAAAAGTCCCGCAGCAGTGCTGATGAATATGATCAGATACTTCGTGGTCATACTGTCGTTGCTCTTGACAGTAACTGTGATAATCGTGCCAGGCTCGGCGAGGACGGAGAGCGATTGGTAGGCGAACTCGAGGTACTTCTCCTGGAGGCTGAACGTCGTGTCGTTGGTCTGTCCCCGCAAGAACTCATCATTAAGCTCCCTTCCCTTCGTATAGATCGTCAGTTTATCCTTATCCTATACAGCGAGGCTGGTGAGGACAGCGACGAGTACAGTTATGCGCTGGACGCGGACACTGAGATAGTGCTTATCCTTGTCACTCAGTTTCCATGTGCAAGACACTCCTGCGGCCAGGTTCGTGCCCGCCGGCGGAAGTGTGAACGTGGTTATGTCCTCCTGGATCTCGTAGTCTCCGCTGAACGGACACTTAAGGCTGGCCGCTGTGCTGTTAGTTCCCTGTGTTCCGTCCGTCCAGACGGTGGCCACCAGGCAGCAGAGCATAGAAATTGCCAACTTGTGCATGATGGACACAGTTTATATCAATCGTTTAAATATATATTATTTTACTCTGCTTTTCTCGTTTAAAAGCATTTTGCATTGCATCAGCAGCTTAACTTATCTTATCGAGTGTGCACATATACTGCTATCGATCGCAGATATTGATGCGTTATAATCATAATGCCTTTTTAAATCGCATCCACCCTTCGGACTAACAACGGGAAATGCCGTTCGGTGCAAGTGAACTTTTCCGAAATCGAACGTGGCCGCTGCTTAAAATAGCGTTGATATCATAAATCTACTATAATGAATAATTCAAACGAACAGACGAGCACGAACGGCTGGCGCTGGTCCCGTCTTGCCCTTATCGCCATGGGCGCGCTCAGTCTAATTTACATGCTGGCCTCGGTCTACCTCCGTCTGTGCCGCTACTTCACCTGGTTGGGCGCCACATTGGTAAATAACTGCTCTAGCCACAGAATAGACTTATGTGGTTGGACTGTACTGTCTTCTCTACCACGGCTGCAGACTGGCCGTTTTCCCCGCCTCTTTCTGGTTCTGGCGACGCGCCCTCGAGCGGAACCGTTCCACGTTCTCCCTCTCGATTTCACCCCCAGATAGTGCTATCGCCAAACACGTGATCAGGAAGCTGGGAACGTTCGTGGTCGCGCTCAAAGGACTGTGCGAGGGCGACTTCAGCCTCACGCGCATCTCTGACCTCATTCAGCGTACATGGATCGTGTCACCCTCGCGTAGAGATCGGCGATGTTCGTGCTATTGTCAACACTATTCGCAAGAACTCGGAACGCCAGGCCGAACTCAAGACTCTCCCCGCCGGCCAGAAGGCAATCTGGACCATGGCATCCTCCCCTTTCTCTCATCTCTCCCTCGATAGATCGACGTCCTCTACACGGACCTGACAACCGCGCTCGTGGTCTGCGAAGCCGACAAGTACTCTTTGTGGGACTTCCCCGAGGCGTTCGCCTACCGCGGGGCCGCCGCCCGGGTCGACTTCGAAGATGCCCCCTCCAACCTGAAGGCGAAGAAGATTATCGCACAATGTGAAACTATATCAGCGGTCTTCGCCCGGGTGGAGAACCCGGGAAATATCGTTGCCACGATCTACGCCTTTTTCACCGAGCGCACGGTGGGCCACATTGACTATGTACTGTTCGCTAGTAGGATTGGTAGATGAGGGTGGAACTGGAAAGACTGTACCATGGGGAACAACTGTGGATCGAGACCGCAGACAACAAGCGGCTGGATGCTATGCTCATAACCAAGCAGGAGTCGAGCGCCCGGGACGCCACCGGGAATTCGTCGCAAACTGACCTCGGGACCACTGTGGTGTTCTGCAACCCGAATGCAGGATACTACGAATACTCCCACGACTTCCAGGACCAGTGGGTTGAGTTCTACACCAGTCGAGGTCTCAGTCTGTTCCTCTGGAATTACAGAGGATACGGACGGAGCCAGGGCTCGCCCTCGGCGCAGGCGGTGATGGAGGACGGCGAGCGGGTGCTGAAGTACCTCAGGGAAGAGAGAGGAGTGCGGCGAGTTGTGGTCCACGGGGAATCGCTCGGCGGGGCAGTGGCTGTGCATCTCGCAAAGAAATGCGGATGCGACTTCTTGTTCGCAGACCGGACGTTCAGCGATCTCGAAGATGCCGCAGAGGCCACGGCGGGAGACACGCTTAAACGCATGTTCAACTTGGTGACTGGCTGGACCTTTGGCACCACCGATAAGTTCTTGCAGACTTCCTGCTACAAGGTACTGGGCAACGACCCGTGCGACGGCACGATCCACAACCTTGCATCTCTCAAGACCGGAATATCGCGGGCGATCGTACCCAAGCTGAGCCAATATCGAATGGGGTAGATATCGGGCCAGAAGAACGCGCACACTGAGGAGCCGCACATACTGTCCATCGTGGACCTCACAGGACTCCACGGGAGTGTGTCCACGATCTACGACGTGGTGCACCATAAGACCGCGAAGTCGAAACTCAGCGGCGAGACATCTGGGAAGAGCAAGTCACAGAAAGAGCTGCTGCCCACGAGAAGTCCTACGCCCGGCGGCGAGCTGGTGATCATCATGCCGAAGAGCATGGCACAGAAGGAGAGCGTGAGGACGGTGGCGCTGGCCAGTAGGAGCGACCGGTACGCAAACCTTGTGCGAGATGAGTCCTCCGAGGCCGACATAATCTCTGTCGCGTTGGCCTCCAGGGCATTGAACAGACTGGACGAGGTGGACGCCGCGGGACTCACCATGGGTGCGATCATGAAGGACAAGCCCGCAAACCATCTCCTCCTGATGAAGGCACGATTTCGATTGCGAGCCCTGTAGGAGTTCATGAGGAGCCTGGACGTCTGGGGAAGCCACCCGCCCTCGAGAATCGAAAGCGCCTATCAGCCTGTCCAGAAGCTCGCGGACAGAAGGGCCAAAGCATACGTAAAACGCTGGTGGGGATCATCTCTACGGGGTAGAACAACATAAGGGATGCGAAGAAGGAACTCGCCGATGCGCTGAAGGAGTTTCAGGGCGGGGAAGTCACTCCCCAGAAGCGGGTGGTCGATTCCATTGAGTCCATTATGATCTACCTGGGAAAGATGGAGGAGTTCTTCGAGCTACAGCAGAAGCGGATGCAGGAACGGAAAGCGAAAGAGGAGGAGAAGGGCGGGAGCCAGAGCGATCTGGACACAGTGCTGGGGTCAAGGTCCAGCGCCACAAAATCGCAGCACCTGTCGGACTCCGTCGGCGGCTCTGAGGAGTTCCAGGCTAGACCCGAACAAACTGCGGGGGATGGCGAACTGGCAGATGAAACTGTGCTGGGCTCGCTGCTGGTCCTCAACTGCGGGCACAATGGAGTTCTAAGATTCGCAGAGCTCAACCAGTACGAGAAGCACTTAATAACTGCGGGGATAATTCCGCGATAAATCCACACTTCTGCGTTTCACTGTTTGGTCCGCCTAAGCAGGGCTGGGCACATCGCATGCCTTATATTATACTCGATAGTGAGACAAGTTACGGTTGCACTGGGATTCATAGTAATGCCATTTAAATTTGAAATCGCATAAATAAGCCAACATTAATATTGTCCGGACAAGATAGAATAATGGATACAGTGAACAGGGCAACAACACCGCTAAAGCTCTGGCAGTCGATGCTCAGCTTTTCCGCAGAGCAGCAGCAGATGCTCCTCAGGAAGACACAGGACTCGCTGAAGAAGCAGCGGCTGGCTGAGGTTCGCAAGCAGGAGAAGGAACTTGCCAAGAGATCCGTGGAGAAGTACAAGGCTGAGCTCGAAAAGAAAGAGAACATCGAAACCAACACCGCAATGTATGAGCACTACATTGAGACGAAACAAGAGATCGAGCGGCTGAAACTGGAACGCGAATTGGCACTCGAGATGCAATGCAAGGCCCAACGTGACGCAGTTATTCGGGAAGATCAGGCCAAGAAGGCTGCCGAGCAGAAGAAGCAACTTCTGGCTCAACAGAAGCTCGAGGCACAGCGTCGGGGCGTCGAAGCATTGAAGAAGCAGAAGATGGAAGAGATGATGAGGACTGCGGACCGCGACCAGTTGGTGGAGAAGAAGAAGCAGGTGATTGAGCAAGAGAAATTGCACGCAAAGGAGGTTGTTGCACAGTATCAGAAGGAGGCTGCCGAGAGGGAGAAGGACGCCTTCGTTTTCGACGAGGGGAGGCTCTCTGGCCTGCGACACATGACCACGGTGCCCAGGAAGAAGGAGGACTACATAAACACGAGATACCACAACACACTGATCCTCCGGAACGAATCCGCCTTGGGGGAGAAGACGCCCAGCGCGATGGAGAAGGCCAGGAACGAGACCTTAAAGGCAGAGGAAAGGCTCAGGGCCACGCGGACCAAGCAGCTGGAGGCTGAGAACAAAGCAAAGGCAAGACACGATGTGGCCATGGGCAGACTGCGGGATGAACACGAGCTAGAAGAGATGGAGAAAGAGCTCAAGCGCATCAAGGAGGCCGACGCCAAGGCCCAGATCGAGGCCGGCCGCAAGCCTGACGCCTTCACGATTCAGATGCCGCACACGGTCGAGCAGAGTCGCAAGTGGGTGCAGAAGGAGGCTGAAAAGTACTTCGAACATGAGTTTCTCGATGACGAGCCGATCGAGCTGCCCGCCCCCGCGAAGCCCGTTCAGCCGGTCCGCGCTCAGACCCAGGAGTCGCAATTCCAGCAGCCCTCCTTCCAGGCCCCGACGGTGGCGATCCGAGTCTGCGACAGACGTCAATCCCCTCCCCATGTCGAGCCCGCTGCTGCTCCTGAGAGGCAGCCAGAGCCGGAGCCAGCGCCAGCCTCAGAACAGGAGAAGGTGCTGATCCAGATCCCGCAGCCCGCCCTATCCTCGCCCCAGAAGGACGCCAGTCTCAACGTCACGGCTTCTCCCGCCCGTCCGGAGCCGATGCCGCAGCCGGAACAGTACTTCGCGCCACCGGTTCCCGCGGAGCCGCAACGCAGTGCGCAAATCATGCAGAGCACGTCCACGGAGAACGCACAGGATGATGCCCCTGCCCGGAATGAGCCGGTGGCCTCGGTGCTCAGGGAGCCGGAGCCTATGGTGGAGTTCGGCAGCAAAAAGACCTTCAGCGTGCTCGACCAGCGCGGCATTCCCGAGGCCAAGGAAGAGGACGAGGCTGACAGTTCAGCGGCCGGGAGCCAGAGAAGAGAAACTGCCATGCCGGCACCTGTGGCTGCGATCCCAGAGGAGACGAAGGCTACGGCTGCAAATATGCGCAGCCAGCCCAAGGGGTCGACGCTGTTGAATGAGTTCTTGAACAGTCCGCCGAGGATCGCAGATAGTCCCAAGCCCAAGTCTCGTCCTCAGTCTGACGACGACAGCAGCAGCATCAGCAAGTCGTCGGAGTCCCTGATATCCAGCGTCATATCCTCGCAGAAGTCACCCATGGTCCTCTCGAAGCCGACGGAATCTAAGCAGGCCCTGGGACAGACGCCGGGGAAGTCAGAACTCAACTACTCGGCCACAGAGAGCGAAGACGCGAGCTCGCCCCCGCGTGCCGACCCCGCCCCTCAGTCTGCGATCCGGATTGAGGAACGTCCGGTTCCGGCCGGCTACAATCTCGGCTCTACACAGCCAGCAGAGCAGAAAGCGAAGGGCGGAGTGCTGTGCGGCGACGTGGAGGAAGAGGACAAGTCAAAATCCTTGGCCGATGTCTTCCTGTCGAGAAAACTGAAGAAGCAGGAACCGCCTCGGCGTGAGCATAAGGAGCGGACAAAGGAGGAGATACTGGAGATTCGCAGGAAGATGATGAAATCCACAGTGAAGCGCGACGAGTCTTCGGCAGCCTCGATGGCCTCACAAAGCAGCAACCCGCGATCCGTGCTCATGGATCGACTGGCCTCGGGGGCAAAGCCGGAGATAAAGAAGGAAGACATGCTGCGGCTGACCAATAAGAACTACGAGCAGCTGCCGGAGGTGCGGCGGAAGAAGGAGGAGGAGCGGAAGAAGCAGGAGCTTAAGGAGAGAATCAAGAACGCCAAGGAGCTCGAAAAGGTATGCGTCCCCGATTGCGACTGTGCTATAATAGAAACGGAGGGAGCAGATGTTTAAGAAGAAGTAGCAATTTGATTATCTCAGCCTATTATGCTAATAATAATGAACGCGACAATAATACAGCGTGGTATCGTGTGCAGTAGCAGCAGCATATGGACGATCTGCTTCAAAAGGTGCATCAGAACTGTATAAATAATGGCACCATTAGAACAGCGCAATATTCGAATTAGCGAAGTATATAATGCCGCTAATCAGAAGCTTTTATATTTAGTTTGCGGTTCTGCAATGAGCAGCCAAAAGGTCAAACAGCCCTCGCACTCCCGCCCCCACGGCCAGCCCGAGTCTCACACGCATGAGGAGACGAAGCATCGCGACCGGAACGACGAGGGCACGGTGCTGAAGGACTTCTTCGAGTACAGCACCAAGCGTGAGGATCTGCCGGGGTCCGAGGCTGTGAGCCTCCAGATGATCAACTCTCGTCGCAACGTCGACCTCCTCTGTTCCGGCACCAAGTTCATTAAGGGAAACCAGTACGATATTCCGACCAAGGAGAAGGAAAAGGCGAAGAGCGGGGATGAGAAGAAAGAGTCCGGTGAGGAGGACAAGGCTACCACCGCCAGTCCGGTTGAGAAGCGAGAGGATCGCTACTTCACCGACAAGAGCACCATCCGCTGTCGGAACTGCAAGAAATTCGGGCATATGAGCAACGACTGTCCCAACGAGCGGGTGTCCGACCGCGTGTGCGTCTACTGTGCCGACCCTGCACATTCGCAGTTCGGCTGTCCGAACCGACTCTGCTTTAAGTGCAACCAGCCGGGGCACAAGGTGGCGGACTGTCCCGAGTACAATCCGCACAAGTGTTTCAGCTGCGGGCAGCCAGGTCACAAGGCGGACGCGTGTATGGTTTCACCGGCGCCCATCGGGCCCAAGGACCAGCAGCGAATGGTTTGCATGCAGTGCAGACGCCAGGGCCACGGAATGTGTGAGTGGATCAAGAAGCTCCGGGTCCGCTGGCCCATCCTTCAGGACTACAAGGACGCCAAACTGATCATGTTGCGCAGGCTCGCCGCCGTAAACGAGGACCCTCAGCTTCTAGGCGATGGACCGCTGCTTGAGCCCGGCGAGGGCCTGGCCACCAACCTACTCGACGAGAAGCCCGTGAAGGGGGCGGGGAAAATGAACGACAGCAAGTTCCAGGACCTCAAGGAGAAGAAGAAGAAATACAAGAGGAGGGAGAAGATGTCTGCAGAGTTGAGCTGCTGCTACTGCGGGGATCGCCACAGATATGACGACTGTCCTTCCAAGCCCCGCGGCACCGGTCGTCAGCACGATATGAACATTCGGCGGAACGCGGGTGACGGTCTGGTCTCGTCGCAGCCTGTAGACATGGGCTACGAGAAATTGTTCCATTCCCACGTTTCCGAGCACAGCGGGTCCAGCCATCACCATTATCACGGAGGACAGGGCTATAATGGGGGAAGATACGAGGAAGAGGACCACAGGGAGGAGAAGAGACATTGGAAGAGACTGTCGGAGGAAGGAGAGATAGACCCGCTGCTGGACTACGAGCGGGAGGGCAGGACGGAACACAAGCGGAAGAAGTACGGGAGATAAGTAGGGTGGTGGATATTATTCGACGTTCGCGCGCACACAGGCTCGCAGGTTGCAGTAGTGTGCGGTTGTTTTGTGTGGGGT
>QFZN01008990.1_pt1 | contig 16782 bp, 21 predicted proteins | sample 1740101 | NCBI WGS metagenome assembly QFZN01 (sample SAMN09210849, study PRJNA391713) | Ciliate metagenome, whole genome shotgun sequencing project. | isolation source: combination of 50 Heterometopus sp. ciliate cells from an enrichment culture... | host: Heterometopus sp. ...
CCCAGCGGCACGCGAGACAGCGAACATCAACAACGGTTCGGCGCTGGTTTAATGTACACTAATTATCTGGCGTGACGTCCGGCTTGGGAATCGCCCGCTTCACATGCATCACCTTCACCCTTCGCTCAGTCGCGCCCTCATCTGGGAACTTAGGATAGCCGTAGAGCAGTTCGCGCGGAATCTGATCCATCACATTCTCCGCTGCATCTGCTTTCCCGGCATGGCACACCTTGTCTTCCTCGAACGAATCGTGTGCGGGCACTATGGACGCATCTTCGGAAGAAAGCGGGTCGCTGGTCCCCTCCGACTCTTCCAGCTCCAAAACGTGCACCGGCGCCACCGGTACCGACTCTGGCTGCGACTGTTCCTTCTTGACATCACTCTTTGGAATCCGGACCACCTCCTCTCGTGGGACATCATCCTGGTCAGGTTCATCGAGGAATTTGTGGATCTGGTATGCCTGCGAGTCGTGCTGCTTTTCACCGTAGCTCCTTCTCGGCCCAGCGACAACGTCGGTTTGGACACTTTCCCCCGCTATGGGGAGGAAGATCGGAGCCTTGGACATGCGGGCCGCCCAGTCGCTGCTGAGGGCGTCGGAAACGCTGGGCCGCTTCTTCGGGTTGACCTGCAGGAGCGCGACGAGTAGCGACTTCAAATCTGCAGGCAGGTCTCGGGGGAAGGCGACCGCGCCCCGTGCGATTCGTGCCATCGTTTCCTCCTCCCGCGTGCTCTATCGTGGTGTAACAATTCATGTGGGGGACCTTGAAGGGCGAGACGCCGTGGAGCATTTCGTAAAGAACAACACCGAGGCTCCAGAGGTCGGCACGGATGCCGTAAGAATCGTGCTGGACCACCTCGGGCGCCATGTACTCCAGAGTGCCGCAGAAAGCCCGTCTACATGTTTGGCTTGATATCGAAAGTACAGATCGTCCTTGCCGTCGGGGAGTTCGGCGCAGCAGGAGAAGTTGGTGAGTCTGAGCTCGTCGGAAGAGCCGATCAGCATGTTCTCTGGCCGCAGGTTGCGGTGCACGATTCTTCGCTCCTGCAGGAAGTGCAGTGCGTCGCACAGTTGCCAGAAGTACCGAAACGTCTCAGCCTCAGTCAGTTTCCCCTTCGAGCTGATCACGGTGTACAAGTTGCCTTTGGCGGCGAATTCGGTTACCGCGTAGAGAGAGTCGGAGTCCTCGAAGTAGTCTGCGATGGGGAGAACGTGCTTGTGCGAAATCCGCCGCTGGATGCTGAGCGCCCGCTCGAACTCTCCAAACGCCGAAGTCCTGACCCGGTCCTTGGAGGCGATGCGAAGAACGCACTTGACCAGCGTCTTGCGGTGCACCACGGTCCACACTTCGCCTCTCAGATTCCGCGGGAACCCGTGGTCCCGCCGGTCCTCCTCCGACACTTTCTCGTACTGTTCCATGAACTTTATGAGCGTGTGCTCAGATCTCACAGAGGCGAGGGTGTCGCGGGCACTGAGTTCTTCTGAGGAGATGAGAGTGCCCTTAGAGAGGAACATCGTTTCGATTTCGGACTGGCTCTTTCTTATCCGAAGGGCGTAGTCTGCCCGGACTGCGGGCGGAGATGCGTGTTTATTGATATGCTCGTGGACATGATGACCATGGTGAGACTGCGGGTCTGCTGCCGGCTGTGCAATCTTCTTCCGGCTCTGACTGGTGCTTCGCATGATGACTCGCTTGTTCAGATATATTAAAATATAGTTTTGCGTATTGATTAGCTGTTGCGCCCGGACGATTCTTCCAGAGGGGAGGGATGAGAAGATGTGCCAATTTTCTGCCCGCAAATATAAGGCATAAATTCAGCGAGGAACAATATGCTAGACTCTAAGGAGAAGACTGCGCCAAGCATTGGCGAGGACTACGCGGCGATGTACGACAGCGTGGGCCAGATGCACTCCAAGTATCGGCTCAAGGTCTCGCTCATCTCTAACCCCCGGACAGCTCGTAGAACTGAACCGCAGATTGGTGGAGTGGCAGCAGACCGTCCCTGCGAACGAGCAAGTGCCGACGGTAATGCGCACTCTGATGCAGGCTGGAGATAAGGCCGTGGTCAGACTCCCCCGAAAAGAGGCTGCGCCCGTAATGCTGCCTGAGGACGTCGGGGAGCAGGCGCGAAGGACCATCTACACTCCTCTGGGGGACATGTTCGCCTTCAACAGGAAAGTGGATTACGTGCCCTACCTGGGCGACAGCAGCGTGGACGTAGCCTTTAGTGAACTACGAAGGAGTAGGAGGTGACCAAAGTCATGAAGAAGCACAAGGAAAAGATTGACTGTCGCTGGAATAATCGCATGCTTAAGTCAGAGTGTAAGAGGATACTGGCGGGAACACTTCGCAGTAGAAGATGTCTTCCTGTACCGCGTATTCACCGCAGTCGAGCCCACGCCGGCGAATGTTAAGACATTCATCAAGGACTTCAGGCCGGAATACCAACCTGCGAAGCTCACCAAAAGGTACCTGGAGAATTTGTACGCGGAAAACGTAGAGTCTCGGAACTCATGCTGCGCTACGGCCAGAGACAGCCGTTGTATTTCCATACTCTCGTTCACCACACGATAGCAAGTGCATGTCCATCCTTAAGGACGGAGACGTGACTGTGAACAACGCGCTGAGCACGTACGTGCAGATGTTCTGTGGGATATGCAAGAAATACGACTGCCAGATGCACGGCATCAAGCCGTTCGATGCGCTGCCCACGGCCAGCGCAGGGTTCGTGGCCACGACTTCCGTTGTCTGCGGCCCCCAGTGCTACTTGGTGCCGAAGGCAGATGGGAAGGCTGCGGCCGGGGTGGATGTTCTCAGTCCGCTTCAGGGAAGTCTTCTGGATAAGGTAGTTTGAGTTCTGTGTGCGAATAGAGAAGTTGTACGAAATGTACAGGTTCCAGCCGTGCAAGATCGCAGCGGTGCTCGGCAACCCCCACTTCACCTGCAAAGACGTCGAAGCCTGGCTGCGTGCCAACAAGAAGCCCTCGGCGGAGCTCCCCGACCCCGAGGCTGGCAAGAAGAATGGGGGCACGAAGAACAAGCGAAAGGTGCACCGCATCCAGCTCTACAACATTCTTCGCAGTATCTTCCTGGTACGATAAATTCTCTCATAGTGAAGAAGAGCCTGCATTACAAGGAGTGCATCCACCCTAACGGCGAGGACTGCATATCCGCACACTGCGACTGCGTCCAGCGCGGCTTCTGCGAGAAATATTGTCTGTGCTCACCAAGTTGCAAACTGAGATACTTCGGCTGCATGTGCAAACTGGGCACCTGCGGCACCAACCTCTGTCCCTGCTACGCCAGCAAAAGGGAGTGCGACGAGGACATCTGTGTCAGTATTTCCATCTGATATAACCAATCGCGAAGATTGCGGACACGAGAACCAGCGGTGCACAAACTTCGACTATCATCGGGCCAGGCCGAAGGTATCGCTGCAGATTATGATTGTGGGATCGGTATAGAAAACTGCAGTAGCGATGTCCACGGTATGTCCGGGGTGGGGACTGTTTGCGCTGGAGAGCATCCACAAGGGCGACTACATCGGGCCATATTGTGGGGAGGTTGTGTACGATGCTGAGGCCGACAAGCGTGGCGAGTGGGACCAATATGAGAAGTTGTTCTATTTGTTCTCGGTCGACGACGAGCACGCTATCGACGCTAAATACTTTGGGAACAAGCAGAGGTTCATAAACCACAGTGCGAGCAACCCGAATTGCCAGCCTTCGGTATTGTCCTCTCGATAAGAGAACGTGCTATAATAGCTTAAGTTCGCGCAGGGGTGCTACCGGATCTTGTTCTACGCCACGCAGGAGATTCGGCGGGGCGAGGAGATCTTCTTCAACTACGACGAGACCGGCAAGCTTGCCGAATGTTTCGACTGGGCTGGAGAACAGCAGCCGCAGACGAAGGAGGAGGTGCCAGAAACGGAGAAGTCTTCGGAGAAGAAGCACAGACGGGGACGGCGGCCAGGCGGGAAAAAGAAGCGCAAGGTCGAGCTGAGTTCTAGTCGTGGGAGCGACAGCAGCATCAGGTCGATCGAAGAGGAAAAGGCCCCTCCTGCAGAAGATGCCAGCGAAGAAGAGTCCAAGGAGGCCAGAGCAGAAACCGGCAAGTCTTCCCAGCCGGGCAGGAGCATGGAGGACTCGCCAAAGAACTACGAGAAGAAGCCCGAGGAAATCGCCCCGGCCGAGAGGTCCCAGCTGCAGCAACTGACGATAGACAAGTTTTTAGGCACTAATAATAATAAGATGCAGCAATAACCGTCGACTCACAACAATTCGCTATATTTTTGCACTTTTCTTCCCCGAGGAGCAGCTCCGCTTGTAGATTGTGTTCACCAGCGGAGAAGAGGAAGCGATTATTATATGAAATATATAGCACAATGCGTTTACATATCGTCTCTTCTGGAACGATATTCGCAGCGTTATAATAAAAATAACCAATCTCAACAACAATGTCTTCACAGAACGAAGGCTTCATGATCACCGAGTCCCTCGGCAACGAATTCAGTCCAGTCCCCGCCAAGCTTTCCTCCGACATAGCGTCTCCTTCCCAGTAAGCATTCCCGCGTTTTGCTAACCCCAGCATAGACCCTCAGAGTCTCAACTCCGACTGGAAACCGCCAGACTGGTGCGCTCGCTGGAACTTCACCGCAGCCAAATCGCAGTCGCAGTCCATCCGGCGGCCGTTGCGGGCGAGATTCTCGCGGTGCCGGCGCCCTTCCGCGAGGTTCTTTGTCTGGCGTTATCTGGATAGTGTGCACATGCCTGCGTTAGACGGTGCGAGGAGCTTCTCCTTCCGCAGCTCGATGCAGAGTGGGTCCTCAGGCCCGCCCCGGAGATTGTGAAGGAGTCCGCTGCGGGCGGAAAGGGCCAGAGGCTGGAGGAGGAGATCCGTCGCAGCAAGCTCGGCGACATAATGAAGATGAAGGGTGATCTCGAGAAGAAGCTGATGTGTCTGCAAGAAGACGCAGAGGTTCTGCAGCATGGCGACCCCTCGCAGCTGAAGATCAAGATGAAGAAGGACAAGGAATATTACATGCTAAGCAAGGAGGACAGACAGCGGTTGAAAGAGGAGGTGCACAAAAAGGAGCAGGAAGCATATGAGTTCGTGAAGAGACAGGGGAAGGAGGACAAGGAACGGAAGCGAAAGCTCGCAGAGAAGAAGAAGCGTGATGAGACCGCCCTGATGCAGCGCATGGAAGAGGTCGAGCGCAAAAACAAGGAGAGGGAAGCAGAGGTCCGTCAGGCCAGGAAGGAGGAGCTGGCAAAGAACTTCGAGCAGCAGAAGCAAAAGCGCGAGGACGACCTCAAGAAGCAGCAGGAACAGGAAGAGAAGTATCACAAGCCCTCCGTCTACCTCTATCAGGTGCTTGAGGAGCAGTACAAGAAAAACGTCCTCACTCCCATGCTTGAGGAGAAGAAGCAGAAGCTGGCCGAGAAGCGGAACGTTCTTAAGCCGGTGACCAAGGAAGAGCTGGAGGAACACCAGAAGCGTTGCGAAGAGCGCGAGGTCGAGCGGATAAAGGAGAGGAAGAGCTCTATGCACGTGAGACGGGAGGAGGAGGCGCGGATGCAGGAGCACCTGAAGAAGTTCCACACTTCGATCGCAGAAAAGGTCATGGAACGCGACAACCGCGAGCGCGAGGAAAGGCTCGTCAAACTTAAGGAAAAGATGGCGGTCCGCGAGAAGATGATCAGTTACGCCAGTCTTGTCAAGGAGGTGTGCCCGGTGGTGCCGAGCGAGGAGAAGGCAATAGAACTGCAGAAGCAGATAGCGAAGATAAAGCAACCGGTGAAACAGAGGCGCGATGTGCGCGAACAGTACAGCCTGGCCAACATCAGCAAACGAGCCAGTCGTTCCGCCGACCCTAAGAAGGAGGAGGAGGAAAAGAAGGTGTCGAACTCGACAAGCAGGCTCAAGTGCCACAAGAAGGGCACCACGCCCCACTGTCCTAAGCACCGGAGCGGCCTGGAAGATATCATCGCGGCCGCAGCGGAGAAACGGGCAAAGGAGGAGCAGGAGAAGAAGCACGATTATCTGTCCGAGCTGCGAAAGAAGCGGGCCGAGAGGTACGGAATCTCGAAACCCGATCGCTACGACTGGTCTGCGGATATCAAGGACCACAACCTGGCCCCGACGGAGAAAAGGGAACGAGTCGAGCGCAAGGCCAGGATGATAGAGGAACAGGCGAGGCAGAAAGAGCAGCTTTTCCACATAAGGGGCGGGGTGGACAAGAACATAGAGATGGGACAGTATGTGTCCGATATGTTCCTCGACGCGGTCAAAGCTAAGCTGGCGATATTGAACAGCATGTGATCACATCTCATATAACATATTCTCTTTCCCACATCTAATCTAATACTTTTGTCTGCACGTCCGCACTTTAGCTAGCATCGAACACAAGTCAGTCACGGCTAATCAATAATAAAGTAAGTGAAGCAGACAATGGAAACCGAAACTAATCCCCGCTTCTGTGTCTCCGCAGGCTGCACGGGCACCTACGACTTCAGCGCCTCCTCCGCTGGGTCCTCGCCCTTATCGCCTAAGCTGGTCTCTGCGCCGCGTCTTCGTGTATACAAACGCCCCACAGTCACCCAAGTTGTCGAGCGTAAGTTGCACACTGCAAAATTCCTGGGTAGTCCCTCCTGCACCATCTCGGCAGCGCCCCGGGACCGCGGTCGTCCTTTCCTCTCCTCCAGCTGCGGTGGCTAAGAGAGGCTTCTTGGCAGCTCACCAGACCAAGCCGAATCCTGCGTCTGCGTCGCCACGTAAACACTGGAAGTACGTGGTGGTCACGCCGGAGGGCCCGAGGATGTGTGAAGCCGGTGAGGTTCCAAAGGCAAACTTGCGGAGAATCTTCGTCCGCACCCGGGCCAGCGTCGTTTCCACTGGACATGCCGAGAAGGGCGGACTCATGGGAATCGGACTGAGGAGGTCCATTGCGACCGCGAAAGCTGGCCGGAAGCCCAAAGAGGAGGTAACTTTCGCATCTCTACACTCTTCAGGCCGCTTCTCGTGCCTCGACCGAAACGACGGGAGACATCCACACATCCACTGAGGCTGTTGGTCCCTGTCGGGTCTCCGGAGTTGATTGAGCCAAGGGCCCAGCCTCCCTCCAGAGCAGCGAGTCCGGTCAAAGTCTGTAGCGACGAGGACGAAAGGATGGATGCAGATCTGGAAAAGCTTGTGGAACCTGAGGAAGAGGCTGAGGAGGAAACGAAGATGCGGAAAAGCATTGAAGAAAATACAGCGCGGACAATTAGAAGACTCCGTATGCTGGATCGGCGGGCCGGAGTGCTGGCCCAGTCGCTGGTGGGCAGTCAGTCTAGAAGAGTGTGGGTCCCGCAGAGACAGGAGGCGGGACTGTGATAGTCGGTTGGCGTAATTGTTGCTGATCTATTGTGCGATAGGAACAGAGCGTCGTGGAAGGTCGAACAAGTGTTTGATTGCTTGCTAGAATAACGCTGCAGTGAATTGACAATACAATATAAATATAGCACGATGCGAATTATGTAATATGATAATAGGAATAGGTGGCGATAAACATTGCTTACGATGCGACGTAGTTTAGCTCTGGAATTGACTGTGGAAGTAATAAAATGGCATAATCTATGAAGACACGTATAATAATAAACAATTCATTCGGAGTGGAATGCTCGACAACCCACATCGTAACGACCCGGCGGGAACCGACTGTCCTCGTACAGTGTCTCCTTAATGAAGTAGCTGTTGCTGCGGTGCAATGTGACGCCGAGCCGGTCAACAAGTCGCCGAAGAAGAAATCGAAGGCCAAGGCCGAGCCAGTCGAGTCCGAACCCGCTCCCGACGAGGGCCACCCCAAGGATGGTCGCTGGACAAAGGAAGAGCACGAGCTTTTCGTCGAGGCCCTCAAGCTCTATGGCAAGGACTGGAAGAAGGTGCAGGAGCATGTTGGCACCCGCACCACCACCCAGGCCCGTTCCCACGCCCAGAAATACTTCGCAAAGATGGGACGAAAACTCGGCTCAGACATGAACAGCGGCGAAGGGGCGGAAAGCGTGGAGACGCCAGCTGATGAGAGCAGAGTGCATACCCAGGCCTCGACACCAGTGGACTCGCCTCTGGGCGGGCCGTGCGCCCCGCAGAAGTGCGAGCCGGTCCGCAGTGTCAGTGCAAAATCGAGTAAGAAGACACTCGAACGCACCAAGGCGGTGAGCAAGCGACTCCTCAGCTTCTCCGATAAGGACGAGCTTGCCCCGGCTACCAAGACCAAGACGTGCGAGACCAAGCCCGTCTCCGTTTCCGAACCCGAGACCCGCGCCCAGTCCCAGTGTCCGAGCGCAGTGCCACACTTCGTTCAGTTCGAACCCGCGCACTTCCCTCTATACTATCAGCAGCCGTTCCAAATTCCGAACCAGATGCCGAGCTTTGTACCGATGGGAGTGCCGGGAACGAGCGCGGAGTCGACGCTGGTGCCAAGCTACCCCGAGTGTCTAACCCTGTGTGTGCCCACTGCCGAGGAGAGCGCTATCTTGTCTGAGCCGGCCGAAGCCCTCGAGTTCGACAAGTTCCAGCTGGACTACGTTCCCGAGAAGCCGCTCGATCTGGGTGAGGAGACCTTCCGCGTACCTGCCAAGTCCGAGAAGAATGCCGCCGTCGACTTCTCTGACCTGTTCGCCTGAAGTACGAGCTTAAACAACATCCCCAAGACACTCCTTATCATATAGTGCGAGCTAGGCTGATAGATATATTATTGTGTTTGGTATAGTATAGTATGCATGAGAGGAAGGGAGCGGGATGTTCCTGATTTACAGTGCATACGCTTATATGCATTACTGCATTTGAAACTACACCTTGCTGCTGGGTTCCGTTTGTATTCAATTTGTCACACGCACGCAGTCGACGGCTTGTCCTGCGATTTCTATCTATGTCATGCGCACACAACAATAAATCGCAAGAATAACAGCAGTTTTCTTTGAAGAGAGAACGAATATGGCAGAAGAACATGAAGAAGGCTTGGCACGAGTGGACGCACTGATGGCGAAGCTGGTGGAACGCTGCAGCGACCGCATGTACTCCAAGCAGGCCGACGAAAAGCGTTCCTGCTTCGCCGTTCTCGACGCCGTCTGTTTCCTTCACAGTCTGCAGGAACTCTACATTGTCCCCCACGATAACGGGGCCATTCGCGAGGCGCGCGACCTCGAGCCCGTATTTTCCTGGACTCTGAGAGAGAGATAGAAGGCGGCACGGATCGATGCGCTGGCTGGAGAAAAGGTCGAGGTCCATCCTGCTCTGAACGTTAACAAGATGCGTGGTACAAAAACGCAGTCGAACGGAGGGATAGACCAACTGGTGAATTCTGGATTGAACAGCAGGAAAGGGAAGAGCAGGTTCAGCGTTGGGCGAATATCGCGCATAACGGACCGGAAGTCGCGCAAGCCTTCCTCGGTAGCGCCCACGGTCCTTCTTGAGGTAAGACTCGGTGGCATATTTTTCAGAGAAAGTTCTCCACGTTCGGGATGAAGAAGGACGAGTACGAGGAGGTCGAGCGCAACATAGACCGGCTTCGAGTCGCAATGCTCGCACAGGAGAAGACGCGGCGGAAAGAGGAGGAGCTCGCAAGACGTGACAAGAAGAACAAGAGCAAGAGTCAGCTGAAGGACCCCCGGGCGACCTTTGGAAATAAGTGCAAGGAGTTCACCATGGACATCTCTGGCGCTGTAGTCCCGGTGATGCGACTGCCGCCCAACAGACTGCGAGAGATGCAGCCTGTCGCGAGGGCCAAGGTCGTAGCAGACAGCATGATTGTTAATTCGCCACAGTCCGCCGGGCCTGAGACGGTTAATGACACTCTCAAGGACGTCAGCGCGATCGCGCCCCCAGCGGACCAGTCGCAGGAGCAATCAAAGGCCGCGGAGGAGGACCAGGGCTCGAAGTCCTCCGCAGCATTGTCCAAGTCAATGGTCGGCTCTGAGTCCACAGTCGGTGGACACATGGCGGACCTGTCGGCACTGGAGCCCAGCTTCGGCGTGACCGTCAAGGTGGGCTCCGAGGCCATGAAGCGCGGTCCCAGTGTGATGGACGATCCGAAGCTCATGTCGAAGACCTCCTTCGCCTTCCTCCAGCACGGCAAGCTTGCCACTCTTGCTGGCAGGCGGGCTATCAGCTCCGTTCCTCGGGCGGCCAAGCTCAAGGCGGCTGAGAGACAGCTGGAGGCTTCGCTAGAAGAGGATGAGGAAGAGTCAAAGCTGGACGCAGAAAGTCTCCTCGTTCGCGTCCCGCCTGTCTACGGTGGAGGAAAGCTCAATAAGACATTCGTGGGAATGACACCGACCGCGGTGGCCCAACATGTAAGGTATAGCAGCGGGAACAGGACCACAGTGCATGCCAAACACACGCGGGTGATAATAGCGAAAGAGTACCTGCAGAAAAACATGGAGATGGTGGAGGAGCGGGCCGCCAGGCGAGTTTCCACAGCGGCCGCCGGACAGAAGGAGAACACTGTACACAAGAAGCGTACGGCTCCGCTGTGTAACGATTCGTTTTAGAGAGCCCAGAGAGGAAGATGAGGGAAAGGCAGTCGCCCACTAGCCAGTCGAAGTCAAAGTACCGGATGGCACCTCCGCCACTCGGCAGGACGGTCGGTCACGGACTCTTTCCGGCCATTGTATCCAAGTAAAGTCACTCTGCTTCGGCGGAGGGGACTGGCCGAAATATTCTCACTCGATCGATATATCTCACTTCCTTCCGCGACAGCGATGTGAGTCGGGAGCGAAAACAGAAATGCGAAAACAAGCCCGACCGCTAATTCATTTCGCAATCTCAGCATAGTATAGCGTCACCTAAATACTCATATCTATTTAAGACGATGAATATGTGGATCAAGCTAGCGATATTGGCTGCGATCTGGGGGACGATCTCAGCGAACTCGGTGACCGGGGGAAAGGTGATGCAGCTGACGGACTACACATTCGACGAGGCGGTCCAAAAGCATCCCATCATGATGGTCCTCTTCTATGCTCCCTGGTGCAGCAAGAGCAAGGCATTCCTTCCAGAATACGATAAGGCCGCCCTCATGGCCGACAAAATTGGCAAGTCTTACGTTCTCGCCAAGGTCGATGCCTCCTCTGAGGGTCAGGTTGCTGACAAGATGGAGATCTCGATGTACCCTGTGCTCAAGCTCTTCCTCAACGGGAAGCCCATGAACTACGAGGGCAAGGAGATGAACGCGGAGGCGGTGATCAGGTTCATAGACAGGACCCTCCGCCCGCCTTCTGTGGAGCTGACGGACAAGGTGGAGATAGATAACCTCAAGCTGGCCCGCGGCATCAAGGTATTTTTCACGTGACATCACCGTCCGTAGTGTCTCATCATCTCAGACGATTCCAAGATCCGCGCCGAGGGGGTCGAGGCCGCCAAGCTTGTTAAGGACTTCCCGTTCTATCATATGAGCGAGAAGAACGGGAAAGAGTTCTTCCCGGAGATAAGCGTGGTGCCAGCCTTCGTGCTGCTGAAGCCGAAGGAGGAGGGCAACGCGGTTCTGACCCAGAACATCAACCGGACGACCATCCCCGAGTTCATTACGATGAACATGTTCCCGCTGGTGACGACGTTCACGCAGCAGTCGCTGGGACAGATTCTCAAGCCCAACGGCCGTGTCACGGTCGCTCTGTTCCGTTCCGCAGCCGACTCCAAGGCCCACCAATTGGATGCCGATTTCCACAAGCTGGCCGAGACCTACAAGTGGACCCAGTACCTGTTCGTGATCTCGGATGTCAAGGGCGGAATCGAGGAGAAGGCCGCCAAATACATAGGAGTGGATGAGTCGAAGATCCCGAAAATCTATATACTGGAAAAGAAGGAGGAACTGGCCAAGTTCGAGTACAGCGGCCTGCTCACCGTCGAGGATATCGGCAAGTACATCGTTAGCTTCAAGGAGGGCAAGGTGACCCGCACGGTGAAGAGCGAGGCGGAGCCCAAGGTGAACCCGGGCCCCGTCTACATCCAGGTCGCCAGCACCTTCCAGCGTGATGTTCTGGATAATACGATGGATGTGTTCGTGAAGTTCTACGCGCCCTGGTGCGGACACTGCAAGTCACTCGCGCCGATCTACGAATCGTTGGCCAAGTCGCTGGAACACAACAAGGGCATCAAGTTCGTCCAGGTCGACGCCACGCTCAACGAGATCCCCGGCCACCATGTCAGTTCCTTCCCCACGCTTAAGCTATTTGTGGGAAACAAGAAGAGCGAGCACGCGATCGAGTACGACGGGCCCCGCACTGAGGAGGCCATGCTGGACTTCCTGACCAAGAACACGTACAACCACATATACCCGCCGAAGAAGGCCGACCAGAAGCCCTCGGAGGAGCCCGAAGAAGAGGCGCAGTCCGGCGAAGGCCATTCCTGCGGCGGGAACAGCGAGTCCGGCCAATGTTCTGCCTCATAATCGATACCACATACCGCAGTCCTATTGTGTTACTTCTTCGCAATATTCAAGTGAGCGGGCCATATGCATGTGACGTAGCGCAAATCGAGCGATGAGTAAATGCTTGTCGGGTCAATGACTTATCCGACGGTCGAGCACATCATTCCGCCAGACACTCCGCAGGTCTTGCAGCCCATCTTGAAATAGCCCTTGTCGCCCCAGACGGTGCTCCACGAGTTCTTCGTGAGGAGATAGCACTCGGGTTCGTCGCCGTAGCCCATGGCCAGAACCGCGTGGCCGCCGATGGAGCCACTGTTGTCGCAGTGGTAGATTCCGGACCGGTAGCTGAAGAACGACTTGTACACTCTGAACGAGTAGGTGACAGGACCGCTGGAGAGGCAAGACTTCATGCTGTTGGTGCTGGAGCAGCTCTGAGGATTGTTGCACTTGCAGATGTGGCTTGATTGCCAGTCCTTGCCGTCGACACACTTGCTGGGGCAGGTGAGGTCCTTGGCCTGGTAGGGGTCGCAGCTCTCCGGCACCAGTCCATTGTGTCTCTGAATGTAGGTGATAGGGGAGCCCATGAAGCCACCGTGGCAGCCGTAGCTCGACTTCTCGCAGGACACTAGCTCCTGAGCGGAGAGCGGGCCCTGGTCCTTGGAATGGATGCAGCAACGGTCAGTGAGCATGCCGGCGGCGGCAAAGGCCCAGCAGCTGCCGCAGTTGCCCTGGTTGCGCACCTCGTGGTCGCACTTCGAGTCTCTCCAGCTCATCTCCTTTGGCACACTGGCGGCGGGCACGTGCTCGGGGATGCTCAAGTCGCGTTCCTCCTGGTCGAGCAGGCCTAGGAAGTTGGTGGCGTCGTCGACGGTCCAGCCCTTGAAGATGTTGCTCTCGTAGTCCTCAACCTCCCAGGTGACATGCTTTCTCAGTTCCTTGACGTAGTCCTTGGTGACCAACAGCTCGTCGGCCAGGACGGAAAGCAGAAGCAGCGATATTATGATGAATCTCATTTTATATGGATTTATTGCGTAATCCAGTATTTGAGTGCATTATTGATTACGTCATCTCCTGCCATTTATCACCTTTCTTCGTACAGCGCCCGCGCGAATAAATTCGTTTGAGCGAACGAACTAACAGCAATATTTAAAATCCTCTTCGATATTCGGAATGTTCTCAAGCCAGCAACAACCCGGTCTTGTGGCCGAGCCGCCCGCTTCCGCCAGGCAGACGCCGGCGACCTCCTTCAGCGACCCGCACGATTCAGACTCTGCCTCGAACTGCTGTCTGACACACAGACGCCCGACGTGCAAAAAGGCACGGAAGAAGCACGTCGCGATCCCCGCCGTGGAAAACGCGCCCACCTACGAGCTGGTGTTCCGCGAGGTCCTCCCCGGCAAAGAAAACTGCCAATCCGCCGCCAACAACTCCGCCAGTCCCGTGCGGCTGGCCGATATCCTCCAGAAAACCAAAGAACTGGAGGGCCGTGTGCAGATCCAGGAGAGACAGCTGGCCGACACGAAGAAAGAGGCTGAGTCCCGGGAACGCGAGGTCTCCCAGCTGAATCGCGACCTCGACCGGTGCACTGAGGAGCTCAAAGTTCTTAAGAACGCGAACAGGGAGAAGGACAGTGCTCTCCGTACAAAAACAGAGGAGATGAAGTCTTTCGCCTTGAAGCTCTCTCAGCGGGAACAGCAGCTGGCTGAAAAGACTGAAGAAGCGGATAATGCCACAAGGAAACTGGGGGAGGAGAAGAAGGAGTTTGAAAGGCTATTGGCATCTCTGACCAGGAAGGAGAGAGAAGTCGAAACAAGGGAGCGAGAACTGGGGGAGATGAGGAAGCTGCTGAGACAGAAGGAACTGGTGCTGGCAGAGAAGGAAAATGTGCAGAGAAAGATGAGCGAGAGTCTTCGGGGGAGAGAGGAAGAGCTGAGAAAGGGCCGGATCGAGGCGGATGAGAAGGTGCGGTTCTGCAAGGAGAAGGAGTCAGAGCTGGACCAGCGCGAGACCTCCATCCGCAGCCAGCTCAGGATTGTCGAGAATCTAGATTTGAAGGTACTAGGACTGAAGATGAACGAAGAACTGTGGATTAAGAAGAAGGAGCTTCAGAATCGGGCGATAATAGACGGGTTCGCACGACTGAAGGACAAGGAGCGGGAACTCAAGGAAAAGACGGTCCAGCTCCGCAACCAGCAATCCGTACGAAAGAGCGTCAGTATCAGCAGTGAGACGAAGAGCAACGGAAAAGTTGATTAGTTTATTCACTAACCATAGCACGAGCTATTCGATAAAAATCACACACACACAAGTTGCGTACTCGGTGCGTTATAAGATAATGTATGATTTTTATTGCCTATCAGTGTCCCAAATTCATAATTGAAATAGAAATGACTGATTCAGTTTCTCCACAGGCCACGAAGCCGGCCCCGCTGAAGACGCGGCCAAGCGACAAGACTCTTCTGCCAGTTCCTGCCGATCCTTCCCCGCCTCCTTCTGCCCCCGCCGACAGTCCCATCAAGCTGTCGCCTCCCTGTTCTCAGCCCAAGCCAGAAGGTAAGCGAAAAATAAAGGATTGTGACCCGTAGAATCCGCCCCACCCACGACCGAGGCAAAGGAGAAGAGTACGACTCCTTCCAGAATCTTTGGTAGCGGTCGGCAGATTCTTCGTGGGTCGGATCGACAAAGCCGAGCTGAAGTCGACATCTTCGGAAAGACACCTCGCAGGGCTGCGGCTGGACAAGGTAATAAATCACAGGAACTGGAGCAACGGCAAGTAGGCGTCGATGGCAATCACGCTGGAACGGCCCATGACCCCTGCAGAGTCCAGCGAGCATTCTGGCCCCAACAGCACCACCGCGGCTTCCTCCGTCCCCTTAACCGGCGGCAAGCGCTCCTCCACCTTTAAGGCAAATGCGGAGCAGGCGATGCGCAGTCAGCCGCAGTCGGACCACAAGGACGAGGATGAGTACCAGACCAGACCTTCGCAGATCCCAGCCAGGAAGGAGACATCCCCGCACAGCGCGCTTCCAGCCGCAAGGGAGACCGAGAGTCCCCCGCTGCGAACGTCCATTGTTTCGCCCGCGATTCCTGCCAGCGCCGACGGCGGGGCCGCGAAGGACTGCACCACAGCTGTGATATTACCCAAGGAAAACCCTGCCGCGGCTGTCACTCTCGTGTTGAAGGAGGCTGCCACCTTTGCTTCCGCCGTGGCTTCCAAGAATCAGCAAGAGAAAGAGAAGCCCATGACGTTTGGAGCGCAAAACCCACCGCCCACCCGCTCTTCCGAAATTCCCGCGGAAGAGGCCAAACGCAGTCCGCCAGCGCAAGGGTCCTCAAAGCCTTCTCCAGTGTCCCAGCCAGAACGTCATCCACAGCACGCTCAGGAGGCAGGAAACGCGAGCGTCGAGGAGGAGAACAAGGAAGAGTTGGGCGACTCCACGGCCAAGGCGCTGAGTGAGTGCAACCTGGAACGCAGTTTCACCCATCCTGAAGACGCAGCCAGGCCTGCAGAAGAAAATGTGTCAGGCGATGCACGCCAGAAGCTTGGTCGGCGCGGTCGCAAGAAACGTGCCAAGAGGGCGGCGGCACACGAGGAAAACGCAGATAGACTTCCAGAGGGAAGAAGGAGCGAGGCGAGCGCACGACTGATCACACCGAGCTTCTCAAGGAGGAACACACGATATCAGCAGCAGAGGGCGCCAGATGCGTTGGAACGGCCAAACAGGGCACGATTGTCGCAGAGGCATTCGACTCACGGAGCCGAGGACGAAAACGAAGAGGAGCAGCCGGCATCCAGCTACTTCGGCCCGAGACACACCGTGCCTGCAACTGTTGTAGCAGCGATAAGTATAAATAGAGAGAGAGGATTATTGGTAGATGACGCCCCCGGAAGGAAAAGAAAAGGAGAGAGGGTCAAAGAGGAGCTCAGACAGATGGTGAGGGAGAACGAGTACTGGGAGTACAAATTCGACAAGTATTACGGGAAGATGGTGGACCTGCAGAGGATATACGACAACTATCTGACCTCGCTGCAGACGGTACCGGTCGGGACAAGACGTGATGGTAGGCGCAGGCGGAGATGACGGAGACGCTGGAGAACATGAAGCGGGCTAAGAAGCGCATGGCGAAGAAATCGACGGTTCGGCGGTATGTTAATAAGGAGAACTGGCTGAACGCGAAGCGGGACAACGAAAGTCTCAAGGAGGAGCTTGAGCAGCTGCGGCAGGAGATTGACCAGGTGAAGCACAACGCGAGGAGGAGCATGTTCAGTTAATAACAGTATAGAATGGACTTCACTATGAGATTTGCGTCCAGCCAGAAATTATATCTAACAATCGTGTCCCCTCAACGCACACTGAGACAGGGGTTTTGGGG
>QFZN01003600.1_pt1 | contig 16753 bp, 10 predicted proteins | sample 1740101 | NCBI WGS metagenome assembly QFZN01 (sample SAMN09210849, study PRJNA391713) | Ciliate metagenome, whole genome shotgun sequencing project. | isolation source: combination of 50 Heterometopus sp. ciliate cells from an enrichment culture... | host: Heterometopus sp. ...
AACCCCAACACCCCAAAACCCCATATCATCCGGAAACTGGCATGCATCTGAGATTATCGCACAACATAGTGATCGATCAGTTAGTGATCTCGGATAGCAGGGCAGTGCCACGCAGAATCCACTTCTGGGGGTCCTCGACGCACGGCAGGTCGACTGCTACCACAAAGTTGCTCGACAGTCCCGTGGTCGTCAGCATCCCTTGCCTCGCCGCAGTCTTGTACACGGGACACTCGTACACGTTTCCCTCTGCCGGCTTCTTCTTCTTCACCGGTAGGAAACTAATGACGTTCATCGGAGTGTAGAGTTGTCCATAGGGAGGATCGGCAAGGACGCCTCTCGTCTGGTCCCAGGCCCCGCCCTCGAGGAAGAGGCCATTCACGTATATCCCGTCCTACGCCAGCTCAGCAACCCGAAGCTTACTTTTGGCTGGTCCTTTATCTGCTCCGGGGCACTGTAGGGCAAGACATCGAACTCGAATGCGAGCAGATCAATCGGCACCTGGTGTGTCCTCGCAAAGAGCTGCAGGGTCGCGGTCAGGAGTCCTTGCGGGAACGTGAGTGCGGACAGGCGGAAAACTGTTGGGGTTCCCGATACGAGCCAGGAACGCACGAAACCGACTCGGGAGGCGAGATCAGGGTACCAGCTGCCCAGCGGCTTGAGCGAGTCGTAGGCTTTCCATGCCGGGGGCACTCTGAACATGAGGAAGCAGGTGTACATGTCGTCAAGGTCCTGTGACATAACAAGTTCGCCAGTCACGGCCTTTTCGAGACGGGAAAGGCTGGCGCCCATGGCGGCGAGCAGGGAGTTGTACTTCTCCATTTCGTGCAGGAGCACTATGCTCAGACTATTAATCATCCCAGACTTGTTGGGCATAAAGAGCTCCTTCATGCCCTTGTCCCTTTCCAGCCTCTCCGGCAACCCTTCCCGCAGCTTGACAGCCAGCTCTAGGACGACCTCGTCGTTGGATCTTCCCGCCGACTTGGGCCTCACCTTCGGCTGCACGCTCAGCACATCAGCGAGCAGACTGTCCGATCTCCTTGTTTCGTACGTGATGTCCGCGTTGTCGTGCATGCCGAACACATCCGGGTCGTCACGTTCCGGGAGCTGCAAGATGTAGTGCTGGTAGTCGCCCACTGTCCCGAGCAAGGGCAGCACGTACTTGGCATCAGAGGTGAACGCGTAGTTGACAGACTGGAGCATCGTCGGGTTGAGGAACCTGCGGAACAGGCTCACCAGCAGCTTCCGGTCCCAGTCGTCCGTGACCCTTCCGCCGTAGTTTATGTTCCCAGTGATGAAGCACAGTGCGTCCCACGAGAGCTGTTCCTGCGTGTTCAAGAAGTCGTTTAGCATTGTCTTCGAAGTGGACAGGTCGGTGTCGTTGAACTCGTACTTGACGTTCCAGCCAAGAGGGCCGAACTTGCGCCTCTCCTGTACCACCGCATGAAACATGGACAGTCCGTACATCAGCAGCCTCCATTCTCTCTCCTTCCTGCACCCAGCGAATTCCGTCGACCGCATCTCGCAGTACGTTCTCATCATGTTAGCCCTCACCCCGGCCGGCGGCTCTGTGGTATATTTGAGCCCATTCTGCAGCACCGCCACCGGGAAGTATTCCGCGGGCATCGAACTCAGCAGAAGTCTGAACCGCTGATCATTTGGCGGAGCCTCATCAGCCAGCCTTCCCACCAGCGCCTCCAGTCTGGGCATAAACGACCGTGCCAGATGACAGTTCTGCAGCATCAGCCACCTTCCTGTCTGCTTTGCCTCTGTCAGTTCTCTCTCCGCCTTCAATTCCTGTTCCTTTCCCAGCGAAACTATGCTGAGCTCGACCTTAGCAACCTCTCGGGCAAAGGTCTTCACCTGCTCAGTCGGGTCAGCGCCCTGACTCAGCACAAAGATAACGGGCGTGGCCGCGGTCGAGTCAGCGAACAGTTCATCTACCCGCGCAGTGGGACTCTCTGCGTAGGCTGGGCCGAGGACCTCTTCCACAAACTTCGCGCTTGCTGCCCGCACCTTCTCCGGTCTCAGCACTCGCATGAGAATCAGCCGCTGGAAGCCCGACATGCGGCTGCCGAACCCGCCTGGGACCTTCTTCGGGTGCAGGTAGGGGTCTCTCAAGCCTGCGAAGCTGACCCACTCCATTGAGGTATGTGACATGGACGTGGTGATCCCCGCGAATCCCACGCTTTTCTCCTCGGCCGCACACGCGAGGTTCCAGGCGGAGTCTGACATTATGCTGGGAAGCGGGTTCGGCCTCTCCTTGTCCTTTTTTGTGACGACGCCGGCCCCGCGGATGAAGAGGTCCCATTCCTCCGTTCTTATGCTGTCCTCTCGGAGACTGATCCTGGCTGCTATCAAGAACGAGAACACCAGTTTGTGCGTTTCAAACAGCCCCCTGCATATGCTCCTGTGTACCACACGCGTGATGTTGTCTATCACAAACTGCTTGCGATCGTCGAGAGAGGCTGTGGAGGGAACAGCAAGCCTCAGCGCGTAGTTAAAGAGTCGCTTGAGGAAATCGAAGGAGTACTGGTACATGGGGTCGAGCTTGGCGATGTCCACAAGGACGAAGTACAGCACCGCACCCCGGGTTGCGATCTCGCGGTACTGCTCCCTTGCCTTGCTGACCTGCCGCTCGATTTCTACCGCCTCGTTTATGTTCTTCTCTATCTCGGTTGAGCTCCGCTTCGACTTTTCCAACGAAGAAATGAGATCCGTGTTGGTCAGGATCGTGTCTTCGGTCGTGTTAGTGAGTTTCTCCAGGATATCTGACTCAATGTCTCGCAGCTGATTCTGGTAGGCCGCTATCTCTGTGATTCGTCTGGTCCGTTCTTGCTCGACCTCCGGCTTCTCCTTGAGGATTACTTCTACAAGCAACTGTTCCTCCAAGGCCTCGAAGGTGACCGCAAAGTTAATCACATTTAGCATTATGCATATCTCCGGCAGAAAGTGCGGGTTCGCCTGCTTGCAGGTGAGATATAGCCGGAACTTGGGATCGTATGGGATGTCCTTGTCGCCGAAGTTGATTCTCTCGCCAACATCGCTCTTAAACGTCTTGCGTCCCAACACTGTGTACAGCGCAGGATCCAGCTCTTGCTGCACATCTTCCAGCAGCAGCGGTTTCCCTCCTTGTACACATCTGTCCACCGCCTTGTTGTACTCTGCGCCTTCAGCCCCCATTCTGACAACGGTCAGGCCGCCACTTTTCTCAAGACTCCTCACCCACCTGTTCGCCTGTCCCTCAGGATCAATCATCAGCGGCCAGCGTTTTGTCTTCGTGGCAAGGATGCCGTTCTCCATAGAAATGCGGTCGGCAGGAAGGCCCTGCAGGTTCCAGCGCTTCATCTCCATAGGATTGCCCAGCGTGCGTATGATCGAGTACTCGGGCGAGAAAACCAGCTTGTTGGTCCGGCACACCTCTTGCCACGAAGTCAGCAGCATCTCTCTGTACTTTGAACTGAACGGACCGATGTAGGAGGTAGAGGCGGCGCTAAGAAAGATGTTGCCCACCAGCTCTTTCTCCTCCTCTTTCAGTTTTGCGACCGTCTGCGTCCACCGTTCTCCCTCTTCCTTTAGAAGGCCGATCAGTTGCTCTGCATTGTTGAGCTGGCACTTGGTTTGCTCCTTCTTGTCATCAAGCCTTCGCGCCTCCTCGTTTAGCTTCCTGTTCTCAGCCTCAAGGATGTGAAGCTTGCGCTTGACCACATCGAGCGCGTCCTCCATGACCTGGACCTCCTTCATCTTCACCCGATATTCAGCCTCGATCTTGCGCAGCTTCTCCTGCTGCGGGGCCACCTTCTGGTACGCATCGTGGCACTTGTGCATTGCCACACACCAGTTCGCCAGACTCACGCACGCCGGGTCCGCGTTCTTTATCTCCTTGAAGTCGAAATTCGCGGTGAGTCCCCGCAGGAAGCGGATGGTAGGCTCAGAGACCTTGGTGAAGTCGAGGGCCTTTAGTCGCTTGAGGAATCCCGCCCCCTGCAGCAGCTCGGTCTTCGCCCTCCCCCAGTCCTGTTTCACCTTCTCGTTTTCCAGCAGGACAAGCACCGCCTGCATCACAATGGTGACCATCTTCGGCGGATTTACGTACATCCTTATGTTAATGATGTCCTTGGGATCGAGACTGTCAAGACCCAGCCTGGCGTCGTCGAGGAGGGGCTGGACGGCGTCAAGCTCTTGCTTAGCCTCAGCCTTGGACACCTCGATGAGCGCCTGCTGTTGGTACAGCATGTTCTTCCGCGCCTCGATCTTCGCGTCCTCCTCCGCCACCTTCCGGGCTTCAACCTCCTTTGCCTCCATGGCCCTGGCAACTTTGGTGGTGTTCTCCTCGATAACGGGTCGGAGCCTCGTGAGCGTGTCCTGGAGCTGGGCCACCATCGTGGCGGTGGCGTGGAAGTTCCTCAGCCCTTTGCACAGCCGCGCAATGTTGCTCCCGTAGCGCTCCGTCGCCTCCTCCAGTGACTCCACGAAAAACCTTATCGCGTCTATGTAGCTCTTCGGTGTCACATAGAACTTTCGCCGCATCTCCTCGAAGAAGGTCACCGACATGTCTTCGACTGAAAGGTGGACCTGGGGAAATATCGCGGTCAGGCTCGCCTGCAGGCCCTTCTCCAGGTAGCCAAGCTCGCCGAGGGCGCGGTCGCAGACGGACTGGAGGGCGTGGCGCGGCCACTTGTCGAAGTATATGAGTGTGCAGCAGTTGATCAGCGAGGGGAACTTGCGGCAGCGCGACCGGAAAGCTTCCCCTACTGGAGACATGCTCAGCACGATGTGCAGGTTGTCCCTGATGCGTTCCAGGAATGCAGAATACTTGGATTCCTTGGTCTCTGGTCGTTTCAGCTTTATCACTACGGGTCCCATATCGCGGACTATCCCGTCCAGTTCGTCAGGTTTGAACAGGTTGTTAATTTCGCCCGTGTTCAGCACACTATTAATATCCTCGAGGAAAAGCTCGTTGGTGAGCTGGCTGTCGCCCAGCATGAAGGTGACTGGATGTCCTTCGACCCCCGTCTCTAGCATGAGCGCTTTTATGTCATCCTTGAAGTTGTCCCGCCTGTAGTTTTTTCCGGTGCGGATACGGAAGAACCTCGTCTCGAGGAGGAAGGACGCAAGACTTGTGTAGCTTTCCTTGCCACAGCCACTGACGCCTATGAGGAGACAGCTGCCGCGCCTTTGGCGAAGAGTGCGGGCGACCCGGGCAACGTAACACACGGCCTCGTCGAAGAAGACCAGGTCCATTTTGCAGTTGAGGTTTTTCTGGTTGTACCCCAGCAGCGCATCGTCCAGCACTCTTGCCAGTCGCTTTATGTCTGGCACCTCCTCGTAAGGGCGGGAGCTGATTTCGTAGTCCAGTCGGTATATGTCGGTGAACAGGATTGTGCGCTTCACGAACAGATCTTCGACACTCCAGTCGTACCTGAACCGCGCGCTGATAATCCCGGCAATATATGTCTGGAGCCAGCAGCGGTCCTCCTGCGCCACGAGCCGGTCCCCGAAAATTCGCATGCACTCGTGCACCCACAGCCTCGCAAAGCTCTCTGGCGAGCTTATGCTCTTGGGGGTTATCATCAGCATGCACTGGAAGACCTTGGATAGGTCCCGTATGTTATAGATGTAGTGGAATTTTGATGGGGTGGGCTTCAGCGCCTTGCTGATAGAGAGATACAGGTCGATCGCCGCCGAAACCGCGATTGTTCCCAGCTTTTGGACCGAATCTGTGAAGGACCCGGCGCGGAGGAAGCCCATCAGGATGCTCTCAAATATGTATGTGAGCGTGTCCTCGCTCGGCTCCGGGACCCAGAATAGGCTGAACCGCTGGGTAAATCGCGGGGAGAGCACATTGCGTCCGCCACCGGGCGGCCCTGCTGCACAGCAAACGGTCGTGCCCACCACCTGCATCCACCGCGGCTTCGTCCTGCTGTAGAATCCGCCATACGTGAGCAGTTGCCGGAGCAATTCTATCGGGGGCTGCGCGCCGGAGGTTTCGCGGCCCGGCATGTTCACGTCGTCCACGAAGATCACCCCCTTGGTCTGACCCGGGGCGCCGAGGATTTTCTTGTACTTTTTCTGCTCCAGTTTGGACTCGATGCTCAGCTGGGTCTCGAGCGAGGATGTGGTGGCCGAGAACACCAGGAAAATCGCGCTCACGTCTCCTGATGCCTGTTTCCGCATGAGCAGATTTCTCAATATCGTGGACTTGCCGACGCCGGTCTCCCCTGTGAAGAAAGCTGGCCGCATGGAGTTCACGGACTGGTCCATGAGATAGGCGTACTTCTCTGTGTCCGCGGTCGGAACGAACAACGAGAAGAAGGTGCTGGATAGCGAGAATCTGAAGGCCGGGACCAGTTCCTTCCAACTCTTCCATCTGATAAAGCCCGTCTCGGTCTCCTCCATCTTGTAGTCGAGCATGCTGCCAGCGAATGGAATCGACAGCTTGGGGAACAGCGGCCGAACGACGTCGTCGAAGGCGAGTCGGTACCTTTCAGGCAGCGGCCCGCCGAAGCTCCAGATCATACAGAATGCGAAATATGCAACCAGCTTCCTCTTCTTTATCTCCGTCGGCTCCTCCACATTGATCCTCCTTATCCACCCTCTCAGTCCTTCTGTGAACGTAACGATCACCTGCGAATCTGTCACCGGAACCGGCAACGCGTCCTTCACCCGACTGAGGTATATCAGCACCTTTTCCACGGTCTCATCCAGCAGTGTGGAAAGCATTCCACGCAAGTCTTCGGAACCTTTGTTAGCAAATACCGGCTCGTCTGCGATCACCCGCCGACACCAGGAGTCCAAGAAGGCCCGCCAGCCCAGGTCGCCCGCGGAGACGTACACCATCCCGCAGCGACTCACCGTGGCCAGACTTGCGCACGCCAGGTCCTGCACCTCGAACAATATTCTCATCTGCGTGGGGAGCTTGATGCGCTCGGCATTTGCGAGACACAGCATCCTGCTGTCGTCCAGAACACTATTCATGTTTTCGATCCATTGGGAGTCGACGGGGCCGTCGAACGCGAACCAGTAGTCTGTGTCCTTTTCCGCGTCCATAGAATTGTTGGTATTGTTCCGTTTCTGCGCGGCCCCCGCAGCCTTCTTCATGAGCTTGGATGCGATCCCATATTTCCACTCCTTCGTGTCCTTGGATTCCTCGCCGTACAATTCCCCCAGAGAAATCGCCTTCGGACAGATCACCTGCGTCTCCACCCTGCTGTACCTTTTGTCGTTCCCATCAGCAAGCATCGTGACAGCCTCCTGAAGCACCTCATAGCAGGTGGTTTTCCCGCTCCCCGGCGGCCCGATGATCATGACTCCAAACCTCACGTTGAGGCTCTCGAACAGCTGTTGTGCCTTGGTGACGAAGGGAACAGCCTGGCTCAGCTTCCGGAGGACGAGGGTGGATTGAAGGGACTTGCTGAGCGCGCCGTAATCAGTTTCTGGCAACTCCACTCCTGGGAACAGGTCCTGTACCAACTGAAGGAAAAGCAGCAGGTCGTCCGAGAGGAACTTGGGCACGTTGGCGTCCCTCATCGCCCTGATCAACAGAACATCCTCGGAAAGTTCGGGCTCGCGCTTTTTGAGGGAGCCGGCGATGACGAGGACAGATTTGATGGCGCGCATGCCGAAATCGTAGTGGTCCTGCTGCGAGAGTTGCTCCGATGCAAGCTTGTACAGCTGCGTCATCTTCAGGGCCAGGCTCTTGGCATTGAGGAAGCCCTGCGCGAACAGAAGGATCTCAGCGATGAGAGCGTAATCCGGAATCATCATGGCGATTGGCCGGAACAGGATCTTCAGGTTGTCCGGCAGCTCCGTCCTCCCCGCATAATTCGGGTTCATCGTCACGAATATGCCCACCGATCCCTTGACCTGCATCTCGATCTCGTTGAACAGTATCATCTCCGTCCCGCCCCTCAGCGCATCCCTTATCTGCAGCACCTGCTGCGCAATAACCGACAGCACCTCGACGTCAATTCGATTGAACTCGTCCAAACATGCCCACGCGCCCTGCTGCGCCAGTCCTGAGAACAGTCTTGCCATTATCTTGATCTCAATCTGTTCCGAACAGTTGAAAACGACGCATTGGATGGCCAGCGCCTTTGATAGATCCTTGACTGTCTCAGTCTTCCCGGTGCCTGCGGGTCCGGCCGGCGAGGCTCCCAGGTGGATGTGGAGAGCAGTCGTTATGGTGAGGTAGCAGCGATCCGTCAGCGGCGTGACCACCAGGCGGGATGCTGCCCCCATATACTCGTATCCATATGTCATCTGCGAGTTAACCTGGCGCACCCTGACCTCGTCGGTCTCGCCCGATTCGTCGAAGTAGTACCGAAGCTGAACTTGCCAGGCGAAATCCTGCAGGTCAGACGTGCCCTCGGTGGCCAGTCTCTCCACGATGTCCCGCCAATGCACGTCTGTGGTTATGAGTGCAATGATGACATTCCGCTGGAGCGGACTGAGGTCCGTGCGAATTAGGTCGATCAGTTGTCCGATGCTCGCAATGCTCTGTTGTGCCAATTCGATGAGAGAGCCGTCGTTGTCGGACATTTCTCGGATGGAGTACTCACACATCTCGGTCCAGACGAGTTGGGTCACGCAAGAAACCACCTGAGCGAAGTGGCCCAACACCCAAGTGGGCCGCTCGATCTCCCCCTGGAAGTACTCCGTGTACCCGGACTTGATCAGTCTGCGCAGCACATCCGCCATCTGTGTCTCAACCTGTTCCAGCCAAACAACAACGTTGTCTTCGCTGCGCATTCTCACATTCTTGAACGGTATGTGTTCGTCCTCTGCAGAGTACATGCCCGCGATCTCGAAGGAGGGCCGGTTGGGGCCGAGGTCTAACCGCACGATCCCGTCGAAGCATTTCGGCAGAATCGGTTCCGCCACGTTAATGTCGGTGGAACGGGACATTATCGGGAGCAGCTCGCCGTCGGAGAGGAAGTAGAATCGCGGGAACTCGCGCCGCTTCGTTTCCAGGTATGCCTGCAGTTCCTTCTTTATCTTATCCATCGCCTTGTTCATGTTCTGCAGCTTCCTGAGATGATCCGCGGTCGCGTAATTGAGGAGAATGTTGCGTGTGGACATGCTGAGCGTGCGGGTGAGGGGACGCCAGGCCTTGTCGACGGCCTCGAAGTCTGCTGTCTCCTTCTTCAGGTGCGCTCTGATGTCGTTCGACGAGAATATGCTGTCCAGGTACAGCCAATTTCTCTGGCAGTGCACCCACTCATCGGCCACCTGCCAGAGCAAATCAAATTGCTGCTTCACTGCCAGCGCCTTCGCCAGTATGCGTCTGACATATCTCGAGCCTATGATGTTGTTCAGCGTCGAGAGCGTGTCGTCCAGGTCCATGAACAGTGTTTCGCTGCCAGTGATGACGGTGATCTGGTCACGCTGCTGTTCCTTCATGTACTGCTTCGTGGTGAACCCGCGCTTTTCCCACCGCTCCTTTATGGTCTTGATCTGCTGCTTCAGTATGAACTCTTGCGAGGCCGTGACCGAGATGTTGTGTATCTCCTCCCGATGCTTTGCCGTATCGAGGTCGATCAGGGTCTCAAGGGCGAAATCGCGTTCTTCCAGTGGCAGGTCGGTCCCAATCACGTCCTTGATCTCTCGCCAATGCACCTCCTTTAGCTTCTGGTTGCTCAGCGCCTCCACCACCGGCATGGTCTCCCTGAATTGCACCACCTCTCTCTTTAGTGTCTGGACTGCCGTGGACTCCTTCAGCCCATGATTCTCGCACCGGAGTGCCACCCGCGTGAATCTCTCAGCATTTTCAGACAAGAAGTTGGTGTCGATCCCGCTGAAGCGCTCCGCCTTCCACCGGTCCACCAGCTCCTTGAACTCGGCAAGGGAACTCCACAGTTCGCCACGAATGGCCACCTCGGCCCGGACGTCTTCGGCCATGTCGAAGGGCGTGGCCTCAAGCTCGAGTGCCCGTTGGATCTGGTTGCATTGGTCAGCCAGCGCCCTGACCTGCGAGCATCGTGTCTGCAGTCCGGCGATTTTCGCGGCCACCTTCTCCGGCGCGGAGCTGATGTCGAGCAACATGAGGTCGTTTACATCTTTTCCAAGCTGATCTGCGTCCCGTCGCACCGACTCCACCATCTTCTTGAGCTCAAACTTGAACTCCTCCTTCCGCCGGTCGCCCTTGTCCTTTTCGTCAGCAACAGTCTTGGCAAGGTCGGAGGACATCTGGGCGAGTTCGGTGTAGACCTCGTCCTTAGGACAGCGGATGTCATGTGCCTTGCACAGAGACATGAGGTCTTTGACAATTTCGCGCTACAAATAGTGCCTGGAGAGATTACCTTCGCAGCGTAGAACTCAATGTTGTCCTCAACGTGCCTCATCGCCGCGGCCTGGGCAACGAACTTCATGGCGCTGCTGACCTCGCAGCGCACCTGTCCTGCGTACTTCACCAGCCATTCTCGCACCTGCTGGCACTCCGCGTTCAGAAACTCCGGCTATTTTGCGGTTTGTCCCATAAGGAGAGAGATACAATGATGAAATCGAGCTTCTTGAACGCCTGAGCGGGGGCAGCGGTCAACCTCTCCCTGACAGCTTGCATGTTGAGTCTGCAGAATCCAATGTCAGCCTTGTTGGGGATCCGAAGCGCGAACTCCTCTTTGTGAATTCGGATCTGGCGAACGAGGAGTGTGATGACATCAACAGGTTCGCGAAGACAGCTGCTGGTGACCCGATCCCAGGGGATCCGCGAATAGCGCCAGCAGCGGAGCAGACTGCCGCTGAAGAGCGCAAGATACTTCTGGATGTTCTCCCCTAGACGTAGCATGTGCCGATCCACCAGCGATTCGCGCCCCACGTATTCGGGCTGGGTTTCCAGTAGGTCCTCGCATCGCAGCTTCTTGTCCGCGGAAACCTGGCACTTTCTTACCATCTTCTCATCCCACTCTTCAAGCACCCGTGCGTATTGATCGAGGGCCTCGCAGCGACTGTGACGGGCGTAACTCGCCAGTGCCTCGAGCATCCGCCTTACGCACCGTTTGAGCATTTTTCCCAGCTCCGCCAGCGCAGGCGAAATCGTTAGCCACCGCTTCGCCGGCTCGTTCACGTACGCGCTCCGCACTTTCTTCCCTATGATCACTCTCCCGGGGGAGACATCCGCGGCTCCCTCCTGATAGTCGTCGACGAGCTGAAGGTGACACGTTGGGTCAAAGCTGGCCTCGTCGATCCGCCCGACCGGAGGCTTCTCGTATGCGCTGACCAGCTCATACTTGATCTCATCTTCCGCGACCGGCCGGTCGCTCACCGCGATCTGGAACAGCACGACGGGCTTCGTGGTTTTCTCGAGGGCGAACTCCGGGACTGTTTTCAGGATCGGCAGTTCTGCGGGAATGTTGACGTCAGTGTGCTGCTGAAGATACCGGTCGAAAGTTCGCATCGAGTTCACGTACATCTCCTTCAGAGAGGTCTTGGCGATGAAGTCGAGGAGGTAGCTGAAGCGGAGGAACATTTTGCACTCTTTGCGGACGTCGGTGCGGTGGGCGTAGGAGAGGTTCTGCTGGAAGCCGAGGTGTTCAAGGGCCACGTCCCGAATTGACATGCTGCCCAGGGCCCGCTGGTGCGTTTCCAGCGCCTGCGCCATGATCGCGTTCCCCAGTCCCGCGGCTCTCTGAGGAGAGGACTCGCGCTCCTCCTCGGCCTTACGAAGACTGGCGCGGATTTTCCGCTTGAGACGGTCGATGGTCTTGGCGATCTTGTGGAGGAATCGCTCCTTCGTCCTCTCGCTCACCTCCTGGATCGCGGCTGCTGCCTTCTTCATGTGCGCTTCCTGCATCTGCTCGAACTGTTTCAGCGTCAGGACCTCGTCGGACTCAGAGACGTCGAAAAGCCGCCGAGTTTCCAGCCGCCTGCAGCTGGCCCTGTGCTGAACTAGCAACTCTGCGTAGCCCTTCTTTGCCAGCATGAGCCGTCTCTCGAGGGTCTCCTTGACGGCCCGCCTGCGTTCTGAGAAGACGTTGTGTCGCCAGGATCTTATCGCCCGCCACAGTCGGAACAGCTTGAAGAATGCGAACGACTTGATCTGGCCGTATAGCTCGCGTTCCATCACCCACTCCACCGTGCTCAGAAACTCAGTTGCCCTCCCGCCGAAGTATGACGTGAATCCCTTCTTGCTCAATGTGTAAAAGCGGCCGCCGTGCTGCTCGGCATCCTTGTAAGTGCAATAGATCAGACTGTACGGATCCTCGGGGTCCGATTGGCGCAAGTACACGAATGCCCCCTCGTTGTCCTCGCGTTCTGGGCTGTTGTTACCGTTGCCGTCGTCTTGCATTCTGCGAATCCAGGTGTCCACGGTGTTTCCGGTAGGTCCGGCCCTCTTCTTCTCTTCGCTGTCATTCACAGCCCGGACGCGCCTGCGAACCACCCTCATTTTCCGCTCCTCCTTCTGTCCAACTCCAGGCGACACCGTCGCCAGCATCGACCTGCCACTCATCTTGGCGACCAGACGCTGGGAGCGCATGAGGTCCCCCGCTTCTTCAAGCATACTGGGTTCTGGCGGCCGCGACCTGGCGCTGAGGTCTCTCCTCACGAAAGAGCGGTGGTGCCGGCTGCTGCGCCGCGACCTCATCGGGTCGTTTCGTCCCGGCGTGCCCATCGACGGCGCCAGCAGCCCTACCGTCTGTGGGGGTCACGCATGGGGAGAGCATACGGTTATTCCAGTGATTGATCTTAGGACCGAGGTTGTGGCCAGCGACCTTCTGCTGTTCTCTTCGTAGTTCTGCAATCTGGATGTAAGAACGGGGGAAACAGCGGCTTCGTCGCGGGCGGGGGAAAGTGCCAGAAGACTGTACATAGACTTGCCGTGGTGTGCGACTGGAGGCTCCCTGTCAGTAGCCAAAGGGAGCACAGTGGGCCTGTGGAGAAGCTTGGCAAGCTGCCGAACTGTGCGGGGCCGGGGCGAGGGCTGCGGATTCACCTTTGGGAAGAGCACACCCTGATCGTAAAGTCTGTCCCGCAGTCGCTCCTTGAGGGTGCTCTGAGAACGCCGCGAAACGGCAGGAACGCTCGGGTTCCGCGGGTCGTGAGGCTTGCGAATCGGACTTGGCTGCATTTTTAATTAATTACGCAAATCGTCCTGAGCCGAAGATGTGCAGATTCTTGCGGGGGAGGGAGCGCGATTCCGCGTTTTCGCGATACAAATATTATCTTGTTGTTATTGTTGCCGCTGTTAATCTGAGTAGCATAGAAAATGGAACCAATATACTCCGAAGAGAAGGGACGAGCAGGTCTGCTCTTTCCCGGTAAGGACACCAGCCGGACGGTACTCTCCCTTCCCATATCCGTCTCTAGCTGAAGGGGCTTGCAAAGAGCCTACCCGCGATGGCAAGCTCGTTCCGCGACCTGCAGAAGTGCATGCCCATCATTCAGGAGCAATACCTTGGTCCCGAGGCATTGCCACAGATCAAGACGTTCATCTACCAACAGCTCCTGACGCTGGGGGCACAGAACACAGCCGCACTCGACTGGACCTCCCTGAGCGACGCTGTGGGGGCAGACATGCTCAGTCGCGACGAAAGTTTGCAGACCGCCGCCCTAGGTCTGCTGCCCATCCTCCCACTGGAACAGTCTGTGCAGCAGCTGACCTCCGACGAGCAGATCATCCTTGTACTCTTTGTGTGCGCCACCTGTATAGGCTGCACTGGACAAGGTGGAGCCCGGAACTTCGCGGCTGCTGTGCAACTTTATTGGAAAATTTCCGGGACACCTGCTGAGGACGCTGTTCGCACTGACCAGCGCGGAGCATTCCAGTGCACGGTACGTCATACAGGACCTCTATGTGGCTGTCTGTGACCTCGCATTTCGACCCGCCGTCCCCGCGGAAGCCAAGCAGAGTGCCATGAAGGCCATTGTTGCCCTTTACGAGAAATACCTGAACCGCACGGTGGACTCAGCCGAAGAGTTCCAGGGCTGCGGTCCTTGCTATAACGTACCTGTTTTCGCCGCTAACTCTGATATAGCTGATCAAGCACCTGGTGAGAAGAGTTCATCAGCGAGTCGTTGGCAAAATCGAAGGCCTCATGGACGACATGACCAAGAACGGCGACCTCTCCTATTCCATCGTATCCCAAAGCCCGAGTCGCATCTTCACCCTCTAGATGGAAGTGTACTACGTGGTGCTGAAATATCTGCTGGTGTCGCACGCAAGATTGAAGTCGGCATTGGTCACGGACATGTCCGCACTCGTGGAGATGGCGCGGAGATACACCGGGAAGGCACATAACGTGCTGACCGCCAGCATGGGCCGCGGACACTGCGAAAGTCTCCTGCTCTCCATCTGCGACATCTCCCAGCTCACCCTGTCCTTGCTCATGCCTCTTCCCGAGCTGAAGCGATACATCTGGCAAGGCGTCAACAAGTACTGTGCGATGCTGAGCAAGTAAGCGTTTTGCTTCCTGATTTTGCAAAGGTCGCCGTCACCGGACGAAGGACTGTTCGTGGTGGCCAACTGCACAAGGCTGCTCGAGCCGGGCCAGAAGGTCGTGGTCTCCCTCTATCTGATGAACGGCGCCATGTCTGCCGAAAACAAGTTCTCCCAGTGCCTCATACTGCTCCGTGCGGCCTACAACCTGATCCAGTGCTCCATTGAGCCCAGAGAGAAAGAGGAGGAGTCGCCGCTGTTCATGCTGTTCTACCAGGCCTGGTTCGTCCAGCTGCTCAACTCTCCCGCCCCCAGCGAGTACCGCGAACTCATCGTCACCGCTCTCGCCCAGGCTGCCATTTGTGTTAAGAACTATCTGTCGCCGCCGACCGAACAATGGCTGCAGATCGCCTTTGAGGTGGCCGACGTGTGCTTCCGGGTTCTCGATTGGGACACCTCCTTCCCTGATAATCCGAAGATGCCGCCAAGGTACACCGCGTCGCTGAGTTACATACTGTTCATCGAGGACATTGCGAATATCGTGCTCGAGAAGTCTGAGCGCAACGAAGGTCAGTTTTGAAAGGTGTCACGACGAGGTAGAAAATGTGAAGAGAGTGCAGAACTGCATCACTGAGATCGCCAAGAGATTTACCAACACCATATGGGAGCTGTCGTCAATCAAGAACGAGCTCACCAAGGTGTACTCCATCCTTTTAGTCAGTCGCTATTGGCAGCCCAACGACGCGCGCGACGGCAGTTCCGAGTCCTTGCTTCAGCTCATTGTATCGATCCGCGAGACCCAATGCTAGAACCTGGTCAAACTGAAACTGTTCAGCTACGAGATGAAGGAAGACTCGGAGTACGATGTCTTCTTCGACAACAAGCCCGAGCTCCTGCTCTACAGCTTATACTATTTCTGTATATTCCCGCCTCTTATCGATATCACGTAGCCACCCGCTTCGCCTTCGTGAAGTCGCCCGTGCAGGAATTGCTCAACGAGCTCGAGGAACTTCTCTGCGAGATGGCCAATCGCTCCCTCCCCCAGCGCATCGCCCGCAAGTTCGAGGCCTTCCGCGAGCTCCTCTCCATCATCACTTCCGCCATCTTCGAGTTCTACAACAGCGTATGATTTCCGCTTTACCCCAGATAGAAACAAGTGCAGGACATCGCCTTCACCGAGTATTCGTTCCTCCTTGAGGACGAGCAGGAGATGCGGTATAAGTACGACAACTACATCCAGGACTGCGTCTCCTCCTCTATGAACACCTTGCTCGCCAGCCTGCTTCGTGACAGTTCTCACGACATATCGGCCCACCGAAAAATTGATAATTCCTCGGTGCTCCCCCGACTGTTCCTGGATTACGTGCAGCACCCGCTCTCTTTCCTCGCGAATATCCACGAAACAGACAAGGAGAAACAGCACTACAAGTTCGCCACCCAGCAAACCATCAGCGGCATCGCAGACTGCATCCAGGTTTACTACTCCTACACGCTTGAACCGAAACGGTATCTAAAACACCAGAAATGTCATAGGAAGTGTGTGGCATTGCATTTCCGCTTTGTGAACGTCACAAGCTTCGAAATCCTGGCAGTCAGGGCCCGCTTCTGTCTCACCGAAGCTCTCAAGGCTTGTCCACACCTGCTGTCCATCCAGTCGCTTCCGCCTAAACAATCGAAGATATGGACAGTGGCGACCTCGCTGCAGCAGTTCACCGACGGCCAGGGTTTCATTCAGGCAAGATTGTGCAGAGCGAGAATCGGTAGATGGAGGCACAGAGCGGGGCGACCAAGAAGGTCTGGCGCACGCTGGCCTTCTCCATATCTGTGAGCGACCTACTGCTCCCCGACCTCTCCTCCCTCCGTTCCAGCAGTCTCTTTGCGATGATGTACAACCAGCTGCCGCATCGCTGCTACCTGCAATGCAGAATATCGTGTCACCCGCTCCAGCTGTACCAAGCCCTCTGGCTCCGCAACAACTCGACCGTTCGCTTCCTTCCCCCGTGACGTGCATCGTAGGTGGCAATACAGCAGGTGGAGGAGAGCAAGGCGGGGGACCAAGTCTTCAGATATGCGGTGCAGAGCTGCACGTGGTTCGGCGGACGAGTGCTCACGATTGTGCGCGGGATATCCAACCCGCGGTGCGCCACCCAGGCCATCCGCGCTGAGGTCCGCTGCAGTTTCTATGGTGACATGCAGCTGCTCAAGAAGCAGATGGATGTAAGCTGGAGGAACCTTATCCGCGTAGGAATATCTCGGCTTCATCTCTGGCGGGCTCATATCCGCTCATTAAAAGCGGGAGCAAGTTCACGTTACACGAAATCTATTCGGCGGATCTCTCTCTCGCTCTCAGTACGAAGGGGTGTTGGGGTGTTGGGGTTTTGG
>QFZN01003687.1_pt1 | contig 16733 bp, 16 predicted proteins | sample 1740101 | NCBI WGS metagenome assembly QFZN01 (sample SAMN09210849, study PRJNA391713) | Ciliate metagenome, whole genome shotgun sequencing project. | isolation source: combination of 50 Heterometopus sp. ciliate cells from an enrichment culture... | host: Heterometopus sp. ...
CTCTGTTCAGCGCAAGCGAGAGAGTGCGAATTTGTTATTAGCCTTATATAATAATGATATACTGTATGCTACAACAAAAGTGCTGCAGCCGCTACTTTGCCCGCGTGGACCTGCGCGTCATGGGCTTGAACAGAGGCGGGCGAGGATGGCCGACGTAGGGGGCAAGGGCGCAGACGTCGATGGTCCGGGACTGTCTGTGACCGTGACCCACGTCGACCGACCTGTTGAGCTGGCCGCGTCCGCACGTGGCCCGCATCGTCCGTTCCATCCTGCCCCGCTCGTGATGCCGCAGCGACGGTGTAACTGATCCGGTCTCGAAGGAGACATTGACGCCCCCGGCGGGAAGGCACGAGCAGTTCAGGCTGGCCGGGATGGCTCTGTGCCGGATCCTATTCCTATCGGAGAGAGGTCAGCGCCGAAGCTATACTCGTACTGAATGTACTTTGCCAAGGCAGCACGACCCTTGCTGGATCCGGGGGCGATGATGGTCACGTTGTTGATCTGCGGGCGGATTATCGTTATGTTCTGCTGCGGGCCCGGGGTCGGCAGACTATCGCGAGCCGCGGAGGGGAGGATGCGGGTGTTGATGGAAAGCCGCCGGCCCTTCCTGAACCTCGAGTTAAGGACGAAGGGGACGGGCACGCGGCGCTTGAAGGCCGGGTCTTTGCCCACCAGGCTGGAGTTGAGTATGTCTTTCAGGTTCAGCACGTTGTGGTTCTCCTGTTCTTGCGGGGGAGGCTTCTCTGGATGGTGTTCCTGCTCTCCCTGCGGCTTGAGGTGGGGAGGGACATCGGCGTTCCTTGGAACAGAGGGCGGATGAGGGATGCGCGGCGACTCTATGTCGGGCTTGTTGGGACACCGGGCGGGGAGAGAGAGATCGGCGGGGGCGGAAAGGAGCTTCTTCTGGAGAAGAAGGTAGTATGTGGTAGTGATATGATTGTGCTTGTTGGACTCGATGCAGCGGACCGAGTGGTCAGAGTTGAACCCGTAGGATGCCAGTTGATTAATAATGTCGGGGTCGATGGGGATCTTGTCGATGCCCATGACGATCCCTGCGTGCTCGGCCGCGGGGACAAGGGAATACCACGGATGGCGCTTGATGTCGTCCAGTGTAAACCGCTTGGCCGGATCCGTGTTCAGGATCCCTCTGATCATGTCCTTTGCCTCCGCCGACAGGAACCTCGGCATCGTGTACGTCCCGCCCATTATTTTCTTGTACAGGTTCGCCGTGTTGGGGTCCTCAAACGGCAGGTATCCGCACACCAGCGCATATAGAACTACGCCGGCACTCCATATGTCGACCTGCATCCCCACGTACTTCTTTCCAGCAATCATCTCGGGCGCCGCGTAGCACGGCGAGCCGCAGGCGGTCTTCAGCTTCTCCCCCGATTTATATGTGTTGGACAGCCCAAAGTCCACGATCTTCACGTTCTTGTCCCGGTCCAGCAGCAGGTTCTCCGGCTTCAAATCTCGGTGCACCACCTTTATCCGGTGCAGGTATTCCACCCCAGACACGATCTGCTGGAAGAACTTGCACGCCTCCCGCTCCTTCAGTCGCTTCTTGGCCACTATGTAATCAAAGAGCTCGCCTCCGGTGGCGAACTCGGTGACAAGGTAGAGCTGCTTGGCGGTCTCAATTATCTCGTAGAGCTGGATCAGGTTCGGGTGGCGGATTATCTTCAGGATGTGGATCTCGCGGGCCACCCGGGCGATGTCAGATGCGTCGGCGATCCGCGACTTTTCCAGGATCTTGATGGCCACCTTTTCGCCGGTGAGGACGTGGGTCCCGAGACGAACCTTGCCGAAAGTGCCTTCCCCGATCTCCTTTCCTGTTCTGTGTCAATTTGAGGAGAGTACCGAGGACGTAGTTGCCGATCGAGTTTGCAGGGTCCCTCGGCTTGGTCTGTTCTGTGGCCGTCTGCTGTTGCAGTTGCTGCTGCGACATTCCCTGATATTATATATTATCTGCATCTATCGCCCTAGCAGGAATATGAAGAAATATCAATTTAAATACAAAATTGCTGTTAGGAAAGGTGCGTATACATAAAACATGTATCCGAAGGCGACACGCCCTTAGTGTGTATGAAGAAATAAGGAGAGAATTAGAAAAAGTAATTGTTGTCCGCGCACTGTTATAGCGTCGTGTGGCCGACATCCTCGCCTTCCGCATCACCAACATCTTCAGCCCCCAGATCATCGGGCACTGCGCCCTCCCTCTCGGCCTTCCTCATCTCCTCCCTCCTCTGCCTATCATTCCAGATTATCATAGCACCGCATACCCGGGACTGTCGCCATGCTTCTCTTCTTGATCCGGATCCTGGCCCTCCGCAGGCTCCTCCTGCAGCTGCTCCTCGTCCACCAGTTCCTGGTAGCAGTCCTGCGCACGCTTACGCAGGTCCTCGTTCATGGCGAATTCCTCGATCGCAGCCTTGAGCTTGTCAACCGAGAACTTGTCGAGGTAGCTCGGGTCGATGCACAGGAACGACTTCAGGTTGTCGTGTTCCTTCTCCTCGGTGTTGATGCCGATCTTGTTGAGCACCTTGAAGAACTCCTCGCTGTTAATGATGTCGACTTCGAGCTCGTTGTCGTCCACCTGCACCGGCTGCTTGTATATGGCCTCGCCAAAGAGATCGTACAGCGGAACCTTGGCGTTGATAAGGTACTCGGTCAACGCAAGAAGGAGGACCATGGAGACCTTATCGAGGTCATCAAACTGCATGTCCTTGGCCAGATCATCATCTGTGCCCTCCTCGTGAATCCCGTAGTCCTCGAGGATCTGCATCAGGTCTTTCACCCTGAACCCCTGATCAGCGTCGTTTGCAGCCAGCATCTTCACCAGACACTGATAGTCCCTCCCCTGCAGGTCTGCAATGCCGAGATTCTTCAATCCGCTGAGGAAGTCATTGGGGGCGATGAGATCTACCTCTTCGCCATCCACGGTCTTCTTGTATATCGCATCCTTGAACAGCCCAGCGATCGTCACGTTCTTCTTCTTCATCTTCTCAGCGATACTGGAGAAACAGCGCTGGGCGATCTCTATCATCTGGTCCTCTGTGATCTCTTCCTGCTGAGAAGGCTCCTCTCCCTCCTGCACCTTCTCTTCCCCTGGTTCGCCCTCCTCCTGTGGCTCTGGCTCTTCTTCACCCTTCTGTTCCGCTTCCCCCTCTTTCGGCTGTTCTGACTCGGCCTCTTCATTCTCATCCTGGTCCTCTGCTTGAGGTTGAGGTTCGATTTCGGGCTCAGGCTCGGGACCGACATCAGCCTCCTCAGCTTTTTGCTGTTGCTGTTCTTCCTCATCCTCAGGTTCAGGATTGAGGTCTTCGCCGGCCAGGTCCTCCACCAACTTCACCGGCGGCGACTCGTGCCCTTCCTTTTCCTCCGCCGGCTGCTCCTGTTCCTGTTCCTGCTCCTGCTGTTGATCCTCGTCATGCTTCTCCTCATGGCTGTTCTCATCATCAGCCTCCATGCTGCAGCCCAGCTCGTCCAGATGCTCAATTAGGGCCGCATATGGCAGTCGTGCCACGTCCTTGCTCTTCCGGTACATTGTCAGCATCATGTAGTCGATCTCTTCCTTGCCCAGCTGCAGCTCGAGCTTGGCGCTGACATCGAACAGGGCCCGCGAGCCCACCTGCCCCGGTCCCACTTCAGCCTCTTGCAGGGCAGCGAGCAGCGGCTCGAGCTTGTGGTTTAGCCGGGACACCAAGGACTCCTGGACCTTCTCCGGCTCAGTAACTGGGACAAGACTGTACTCGTCGACAAGGAGTGACAGCCCCTCGATCACCGATGCCAGTGGCTCCTCTGCCAGCTCGTTGTACTCTATCGTCTGTTCCACTCTTGGCTCAACGATGTATCGCGCCAGCTTCACCGCCTCCTCTTTCTTCAGGCACCCCGGGCTCCTTCCGAGCACTCTCGCGATTTCGTGGATCGAGACCTGCTCGTCGTCCTCGCAGTTTTTGAACAACACCTAGCACTTATCTCACACGATGTGGAAGTACAGAACGAAGATTGGAGAACTCGACCTTGGCAAGCATGAGCTTGAGTCGTAGTTCCGCTGCGATTTCCTGCACATCGCGAAGCTCCAGGATTGGCACCTTCTCAGCAGTTTTTGCGGCCAGCTCCTCCGTCTCCTCCGGCTCTTCCGCCTGCTTCGAGGCCGAACGCTGTCCAGCCTCCAGCTGGTCCCTCAACGCCTTGATCTCCCCGTCCTTCGAGCGCTTGCAGTCAATCAACTTCATCTCAAGGGAACGAATGGTGTCGTCCTGAGCCGACAGCTGCTTATCTAGTGCAGCCTTCTCTTTCCGAGCCTCTTCGGCCTGCTGCTGCTGTTTCGCCGATTTCTTCAGCCCCTCGATCTCTTCCTTAAGTTTTTGTATCTCCCTCATCTGTTCCTTAGCCAGAACCTGCTGCTTGAGGGACTCCTTCTCCTTGGGACTGGCGGTCTTCTTTGCACTAGAGCCAGACTTGAGCTTGGAGAGCTCAGCCTCTTGCTGCTGGAGTTTCTGACGAAGGCTCTGATTCTCCCTCTTGACCCCGTCAATGACCTGATTCTGCTGCCGTATTTTCTCCTCGATGGTCGCCACATCTTCCGCAGTGAGGTACTGCTTCTCGCCCACCATGTCCTCAAGCATCTTCCTCAGCCGGACACATTCGTCGGCGTAGGTCTGCACCTCGGTGTCGAGCTCTTGCGTGGTCGTGAGGCGAATGTTCTTCTTGAGCGTTTGAAGGCCCTCGCGCAGCGCGGCGTTTTCCTTCTGGGTGTCCTGCACGCGCTTCTTCAGTGCCATGACCAGGTGGGCCCCGGTCTTCGCGCGTTTCCCGTGGATCTCCTTGATGAAGGTGCCAACGGAAGGGTTCTGGATCCGGTCGGACAGGTCCTTGATTTCCTTGTCCTTCCGGGATAGTTCCCCGTCGGACTGCTGTATCTTGGTTTTGAGCTTGAGATTCTCCTGCCGGACGTCATTCATGGTCTGCTTGAGGTGGATGATCTCGTCGTACAGCTGCTCCTTGTCGTGCAGGATATTCTTGGGAACGTGCTTCGACGAACTCACCCATCCGCTCTGTCTCTGGGAGGAACGATTGTAGTTGCTGGCGAGGAGAGGGTCTGCCGGCTTCTTGGGTGCCGAGGAGAGCGGCCGGGCGCGATATTTCCCCTTTGTGGCCCGTTGCCGCGAACCTTGCACCTGTTCCTCGCCTGGTGACTCCTTGGGACCTTGGGTGGTGAGTTCCTCCTACAAATCGGTGCTTGATTGAGGAAGGGTACTTCTTGCGGAGCGTCATTGAGTTGTTCGTTGTCGTCGTTATCCACTTTGTAGTCCTCTGCATCGTGAGGATAGGATTCGTCTTCCCCGCTGCTAAGGGCGTCTCTCTTCTTCATAAATTATATGTTTAATATTCAAACACGATATAACAGCTTGTTCAAATGCCTCTGCGCAATAAGAATGTGCGCTGGTCGGATGCGACAATAATAAAACTCCAGCTGCGGTTGGGCCACTGAATTCGCCGGTATTATAAGCAATATCATCGTTGTTGTATCGCACAAACCAAGTTATTATTGCTGTGGCTCAACTGGCTTCTCGACTCTTCCCTCCTCCGTGGCCAGCGCCTTCTTCAGCGAATACATGTTCGGCTCGGCGGCCTTCCGGTACTTTTTCACGTAGTCGCAGGCGTCCCCTAGCGCGTAGTTCTGGTATATGACCAGGTAGGAGATCACGTTGGCAGGGGCGCGACCCATCCCTGCAGTGCAGTGAACATATACAGTCTTCCCCTCCTTCACCAGTCTTTGTATTATCTCCGCTCCCTTCCTCAGTTTCGCTGCCAGATCCTCGGAGTTGAAGTCGTGGATGGGGTAGTTTATTCCCAGAATCCCGTGCTTCGTGTATGCAGCCTGCATGCGCGGCCAGTTGACCTGTCGGTGGGTCATGTCGATATCTGTCTGAACGTTGAGAACGGCGGTGACGCCAGCCTTGGCCAGAAGCTCGATGTCCTCCTCATGTTGCGGGTACGCTCCGATGTATATCGGGAACTCGCCAATCCTGTCGTAGTTTATGCATGTCACCAGGTTAACATCGAGCTTGTCGATGACGCCGTTGACAGGAAGCTCAAGCTGGAGAGCGGTGTCGGCGAGTCCTTGCGCCTTTTTCTGGAGAAGGTACTCGGCATATTCAATGTCAACGGGGACCTTGAGCGACCGCGTGGGCTCGCGTTCCCAAACCGCCAGGTCGTTTGTCTCGTCGTACGTCGAGTATTTATACTTAACGAAATCGACCTTGTTGGGCACCACGACTTCGTATTCCCAGCAAAGACCGGTGCCGCCGTTGGGGAGGACGCGGGGCTTCCCGCCGAGACGCATATTCACAGGACCGTCCTTGTTCCACGCCCCCAGAGAGTCGAGGTCGCCGTTGATTCGCATCGTCACTCCTTCCTTCAGTGGGTAGTATATCGCGAAGCGGATTCTGAAGCTCTCCCATTCATCGTTGAGAACGAGTCCGGCAGGACCCTGACGAAGGTCACAGATGCGGTTCTTGCCTGTCTCCCACAACAGCGGCTTGCCCTTCCCCGTGGAGACGACATATTTGTACTCGAAGTTACTCCGCGAAACCACGATCGCGGCCGACCAGACGTGTCCCTCGTGCCATTTCAGCCGGGCACGTGCGTTCTTCCAGCTTCCTAATCAAGAGTTCGCCGTGGGTCGCGATACCGAGCTCTAGGGGAGATCCCAGCACGTACATCTCCTCGCCGAACTTCGTCTCGTGTCTTATGCTAAAAGTGACCGTGAATTTGTTGGCCTCCATCGTGTTTGCTGTATCTCCAAGAATAAATATATTTACTGCGATCGAATTTGAATATTTCCACCGTAGGGATTAAGCCGCATATCATTGGAGAGTTATTACATATAAGCCCATCGACTATGCAAGGTTTATTTTATCACATCGTATATTTGTGTATATAATCAGTATGCAATGTACGCTATAACGAATAGTAGGACCCGCGAATTCAAATACACGATAATAAACGTGTCCTGGTAGAGAGCAAGACGGAACCTAATTATATATGCTTGGTCTTGTGGAACATGACCTTGTACTGGTACGCCTGCGCCAGCAGGATGCCGATGTCCTCCTCCTTCCACCCTTCCGTCGGCAGCGACTGCAAGAACACCAGCAGTCCTGGAAACTCCTTTGATAGGATGTCCTTCTCCCAGTGCAGCAGGAAGCTTGCGCACACGTACACGTGGAACACGGCGAAATCCTCCTCTTCGGAGAAATAGGTGTCCCACATCCTGATGACTTTGTCAAGCGTGAACTCGCGCATGAGGAAGCAGTTGACCCAGCGGAATGCGAACTGCAAGAAGTCCACGCCCTGCTTCTCCAGGTGGTCGAATAGCTGTCCATTCATTCTCTTCACTAGCTCCTTGACCTTCGTAAGCATGGTATGCGCCCCTGGCTGATGGGCAGTGTACACGTCCTGAGTCCGATCAATGATGGTGCAGAGACTCCAGTAAACGTCGGCCTCCACAGTCTCAAGCGTTTCCTCGCCCAGAACCTCGAGATCTTTCTTGAACCCGGTCGCGTCCTGCAGGTTCACCGGCATGTACTCCCCGAGGTAGGTCACGATGAAAGGCGTGCACAAATCGTTGATCCCCTGCACGTACCCGCTAGCCGGGTGTCTTACATTCCAAATGTAGAGGACGCGGGTGAGCAGCGCCTGGATGGGCGGGGAGGCGAAAACGGGGTATTCAGGCATGGTCCGCGGCACGTCGGCCAGTATCTGCTTGTAATTCGTCATGTTGTACTCTGAGAAATCGTGGTCCTTCGTGTAATGCATCGCGATCAGTTCGTGGTACTCTGCTCTGCGGCGACGCAGGGTCTCTCCCTGTATGGCCTTCGTCGGCGGGAGGTATCCCACAAGCAGTTTCCACACGAAGAACCTGAGTTCTATCATTGGCTGGGGCTGTCCGATTACGTTCCGGAATGCCATTCCAGGCGAGGCTGCGAAGCTTGGTGAGGTCGATGGTGTCGGCGCTGAGGACGGCGAGGAAGCGCTTGGCCCGCTTCTCGGCCGCCTTCCCGTTGGCCTGCGAGGACTTCTCCATTTCGTCGCTTTTCCTCTCTGATTCTGTATATTTTAAATTTATGCTTATTTCACTTCTTTGTATCCGCGAGAGGCTTAGCGCTCCGCAGTAGCCGGCATGCACGCCAGCCGCAGCATTCCTATCCTTTATGCTATACACGTCACAAACGCGTTGGTAATTGAGACTTAATATTTAATAACATTATTGCAGGTGGGATTAACTCACTACTGTGTTCAAATGCCTCATTTTCTGTATTAAGTAAATAAATATTAAAACAAAAGAACGCCAATGCAGAGACAGAGTCAGGGGCACACTCACAGTGCCAGCGACGAAGAGGAGGCCGTCTGCGGCTCCGAAGACGCTGTCATTCTCGATCGTTCTCCTCTCGGTAACCTTCCGTGTAACACCCATGCAGAGGAAGAAATGCACCAGCTCGCCAAGGCCCCAAAGCACAGGAGCACTCGGGTGAGCATCGTCTCGCAGCGGCCCAGCGACAGCCAGTTGCCCGGAGGCAAGACCAAGGCGTGCCGAAGGTCGATAATAAACTGTTCCGAGCTGCCGCTCCATTCTGGAATCGGCAAGCTCGAGGACGGCAACCGCGACTGGGCCGAGCCCATCGCCGCCCCGATCGAGGGAGAGGGCGAAGCTGGCGTAAGCATAAGCTCCTAATCTACTTATAGGAAGACAAGAACGACAATAGTGACAGTCTGGTGGAGGACCTGGCAAACATGCTGTCGCAGACGTGCCGGGACAGCCCGTTCCAACAGGCCAAGCCGGAGCCCGCCGCCAGCAGAATTCGCATCAAGAAGCAACGACGGAAGCTTACCATTCGTACCGACACCGAGCCGGCCACAGCCCGGGCCAAGATGGACTCCGACTCCCAGCCGATAGTCAACATGCCGGCTAACGTGATCCAGATCGAAGGCGTTGACACCACAAAGGGCACGCCCAACATCCAGATCAACTACCACACATACATCACGAACTATTCCGGCTGCTACCCGATGCAGTATGGGGGAAGACCGTACGTTATCGTGGGGAACAATCGCAAGGAGATGTTGGAGCCGCAGACCGTAAGGAACTCTATGCCGGAAATGAAGCCGCGACCGTCTTTCGTGGAGAAGTTGCATGACCAGGTTCAGCAGCCGCGAGCCGTCCACCATCCGTTCAAGCAGCCCAAAAGCAAAATTCCTGATGAGGAGGAGGCCGACGAAATGCCCAAAGACCTCGCCATGACCGCTCGTGGGTCGCGATTTAAGATAAAACTGGGGAACAGCGAGCGGCACATGACTGTGCTGAACGAGGGCGTGGCGATGCTCAGTCCTGAGTTCCGCGCCAAGCTCGCCCAAAGCATTAAGCACAGTTTCGCACTTGCGCCGGGCCAAAATGGGCCAGCCAAGTAACCCTTTTGCACGGCGATTATACTGTATATGATATTCTAATACAGGCGTTTATCATCATTCACATCCTATTTATAACGTCTCTCTCTCATTCTAAATGCGTTTTTTACGATATTAATCGCCTTCGTCAGCAGTATTTAGTACTCTCCTCCCCATGCCGACCGCATCCTGGACTCTCTTCCCGTGCTGCTGCTGAAACACATTCGAAAGATAAACGCAGATATAATTCAGCGCGTATCCTCGAGATGGAAGTGCTAAGTCCCGCCTCCTCCTGCCGACGCAGTCGCCAGCTCGTCAAATGCATCCTCGCCCTAGTCTCCTTCGCCCACCTCTTCGCCTTCTACGTTCGTCCCACATGCTCCTCTCACCTCTGGCATAGATATTCGTCCCGGTTTCCAGCATCCGCTACATTGTCTCTGACTCTTCTTTCAAGTCTATAATGGCAGCCACAGGAGTGGTCGCGACGTACTACGCGGGATATTTCGTGGGCACAATCCTGTACCCGCGACTCTCATTCGCAGCCGCCTCGCGCAAATCACTCATCCTGGTGCTGAGTTCTGCCCAGTGCGCGGTCTGTCTCGGCCTCGCCGTCTCCGACAACTTCGGTCTCACAGCCGTTCTCCGGGTTCTTTCTGGTGCTATCGGAGTCGTTGATGTGCTCATAAAGGTTGATCGGAGCGATCTATTTGCTGTTTAGGAGATCATCGAGGATTTCAGCATGTCATTTAACAGAACGTGGAACGTTTCTATGCTGTTGGTCGCCCCGCGGTGTCTGGCGCTGGCCGCCGGCGCTCTCTTGACACTGCTCCAGCCCGCGTCGCACCCCCTGCTGGTCCCGGCCGCGACCGCCGCGTGTCTTCTTCTCATTTCAGATGTGCTGTGTGCAGTTCTCGTGGCAAAGGAAGCAGTGCACGCCCGACATCGGAATCTTGCGGCTGTGGAATTCCAGGGACAGCAGATCCAGGCCACAACCGACAGTCCCAGTCCGCCGGTGGGCGTGCTGGCGGCGGCGGGGAACAAGCGCGATTTCTCCAAGATCGTCCGGGTCGCCGCCGTTTTCCCCGTGGTTGGGGAGGGAAACGGTAAGGAGATGGTCACTGAGTCCCTGGGGGAGTTGATATCGGATCAGAGCATAAGCATTGACCAGAAGAAGGTGATCGTGAGTGACAACTCGTTTATCCCGCAGCAAGATCTGAAGCCTCAGACAACCGAATATCGCAGCAGCGCCGACCAATCTGCGGCAGAGTTCTCGGCCGCAGACGCAATCAAGCGGGTGGCCAGCAGTGACCAAATCAGCTCCATGCTCCAGCACCCGACGCCCCTGCCATACACACTGGAAAAGATTGCGCTCTTGCTCGTGGCCGCAGTCGACGGAGGCTTCGCAGATTTGTGGCCGCTGTGGGCCGGCATGTCCAACGAAGAGGGCGGTTTGGGGCTCTCTCACATGGAGCTCGGCATGTCTGCAGTGCTGATTTACCTGCCGCTCTTCGCGGTACAGTTCCTCGTTCTGAACTTCAGGATGCAGGTGCTTACCCAGGGGATTTACTCCAAGATCACCCTCGTGCTGTTGGTCCTCCTATACATAATCCTCAGCAGCCTGAAGGGCCTCTCGGACTCCGATGCGGGGATCGTGGTTCCCTTCATGCTGTTTGCGCTGCTGGAACGCGTGGGCCTGTTCATTGTCAGTTATTACGTGATAAACAAGCTGCCGCGGAACCACCCGTTCGTTCTGAGGACGCGGTACCTCGTCCGCCTCCTCGCCTGCCTTTTCGCCGGGTTCATCCTCGCCCTAGAAGGACTGGGAATGAGCAGAGCGATGGGCGGGCGAACGCTGTTCTGCATCCTGGGGGCGACGTGTGCCTGCACCTTCGTGGTCATCTTTCGGCAGGAGGCTGCTGAGCACGCTATCGAGCAAAAGTGATAATTTTGTAATCTGTGTATTATAAGAAACAACACGGAGAAGTGTGCTCGTATCGCGAAGGAGTGAGAACTGGCAGGCGGGAAAGTGGATGTAAGAAGTGTCTAATTATATTGCTGGCGATATCTCGGACGATAGGATCGGCGGTAACCTCGTCGCCAGCATCTCCTCCGCTGGAAGTATCCGGCATCGTGTCCATGATCGTTCTCGTTCTCATCCTCATCGCTGTCGTCATGGCTGTACCCCGCGGTGGTTGCTAGTTCCAGAATGGGCTCGCGCCGAACCACGGTGTCGAAGACGGCCCGCTCGGCTCGCGGCGCCTTGTCCCCGAGCACCGGCCGGGCGCCCCGCAGTTCCATGGCTGCGAAGACACCCAGCAGCTCCCTCTGGCTGTACCTCCGCAGATCTTCCCGCGGGAGTGTTTCCTCGGCTGATACGGCGGCTGTCGGTCTCAGCTTCTCTTCCTCGGTCTGGTCCTTCGCCCCCAGATAATACAGCTCTGCCAGGGGGAGTTTCCCGCGGATGTGTTCCACCGCTTTGGCGAAGAACTGCTTGTCCGCGAAGTGCGCCCACACGTCCCCGCCCTTTGTTGTCGTGAGGAAATAGGGCGACTTGGTCCCAATGGCGGCAAGCGCCCGAAGCACTCCCTCGACGGCCTCCTTCGTCGTCCCACGGATCCCGCAATTAGAGACATCGGAGTACTGAAGGGAGGCGAGTCGTTCCGCGTTCCGGCTGAGAAGCACACCAGGGGTCGCGGCCAGCGACTTGACGAAGGACTCGTATGTCAACGAGGCTGGAGGAGAGGAGAGCGACTGGTAAAGGACGCGGGCGGGCAGGGTGAGCGCGTCGTCCAGACACAGGATAAGACGCGGGGCCGCCAGTAGGCCCGAGCGGGAGAACAGTTTGTCGAAGTCGAACATAACTTCTGTGAACGTTCAGTGCGAACTGAATTTTATTTGGAGTGTTGCGCGGACCTTTATATCGTGCCAGTGCGTGCACTCTGCGAAGGAAGAGCGCGCTGAGCTATTTTAAACTATGAGTGATGGGTTGCACACCGTCTCGCGATACGTATAATTTTTTAGTTATATTCTGTTACTATTGTGAGCGCTGTCGTGTATATGCGGAAGGATCGATTCTGACCATTATAAAATGGAAAATTTAATCCAAGTCATCAACAAGATGCAGGACATATTCGCGAGGGTCAACCTGCCGGTGGCCTTCGACCTGCCCGTGATAGCCGTTGTGGGGGCGCAGTCGACCGGGAAATCGTCGGTTCTCGAATCCATCGTGGGGAAGGACTTCCTCCCACGCGGGTCGGGCATCGTGACCCGCCGGCCGCTCATCCTCCAGCTCAAGAGTATCCGCGAAGGAACCGACTACGCAGTGTTCTCGCACCGTCCTGACGTGCGCTTCGAGGACTTCAACTCCGTCCGTGCAGAAATCGAGGCTGATACCGACAAGGTCGCCGGAAAGAGCAAGGGCGTCTCTCCGGTGCCGATAATCCTAAAGGTGTTTTCAAAGAATGTGGTCGACCTGACGCTGGTGGACCTGCCCGGATTGACGAAGGTCCCAGTGGGGGACCAGCCGATGAACGTTGCTGAGCTGATTAATGGCATCGTCACGGACGTGGTCAAGCGTGACAACTGCCTCATTCTCGCAGTTACCGCCGGCAACACCGATCTCGCCAATTCAGACTCCATCAGGCTTGCCAGGGAAGTAGATCCCAAGGGCGAGCGAACTATCGGCGTTATCACGAAGCTCGACATCTTGGACAAGGGGACCGACGCGATGGATATCCTGGATGGCAGACTGTATCCGCTCAAGCTCGGATACGTGGGAGTGGTGTGCAGGTCGCAGAAGGATATAAACGACAGGAAGGACATGGGCGCGGCGGTGAAGTCCGAGCAGATGTTCTTCGCCCAGCATCCGGCCTACAGCAAGATCAGCGAGCGCTGCGGCATCCCCTACCTCAGTCGCCGTCTCAACAAACTCCTTATGGGACACATACTGCAGTGCATACCCAGTCTCAAAAACAACATCACTGCCATGCTGCAGAGTCGCATGGCGGAACTGCGCAGCTACGGGATCGACCTGGTGAGCGAGAGCAAGGGCAACCTCAGTGCCCTTCTGTTGTACATGATATCCAAGTTTGCCGAGTACTACCAATCGACCATCGACGGCAGCTTCGTACAGGACAGCACCAAGGAGCTCCGCGGCGGGGCCCGCATCCACTTCATCTTCCACATGGTTTTCGCGCAGGCGATAAAGAGCATCAAGGCCCTCGACGGGCTTTCTGACGAGGATATTCGCACCGCCATCATGAACGCCAAGTCGATCCATCCTAGCCTGTTCATACCGGAGGGGGCGTTCGAGAACCTGATCAAGCTGCAGATCGCGAAGCTCCTCGATCCTGCCCTCCAGTGCATGCAGCTGGTGCACGAGGAGCTGAGAAGGATCGTGTCGAGGCCAGACATGCCGGAACTGATGCGATTCAACAAGCTGATGGGCCGGGTGTCGGAGATCATGAACGAGGTGCTGCGCAAGTGCATTGCTCCGACTGAGGAGATGATACGCAACCTGGTCAAGGTCGAGGATGCATACATAAACGTAAACCACCCAGATGTGCTCACTGCAACTGGCGCTATATTGGGCATGATGCAGCCTGGCGGAGTTGACGATCCCAAGGAGAGGGAGCGTGCTGAAAAGGAGCTGCAGAAGCGTGAGGAGGAACTCAAGGAAGAACGGCGCAAGAAGGAGGAGCTCAGAAAGGCTGAACAGAAGAAGAAGGAGAATCGGCGTGGACTGTTCTCGTACTTGGGCTGGGGGAAGAAGTCGAAGGAGGAGGAGGAGAAGAAGGAGGCAGGGCCGACGGGTCCGAGCACGGGAGACCTGCTGGGGAACGGACGCAGCCAGGCGGATGGCGGGGCCGCGGACCCCAGTCTGGCCTCGTACCAGTCGCTGCCCGAGCGGATGCGCGCCGATTCGCCCGTCTCCAGTCGTGATCTGCTGGAGATGGACATCATTAAGAGACTGCTGAAGTCGTACTTCAAGGTGGTGCGCAAGAACATCGCAGATCTGGTGCCCAAGGCCATCATGTCCTTCCTGGTCAACAAATCGAAGGCGATAGCGCAGAACGAGCTGGTGGGGTCGCTGTACGCGGACCACAACGCCATCGAGAGCCTCATGGCCGAGAATCCAAAGGTGCTGGAGAAGCGGACGGAGTGCAAGACCATGGTGGGCGTGCTGCAGGAGTCCCTCAAAATTCTCCACGAAATCGCGTACGCGGAGTCGTAACAGCGAAACGTGCTAAAATAAGAATAATGGAATATCAGCGAAAATATTATGTTCAAAACTATTTGAATCCTGCACTATATAACAACTCAATAGTTATGGGAAAAATTAAATATGCAAAACAAAAATAAGCCGAAATATGGTCTCACGCCTTCGTCCTCCCGCAAGGCTATTAACAGCCCATCGTCAAGCCACGGGAGCGTGGTCAAGTCTTCCAGCCACAAGACGCTGCGCCAGCCCCAATCCACCCGTGCCGCCCGCAAGGAGCTTTCCAGTACTGTTCGCGTTGCCAAGTACCTCTCCGCCTCAAATGTCAGTCACGGCTCCTTCGACCACAAGAGCAGCGCGTCCTGCGAGAACGACGCGAGACTGCGCCGGGGCGAGGAGCCCAAGTCGTGCAAGATCAAGGCAAAGATCCCGCAGGCCATATTCGCTCCCATCATGATCAATAAGAGCAACACGGCTGAAATTGCAGTTGCAGGCAAAGCCGCCAAACATCACTATGGACCATCGAAGGTCAAGCAGTCCGCCTACTGTCCCTCCAAGGCCGTGCGCGACCAGGTCTTCGACAGTCTCCATCCTTTCAACGCTGAACAGATCATGGCGACAACGGGAAGGGCGAAGCGGGCCAAGAAGGACACAGATACGCCTTCGAAGTCTGCGGCGGCAGAACCGCACAAGTGGCGGACCTTCACCAAGACATCACTTGCTGGCACAGAACTGCTCCTTCGTCCGACCGTGGGCGCGACCTCGGCGCAGCGGCCCTTCGTCAGTGCAGTGCCCAGCCAGGGCCTGACGCACAAGCTGAGCCAGTCGGCCTCGCTGTCCAACTCCTCGGCCCAGACTGCGCCAACCACAGCTGATGAGTAAAGAATGTGCGCGGACATCGGAGATAGGCCGGGACCGAAGTGCAGGTGCAAGCGCGACGCGCACCTTCCCTGCTGTGTGAAGGCTGCGAACTGGATCCGGTGCATGTACGACGGCAAGCGAAGTACATTCGATTACGAGAAGCAGAAGAGTGTCTACGAGGTACTCGCCCAAATATTCACACACACAAATAGGAGTTGGCACGAAGCGAGCCAGAGAGGAACGCGATGTCGGCGGACTGGGTGCAGATCAAGCGCGATCTGAGCCGGACCTACCCGCACTGTCCCTATTTCGCGGAGAACGGGACGGGCCAGGCCCAGCTCGAACGTGTCCTCGTGACGTTCACCAAGTACGACCCCAAGATCGGGTACGTCCAGGGCATGAACTTCGTCGTCGGCGCTCTCCTCTACCACTGTTCCGAGTACATCGCCTTCTGGCTCTTTGTGTCGCTGGTGGAGGACCACGAGATGCGGGACATATACCTGCCCGGTACTTTGCCTCGTGACCATGTAGGACTTCCGGGACTGTATAAGCACACGCAGATCATCGACATGCTGATCCTCGAGAACCTCTACTCGATCTACCAGCACTTTGTACTCTTCCTCCTGCCATATCCCTGTCGCTTAGTGCAGCCACGGAGTCAGGGTCGAGATGTTTGCCACTGAGTGGATCTTCACCCTCTTCACCTGCGTGATTCCCATTGAGCAGAGTGTACTCCTGTTGCACCAACGGCGTAGGACCTGTTCCTGGACGAGTTCTTTAAGGATTCGTGGCCATTCTTCTACAAGTTCATCGTGCACATCCTGCGGGCAAATGAGCGGACCATACTTTCGGCCGAGGACATCTCCGAGATGATGTCCCCCATAAAGGACGCCAGACCCCGGAGCGGCTTCAACCGCCTCCTCTCCTCCCTCCCCTTCTTTAGCAAGATGTTCACGCTGAGCAGCTGGGCCGAGCTCATCCGGGGGTGTCGGGCAGAAAAGATCAACGAGGCCTACGTCCGCGAGCTTCTCGCCTCCTACGACGTCGAGAACTTACGCTTCCGCTGCGCCGCCCGGCGTCCCACCGGTATTTAACGCTGTTTAGCATAATAATACACAACAATATGCCATAATACATACTACCGATTGTTATACTGTGTTGGTTTCCACACACTGCAACCCCACTAAGGGGTTTTGGGGTGTTGGGG
>QFZN01003757.1_pt1 | contig 16712 bp, 17 predicted proteins | sample 1740101 | NCBI WGS metagenome assembly QFZN01 (sample SAMN09210849, study PRJNA391713) | Ciliate metagenome, whole genome shotgun sequencing project. | isolation source: combination of 50 Heterometopus sp. ciliate cells from an enrichment culture... | host: Heterometopus sp. ...
GACCCAGTGTCATAAGCTTCGTAAGCTGTTCACCCGCGATTTTTCCTATCGCAGCTTCGTGAATAAGGTTTGAATCAACACAGTTCGCGGTAATTTCAGGCTTTGCTATGACCTTGCCGTTGTCCTTGATAATTGCGTCACATTCGACATGGCCGAAGCATTTCGTGTTTCCGATGACATTTGAAATGAAGCGCTGTGTCGAATTTTCCGTTGCGACGGAACGGGAGGTGACGTGAACGCTGGAATCCTCACCGTCAAGAGTTACGGTAAAACGGGTCTCGGCGAGCTGAGAACCGTGAGTCAGTATTTTTTCGGAAATTACAAGGTTCGATCTCGCTGAGAGCTGAGCGTTTGTTGTGCGTATTGTGGAGTCAACACCTTTGATTTGAGTGGTCTCCATCTCCATATGAGACCCTACGCCGAGCGTTGCTTCGGTGGTGGGGTCAAGGATGCGCTTTCCATTTCCCTCGCCCTCGCCATAGTGCTTTTCTACATATTTTACCTTAGCTCCCTCTTCAAGGAAGAAGCGATGAATGCCGACATGTTTTGAATCGTCACAGCCGTCGTTGTGGATGCCGCAGCCCGCAACAATTATAACATTTGCGTTTTTACCTATGTAGAAGTCATTATATACCACATCGGTAATGCCGCCTTCGGTAACAACAACAGGAATGTAAACTGTTTCGCCGTCCGTATCCGCGCGAACATATATGTCAATGCCAGGTTTGTCACCCTTCGGCAATATGTTAATGTTGGGGGTGGTATGAACCTTGACGGGCTGACCGTTTCTGCGGAGACTAAAAGCTCCGACAGTGGGGAGATCCGAAATGTCAGCGATTGATTTCAAAAGGGCTGATTCCATCTTGTCTAAAACAACATTATCCATAATGGCCTCCTTAAAGCTTTCTGCAGGACGCGGCAACATCCTGCATGTCAATGAACGACTCCAGAGGCTCTCCGCGCGGGACAACCTTTTCAATCATGCCGTCCGAAAGAAGAATGATTTCGTCGGCAATCTTTAGAATGCGCTCCTGATGAGAAATAACCATAATACTTCCTGAAAGATTAGCCTGCATATTGTGAAATACTTTAATCAGACTGTTGAAGCTCCAAAGGTCTATACCGGCTTCCGGCTCATCGAAAATAGTCAGCTTTGAACCTCTCATAATTACTGATGCAATTTCTATGCGCTTTAGTTCGCCGCCTGAAAGGGAAGCGTTGACCTCGCGGTCCAGATAGTCGTTTGCGCAAAGTCCGACTGTTGCCAGAATATCGCAGGCAGCATCTTTCGACAGCTTAGTTTTAGCTGCCAGATTGAGCAGATCGTGGACGGTTATACCCTTAAAACGGACAGGCTGCTGAAATCCGAAGCTTATACCAAGATTTGCCCTCTCGTTAATTGGCATATCCGTAATGTCTGTACCGTCAAACAGAATTTTCCCGCTGTCGGGCTGGATTATGCCCATTATCAGCTTTGCGAGAGTGGATTTTCCAGAACCGTTTGGGCCTGTGATAGCAATGAACTTGCCAGCTTCTATATTGAGATTTATGTTTTTTAAAATATGTTTGCCATCGGCGCTGAAATTGATTTCTTTAAGTTCTAACATTTAGAGTTCCTTTCTGACTGCACTTTTGATAATGAGGAAATACTCTGATTGAATTGCTGAATCTACGACAATAAAATATTATAACACAGCATAAATGAAAAATCCAGTATGATAATAGCACAATGACAATTGGCGAAATTGAGCCTGATATTTGCAAAATTCGATAATATCGCTTCAAAGCCGCTGTTATTCGTGGTAAAATAGGCATATGATATAAATAATACACGATAACGCTGTCAATTCTTACGGATAATTCAAATTACTGAGTGTAACGAAAGGAATGATCATAACAATGAAAATTACATTTTTGGGAGCAACTCACGAGGTTACAGGTAGCTGTACTCTCATTGAAACAAATGGCAAAAACATCCTCATAGACTGCGGCATGGAACAGGGCGAGGATCTCTTTTTAAATCAAGAGATACCAGTAAACCCTGCGGATATTGACTGTGTTCTCGTCACCCACGCACATATCGACCATTCCGGCAAACTTCCACTGCTTTGCAAAAACGGCTTCAATGGCAAGATTTATGCAACCGACGCCACAGTTAACCTTTGCAAGATAATGCTTATGGACTCTGCGCATATTCAGGAGTTTGAAGCTGAATGGAGAAATCGCAAGGCAAAACGCTCCGGGATGCCGCCTTATGAGCCGCTTTATACAATGGAGGACGCTCAGGGTGCTGTCACCAGAATGTGGGGATGCAAATATGGCGAAGCAAAGCAGGTTCTTGAAAACGTCAACGTGCGTTTCAACGATATCGGACATCTGCTTGGTTCTTCGAGCATAGAAATATGGATTACAGAGGGAGATGTCACAAAGAAAATTGTTTTCAGCGGCGATGTCGGAAATATTGACCGCCCGATTATCAATGACCCTCAAAAAGTATTGGAAGCAGACTATCTCGTAATCGAGTCCACATATGGTGATAGATATCATGACCCGGTTCCGGACATGACGAAACCGCTTGCAGAATGTTTCCAGCGCGCATTTGACCGCAAGGGCAATGTGGTCATTCCGTCCTTTGCGGTGGGCAGAACACAGGAGATTTTGTATCTGATCCGCAAAATAAAGGAGGCGGGACTTGTCCATGGACACGATGGCTTCCCAGTCTATGTGGACAGCCCTCTGGCAAATGGTGCAACAGCCGTCTATCTTCAGAGCGACCCAATTGACTTTGATGATGAAATGAGGGAGCTATTCAAAAAGGGAATTAATCCGCTCGTCTTTCCGGATCTAAAAATTTCCGAGACCTCTGACGATTCAAAGGCAATAAACTTTGACGAAACACCCAAGGTTATAATCTCTGCTTCGGGAATGTGCGAAGCGGGACGTATCCGCCACCATTTGAAGCACAATTTGTGGCGTCCTCAAAGCCTTATTTTGTTCGTGGGCTATCAGTCAAAGGGGACGCTCGGCAGGGCTCTCGTAGACGGGGTTAAGGAAGTAAAGCTGTTCGGCGAACCCATTACAGTTGCTGCCGAAATTGCTCAGCTGCCAGGAGCCAGCGGACATGCGGACAAGCAGGGCCTGCTGAACTGGGTAAACGGTTTCGAGAAAAAACCTCAAAAGGTTTTTGTAAACCACGGTGAGGATGAGGTATGTGAGAGCTTTGCCAAGTGCCTGCATGACGAGTACGGCTTTGATACAACAGCGCCTTACAGCGGTACCTCCTATGATTTGCTGACAGGTAAAGTGTTAAATGAAACAACGGGTATTCCGATTGCAAAGGAAACACACCCACGTGACGAGAGAGCCGTTAAGGTGTCTTCAAGGCTTATCGCAGCCTGCGAAAAGCTTATGCGAGTTGCAAAAAGCTGCGAGGGTATGGCAAACAAAGAGCTTGCGAAATTTGCGGATCAGGTTGAACAGCTTGCAAACAAATGGAGCAGGTAAATTTGATGCAGGCTTCAAGCTTACGCAATTTCAAGTGCGTGTTGCTATTCGATTGATAACAGTAACACATGCGCAATATATGGCCATTCGGTTATATGGTCATATATGCCTTGAGTGCAGCTAAAGGAATGGCCATAAATATAAGTGCGGCTGCAAAATAAAAATTTTGCAGCCGCACTTGCTTTAAATACAGGAACAGAAGCGGCAGAGCAGATTCGCTGCACATAGCCACAAACACAGATTCCCGGCTATACCCGCAACAGGGAAGCCCTGACTGTAGCTTCGATAGGTGCTTCCGCCCTGCTGAATTTCATTAAGCAGGCTGCGGTATTCCATGTTGTTCGGATCAAGCCGGACAGCCGTTTCCGCATGCTCCTTAGCCACAATGCGATTGCTTAGGCCGTAATTCGCGATAGCGCTGAGGTAATACCAGCGCCCATTGCGTTCAGGCGCGGGAACGCCTGCCAAAGCATTAAGAGCTTCATTAAAGTGGCCCGTACGGATGTAGCTCATGGCGGCGCGGAGAGCGTTTGACTCCTCGTCCGCTTCTGTGTGATAGTTGCCGCCAAACCCAGAGCCATAGCTCGTATAAGTACCAAAACCGCCGACATTCTGTGGGGGATTTTTAATTTGATCGTAGGCGGCGTTGATCTCGTTCATTCTTCTTTCCGCCTCTTTATCACCGGGATTAACGTCCGGGTGATATTTTTTTGCCAGAGTGCGGTATGCTTTTTTAATTTCATCGTCACTGGCATTTGAAGACACGCCAAGGACTTTATAAGGGTCTGAAATCATTGGTGTTTATCTCCTTTTTGCCTTTATCTTTGCCTGCTCAAGCTCGAACCTTGTCCACACGCCCGAGTATAGTATGTTTCTCATAATTGATATATCCTCAACCAGAGGCAATTTTTCGAACTCCATAGTACAGTTTCCAATCAGCATTGTCAATATATCTCTGAAGTATTCATCGCTGCGTCCCGCTGCCTTGAGAGAGAGAAGGGGATTAAAGCTGTGTTTTCTCATATCCTTGCGGAGATCCACAGCCGCGTCCATAATATAAATGAATTCACCGAGAGCGCGAGCCATAGCTCTTAAGGAGTTCGACCATCGATCCTCGTTGAAAACAAAAATCTCACCCATCAGTTCGCCGAAAAGTCTTGCTCCCGTGTCAGGATTCTGTTCGCCGGACTTTTCAAATTCCGAGAGCTGGCTTATACAGTTACGCATAGCCTCGCATTGACGAGGATAACGCTCCGATATTATTTTGTATTTATTTTTCAGTATTAAGGCGTGAAATAAACTGAAAATATTTTTGTCATCGTGCCAGTTGTCGAGTTGATTCAAATATGCAAGCGCGACATTCATATCGGCGGCATAGTCTGTTATTTCGGTGGTGGCATAGCAGTGCTTATTACAGGGATGGACAATGCAGCGCTCATCACTGTGGCACATTTCCGGCTCGTTTAGCGAGTTTAAAACCAAAATCAGAAAGGTCATGTCATAGTTCAGCGTCATGCGCCCAAACTGCCCGTGTCTCTCCTTAAGCGCATGACAAAGCCCGCAATATACGGACTTGTAGCGTGCTAAATCATCCTCGGATAATATTTCACTGTTTGCGATTATATAGCCGAACATGCGGAGTCACTCCAATCAGGTTTTTTTCTCAAAGGCAGTGCCGCATTTTTTACATACCACACGTACTTTGCCTTTTCCTTTAGGGACGCGAAGAACAGCTTTACATGAAGGACATTTGAAAAACTTAAAATCCTTTCGCTGTGTCCAAATATCACGGCGCAGCTTCAAGCGTTCACTGATAGGCTTTTTCCAATTAATAAACTTTTTGTTTTCAGCCCGACGTTTCTCAAGCTTTTTTGAGAAAGTGCGGTAATAGGTGGCGCCTACCATTAAGACAGCAATAACCATAACAGCTGATCGAACGGTTTTCCCCAGGAACATAGACAAAACAAGCAGGATAAGACCGACATAGGTTAAATACTTTGACAGTTCATCCATCCCATAACGTCCGTACATAAATCTTGCGAATTTTTGTTTCATTTAAATCTTCCTTTATTATACTAAAACGACCTTGATATAGATTGAAAACTGCTGCTAAATTAAAAAATGCCCCGAAATATACAATATTCAAAGTATATACAACGTCAATTTAAAGTCAACAACAAATAATGACGCAATAGTGAACTTACTGTAAATTTGTAATGATTATTATGATTATTACTATATTTAGTATGACATTATTAGGCCATAAACAAGGCTTCGATTCGTCCACTTTAATAATTGATTAAAAAAATTATGTAGTATAAAATTAATTTATTATTAAAGCCATCAAGGGGGGAAGAAATGGACATTACCGTGAACGCACATGTTACCGCATGGATAAATTCCGTGGCAGCAAAAACAAGACCCGAAGGAATTGTTTGGATAGACGGCAGCAAAGAGCAGCTGAATGAGCTTCGCGAGCTCGCCGTCAAAAGTGGCTGTATGGTCAGACTGAACGAGGAAAAGCTTCCGAATTGTTTTCTCCACCGCACCGATCCGGACGATGTTGCAAGAGTTGAAAACAGAACCTTTATCTGCTGCAAAAATGAGGAAGACGCAGGCCCGACTAATCATTGGATGGAACCATCCGAAATGTATTGTAAGCTCTACGGGCTGCTGGACGGCTCGATGATAGAGCGCACGATGTATATTATTCCATATTCCATGGGCATCATAGGTTCACCCTTTGCAAAATACGGAATCGAAATAACTGACTCAATCTACGTTGTTCTGAATATGGCAATAATGACACGCATTGGCTGTGACGTTTTGACGGCAATCGGGAACAATGAAGATTTTATTAAGGGAATACATACGCAAGGTACTCTGGACAAGGAAAATAGATATATTGTTCAGTTCCCGGAGGACAATACGATAATCTCCGTCAATTCAAACTACGGAGGAAATGTGCTTCTTGGCAAAAAGTGCTTTGCGCTTCGAATAGCCTCCAACCTCGGCAGAAAAGAGGAATGGATGGCCGAGCATATGCTAATACTTGGGGTTGAAAATCCACAGGGCGAAGTTCGCTATGTTTGCGGTGCGTTTCCATCGGCCTGTGGGAAAACAAATCTTGCAATGATGATTCCTCCTGATGGCTATAGATTAAAAGGCTGGAAAGTATGGTGCGTCGGAGACGATATTGCATGGATACGTGTCGGGAAGGACGGAAGGCTTTGGGCAGTAAATCCCGAATACGGATTTTTCGGAGTTGCTCCCGGAACAAGTGAGAAATCCAACCCCAATGCACTTGAAACAACCCGTGAGGGAACGATTTTTACAAATGTGGCGCTCGATACCTCCGACAATACAGCATGGTGGGAGGGGATGACCAAAATAACTCCCGCGCATGCAATAGATTGGCGAGGCAACGAGTGGACTCCGGAAAGCGGAACAAAGGCCGCACATCAAAATTCCCGCTTTACGGCTCCGACCAAGAATTGCCCGTGTTTATCGCACAAATTTGAAAATCCCGAAGGAGTTCCGATTTCAGCGATTATTTTTGGGGGAAGAAGAGCAAAAACAGCCCCTTTGGTATATCAGTCACGTGATTGGAATCATGGAGTATTTGTCGGCTCAATAATGGCGTCAGAGACTACTGCCGCCGCTACGGGAAAAGTGGGGATTGTTCGACGCGACCCGATGGCAATGCTGCCATTCTGCGGCTACCATATGGCGGACTACTGGCAGCACTGGATTGACATGGGCAGAAAGACAATAAAACAGCCGAAAATATTCAATGTTAACTGGTTCCGCACGGATGATGAGGGACACTTTATCTGGCCCGGCTTCGGAGATAACCTCCGTGTAGTAGAATGGATTCTCAAAAGATGTTTTGACGAAGTTGATGCAAGAGAATGTGAGTTGGGCTTTGTTCCATATACCGCTGATATTAACCTTGAGGGTTCGGAGGTTGATGAAAAAACACTGGGCGAGCTTCTTGAAATCGACAGGGAGCTGTGGAAAAAAGAGGTCTCGGAAATCCGCGAATATTACGGAAAATTTGGTGACAGAGTCCCAAAGGAACTTTGGGCTTCTCTTAATAGACTGGAAGACAGTTTGAAATAAGTATAGGATTCATTCGTTCTTAGCCAAATATTGTCCAGAAAAGATAATAGAACGATGATAATATCATAATAACATAATCGGAGCTGCTCAATAATGAGCAGCTCCGATTATGTTCATGTTGTCTTTAGCACTCCCATAGGGAAGATGGCACGGTGCAGCCGTGACGGATGAGGGCAGCATGAGAGAAGTAAGCCTCATCAACCGCCTGCCTAATCTTGGCATCACAGCTTTTCCTGAGGGCCAATTCTCCATCGCTATATCACAGGCTTTTCAGCGCCTCAACAATTTCCTCAAAATGCATGCTGTGAGAAGCTTTAACCAAAACGGCATCGTTCTTGTTTATGAGCTTCGGAAGAGCTTCAATTAGTTCAGGCTTATCTTTGAAATAAACGACATTTTCACAGCCTGATGATTTGGCTCCGTCAGCGGTGTTTTTGGATAGAATACCGCAGACGATAACAAGATTTGTGTGTCTTTGCGCCGCGTGCTCTCCCACTTCAAAGTGGAGCTTTGCCCCAGTTTCGCCAAGCTCACCCATATCTCCTAATATGCACACACGACGACTTTTCAGCATCGCAAGCGAATCAAGTGCCGCCGCAACGGAGTTAGGGTTTGCATTGTAGCAGTCGTCAATAATCGTTAATATTTCGGTTTTTATAATTCCGGAGCGGCTGCCGACGGGAACGTAAGACGCAATTCCGGTTGAAATTTCAGCATCCGTAAGACCCATATGAATACCGACTGCCGCGGCTCCTAATGCGGCCGAAACCAGATGCACACCGTAAGAGTTGATTTTCGCGTGTATGCGTCGAAAGCCGGACACGATATCTAGCTCCATTCCGTCTGTTCCGAGAAGTTCAACATTCTCGGCAGAAACGTCACAGTCAGAGGAGGTGCCGAATTTACATATTTCCTGCTTGCAGCGCAGTTTTCTCAAAGTATCGTTGTCACCGTTTATAAATACGATTCCGTCATCGGGCAGGAAATCCAACATTTCCGATTTTGCACGCAGAACACCGTCAAAGTCGCCCAAAAACTCGAGGTATCCGCTTCCTATTGAGAAATAAAGCGCCATATCGGGCTTTACAATTTCGCCAAGCCTGCGCATTTCACCGAAGTGGGAGATGCCCATTTCAATAACCGCAAATTCATGGCTCTCGTCAAGACCGAATATCGTCAGTGGTACGCCTAAATCGTTGTTGAGGTTTTCGGCTGTTTTGTGAATCTTAAACCTGCGGGAAAGTACGGAAGAAACCATTTCCTTTGCCGTAGTTTTTCCGACGCTGCCCGTGATGCCGAGAACCGGAATATCAAACTGGCGGCGATAGAAAGCGGCAAGGTCGCCTAGTGCCGCAATCGTGTTTCGAACAACGATAACGGGGTAGGCACAGTCATCGGGAATTCTCTCAACGATTGCGCACAAAGCGCCCTTTTCGAAGGCGGCGTCAAGGTAATCGTGTCCATCGCTATTTGCACCGTTTATTGCGGCAAACAGGCAGCCACTCTCTGATTTTCGGCTGTCAGTCGCTACACAGGATATCTCTCTATCGAGATAAGATACTTTGCCGTGATAATCGCCTTTCACAGCAACGATAATATTCTCTAAGGTCAGATTCTTCATAGAGTCAGACAAGTCCTTTAATTGTATTTTTTCATGGAAACTGTGATTATATCTTCGCAAAGTTCGCCGAAGCTCTTTCCCTCAGCCTGGGCCATTTGCGGGATAAGGCTTGTAGAGGTCATGCCGGGAAGTGTGTTTGCCTCTAAGCAAAACAGGTCGCCTTTCCCGTCCATAAGAAAGTCCACACGGCAATATGCTTCAATCATCAGAACATCGTTTACCTGCTCGCTTATTTTCTGGACGCGCTTTGTCACCTCGTCGGGGATGGGAGCGGGGCAAAGCTCGGTTGTCATACCCGCCTGATACTTGTTTTTATAATCATAGAAACCTTGCTTTGGGATGATTTCCACGACGGGCATTGCCTTACCGTCCATAATGCCGACAGTCAGCTCGCGTCCTTTTATGTACTGCTCAACGATTACTGCACTTTCATATTTGAATGCAAGCTCCAAAGCCGCATCGTATTCCTTGCGGCTTGACACAATAGATGTACCGACGCTGGAACCGCCGGAGCAGGGTTTTACAACACAGGGAAAACCCACATCCGCATAGGGCGCTTCACCGGCAAAAACCGTAATTCCGGCGGGAGTAAGAATTCCGTCCAGAGCAAATAGTTTCTTGGAAAGAGATTTGTTCATTGCAAGTGCGCTGCCGAGATAACCGCTGCCGGTATACTTGATGCCAGCAATATCAAAGGTGGCCTGAAGCTTGCCGTTTTCACCCTCTTCGCCGTGAAGTGCAAGAAAAGTGATGTCCGCGGCTCTGCAGATTTCGATTACATTGTCACCCAATACACTGTCGTTATCCTGCTTGCGGCTGGCCCTGACTTTTTCGAGATCCGGCTCTTCTTCTCCTACAAAGATAGTATCACTATCAAATTCGCGTAAAAATATATTCTCAGGTTTATCATATGGCTCAGTAAAGCCAAAAAACGAATCTACCAAAACAACATTGTGCCCGCGTTCACGAAGCGCCTTTGCAACCATTGTGCCGCTTGTAATTGATACATCCCTCTCGGTGCTGATGCCACCGCACAATACTACAATGTTCATAATGAGCCCCCGGTCCGTTGCCTAAAAGCAACAAAAATATATTAGTCAGTATAGCACAATTGAGACGCGTAATCAAACAGATTTATGCGGATAAAATGAAAAGCTGCGTCCTTAAGATTTTAGTAATTGATAGCGTTTGTGCAGGAAAATCATATTATGGTATGTCAAGTCATAATGGAAAGGTGATATTATGCTTATAAATCGTCGCAAGTCTATTACAAAAAGCGTTGCAATACCGGTTGAACTGTATGAGTCCACTATCGGCAAATATTTTATCGGCTATGCCGACAACCTGTTGTTCGGTGAAGGGACGAGCGCATGGGCAAGACTTTATAATCCGCCGTATTCCGGTGTGAATCTGCATGTGAACGTATGGACGGTTACGGATATTTCCGAGTACCCCTTCAGGGCACAGTTTTGGTTTAATGCCGCTCCGCCGGGAATACCCGTTGAATCAGACCTTGTAACTACTTCAAATACGGCATTCCGTCCGGTGCCAAGACCTAAAATCAAACTGCAAATGTCTTCAAAAGTAACGGGAGATCCGGTTGGCGGTATAAAGGCTTTTGTGCGCAGAGGCGAACCGGAGAATACTCTGGTAGAAAGCGAAAACGGCAAATTGATTTTTCCACCAGGAGGTTCATTCTTGGTGTTTATGTCTTTGGCGGAGAATCCAACAGCCTCGGCGGCGGGGAGAATCGCTTTTGGATGGTGGGAAGAGAGAATTTCATGCTAGTTATTGCTTAAGCAAAGCTTAATAATACGCGAACCCGTCTTTGTTTAGGCGGGTTCATTTTTTCAGCAGAAATATTTAGAGATTAAATTGCCTGATGATACCGGAAGCCATATAATCGGCCATTTCCAGTGCTTCCTTTTGAATTGCGTCATATTGGGAAATGCTTGCAGCGTACTGATTTGTAAGTATTTGCACCGCTTCGTTCTCAGTCATTTTCAAGTGATCGTAGAGCATTGTCTGCCAGATGTTACGGTTCCAGTAGGGATTGATTTCACTAAGAAAATTTGCGATGTCATCAGCATTTACATACCATTCTTTACGCTTTTCATCTGCCGTTTTTGTATCGCCGGCTTTTGCCGCGTTTACCAGATCTGCCGCAATCATCAAATGGTCGGTCAGGAGATTCTTAAACCTCATGGCGTTTTCATTACCATAGAGAGGTCTGAGCACATCCGCGAAGTCAGATGGGTTGCGCAGAAGCCGATTTGTTACAAATTGCAGATCACCAAGATTTGCTGCCGTGCTGATAATGAAGGAACGGGTCCACATTACATGTTCCATCCAGAGCTGCCTCAGTGTGTTTGACAGTTGGGTTTGCCTATGCGGCGTGATGCTATTTACGAAGTTTTCGTTTCGATAAAACATAATGTTTCCTCCTAAAAAAGGCTATACTATTGTATGCTTATCGCTTCGTTTTCGTTAGATAAATGGTTTTTTTCAATATGCGAGATTTGACTTTACGTAATAAAGGTATAGAATTAGAAAGACGATGTGAAAATGTTGTAGTTTATGGCTTTAGGCCAAAAGGAGCAATATTATGGTAGAGACAACAATTAAAGCACTGGAAAGAAGCGAAAAACCCAATAAAGTCAGGTCCGCAGGTTTTACTCCGGGCGTTCTGAACGGTCCGGGCACAGCTTCGACTACGGTAAAATTCGATACTTTAGCGCTTAACAAAATTATTTCAAAACATGGTACGAATGCCAAAATGTGGGTTGAAATAGGTGGAGAGAAAATTTTCGGTTTCGTAAAGGAAATTCAAAAACATCCGGTGGAGGGCAGAATTATCCACGTTGCTGTCCAGCTGGTCTCAAAGGATCAAGAGGTTAAGATGCAGCTGCCGATTTCTTTCCATGGCGTTAGCGAGTTGGAGCGCAGGCTGATGAAGGTGCAGGTTTACAAAGCTGAGGTCGAAGTGTTTGGAAAGACTGCGTTTATGCCGGACTCGCTCGTAGTTGACGTTGCAGAAAAAGAGATCGGTGCGGAGATCACTGCTGCAGATTTTATCGTGCCTGCTGAGCTCAAAATACTCGATGCCGATAATGAGATTTATGCTATTATCAAGACAAACGTTGAGGGCTCATACGATGAGCCACAGGAAGCTAAAACCGAAGAATAACAGAGAATAATAGTAATTCCAAAAAAGGAGGGTGAACTCAAGTGGTTCACCCTCCTTCAGTATTTACTCAAAAAATCATCCGAATATTTAGACAGTATATTGACAAAATCAAATTTCGTGCTATTATTATAGACAGTATAATGTCTATAAAGGAGAGCTGATATTTTGGACGACATGAAGAAATTGTTCTTAATGGAGCAGACTTATGCCACACTATTTTCCCTCACCAATAAAATTCAGGTACAGGGTGACAAATATTTTGAAAACATTACGTCAAGACAGTTTATGACGATGGTCGCAATTATTCATTTGACTCATGATGGGTCAACAATCAACAATATTGCGAGGAAACTCGGCACAACCAAACAAAGCACTAAACAGCTGATCGATATTCTGGAAAAAAAGAAATATGTTGTTACGGTACCGAGTGAGAAGGATAAACGCGCTGTAAATGTAGTGATTACAGAATCCGGAAGACAAGAAATGGTTGAGTGCAACAACACAGGAATAAAATTTCTGAAGGATTTGTTCAGCAATTTTTCAACAGAGGAACTTGAATTGCTATGGGGAATGCTGAAAAAGATGTACTGTTTTGACGGAGATGCAATGGATGGTTTTGATAATGAGGCGCCCTTCGAATAAAATAAAGAGGTCAATATTATGGAAAAAAACAAAATGAGCAAGCAAATATTTGTCTCGGAGTATGTATTGATAAATGGCATTGAGCAGTTTTTATTTCATGAAGGAACAAGCAGCGATAATCCGGTAATGCTGTTTTTGCACGGTGGGCCCGGCTCGGTTGAATCTTTATTTACACGGTCGTTTCAGGAAAAATGGGAAGATATCTACACAGTAGTTCATTGGGATCAGCGCGGGGCCGGAAAGACTTTGATGAAAAACCCTGATAAACTTCCGACAATTGAACTGATGCTGGAGGACTTGTATGAGGCCATCCAATATCTGAAGAAAAAATATAATAAACAAAAGATAGTTTTAATCGGCCACTCATGGGGCACGGTTTTGGGCACTACTTTTATAAGAAAGTACCCGGAAGAAGTAGCTTATTACATAGGCATGGGGCAGGTCGTTGACATGCTTGAAAATGAGCAGGTCGGATACGATAAAGTCAGGGAGCTGATTTTAAAAGCCGGCGATACAAAATCTCTCAATAAGCTAAATTCGATAGGAGAATATCCCGGAAGCAGAATATCATTTGATAAGGAGTTCCTAAAAAAATGCGGCAAGCTGCGAAAACTGCAGGGTAAATATAAACTTGGTGCGAAGATAGATATTGCAATATTTTTAGCGGTGTTTAAAAGTCCAATTTTTAGGCTATCCGATATTGCAGCATTTATAAAGCTTAAAAGTGCCAATGAAAAGGTATATCCTTACCTTGGCGCATTTAACCTGCATACCGAATCACCGGAATACAAATTGCCAATATATTATATTTTAGGCAGGAATGACTGGCAGGCACCTCATTCCATAGCCGAGAATTATTTTTCTGAGATTATCGCGCCAAATAAAAACATATACGTAATTCCCAACGCAGGACATATGGTTATGATGGAACAGCCTCAGTTGTGTTTTGAGGCAATAGCTGATATATACAATAAAGAGGAAACGTCACTAGCGCAATAAAATGATAAAAAAGGAGCGTAGTTTGGAATTCTACACTCCTTACTTATATTTACGGGCCTCTCTTGAAGCAAGGAAATAAAGACTGAGATCAAAAAGCGCTGATTGGAAGTGAATCGTCATCATCGCCTTTTTCAGCCGAGCGAATTACTATATAGTAGCTGTAATCCTCATTAACCTGGACTAAAACACGATCTCCGACCTTGTGGCCCATCACTGCCTTGCCAACAGGCGACTCCTTGCTGATGAGTCCCTTCAAGGAGTTCTGCCGCAAGGTGGTAACGATCTGGATGCTCTGTGTTTCATCTTCATCTTCAAAGTATATCTCAACTTTATCAAATAATCCGACTACTCCAGCTTTTGAATCTGAGGATATGACCTTGGCTGTTTTTATCATGTTCTCCAGATATTTGATACGGCTCTCATTTCTGATTTTCTCGCGCTTTGCCGCCTTATATTCAAAGTTTTCGCTCAGGTCACCGAATTCTCTTGCTGTTTTTACGTCATCAATAATCGAAAGGCGCAGAACCTTGAATCGGTAATCGATTTCCTCCTGCATTTTGTTAATATCAACCTGAGTTAGCTCGTCATGCATTTTATTACCTCTCATTTCTGTTGTGATAGAACATTAGGCGAGTATTTTCAATCCGGATTTTTGTTTATAAAACTATTTATAAGGGAGTTTACCGAATCAGGCTGATCTTGATTGGAATTATGTCCGGCGTGTTTAATCTCATGGAAAGTTATACTTTTATCTTCTTCTGCCCACGTTTTTGCGTTTTTTTTGATATTGCCCAATTTATCATCAGCACCGCAAATTAGCAAAACCGGCTGCCTGAAGCGATATTCTGCATCCTCGTGCAGGCAGCTGCCGACAAGTTCCATCATTACATCGACAAAGGCTAGCTTGCCGAGTTTTTCAAAACAGGTGTAAATATATTTTCTTACACTGTCTGTATTGGCGCTTGCCATCGCACTCTGGCGTAAGAGCGCTTTCTGCGGATAGCAAGCGAAAATGAATCTTGAGGATTTAAGCTCAAATTTTTCGGCTGCTGTTAATTTTCCGGTATTTTTGGCGCAATCAATCAGCACCAGCTTTGAAGTGAGCTCGGGCGAATAATAGGCGATTTCCTGCGCCAAATTTCCGCCCATTGACTGCCCAATCAGAATTGCCCCGCCTATATGGTACAGTTCATACAGCTTTTTGCAGTCGCTGATCATATCGGAGAACAGAAATTTAGTCCCGCTTTCCAATTTAGATAAACCCTGCCCGCGGGCGTCCCAGGCAATTATATTATATGTTGAATCAAATATTCCGAATTGCGATTCAAACATATTATGATCTACGCCTGCCCCGTGAAGAAACAATACCCATTTGTTTTCGGAACCCTTCCTATACCAATAATGGATATAACAGCCCAGATTTTGAAAGACCAAATGCTTCATATTCTCCATAGAATCAAGCCTCCCGTCATATCAGACGATCATCATTCCGTTTGCTGGCATTTCAATAAAGCACAAAAGGACTAAACCATGAGGGTTAAGTCCTTTTGCTTAAGTCCGAATGGTGGACCCGAAGAGATTCGAACTCTCGGTCTCAGCGTTGCGAACGCAGCGCTTTACCGGGTTGTGCATTTTTGTGCACAAATCCTGTCAATCGCGGAAACGTGCGCATGGCCTGATAACACTGAGGTTTTTGGGATTATGAAAATTTCAAGTGTTACCTGTTTAAATATGAAATTTTGGGGATATCTTAATTCCAGGTCAGGTCTTTTTTCACACTGCCTTTAAAAGCTCGCGGTAATTTCTTGTTATGGTATAATTATGAGGCAAAAGAGAGAAAATGTCAACTCTGATTACATTTACGCTCAAAGGACTCACATTAGTCCACCTTAGAAAAAATGATGCATCGCTCTTTATATGTATCCGTAACACAATCAGTTATGTATCCTGCATCAAGCCGGGAAATCGCTTGAGAGTGGTTTTCACTGCTAGACCATCAGGCTTCTGCGTACTTCGTAGCTGAAACTGGTAAAGAATCATCAATTATTTTCTCAATTTGCTCATAAGTTAATTTAACATAGGGCTCATTTGCATTTTTCAGATAATGTTTTAAACCGATATACTTATTTCCCTTTGGCATGCTTTATACCTCCGTTATTTGTTGAGGGAATATCATTTCTTTTCTTTTTAGAAAAATGTTTTCATAATGATACTTAAGATGCGTAGATGAAATAGTGTCCTTCATTTGCTTAATGCTTGCTCCATTAATCATCATTTCATCAACATGCACTATTGGGAAGTTGTATATCCCACTATTTCAATTTTGACAATATTCTGAAACAATGATATCATTTATTGAAGCAATGGGAGGTCAGGAATATGGGTAGTAAAAATCCGATTTTTTATTTTTCCGGTACTGGTGGTTTCTTCGCAACGGCAAAACACATTTCAGATGAGTTGCCGGAATTTTCACTTGTACCAATAGCCTCAATTAAGGATAGTTATACAGTAGATTCAGAAGCAATAGGTTTTGTTTTTCCTTTATATTTTGCAGGATTACCACGCATCGTTGCAAGTTTTGTCAGAAAAATAAAATTTACTAGGCCTTGTTATATTTTTGCTGTTGTTGCTTGTGCT
>QFZN01003837.1_pt1 | contig 16699 bp, 22 predicted proteins | sample 1740101 | NCBI WGS metagenome assembly QFZN01 (sample SAMN09210849, study PRJNA391713) | Ciliate metagenome, whole genome shotgun sequencing project. | isolation source: combination of 50 Heterometopus sp. ciliate cells from an enrichment culture... | host: Heterometopus sp. ...
ATGACAGAACAACAACACGAATGAGAGAGGGATAATGTGCTTGAATGCGAGGTAACGACACGCATACTAACACTTTATGCAGGTCCGCCTAGTGCTTGTTGTTGTTGCTGTTTGCACCGACACTGGACGGAGCACAGTACTTCCGCAGGCGATAGTAGAACTTCCCAGCACAGCCCGCACTGTAGCAGGCAGCGGAGGCCAGACACTCGCTGTATACCCGGAACCAGCGACTCTGCATCCGCTCCTCCGCCGGCTGGAACGACACCTGCACTGCCTCGCCCACCGAGTCTATCACTCTTCCCGGCACCCACTCGCCGTTCACCCTATCTTGCTCGAGGGAAGGATGCTACCGAACATCGACTGCCTTCTTGTCTGTGCCGTAGTTAGCCTGGATCCTGTTAGTGCACCTTTCGGCGATGAAGATATTTTCTGGGACGCCATCGCAGGGGAGGGCGGCCTCGATCTGCTTGAGGATCTTCGCCCGCAGACCGCTGTACTCTTTGCACACTGCCTTGTCTACATCCACAGGTTAGAGCCTGACCCGTACCTGCGGAATCAACGCCCGACTTGATCTCCACCTTCTTGTTTGGCGTGTTCACCCAGCATACCTATATCGATTCCATAAGGCAAATAAAGCTTACGTAGCCGGGGGCTGGATAGCTGTTGTAGTCGAGCCACTTACGTACGAAGCCCATCTTCTCCGGGTCAGCCTGTATTGCTTGGTAAAGATGGTGCGAATCGTATGCGAGCTCGAGGAAGAGGTCGGCCATATAGTTGTAGGCCACGTAGCTCTCCTTTATGTGCTGCGTCATGACCTCCTTGAACAGCTTGATGAACAAGGGCCACCTCTCCCCCTCGAGCTTGTCCTTGATCTTCATCACGGAACGAAGGGCCAGAACGTATCCAGGAAGATCGGGTACATCCGAATCTATGACGCGTCTGCAGAGAAACTTCAGCATGGCCTGTGACACTTCCTTGTTGTCAAAGCTGATATGTGCGAAGACACGGGCCAAGCTCTCCCTCGCAAGGTCGCTCGTGGAGACAAGACACAGTTTGCCCCAGTTCATCTGGTCCTCGAAGCAGTGAGCCACGAATTTGGCCTCCTCCGCCGAGAGCTCATGCGGGAACAGACCTTTCACCTTGCTGGTGTACTGCGGCACCGTCGCCCCCAGTTTGCACTCTGTCATCAACTATATCTGGTAGAACGAATGACACATACCTCCGCCAGCAGGTCCACCAGGAACCGCAGCGTCTTCGGCTTATTCTTGCAGGGCAGAGCGGACACCCGGGCCTCGCCCTTCGCCCCCATATCAAAGGCCTTCTGCGTTCCCAATGCCAGGGTCTCTCTCTGCACTGTTATTGGCAAGATGCTGGAGATCGCGGAAGTGAAGGCACCTGGGGCAGCCAGAAGCTTCTCGAGGGCAAAGCTGAGCAGGCCAGAGTTGAGGAGGACCTTGCGGACCTCGGGACCGATCCGGGCGAGTAGTGTGAGCAGGAGACATAGGTCGCGGAACCTTCTGGGGCACCAGGTTGACAGTGCGGGGAGCATGCGCATCACGTTGTTCGCAAGGATGATTATGTACGGCACGTGGTGTCTTGCCGAGAGCTGGATCTGTCCGCTCCCCTCGGTCTCGACCAGCTGTCCCCGCTTGAGGAGGTAGCCCATGCTGAGCGATTTCTGGAAGGCATCGGGCACCTCGAAGATGTGCTGTATCTTCTCCCTCTCCTTTGCGGCGTACAAGGTCTTGCAGGCCGTCGTGAGCAGCGAAATCGCGAAGAATCTGGCGAACTTGGACGGACAATACAGGAAGAACTCTTCCAGCACCTTTTCTTCACAGAACGTGTCAACGAGCCACATGCTGAGGCCTACGTCTTTCCCCAGGGCCAGCTTGAGGGACTTAAGGACCTGGTAAAGGGGGACGCTGGACTCGTCACGGACACGAAGAAGAACGGTGAGAACGAACTGGGTGAAGAACTTCCACGACTCCAGCACGGGGGCATATGTCGCCAGCTCCGATGATAACGCCTTCAGCTGGTTGAGGTCGTGCTGGAGGTCAACCGACTTGCTGAGTTTGTAGTCGATCGAGGTCGGGGGAGAATAATTGAGGATGATCTCCGATACAAACTGCAAGAAGTCCATGTTCAGCACCGTCCTGCGTATCTTGCTCTTGGCTATGTTCTCCTGCACCTGCTTTTGCACATCTTCTGAGAGCTGGACGGGCGCGTTCTCTGGGGCCAGGATCCTTATGGCATCAACCTTGGCCTTCAGCTCCTCGACATTCTACTCCCGCTGATGAAAGGAAAGGAAGGTACCTGGACGGTGCGGAGCTCGCCGCTAAGCTGGGTGAGTTTGTCCATGCGGAAGAGCGACCGTCGCTCGTAGATGAGCATGTACGCGTTCTTGATCCGCGTGAACATCTCGTGGCTGTTGTCCACCGCCAGCTTCTCCACCCTACTTTTGTTCGCTCTATCTCGCTGTACCCTTCTTCCTGCCCTCCATACGCCTCCTCCGCCATCCGTTCTGGCCTGAACTCGCCGACCTTGCCGTCGTTGAACTCGTACCACTTTTCCTGCGAAGACCACGTGTGGTCGCAGATTAGCGATGTGTAGTGCCCTGACTCCACCGTGCCCAGGTGCAGCACCACTCCCTTTAGCCTGTACTGGTAGTACTCCTTTGGCATGGTCATGCTCTGAGCATCGGCTGGAGCCGCGGACTTGGGACTGGGAGAAATCGTGCTCTGCAGCATGATGCTGCTCCCAACGTGGCTTGCGGCTGGGTCGGCCTGCTTTTCGTAGATGTCTCTGTTGCAGTTGTACTCCTCGGTGTACTTCTCCATGTCCAGGTCCATCGGGAACTCATAGTAGTCGTTGAGCTTGTTCTTCTTCCTACCGAAATCGATATTCACACCTCGAACGTACTGAGCGTCGAGAAGATATTCGAAGCGCTTTAGAACGATGACCAGGTGGTTGGGCAGCACCTTGAACGTGGTCCTGCGCTTGGCCCGCGTCTTTTTCTCGCACCGATCGCAGTCGTACGCGTTCTTGCCCGCCAGATTCTCTTCTTCCACCAGCGCGTTCAGGCTCGCCTCCAGGTTCTTCTTCCCCTTCACCTGCACACTGAACGAAAGGAAGTTCTCGACGCGCTCGCTGCGGTGAGGACAGTCGAGGCCGATGACCTCGTTGGCAAAGGCACCGCCAAAGACTTCTCGCACCAGCTCGGGCTGCATTGCGGGCTTCAGGAAGGGTTCCAGCCGATCCAAGAACAGGCCGAAGAACTCGTCCACATCCTTCTGCTCATTGATGGAGAGAGGCTTCCCGTCGAAGTCGGTGATCAGCGGGCAGAGATGAGTAGCGTTGTAGACTCCCAGCGAAGGCTCCCTCATCGTGGCGAACATCACCTTCAGCTGATACAGCAGAGTGTCCCTGGCGTCAGGCTTGCAGTCAGCCTCGAGGATGCCGTGGGTGAACATCGCGTTCATGAAGAACTGCTGCATCAGAGAGTTCATGTAGCAGACTTTTTAATGGGGTTATGACGAGGCGGTACCATTTGCGGGATTTTCGAGGCCAACGAAACGCTTTTGCAGGGACCCCTTGAGAGCGCTCTCCTGGACGTAGAGGCACCAATCCATGGCCTTCGAGGTTCTCCAGTGCGAATTCCTACCAAATTGGCCTGACGCAGGTACTGCGTGAGATATGCAGAAAACAGCCGCGTCATCTTGCGAGTGAACTCGTAGTTGTCCACGCACAGCACCTTTAGAGTGCAGAGTGCGCTCTTGACGATCCCCTGATCGGCCTCGATTTCAGCGGAGACTCTGGCCTGTTCTGCGGTCAATTCTACTCCGAGTTACACCGCGGGAGACAACCTTTGGCGTAGGGGAAGACGAAGAAGAGCAGAGTGTCCAGCAGCGGCTCCTTGAGTGTGAAGCTCGGATCCACCTTCGTCTTGTACTTCCTGTAAAGGATCTCGATCACAGTCAGCAGTCCCCTGAAGTTTACTCCTGGGTGTCGCTCAAAGTGACAGATCACGTCGGCGAGCCGATCAAGCTGCTTGCGCCCGTTGAGCTCGGCCAAGTCGACAACGTCCTCGCTGGTCCGCACCAGGTCGATCAATTTGTGCAGCAGCTCGAAGTAGGTTGGCGAAAGCTGAGACAGCGAGCTCTCGTCCTCCAGTCCCCGGTATAGCACCACTTTGAGCAGGAACTTGCAGTACTCCCGGCTGCTGTCCAAACTCTGAATGTGCTTCCAGATGGTGGTGCAAACCAGCTTGACCAGCTCCGCGTCCTTGCACCGCTTGAAGTCTACCGCTATATCGTGTACCTCAATACATTTATTCAGCGTAGAACTGAGACAGCCGTCCTTCTCCAGCACGGCGACGGCCTGCGAGGTGAATGTCGACCCCACAACGTGCACCAGGTTGAGGCCCGTCTTTACCGCCTTCCGCATGCACCGTCGCAGTTCTGGCGTCCACTGCTTATCCTCCCCCAACTCCGCGTGCTTGTCGACGAAAGACAGGGCATTGACCAGGACCTCCGATACAGAGAGGATATCTGGGGCGTACAGTTCTCGGTCGATGAGTATCCTAGACGTCGTGAAGAGAATAATTACTTCTGCAAGAACTGGGTGATGCACTGCTGGAGGTACTTGATAACGCGAAGGCCGGTGAAGGAGGGAGAGTAGGTCAGACTGAAGAGGTTGTAGTGGTACGTCAAGAACTCGAACCCTTGCTTCCTGAAGAATGCTGTGAAATAGTCGGCCGGAATCGGCACCGTTCCCTTCCCGTCAACCAAGAGTCGCTTGAAATGGAAGAATACGCAGAGCAGCTCGTGGATGTCCTCCTTGACATTGAGATAGGCGTACCAGACGGCAACGGGCTGGGCATCTTTTTTGGGGAGAAAGCCGAGCGACAGCAGCTTTTCCACAATGCCCTTGTTCAGCGGGAACTCCTTGATCAGTTTCCACACGCTGTTTGCCAGGCCTATTCGCCGAATAAAAAGTGGATGATACCATCGTCGATGCGCATGCAAGAGATCAGCATGTTGCGGGCGTCGTCGTAGTTCGCCAGAGTGTAGGAAGGCAGCTGGTCCGCGGGCATCTGCGCCTTCGTCTCCTCCACCATGAAATCCAGGCCTATTTGTTCCAATACATGTAATATACGGACGTCCTTGATGCCGAGGTTGTCGTAGCTGCCGTCGATCAGGATCTTCTTCTTTGCGCTGAGAAGGCGGAGACGGTTGAGAGGCTTGCGCAAGTAGTAGGAGATCTCGCGCTTGAAGTCGTAGATATTCATCGTCTCTTTTATCTTTAGGTTCAATTCGGTGGCGGCTGCCCCATCCGAACCCTTCACTGTGCACTTTCTGATCACGTATGACTCCCCCTTGTACTCCGCTTTGTTGATCTTCTCATATCCGAAGTTCTCGAACCTATCTCGTTTTGCGCTGGCATAATACTGGAAGATGAAGCGCCGGATGAGCTCGAGTACGTCCAAAACCTGAAGCCTATCGGGCCGGTCCTTGGGCAAGAAAGCCATGACGAAGTGCACAAATGTGCGGGCGATGCGCGGTAGGTCGGCTTTCTTCTCCTTAAAAAGGGAGACGTGGATGTCGATGAGGAACTGGCTGGCCTGTTCCCGGACTTCGCGGTCAGGGGCAGAAAGCGCAGTGTTGCGAAGCATGTTGAGTCCGTCCAACGGGTAGCTTGAGACTGCAAGTTTCCCGTCCTTCTCTGACTTGATGTTGCCCTTGCAGACGTTGTATCGCACCATCGTGTCCCTGTAGCACTCATATGCCGCTCCATTCACCGTCTGCATCTGGAAGCTTTCTGCCTTAACAAAGTAGGTCATGAACAGCTCCGCACATGTGGCGTCGGTTATCATGGTGTACTGCTTCTTCCTATCCCCTGTGAATAGCGAAATGCTACCCCTTGCCGAGATCACGCTGCTTCGTCAGGTACTGGAAGAAGATGCGCGTCTCCTCAGGACAGGACGGAGTGACGATGAACAATGTCCACAGCTGGGCAATCTGCTCCTGGGAAAAGTCGATTTCGCCCGAGGCGCAATCGATCATGAACTCAAGGAAGCCGAAGTACCGCTTCACACACTCCTCGTGCGTGTACATAGGGCGGAACATCTACACTTCTATCGTGTGCGACCGTACCTTCGACATCGCCGCTGGCGTACCAGCCATCTTCGGGTCTTTTACCAGCTCGGCGCAGACCTCGGATTTGTAATGCATGAACTGTTTGAAGACCACGTCGAATAGTCGATAGCCCTTGTTGATTAGCTTTAGTGAGTTCTTGCAGTACTGCCGATCCCGGTTATGCATGCATGCTTTCTCGAAGAACTCCATCGCCTCCAGCTCTGACTCGCCGCCCGCAGTTATCACTGATATTGCCTGCATGAGGTAGTTCTCGACCAGCACCGCCGACTTGGCGACCGCGTTTATGAGACAGTCCGAAGCGGCAGATCGAACGGCGAGGTCGAGCTTAGAGTCGGCTTTGGCGGTGATGGCGGACCACAGCAGCTCGTAGTCGTAGAGGTCATAGTTCTCCTCGAAGAATTCTTTTGGAAGGTCCTCAGGGGGCTTGCCGGATTTGACGCGACGCTCATTCTCCTTCTTGGCGGCTGCGATCCTCTTGGTTTTCTCGGGCTTGCGTCGCGCGATGTTCTTGTCCACGTTATCCATGTAGGTTGCAACGAAGCGGATTGTGCCCACCGTGTACTCGGCGGCCGGCACCGTCTTGAAGAGCTTGAGCAGTTGCTCCACTATCTAGGGGAGTGACGCGACGAAACAATACGGAATAGGGAGCGTACTCGGCCAAATCGGCAATGAGCTCGAGAACCGCCTGCTTCACCTCTTGTGAGTTGACTACGCACACATCGTTATCTTCCGGGCTATACCGAGATAGCACGACCAGATCGTGTTTATGACATCCTGAGTCATCCTCTCCGCCAACACCAGAACGTGAAGGAAGTCGCGGAAACTGTGGATGAGCTCGGGACAGGGATGGCGGACGAAGACCGGCTCGAGGAGGCCCAGTTCGCTCACGGTCTTTATCGTAAGGATAACCGCATCGGCCATCTGCGGCACGATTTCCGTCTGACATTGCTTCACTACGCGGGGATAGTTTATACAGCCATACGAATTTCTGGGATCTGAAGCCGCGCCCTCAGCAGCGCCAGTCCCTTGAGCTTAATGTGGGGGCTGTCAGCCTCCAGCCACAGTCCTGAACTCAGTTTCTCCTTGGCTTGACGAATGGGGAAGGAGGAGAGCTTCTCGCGGACGAGGAACGCGTCTGCAAGTTCGAAGAACGGCTTTTCTCCGATCAGATCGATCTCTTCGAAGTCCGGCCGACGACATTCTGAGAAGCGTTTGAGCATGGCCTTGTTCAGGGCCGGAACGAAGGCGGTCGCGAAGTCGGGGTCGCCGATGGTGCCCAGGAGAATTCTGAGCGCAGACAAGAAGGCGAACACCAGTCGTGCGGGGTACGTGTACTCTCCAGTTCTATTTATGGAGCCATGTGAGAACCCTACTTTTCGTTGGTCTCGGTCAGCATCTTGAGCACGGTTTCGAGTCCCTTGTGTCGCTTGAACATCCCATAGAACTGCTCGACCGCCCATTGGATGCTTTCCTCCGACTTGCGCTCCTCCTTTGTGAGCAGCTGGTCCACGTACTACCCCGGATCAGTTGATCGCACATACCTTGAAGGACTTCTCTACTCGTATGCGGTCGCCGCCGAAGCAGACCCGAAGGATTGCGGCCAGCTCCGGGTAACTCGCGGCCACGGCGGTGCCAGGGTCCACGAGGTAAAGAAGGGGGTGCTTCTTGGCGGCATTGTACTCTTCGATGTGTGAGTGGAGTGGGAAGGCCTGGACCCATGCAACAATGGCCTCCATGACGGAATCGAGAAACGAGAAGATGTCATGGACGGACTCGGCGTCGGGCTGGGCGTAGTGGAACAGTGTGACCAAGGAGTCGATATAGAAGAAGAGCTCGCCGCGGAAGAACTGCGTGAACTCGGCCGCAGATCTGGGCGCACAATCGAACCCGTTCGTCACCAGTGTCTTCACCTCTGCGGAATATTTGTCCAGGTCGGACTTGACGTAGGCGAAGAGACGGTAGGCCTGGCACTTCTGACCTGTGTAGCCCACGCTGCGACTGCGGAACGGTGCCAGGCGGGCCGAGGTCTTCGGGATTTTGACCTCGTCACACGACGGGCCCCAGGCCTCATATCTGATGTCGACTGCGGAGTCGGCCACAGATTTCACGACTGCCACGCGCCACACCTGGTCGTTCATGTCGATTAGGAGGCCGGGACGGATATCGTTCACGAAGTTGTAGGCGGCACTGAGCTGGCACGCGTCTTCAAGGCTTTGTTTAGGCTTCATAGTGCTTACGTAAACTATTTCCTTAAATAATAGCTGCATACTGATATGATATATTATCCAATTCATCTGCTCAGTATTGTCACAGCCCTGCACGTTCGCACGCATTATCAGCGAATAGTGTATGTGCGTGAGAGGGATGGCACTTTATCTATGCGCTAGGCTTCTTTGTCAGACGGAGGTCGAACTGGCTGCCATAGAATGTGTCCCTGAGCTCCTCGTACAGATCGAAGCTGTACTTCTTCCAGATCGAAACCTTCACGAACTCCGCGACCTTCTCTCTTAGGTAGGCGTTGAACATCACAATCTTCTTCTTTCTAGCCGAAACGAGCACGGATTGCCTTCCGCTCTTGGGCTTGAGGTCGACAACTGCGGTGGGCGCTCTGGGGGTTACGGCCTGCGGGTTGGGCTGTGCCCGGCCGTACCTTTCCCAGAAGGGCGCGAACTCCTTGTCTAGCTGGGAGGCGTAGAGGAACTGGACGTTGAGGCAGTTGTCAGTGAAGTGGCTCGCTGAAGCGGAATGCTTGATGGTGCGGTTCTGGATTACGGTGACCGAGGTGCCAAGCATCTTGATAACCTCTTCAGTGGGTACCTGGTCCCCGCCCTTGTCGCTGTGCTTCAGCACCACCAGCGGCCTCTGCCGCGGCATGCTCGATTTCTCCTTCAGCTGCATCAGTCCCTTGCACATCCTCCTTCCTTCCTCCGAGTCAAAGAGCACCACCGCAAACTCCGAAAGGTACAGTGCCAGACTCTGCGCAAACGCCACTTCTGAGGTCGGTTCCGGTTTCTCCGTCTTTGGCGTCTGGGTGAAGAGGAAGAGTGAACGATGCTTCTCGGCGAACTCGCGCAGCAGCCATTTCGTCTGCGGATTAGCCATAATGAGGGAGGTGCCGGCGGGGTCCTGGAGCTGCTTCTGGGCGGCGTAGGAGACGAAGATCTTGACGTGGAACTCGTTGAGGTCCCCGGACGGCACCTGGACAAACGCAAGGTCGGAGAGGAAAGGGAACCGCGGGGTGTCGAAGATGAGGCGCTGGTTGGGGATGCTCATTGGGAAATACACCAGCCTTTTTACGCTCTTCCTCTCGACCTCGGCCCGGTCCGGATCCTCGGACTTGCTCTGCCACTTGGCGAGACACTTCGCGGACTCGTCGGGAGACTTGGCCGATTCGAGTCTGAGCAGGGTCGCCAGACACTCCGACATCGCGTTCAGCGCGTTTCTTGTACGTTTGAGGAAGTCCTTGGTGTCACTCGTGTCCTCGGCGACGACCTTCGCGATCTCTTTCTTCTCGTTCTCCAGCATCTCGCTAAGAGACTCGCGCTTAAAGGCCTCGACTTTGACGTCCCCCTGGAAGGCGTTGCCCTCTTCCACTAGATCTTTCATGTGCTTGCACTCATTGTCATCGGTATCGTACCAGATGGTGATCCGCGGCTTCTTCCTCAAGCCGAACACCGTGCTCAGACATTGCAAGTAGTGTATCGCGAGCTCCTCCTTCCCATTTTCCACGTGGATGACAACGGCGCGCGAGATGATGCAGCCAATAAGGAGCATGAGGAGGTCGCGCGGGAAGGAAATCTCGCCAGTTTTGTCGGTGCGACCGAATAGATAGAAGAGGTCTGCGACCGTCGTAGCCTTATCCCCGAACTCAAACCGATGCTTGTTGGCAAGCATATCGCTAACGATGCCTGTGTTGCCGAATACCATGTGAAACAGGAAGAAGGGGTGGCTGACATTGATAGAGGGATGGTGAAGAGCGCGGAGGTTGAAGCTGGCCCGACACTCCTCGCGAGCTTCGCGCTGGGCCTCGCGCTCGTAGTTGATTGTCTCGAGAAGGTAGGCGGGCACTTGCGAGTAGATCGGCCTGTGTTCGCTCATGCTTTCCGGCCGGAACTTCAGCTCCGACGTGCTCATGTGTCCGGTAGTTTCCTGCGCCGCCTTCACGAACATATCGAAGGTGTAGCCGCGCGCAGTGAGGTGGTCCATTCCTTCGAACGTCGGCTTGAGGACGAAGGCTGCGATCACCTTGTCGTTTGTGGTCAGGAAATGCATCAGCCTCGTGTCCACATAAAGTTGCAGCGGATTAATATCCTGACCGCAGCCCGCGATGGGACAAGTCCGGTTTCCCAGCCTGTACTCCTTGAGGAAGACGAGCAGGTCGAAGACCTCCGCATGTCTGCACTTGAGCGACCTCACGGGGACTGCGATGTCGGATTTGCAGGCCTGGACCTCCAGCTTTTTCAGGCCCTTATACTTCGAGCACAGCGGCACGAAATAGTAGCACAGGAGCTCGCGGAGCCAGGTGTCCACATCGGCGTTGAGGCCGGTGGCTGCGTCTTTCTCTATCACGTACTTGAGGTTCGGCAGGTTCCCCTTGAGGAACTCGCAGAGCTGTTCTTGGCTCACAAAGACTTTCGGGTTGTTGGACAGTCTGGAGTTCAGGTCTTTGAGCTTTGTCTGCAGGATTGCACTCGACATTGACTTCTTTTGCTTATTTATAATGATATTCGTGTGCGACCCAGGAAATAAGTCGCAGCCGTCGGTATCTATCGGGCGCAGGCTGGAGAAGATATTGCTCGCTTTATCTTCTGTGTGACTTCTTTGTCTCCATTCGTAATGTGTAGAGTGCTGAGATATTTCCTGTGATTTCAGATTAGAACGACATAGCTGGCTAACGAAGGCGCAGACTCGTTTAAAATATAACCGAAAGAAAAGCTAAGCAATGTCAACAACGCTATCCTTGACTCCAGAGCTACTCGACCTCGGCCAGCAATCGGTCGCCGAAGCCCGTTCCTTCATCCTCAGCACTTCTGAGGACGAGAGCCACCCTACTCCGGCGCGGATCCAGCACCCGGATATTTCCGGGGCTGCCAGATGGACCTCGCGAACGCCCAATGCTCTGACTACCAACAGATCCACCCTCGACTCGGCCATGTCCTACAGGTGCGTTCCGCGCACCCGCAGCGCCAAGGGCAAGGCCTTAATACGACTGATGCCGCTCTTCCAGGAGGACGTTGGCGATCGCGACAGGAGCTGTATCAATCGTGTGTGTTTGACTGCTGTGTAGACGTGGACCCGCGAACCACTCTTCGTGGTAGAACGGAGGAGAAGCCGTTCAACATATACCGGACCTATTCCGGCCGGACTGGCTCCCCGCTGAGACACAGCAGCCCTCCCCAGAAGAGTCGCATAATAGTCCACAAGATCTCTGACATCCTCAAGTCCAACCCCAAGACCACACTCAGCGGGAGCCCCGGCAGGACAAATGATGTACGATGCTCACAGTCGCACGTGGTAGAACTCGAGGACAAGAGAACAGCAGGACTCGTTCTGCACGCTGGACTCGGTCTCGCCGTTGGGAGTACCCGGACGAGCCTCGCCCATCAGCACGCTTCGTTCTGACTCCCCCATTGAGCCCCGCTACTCCGTCTGCAAGCCGCCGCAGTCCAGTGCCATCAAGCATTACTTCGACAAGAAGGAGGTTGTCCAGCGCATGCACTCGGAGGTCGTGGAACATCTGCGGATGCAGCAGTACAGACAGGCGATATCGAAGCTCTACGACTGCGAAAGGTTCCTGTATGTGCAGAAGATCGAATCGAGCTCACTCAAGATGTACACGAATTACCTGATCGTGCTGACGTACTACAAGACCACGAAGTACGACAAATGCATCCAGGTTGTGCAGAAGGCTGTCGAAAACTACCAAGAGTTCGATAAACTGGCCGAGGAGTACATGCTCCACATAAAGCTGATGTGGGGACGCGCACTTCAGGCGAAGGGAGAACACATGGCGGCGGCGAAGGTGCTGTCGCAGCTGGTGGAAGAGTACCAGAAGATCTTCGGCGGAGTGTGGGACAACTCGGTCTTCCGGCTCGAAAGTCTCCTTCAGGCCAAGAGCGCGATCGGCGAATGCTACCTTGTATGTGCAGCCACGAAAAACTGATAGGCCGCAAACCTGGTCAAGGACGCCATTCGCGCCTACCAGGAGGTCGTCACCATGGTCAGTCCTACTTGGCCGATAAAAAAATCGACGATGTATGCCGAACGTGAGGATGAATATGGGAGTAGAGTGCTGAATGCGTGGAATCAGCTGGGAAATTGTCTGGTGCGCGAGGGCCGACCCGACAGGGCCCTCGACTGCTACCTCAAGGGCGAGGACCACATTAGATTGTTCAAGATCGAGGTGGACGACGAGATACGGGCAAAGCTATACCTCAACATCGGCAAGCTCTTCCTCCAGAAGTACTATTGGTGCCCGCGAAAATCGATAGGAAGGACTACGTCCGGGCGCAGGAATACATCGAGAAATCAAAGGACCTGCGACTCAAGATGCACGGAGAGAGCTCTGCGGCTGCCCTCGCCTGCTATGAGACCATAGCGTACCGCTTTCTTCCCATCCTCGCACATAGTCAGGTTGCGCTTGTCCAGGAGAAGTACAACGATGCCTATCTCAACTACATAAAGTGCGTCGGCATCTCCGGGACCATCAACGGCGAACAGAGTCATCGCACCGCACATTATCTGACCCTCGCCGGCGGGGCGAAGTCGCGCACGATGGAGTATTGTCCTAAGATTACACAAGGTTTGTAGGTTCCCCGAGGCCATCCCGCTGTACGAGCGCGCTGTCAGAATTTGCGCCGGACTCTTCGGCCCCGCCCATCCCAGCCTCGCTGCTCTTCATCTCAAGCTCGTTCCTCTCTACCTGAAGACGAATCAGAGTCAGCTGGCCTGCAGTGTCTGCGACGTTTTGCTGAAGACGCTGGAGTCGCAGAGGGACCAGTCCACAGTTTCGCTGATGAGCCAGCTGGCGGAAACGTTCCTCCGCTTCCGCCACCCCAAGAAGGCTGTTGCAATATTCAAGCTCATGCTGTATTGTTCCGTTCGTGGTTATCCCAGCGTAGGCAATACCTGAAGGAGTTGTACAAGGGGAAGTACCAGTCGCAACTGGACACATACCGGGCCTACTACGGGCTCGGCCGAGCCCACATGGCGCTTGGCGGGGACACCGCGACCACCTACAATTACATGAGCCTGGCACTGCAGGTGGCGGACGCGGCCTGCGGGAAGGGAAGCGTGGAGAGCGCGGCAGCATACAGCGCCATCGGCAAACTGTACCGAGAGTCAGGCGACATGTACAACGCGCGCAACCACTTCAAGGTCGCCGAGGTTAGGTCAGGTTGCGATTAAGATAGGACATATTGGCACGGAAGGAGAACGAGAAGCGGATGCTCGAAGAGGTGCGGGGCGAGCTGATGCTTTGCCAGAATTACGACTAGTGTCATTACTATTGTTTGCATAACAAAGAGCCGTGTGAATGAACAGTGACGATGCCAGTAGCAGGACATTGCAGCACTCCGTCCACGTATAACCAGCGAATTATAAATATTATAACGGACTAAGAGAAAAGCGGCGATAATCATTCAGCACCGCATATTTATAAATACACCACAGCCCGATGTCGCAACTCTAAAGTATTCGTTAATGTAAAGGATGGGTCAATTTATCGTCTAGTCGGTGCCCCGAGCCACGATATGTGGCCGCACATCTTCAACGTCGGCTATTCGCGCCAAAAACTCCGCCAGCTCTTCCAGCTCGAAGTCCGCCTTCTCGCCCGTGAACGCGCATATGCATATCCCGTTCTCCGGCTGGCAGGAAAAGGCCTCCTGCGTATCGTCCACTATAATCACGTCCTTCAGGTTTCGGTCCTTGAGCACGCGGAGGTCCTTAACGTAGTTCCCCGATACTTTGGTGCAGTCCTTTCTTGTAAGGATGCACGAAACGTACTGGCGCTCGGGGTCCAGGTACCTCACGATGCCTTCCGCGTAATTCTTCAGTCCAGCTGTGAACACCTACTCCTTGTAATTCCTTATTTATCGGTACTATAATTTCATAGTGTCCAGCCATAGCCTCGAGGAATTCGCGAGCGAATGGCCGCACCCAGAACTCAATCTCCGTCGCGTTCCCACACTGATCCAGGAAAGAGATGGCGCTGGACTCAACGCAGTCCTTTCCACGCGCTGCGGCCGTCTCCCTACGGCCAATGGTCCGGATCAGCGTCTCGTCCAAGTCCAGCACCAGTGTTTTCTTCCCACCACGCTTCTTGCCGCCAGTTTCCGTCGCTTGGAGGGCTGCCGAACTGAAGGATATTTCCCTAGCGGGGGAGTCGCCGCAGCCTGTACAGGGGCAGGTGCTGGCGGTGCGCTCGTCGGACAGCCAGTCCTTCTCAGGCTCGGGACAGTCGCGGCCCCCGTCCTCGCACGACAGCGCCGGCAGCTTGCAGAACGTCACGCTTCTGTGGAGTCCACGCGAAATCAAGGGTTCGCAGGAAGCGAGAGGCCGCAGACGTTCAAAGAAGAGGGACTGGCACTTGCCCAGAGGCAAGCCGGGACACTGTGTTGAACGTTGACGTTGATCCTGGCTGGATCCGCGCTGCTGGTCTTGGCGCGTGCACCACGTTTTTTGCTTGCGGGAAAATAATGCGCTTCTATATTAATCACGCTATATGCGGGCAATTAGGATATGGAATATCGGCCGCGCTGGCACCATACTGGGATAACAGTATTAGTATATCATAGCCACTGAAATAAATAAAGGTGTGCAAGGCGCAGTATAAACTGCATGAATTTCCGGAACACTCACTAGCTAGCTAGGCTGTTCATCTTCATCCGCTTCTTCTCGTTGTAGATCATGCGGGAAATGATCAGGTCGGTGCGGATGCGGTTGTTCTTTGTGGCGAATCGGTCCCCCTCGATGCTCTTGAGACCACGCTCCATATCCTTGTAGTCCTTATACAGATCTTCCCTGTACTTCTGCAGCTTCGCGTTGTCGACATTGTATCTTCGCTCAGCATTGAAACTGCGGGCCAGCACCTCTTCTTCGGCTTTCCTGTACCTTTCCGGCAGGTTCCGACTGCGGGACCGTCTTAGCTCATCCGACGGCGCCTCCAACATTCTTTGCTGCGTAGCCAGGTCCTGCATCAGCTCCTTCTCTCGTCGTGCGTCGAACTGCTGTCGCGTCACCTCTCTCGCATATTTCTTGCAGGTCCCCCTTATGGCCTTGGTCCGTTTTGTCCGCTCCTCGACCTCCATGAAAAGTTGCCGAATTTCCGCGGGTCTGTTACCGCGGTCGCGTTTCCTGCTGATTTTCTTCGATATCGCTGCTGAAACCACCGCGGGCGCAGGAGATTTCGCCTGCAAATCTGCTGCTACAGGACGAAGTCGCGGCAGACTCTTGGACCTGGCGACGGGGATGATAGGAATAATCTGATCGGGTCCGGTGTTCGGTTTCGGCTCTGGATCCTTCTGAGGGGGAACTGGGTGTATTCTTGCAGCCTGCCGACTGGGCAGCGGAATTCGCAGCGCCGGGATGCGGGGCCGACAGGTCTCGTTGTAGGTATACATGTCGACGTAGATATCTTTCGATGAGAGTTGCAGCTTCTCCTTCCCGTCGACCATTCGTGCCACGTTCTGTATGTTTATCGCAGTGAGCTTCTCGAACTTATCAAGTATCTGCAGCGGGTTCTCAGCCTTCCTCTCTAAGGCCACCAGGTCGGAGACACTGCTGTAGGGGACCCTGGGCCCAGTGTCGGCAAATCGCGGCTGTCGCAGCGAGTCGAGTATTGACTTCTTATTCTCATCTGTGACCGTCACGTTGGGTCTGTCAGCAGAAATGAGATCGGCAACGGAATGGACCTGGCCAAGATCCATGACAGAGATTCGCCGGGTGGAGGCGTACCTCCTCGCTCCTACCCGGAGTCTGGAACGTTTTCTGCAGCTATCGGTCCGGAGCTGTGAGTCCACTCGCAGAGCATTGGACTGACGTCGGGCGCTTGAGGGGTCCAGAGTGAGATTTGAACATATTGTGGGGGAACGGTGGGAGGAGCCCGTTGCGGTTTCCTCGGTGCGACACAGCTCGGACTCGAGTATGGTGGGCAGTCCCTTGTTCTTCCGGCCCGGTCCAAGCCCAGTCAGCCTGTTCTTGCGGGGGCTCGGCGATCCTTGGCGCCTGGAGAAGGTCTTGAGGAATGTGGCGCGCAGGCCGGCCTTGGAGATGCCTGTATCGTTTAGGTAATAGCTGGAGAAGGAGTGCTGAAAGCGGAGGGAACGGCCCTGGAAATAGACTGGCATGTCGTACTCGTGCTCGTTGCGCAAGATCTTCGGCACTGACATTGTTGATAATTTTTAGCTCGTAAGTAGCATAAATAGTCTAACATATAACCAGCTAGGCGGCTGCAACAACCGCATTCACTTCCGGTGTGATGCGTGTAACACCCAGGTCCATATTGACTGCTGCAACATATTGATTGACGCAGGGGTTTTGGGGTG
>QFZN01003909.1_pt1 | contig 16672 bp, 9 predicted proteins | sample 1740101 | NCBI WGS metagenome assembly QFZN01 (sample SAMN09210849, study PRJNA391713) | Ciliate metagenome, whole genome shotgun sequencing project. | isolation source: combination of 50 Heterometopus sp. ciliate cells from an enrichment culture... | host: Heterometopus sp. ...
CCCAAAACCCCAACACCCCAAAACCCCTGCGCGTGCTCCCTTGATAGGATCATGATGATGATGACGAGATGGTGGGAAATGGCAGTGCGAATAGATTTACTTCTTCTTAGGGGGTGAGTCGCCCCTCGCGCTCTTTTTGGGCGAGTCCTTCGGGGCTGCGGCCGGCGCCTCCTCCTCCTTCTTCTCCTCCTCTGCGACCTTGGGCTTGACGGGCTCGGGCGGAGGCGGGGCCTTGAGCAGCTCAGTCTGTCCCTTGACCTTGTAGGCGACCGCGTTGAGCTTCGCCATGAGCTCGTCGAGGAACAGTCTGAGTCCGCTCCCGCTGCTCACGTCCACACCCTTGTAGCACTCCAGTTCCACAATTATCTCCTCCAGCTTTCCGAGCCAGGCACAGATCTGCGCCGTCTTCTTCTCCCTCTTCTCCGGCTTCTCCCACACCTTCCCAACATAGGAGTAGAGCTCGTCCAGGTATTGTATGGCGCTCTCTATCTGGTCAACGTACATCCCGCCCATGTATTCCGTCACCTTCTGTCCCAGCTTATATTCCTTTACTGACTGCTTGACCAGCTGGCACATCCTCAGAGGAATGCTAATGTAGTCCCTGGCCTCGTCGACGCAGAGCATGGCGTTTTCCATCCGCAAGGTCGCCATCCCAGTCTGCACACATAGCTCTGCATCCCTTCCCTCTTGTCTCGCAGTGCTCGACATCGACCGCTTATCCTTCGTCCTCGCCCTGAGCGCCTCTATCGCGCTCTCCAGTATCCCTCTCGCCTCTGCGTATCTGTGCAGTTTCCTCATGTCCTTGCTTGCCAGAGAGACGGAGAGAACCATGAGGTCGGTGCGGACGAGGTACTTTTCGCATAAGAAATGGTAGGGCACGGCGTCAACACATTGGTCGGCGCAGCTGAACAGCCAGGCGATCCAGTGCATGCACTGAGCGTACCCCACGTAGTCGTTCAGTATACGACAATGGACGGCAGATTCGTCGAGGAGCTGTTTGGCGTCAACGAAACGTTTGAAGTGGATGTGTTCCATCGCCTGGAGCATCCATCGTTCGTGCGTTCGCACCTGTTCCAGGATCTGCGGCTCCTTCTTTTCCTTGAAGGCGAAACTGGGCTCTTCGCTAGTCCCGGTCTCGCCAGCCACAACGGCCTGCAGCTTGATGTTTTCGTACTCCAGCCGCTTCTCTTCGTCGGTCAGCGTCAACGTGTCCAGCAGCTTCTGCGCCTTATCTTCCGGCTTCTCCGCCGACTCGCTCTCCGCCTCAGCCTCTTCTCCTTCTGGGACCACCGGCTTTGGTGGCGGCAGCGGCGCGAGGTTTCCGGTCTGGCGGAAGAGCTGGACGCGGTACGTGTCGGCCAGGCGAGGGTTGCGCTCGACCACCTCGGAGTACACGATGAGCGTCTTGATTATCGGCAGCTTCTGCACCTGCATCGAAAACGTGTCGAACATCCGCAGCGCCTGGTTCATGTAGTAGAATGTAAGCGATGGCTTGATGAAGGCCCAGTAGGAGAAGATGTCGGCCTCCTGGTACTTCTTGATCCAGTCCATAAAGTCGGCGGGCAGCTCGTAGGTCAGCCACGCTTGTTCGTCGAACGGCAGTCCGGTCTCCTGGGGGACGTAAATATCATTCGAGTTCAGTATGTCGCTGATGACCTGCTTCATCATCTCAGGGTCGATGACCCCCGGCCTGCTGGAACTGCACAGCTTGTACCCGTGCTTCTGCTGCAGCTCTTCCTTGTGCGTTTCCACGAATTTCCTTATCTGGTGCAGCTGCAGCGAGCTCTGCCACATGTACAGTGCAAAGTTGAGGGCACGAACCAGACACTCACGCTGCTTGGGCACAGTCTCACTGAGGATTGCCAGGATCATGTTGATTCTGAATAGTTTGTCGTAGTGCGAGCAGCCCAGATACAGCGGCTTGGCCTCCTCTTCGCCGATCCGCGTGAATGTCAACGTGGATTTCTTGCTGCTTCCCACCCCCGATTTCCGTCCGCCCCCAGTCCTCGATACCGACCTCTTGCTCGTCCTACTCTTTCCGCTAGCCTTCGACTTCATGTCGGCTGTTCGCTTCTTGCTCTCCTTGGCCTTGGACATCTTGCTCTTGCTGCGACTGCTCGAGACTCTGCTCTTCGTCTTACTCTTGCTTTTGCTCTGACTCTCCTCGAACTCGCTCTCGTCGGGGATCTCGTCCTCCTCCTCTTCCCACCTGGGGTCAATGCTGAGCAGCGTGTCCATGGCAAATAGCAGCTCGTCCTCAATGTCCCGCCTCGCATACCCATTGCGGAGCAGCCACTCCGCCAGCTCTATGATCACCTCAATGACTTCTATCGACTCGTCCTTCCGCAGGATCTCGATCGCGGACTGGTACGCCGAGTACTGGTTGTGCACATTTGCCGAGGACCTCGCCAGTTTCAGCCACACCTTTGCCTGCAGCGACGGCGTGGCCTCTTTCATGCTGCTCACCGCATGGAACACGTTCTTCCCCTGTTTCGATAGATATAGCACCTTAGCCTCCCAAAGGACCCTGTGATGGGTCTGAGGGACGAACTGGAAGGCCTCCTCAACCTTTTCCTCTCCCAGTTTCCACTGCCTGCTCTCGGTGATGCAGCTGAACGTGGCAGCATAGAAGAGTGCCAAGAAGTCGGGGTCGCTGTTCTCTTTTAGCGAGCTCAAGCACTCGGTCACCTTGCACATCGCATCCACAAGTCGCAGTCGGTTGCGTCTGGCCCCCAACAGAGGGAGCAGGGCGTTCCACATCCGCTTCCCCGCCTCGAGGACCAGCATGCCGATGCCAGCCTCTCTCGCAATCTCGGCCGCTTGGACGAAGTTCTGCACCCCGTTCATCAGCAGCAGCTCCTGGCTCTCCTTCTCCTGCCGCTTTGGGTCGACCAGGTTTCTCAGCACATCCCCGTAAAGACATCTTGCCAGGGCGTACCAGCGCAGCCGCTTGTCCGGGATTCCCTTGAACTTCAGAACCGGCTCGCTGCCCACCTTGCATGCATTCTCGGCACAGACCAGCGCGGTCTTCATCAATGCGGGCGTGTCCTGCTTGAAGGCGAGCTGACCAAGACGGGTCCATTGCTCGGCATAGAGCTCCAGATCTTCCTCCTCCGCACCATCCACCTTCCACGCATTCATTGACTCCATAGCCTTTTTCAGCAAGTCTGCGGCCGGCGCCTTTTCCTTCGTCGCGTTTATCAGTTCCACGTATGAGATGACCTCAATGGACCGCTGCTCGTCCTTGGTGGAGGCAGGATCGCCAGCCGGCACGGGAGCCTTGCCTTTGCCCTTCTGGGCGGCGGCGGATTTGCCCCCAGCTGGAGCGCCCTTGCCAGCGGGCACGCCTTTGGTTATTCCAGCCTTCAACGCGTCAAAGTGCTTCCGCAGGTGCGGCACCAGCTGCTTTGTCAGCATCTCGTCGCACACCTTCACTGCTTCGGTCGTGTTCCCTGAGGCTGCCTCGAGCTTGGCGTAGTAGAGTGCGACATGGGCAAGCACGTCGCCCTTGGATTTGACGCTGTAGTCGGGCGCGTCCTTGCTGAATGCGCAAGCGGAGATCAGCTTTGTGGCCGAGGCGTAGCACTGCTTGAAGGTGTCCTTGGCGCCCTTGTAGATCTTGGTGGGAAAGTCGGGGTCGCGGAAGACTATCACGTAGTTGTTCCAGAGGTAAGAGCATATGTTGCAGATGAGCCAGGGCTGGGTCACAGTCTCGGCGAGTTCTGCCGACTTGGATATGTGCTCGCAGACCGTCTGCTTCCACTCTGTGAAACGTTTCTTCTGTTCCTCAGTAAACTCCTTGGCCTCCTCGCCGCCCTCCTCCTCGTCCTCCGCCGCAGGGGCCTCGCTCGGCACCAGCTCCTCGTACCCGATCTCTATGTTGTTTTCCAGCAGCAGCTCGCCCGCACTCTCCGCTATCAGCAGGTTCGCCTCCGCCTGCGCCAAAACTAGCTGCGGGTCCTTATCTGGCTCCCACGTTGACTGGATCGCGATCTTCGCCGCCTCTGCGGTCATTTCGAAGGCGTTGATCTCAAAGGACTGGCGAGCGATTTCTGCAGCGAGTTGGACCACCTGCTTCAGGGCGGAGCGGGCCTTCTTTTTGTAAGCTTTCTCCTCGGCCTGCTTTTCCTCCTCCACCAAACCTGGGGGCATCTCAAGCTCCGGATACTCGAAGTCCTTGAGCTGGCTCAGCGTCCGAGTCAGCAGCGACTCCCGCAGCTGGGCGTTCTTGCAGTTCTTAGCGTTTTCGATATCGAGGATGAAGCGCTCAAGACCAGCCTCGGGCTCATTGTAGATGTTGAGCTTGAGTGCCAGCTGTTCCCTGAGTCTCCGAAGGACTCGCTCATATACCCGCTGGTAGTCCCCCGGATAGTCGTCCTCGTGTCCTTCGACCTTGACACTTGCCTCAGGGACAGAGTAATCGAGCGCCAGCGCCTTGCGCACATTAGCGTCAGCCTTGGACAGGAAATCTTCTGCGATCTCGTGTTTGGCCAGCTCAAGATACATCGCGGCGCGCATCGAGGACTCGTTGGCAGCCTGGATCTTTTCGAGGAAGGAGGCTGCGGCGAGCAACGGCTTGTACGCGTGGCGGCGAGTTGACCCCCTCAGCAGCGGGATGGATGCGTTCCAGATCAGGTAACAGCCCTCGAGGATCACGTCGGGGTCGTTGAGGCGGTTGTTCGCGATCATCGCGCGTTCCATCTGTTTGAGCATGTCAATTCGAAGGTCGGTGTCTTCCTGGATCTTCTCCACCATCGACTTCTTCATCTTGGTCTTCTTGTTGATCTCGTCCCGCGGCCGCTTCATGATCAGTTCGGCCTTACTGTACTCGCACCAGATCTTCCCCCTGAGCGAACTCTGCTTGGCTCTTCCAAGGGCGAGACAGCAGCCCTCGCAGAGCTTGATGAGACCATACTTGAGAGCCAACCGACTGGCCTCGGCGACGCGGTCCTGGGCTGCCGGAGCCATGGACTGTCCGGTGACCATCTCTTCCTCGCACTTCCCCTCCGCGAAGTCCACTATGCACGGGCACAGCGCTCTCACGACTCCGAACAGTTCCTTGTCTACAGTGACCTCAGGTATCAATCCGCACTTGATCTGAAGAAGAACGAAGAGCTGTCGGTACTCCTTGGCCTGATCGGCGGTTTCGCAGTCCTTCTTAATGTTGGCAAGGGAGCCAGCGTTGTCCTTGTTGTGGTACATGCGCATGCGGATCAAGGTTTCCTCGAAACTGCAGCCGCCCTTCTTCTTGACTACGTCCCACAGTTTGTCCAAACACTTTAGACCCTCTGGCTTCTTCTGGGCCTCGATGAGCCCCAGAGCCTGGGCGCCAAGCAGACGGCAGCGCCAGTCGACGTCCACGTCGTCGGCCTCCTCCACGAGTGCGCTGAGTTTCTCCAATATATCGGTGACATTGGCGCCCCAGACGAGCTTGACGTAGGGACGAACGATGCGCCACATGGTGATGGAAGCGTTGTAGACCAGGAACTGGTACTTCGCCTTGTTCGTCGGCGTCCCCGCGATGTCCAGTGCAGATTTCACGATCTCCCACGCCTTCTTTATCTGCTCGATGGCTTGTTCGCCCTTGAGGGGGTCGCGACCGGGTCCGCCGAAGACTTGCCGGCCTTCCAGCAACGCCTGCGCCAGGAGGGCTCGGATATAGAACTGGTTGCGGCAGGTGAAGTGCTGGAGGATCAGGTTAACGTACTTGCTCGCCAACTCGTCACGCGTCCCAGCCTCGAGGACGATTTCGGCGTATCTCACGAAGATCTCAAGCGGGAGGTTGGCCAGCGCAGATCTAGTGTTTGCGGATAGAGTCTTGTCGAGCGAGTCGATTATGGCCAGCGCCTTCTCCTTGTACCCCTCGCTGTACTCTGCGTTCCTTATGTAATACAGACTCTCGTCGAGCAGGCGCTTTATCACGAGCTCTTGTTCGCCCATCGTTTAAATTATATCCAACTCCATTCCTCTTTATTTTATGCGTGCGGTGATCCCAGCACGCTAGCATCGTGTGTGTGCTATAAGAAACTGCACGTAAGTCTAGAGCTAAAGGCTCAGCCCAGTCCGTGCGTAGTATAAATATAAATAGGCAAAGATGAAAAAACCAGAGTGCAGTTCCTCGACTCACGAGGCCAGTCTGCAGCTCAAGCCCGATAAGATCCTCTTCCGTCCGATCGCCGCCTCGCCCGAGCCCGCCGCCGCAGTCCCAAAGAGGTCTCCGCCCCTCGTCGCGGCCGAGGACCTTTTGGATACGAACAAGGCGCTCAGCGAGCAGTGGGTGACGCTATGTGCCCAGTTCCCCGACATCGGGAAGTTTGACCACAAGTCAATCACCAACTATGGCAACAACGAGGAGGAGTCAGTCAAGGAAAGCCGGTGCGAGCGGGCCAGCCGTTTCCTCGAGCTCGTGGTCTCAACGCTCGCCAAAGATGCCGCCTCCATTTCCGGGAAAACAGTAAAGGACGATTTGATCAAAATCTACGTCGTCACCTTCCAGCGGGTGACGTACTCTCTCCTCTCTCTGGTCCTTGCCGCAAACGAGGACCCTTCCCAGTCCCCTCCTCAGCCTCAGCAAACCTTGGACGAACTCATGGGCCGCCGTGCCGTGCTCAACGACTTCCTCCTGCTCATAATGCAGGACCGGAAAAACTCGCCCCTCCTTTCGCAGCAGGACGTGAGCCTGATGCAGATCGTGCGCGAGTCCGTCAACCAGCTCCACGAGCGGCTCGCCAACGTGCCCAAGAGTCCTAATGCCCGCAACGTGGCCTACTTCCTCTATTACCAGTTCCAAACACTTGCCATGCTGTCGGCCTTCAACGAGTCCCGGAGCTTCATGAAAACTGCTGCCTCCGACTGCATCCGTCTCGCCTTCGAGACTCTTGAGCGTTCCTTAAGGGCATCGATGGGCTCCGCCGCACTGAAGGAGGCGTATACATTGCCGATAGACGGACACGAGACGTGGATGGTGGATCAACAGCCACATGTGAAGATCGCGGTCCAGTTCGGGAAGAAGAAGCTGGCCCTGGTCCAGCTCGGAGCCGGGTCCGCGTCCCCGCTGTTCAGTCTCCGCTACATCGCAATATACTACGCGCTGAAGATTACGCAGATGATGATATCGCGGAAAATATTCACCTTCGAGGAACGGACCCTCGAGACTATAGCCATCGTGCTGAAGGACACAGCAGAACTGCTTGGACAGGCACTCATATCGCCGCCAAAGGAGCTCACCAGAGTGGAAATCGCGTTGAACGAAGATCTGGCGTGCTTCAACGTCATCAAGCGAATTCTTCCCAGCGGCGACGACCCCTTCGCGATTCTCGAGAAGCTTGGCTACACACGACTAATCAAGGAATTGGTGGGGATACACCTCGCGACGGCTCTAAAGCTGGGGTTGGTGGCCCCGGCAGAGCTAAAATCGGAGCCGGTGTCGTATAAGAGGGTACACGACTATGTCGCAGGTGTGTTCAACTTTGTCAGTCGGCTCCGGGACATAAAGAGCAGCAAGCTGAGCAAGATCGCCACGAAGACCACCAAGGCGTCGATCGGCAATCTGGCCGAGGAGGTCTTTGGCGAGATAATAGGCACAATCGACACGATGAGCGCTGCGGAGTCTTCGCTGCTGGTCCTCAAGACCTACGTTGTGGAGCACCTCTTCAACTGCAAGAACGTCGTTTCTCGACAGACAGCGGAACACCTAATCAGGCTTATCGAGAGCAAGGCCTTTCATTTCACATCGCCCAATACGTTTGCGGAGCTCGACCCAGCCGCCCCCGGAAAAGAGAACAAGCTGAACAAAACAAACAACCGCCGCATTGTCACCTTGCTCAACGAGGTCGTTGCCTACGACAAAAACTGGGCCGAAACCATCCTCGGACACATGATGGGACAGATCAAGCCTCTGTATAGCAGGGAGGAGCAGCTCTTCGGCCTATACAAACTTATATATTGTGCCGTCGCCAACGAGGTCCACGACAACGCCTCATTCTCAAGCAAATTCCTGATCAACACCGCGCCTGTGGCACGACCTACACGTGCAACGTACACAGAGTATGAGTCCCGGTCGGAGAACAAGGCAGTGCAAGCGTTCCTCGACATCAAGGGCGTGGACCAGCTCTTCGAGATCTTGCAGGTCACATACAAAGCCATGCTGCTCGAGCCTGGCAGGGCAATCCAGCCGTTTTCTGCTGCGGCCCGCATGACCGAGCAGCTCTTTCTCAACCTGAACAGCATCCCCGCGGTTGCCGAACAGGTCCTGCTCAAATCCCCCGGAATAGCTACCGAATTCCTGGAATTCTTCGCGCTCGGCGAGCACGTTCAGACCGTCGTCGTGAGTTTCATGCAGAGGCTGCTGGCTGCAATCAAATACAGTGGCAATAGCGCCAAATTCCAGGCCTCTCCGGATATCCGCAACGCTTACTTCCCACTCCGACTGCTAGACTTCGTCAGGTCGCAGCCCAGAGAAAGGACGGTGCCGCTGCTGGAACTGCTGGTGAACTTCGTGGCTCCAGAAGCCGGCGTGCGTTCGCTTGAGCAGATCCAGTCCGTCATGATGGGCAGCCAGGCGCTGGACACCTTCTTCTCTGTTGTGAGGAGTCCTGGTCCCAGCGCAGGAATCGTCCTCGAGCTCTTCGTCAGGTTCCTTGGTGGATTGCAGTTCCACAACGACACGGTTGCGATCCAAATCGCAGGGTCCCCTGTGCTCGCCAAGAAAGAGCTGTACCAGTTTATCAAAGGAGAGATAGTCCAGGTAGCCTCCATTGTGTAGTAAATCGGGTAGGGAGTGCTGCAGCCTCCAGAGACGGAGCGGGTGCTGGTCCTCATGCTGGAGGTCGTGTTCGAGTCTCCCGTGGACCTGACGCGGCCGGGACGATTTCTCATCAGACGACCCTCCTTCCTCGCCACAACCTTGGCGCTTCTGGCCCACCTGGCATTATCCGCCGACTGGAAGAAGACCGTGGCCAGCCACTGCGCATACCTTTACGACTCCCTCCGCGGTTCCTACCACAACCACTGCATCCTCTCTCGGGTACTCGCTTGCTTTTTAATGTGGCGATAGGAGCGACTGTTCAAGAAGCTGCTCAAACTTACCGGACGATTCAGCGACGCGCCGGAAACGCTGCGAACGCTCTCAGACCTCGCAACGACCTCCGCGTGCGTTGGCACCACAAGCTGCTGCATGAAACGGCTTGTCTCGAGCCTTGCGGTCGTCAACGATCCGAGCTCGTCCCCCGGCTCACAGCAAACTGTGGTGCTGACGGTGCTGGACTCGCTGCTTCAGATTCTCCGGGCCGCGCCGGCCCCGCGCGAGCTCTTCGCCTTCAGTGGGAAGCCGGGATGCGGTATCGGACTGCTGGCGAGGGAGACGCTGCCCAAGGAGGGATACTGCTTCTGCGGGTGGATCCGGGTTGAGCGGCGAGATCAATCGGCGGGGGAGGAAGATGGCAGCAGGATGACTGTGTTCAAGCTTGGCGCCTCCAAGGACCGCGAGGTCGAGCTCTTCGTGCGTGACGGGTTCCTCTCCTATTCCGTTAGCGGCCTCGTATCATGCTGGGGATAGATGATGAACATCAAGGCCAAGGAGCAGGCGTTTGTGACGACTTTCTCGCAGAAGAGACTGGAGGAAGACCGCTGGTACTTCGTTGAGCTGTACCACCTGAACAACGACGGGCCCAAGAGCCTCGTATCTCTCCTTATTCTCACACCAGAGGGGATAGACATTGTACCTGAACTCGGAGCTGGTGAGGGAGGGCCCGTGCAAGCTCTACAAGCCGAAGCTCAACTACGACGAGAGCACGATAGGCTGCGGAGTGCAGCTGGAGTACGTGGACAAGCAGGGGTACGAGAAGATCAAGAACTGCTTCCGCGGCGAAATGGGCGCGCTGCACTTCATCGAAGTCACTCCCAAGAACATCGCGCAGACTCACGCCGCACTGGCCTATCTGAGCACACACGTGGACATGGACGAGCTGGTTCACACGGTTTCCACCCATGCGACTGAGGCGCGGAAGGAGGCGAAATCTCAGGCTTCGGCCACGAAAGATGCAGCAGGAGCAGCGGGAAAGGCCAGAGCAGAGTTTCTGGGGGACACATCGGTGATAGACCGGATATTCATGCACATTAACCCGAAGTATACCGGGAAGCTGAGCCAGTCGAAGCAGCGGCTGTTCTCATACCAGAAGTCGGGGTCAAAAAGTGTCATTGACGTGTTCAACCACGTGGAGCGACTCTATCCTGAGGCAAGGGTTGACCACAACACGTCAGCTCGAGATGTCTTCCTCAACGTTGGCGGGATAAAGATGCTCATGCCGCTGCTTTACCGGCTGGCTGAGACCTCGGGTGCGACGGAGCTCCATGACTTCGTGTATCTTTCTTGCATGAAAACGCATCGACGTAGAAACGAGGTGGCGACGAAGGTCATTGAGATAATCGACTGCGCGGTCCGTCTCGACCGTTCGCGGGCGGCCATCTTCTTTGAGTCTGAGGAAGGGTTGCTGGTTCTTCGCTACTTATTCGAGAGAGTACGAAGTGTGTTGGCATAAGTTCGAATAGGTCGCAAAGAAGTGCGGCGGACTCGGTTCGGGCTTCTACGAAAAATCGCTGTCACTGCTCGCCACGCTCGACGAGTTCTACCCGACGCTTTCAGAGCAGTACGTCGAATCGCTTCTGCTCAACGGGGACCTGTGGAGCGAATCTTCTCTGGACATCCAGCTCTCCATCATCGACAGAGTGAGCGCACGATTCTCCAGCGGGAACACGAAGATTCTGGACGCGTTTCTCAGCGCACTCGAAGTCTACGTGAACCAGGACCGCGAGAACTCGCCCGTGGTCAGCCGACTCGTGGCCGTCATTACCCAGATGCTCCATTCCTCCCTTACTGAGGAAAACATTGGCCGGCTCATGGGCTACGCCAACCTCTACTACATCCGTCGGCTGCCCAACTACTGGGCCCAGCTCCAACACATCTTGAGGATTGTCCTCGACTTGTACATGACCTGTATCCTTCCTTATGGCAAGAGTTGGGATAGGCAACGACAAGCTCTTGAAGGAGATGCGGGCCTCAATAAAGGCAAAACACGACTGCAAGGTGATCTCGACACTAGCGGTCGTCCTCAGACATTGTCTATCTCCTCCTGGCTCCGCAAATAGGGACTCGGTTACTTCAGCCGTCCCGAGCAGCCTCAGTAACTCTGGTTATGTCTGCAACACGGAAGGAAGCGTGATGATATCACGGGCGAGAGAGGAGGACAAATCCCGCGTTGGAGACCTTATGAGCGACTCAAAGCCAGATGACATGGAGATCCCGCTCTCGCCCGAAAAAGAATTGATAGTCGATTCGGTCCGGGCAATCGCGACGTACATCTTGGGAAGCATCGACTGGTTCCTGTTCTCAGACTTCGCCAAGGAGCTCAGCAAGGACGAGCCCAGCGTGTCCCTTGCGGCCGCAACCCAGGGCAAGGCTGGCAGTCTTATCCCAAATCCAGTTCAGGTCCGTCGCGTGAAACAAGATGTTGTGGGCCATCTCATTCGGTTTCTGAGCAAGTCAAAGGCCCCCGAGAACCTCACCCTGGATGCTTTCTTCTCTGGAGGGAAGATTGCGGTCGGGGTAAGGACGTACCTTGCGCTATCCGCATTGGCACTCGATGAGCCAGAAAGACTGGCGGGCGCGTTCGGGATTTTGCTGCCGGCGAGAAGAAGGGCAAAGGAGGCGAGGGCGATCAAGTCGGTGGCGTTCTTCGGACTCATGCTTCGACAGGCCGAGGAACGATTTGGGTCCGATGCCTGCAAGGAGCTCATCGCCGACTTCGAGGCTAGCTGGACCAGGGACCCGCGCTTCTCCAAGGAAATCATGGAGAGTCCGGCGCTGCTCCTCCCACTGTTCGGTCTCTCGGGGAAGAGCGAGGGCCTGCAGAAAATATACGCCGACATCCTCTATAGTCTCTCCCCCGCGTTGCAGTCACAGACTTGGAGCCGAGTCCAGGGCACAAGTGCCTTCCGTCTGTCCCTGCTGAATGAAGCACTTACACTAACTCTGCTCGGGACTGATGGCGCCTCGTTCCGCGACCTGAAACATGCCGACAAACAGCCTTTCGCCAAGTGTGCCCTCTATGCTTACGAGATCGAAGACATCCTGGATGCCGAATTGTCTATCGCAGGATCAAAGGAGTTCATACAAACTGTGGGGAAGCTCATACTGCTGGCTGACCGGCTGGATCTGATCTACGTTTCGCTGCCCTCGCTGGCATGGATGGACGAAAGGGTGACGACGGTTCCGCGCTGGGAGGAACGGTCCCCTGCTGAAGGACGCGAGCCGGTTGTGATTCCGGTACAGAGGGAAGGCGGGATACTTCGGGTGCTGATGAAGACTCTGTTTATGGCGGCGAAGTGCGATGCCACAACGGAGATGGTGACCGATAAATTCCTGCGCTATCTCGTATTCAGGGAGAAGCCGGATAAGCATGCCATCAAGGACCTGCTCGGGTTCAAGCGTCGGGCGAAACAGAAGCAGAATCCGAAGACAAAACAACCGCGCGCAACGTACGGTCTGCTTGATGCGGTCCTGAGGAAGGAGCCGGACAGCGCGAAACAATTCAGCGCCACCACGGAGTTCTACCTCAAGAAGGTGATATGGAACGACGTCAGCGTGTTGGACTCACGCCGGGTGCAGAAGTCGGCCCCAGAGTTTGTCAGGGAAAAGGGCTTCTTCGAGCGGGCGCACACTGTGATCATGTATTTGGTGTGCGAGCTGGTGCATCTGATGCACTTCGAGCTCTTTGGCGTTCCCAGCTACAAACAGCTGCCCAAGGCCCCGGAGGAGCTGGCTAGCATATCTGACCAGTACAGGTCTGGGAAAAAGCCGTTGTCAAAGAAGTTCCGAGCACTCCAGAAGCTGCTGTGCGACATCTTCCAGTATGACAAGAAGCATGAGCTGACCTCGACGGTGCTAAACGATTTCGACAAGGTCTTCGATGCGATCAAACTAGGACTCCGCTCGGCCCTTCCAGCTGGAATCATCCCGAAACTGGGGGAAGTCTGCTCAGTCCTCGACCTGGACTCGATATGCGGGAAACCGTCCCTCGATCGGCAAGGGGAAGTCAGCGACGAGGAAATCAAGGCGCAGGGGGAGCGACTCGACCGGTTCCGGAAGGACTGGCGCGGCTTCTTCCAGCAGCTCGCAGTTCTGGTCGAGACAGAGAAACTGGGGGAATATCTGCTCAGCGCGGAGGTGTTGACGGGGGTGCAGCCGTATGCGGTGCTGTTTACCGGGGGACAGATGCGCAGGCTGGACCAGTCTGTGAAAGACAGTGTGGGGAAGGGCCAGACATCAACGGTTCGAGACGAGACGTCGGAGGTGACAATGTTCAAGTGCGAACTCGTGAGTCGGGTCAAGGAAAAGCTGGCAAATATCAGCATCTCCAAGGCCAAGATCGGTTCGCACCTTTGTTTACAGCGGCGGTATAGAACGCGATGAGCTGAGACAGGACTTCGACGTACTGGCGGGCTCGGTATATCGTCGCCTGCAGAAAGAGCAATACTCCGAGATTGGCGCGTGGTTCGACAAATGCGAAGCGAAAGAGTATCACGACATGTTCTCCTACGTTGAGCAAAAGTACGCGAAAATACTCCACCGCTGTCCCCTTCATACTCATCTAAAGTCTCAGGGGCTGGCTATGCACAACGGTTTCCGCGAGTTTGTCGCCCTCTGCGCCGGCCGTGACCGATTGGGCCGGGCCATGCGTCTCAAGCGATTCAACAGACTCGGGGAGAGCCCGTACCTCGGGTACAACTTTTCGTACCTCCGACGGTTTGTCCTCAAAAAACTCATGCTGATGCGCGCGATGTCGCCGGAGCAGCGATCCAGGGTCAACCTCAAGGAAATGTTCGGACGCGACTTCGACTTCGGGGTGGTGAAGAGAGTGTACAGCCAGATCGAGGAGCCGGAACAGAAAGAAGAGACGGAGTCGTGGCAGGAAAGAGAAACGCGGGACCCGTCGGTGTCGACTGGGAATTCGTTCAGCGACGTGGGCACGGATCCGGAGAGTTCTCAGCAGGCGACTGTTCCGACGGCAGAGGAGTACATTCCGAAGAGTATGAAACGAGGCGAGAATTTGGGATAGAGGTGAAGGCGTTCGAGGCGGAGATGATCACGATCAGGGGCGCGATATTTGGACGGCTGATCATCAACTCGGTGTGCTTGTCGTTCAAGAGCGAGACCAGGAAGAGGGGTAAAAAGTACATGTTCGGCTCCACGCCCTACAACCAGACCTCCGAGCACATAAACAAGAAGTGGCCGCTGGATTCGATTAAAGAGGTGGTGCTGAAGCGGTACAACCTGGTGCGGCAGGCAGTGGAGATCTACTTCCACAACTCGGGCTCGGTGTTCTTCTGTCTCTTCCATCGCCAGTACCTCATGCGCTTCCTTACCTGCTTCTCCTCTATTCTCCGGAAGAACAAGCAGCTCTCTATCGAGGTCGTCACCAGTCCCGAGGCTTACTTCGCAGAGAAGAAGTTCAAGGAGAGGTGGCTCGCGGGAGCAATCTCCAATTTCGAGTACCTGATTCTGCTGAACAAGTACTCCGGCCGCTCGTTCAACGACCTCAGCCAGTACCCGGTCTTCCCCTGGATAATAAAGGACTACGCCTCGCCCTCGATCTCAATCAGCTCGCCCAGCATATACCGCCCGCTGGACACGACCATAGCGGCGATCACGCCTGAGAAGAGGAAGTGTGCTGACGAAAAGCTAAAGGTGCTTCTGGAGGAAGATGTCCCCAGTGCCTATCAGTTCGGCTCCCATTACCTCCCCGGCCGCGTTGTTCTCGGCTATCTGCTCCGTCTCGAGCCCTACGCTTCCCTGCTTGTGAGCTTCGAGAGGGGCCACGACGCAGCCGCACGCATGTTCCACTTCTTGAAACAAACCTGGGTCAGCTGCGAGACGGATATTGGAGACAACAGGGAACTGATCCCCGAGTTCTACTACCTGCCAGACTTCTTCGTCAACCACAACTTCTATCAATACGGGTCAAAAGAGGCGGACTACGACCTCCCGAGGCTGGCACTCAAGGGAAAGCGCGTCATGGTGGACCAGACAGTGCTGCCGCCGTGGGCACGGAACAACCACGCATTTGTGCAGATAAACGCCCGGGCGCTGGAAAGTCGCATCGTCTCCCTTCACCTCGACCGCTGGATTGACCTCATCTTCGGGTGCAAGCAGCAGGACCGATATTCTTACAACATGTTCCGGGCGCTGTGCGACGAATCCGCAGTCACCAAGAAGTCCGAGAAGCTGAACCAGAGCCAAATCACCGAGGTGCAGGAGTTCGGCATAAACCCCATGCAGCTCTTCAAGGAGAAGCATCCTGCCAAAAGTGACAAGGTCATCAACAGTCGGACACAGTACGCGCTTTTCACGGAGAGCGCCCCCGGCGAGGAGCGACTGTTTGCGCTGATAAGGCTGCATCAGTTCAAAGACTGTGCAGTGATCTTCATCGAGTCGTACGAAAAACGCGCTGTGGCAGTTCTCAGCAGCCAGAAGGTGTGCAGGAGTAAGGAGGGGTACATAAACGTGGCGCACGAAAGGTCGGTGGTGTTCGAGAAGAAGGAGGCGGGACTGTTCCCGCATAAGAGAATATACGATTCGGGCGCAAAGGCCTGCAACTGCGACGTGCAGCGCTGCTTTGTGACATTAGACAACGGGAACACGATACTGAGCTGCAAGCACTACGACAATACGTGCAAGCTTGTTAACTGCGGGACCGGTGAGGTGGAATGCAGCCTCGTTTTCCATAAGGTAGTAGCTTCGACCGGTAATAATAATAATAGGCGATGGTGAACGCGGTGTCGGCAACCGAGACCAAGGAACACATAGTGACCGCATCTAACGACGGGACAGTGGCACTCTGGTGGCCAAAACGACTCGGCTTCTCGAGACCGCGGTGGCAGTCCTGCGACCACAAGTTGGGAGTGACAACGGTCGACGCTTGCGACCGACTCGGACTGGTGGCCAGCGGCTCGGCTGACGGCACTGTTGCCCTAAGAACGATATCGGAAGGGAAGTTCGTGCGCATCATCCGACCGCAGCTGGTGCAGCGGGGCGTGGCCTTCGAGATCTCCCATGTCCGGCTCTCCCACCGCGGCTACGTCGTTATATTGGCGAAGTGCAAAAACCACAAGTTGGCCGAAACGGACTATATTATGACGTTCAGCATCAACGGGGAGGAGATCAGCGTGCAGCAAGAAAAGGACATTATCTATGCACTCATACTTGACGAGAGCGGGTACCAGCTGGTAACGGGCGGACGATCGGGAAGACTGCTGCGACACAACATCCTGGCGCTTAACGAAATAGCCGACTTGCTAGAGGTGCTGGACGGACAGCAGGCGAAGATTGAGGACACCTTGCACGAGATGCTCGACAGCGGGGCTGCGATTACGGCAATGGAACTGACCAGACAAGAGGGCTGCCAGCAGTTGCTCATCGGGCTGAGCACCGGCAGTTTCTACACGTACAAGTTCAGTCCCAGACTCATTGGCAGCAAGATCTTTGAGACTCTTCAGGGAATATGATAATGTAATAAGCCTTAATTATCATCGAACTACTGATATAATCGGATGCGTCTGACACATCGCTACGCTATGTGCGAATCTGCACTGGGGTGTTGGGGTTTTGGGGTGTTGG
>QFZN01003982.1_pt1 | contig 16626 bp, 18 predicted proteins | sample 1740101 | NCBI WGS metagenome assembly QFZN01 (sample SAMN09210849, study PRJNA391713) | Ciliate metagenome, whole genome shotgun sequencing project. | isolation source: combination of 50 Heterometopus sp. ciliate cells from an enrichment culture... | host: Heterometopus sp. ...
ACCCCACGAGAGAGCGAAAACGCTAACCATGGGATGTGTGATGCGGAAAGAAGTGCAATGCTACTCTCTAGTTAGCATTATTGTTATTATGTTGCGGCGACTTGACACTGGCAGCGAGGTTGCCAACCTGGAGGAAGCCGAGGAAGGGCGCGGTGGTGGAACGGGTGCGGTGGAAAATCTTGAGCGCCTCCTGCTTCCGGTTATACAGGTCCAGTCGCACCTCATCTGCCTGGTAGCTCGTTGGCACCAGCTTCAGCACTCCTCTCAGATATCGTGTGTCCGAGAGCAGTTCCGTGTCGTTCGGCACCTTCTCCCTGCCCTCCTTACGGACGCGCCGGGCCCCGAGATTCGCGCCCAAAATCCTGCCGTCCCCCGACTCCCGCTCTCGTCCCATCTGCTTAGACATGTTGACCGAGCAGGTGTTCTTGTGCCACTTCCTTCTGACCTCCGACTTGGCCCACAGACTGGGCCTCCAAAGGTGCCCGCTGACTTTCGCCTTCTTCTTTCCCCGGTCCTCCGTTTTCGTGGTGATCTCAGTCATCATCCTGGTCGCCGGACTGTCGCTCCCGGCATCCACAGTCTTGGCAGTCCATCCGGGGGAGAGGTACTTTCCGGGCAGAGGCTTCTCCTGCTGGCCGCGTTCCCAGTCCACCGAAAACGTTTTCTGCAGGATCCCCCAGCGCACCGCACTCAGACCGGCGGGAGAAATTGTCGTGACATTATTGTGTGCCCGCTTCTTGGGAGGGCCGGCAGGCAGCGCCGGACTCGCTGTCGAGTAAAGGTCGAACGAGGTTTTCACCGCAGCTGGAGAAAAGAACCCGCTGTTGCTGGGTCGTCGGATAGAGAAGGCGTGTGCCAGTTTTTCGGGAATGTACAAGATGAGACGACGATGCGCGGCCGCGGTCTGCGAGATGGACGGTTTCTTATGATGGAGCATCCCGGAGAAGCGCTTGGCCGCGGGCGGGCAGCTAGCCTGCACTCCTGCGTGGGCCTGTGTCTGCGGCCGAAAGTTCGCTTTCATCAGCTCGAACGGCAGATGATATTATTATCTTAATTTTAATTGCGAAACTTACGATATTCCATCCGGAGCCCCTGAGACATGCATCGCTGATCCAAATAAAACGAGTCAATCAATTATCGCGAAATTACCGCTGTCCCGGGACTGTCCTGTTGAGCTCGCCCAACAACTCGTTGGCGCAGATGCTCGTGCGAATCGGATTGAGTTCTGCGGCCCCGCAGACCTGGACCGCAAGCTCGGACCTGCTGTACGCAGGCTTGAACGGCTCCCCTATCTTGTAGAACATGTACTTGATCAGCTTCTGGGGGTCGAAGGGCAGGGTGCGAATGAACTGCGCAATGCCCGCCGCGCTGAGATTTTCCAGGCCGAGGTCCCGTCTGCTATTGTACAGCTGCGTCCAGAAGTGCTGCGGGTCCTCAATTGTGTTAATTGCCCTGCTGAGAAGGAAGGTGTAGTCGTCGTAGTATGAGAAATAGGAGAAGTTGCTGTTCTCGTACGTGAAGATCGCAAATCCCGGGTTGTTCTGGAATATGGGAGCCACGGCGCGCATGACGACGAGGTTGCCGAAATACTCGGGTGCGGCCTGGGTCTGCTGCCGCGCAGAGGGCCGCAGCAGTCTCGCCTGTTCCACCGACTGGAGGTACGACGAGTGTATGTGTCCGGTGAATATCGCCGAGATCGTCTCGCTGTACTCTCGCTCGATCCTGAAGATTTCGTTCTGGTACTCGTGCACCCAGAAGCACTCCTCCTTTACTGGAGTTATGTAGGTCCCGTGCGGGATGTGGTAAACTAAGATGACCTTCTGCTTCTTTTGGCGGGCCTGAAGGAGCTGACGTTCGACCCACTTGAGGATCTTTTCTGCGATCCCAGGGTCGTTGCTGGCATTGTTGCGGATGGAGAAGTACACGCTGTTGAACGAAACAACCACGAGCTCCTTCGTTATCTCCTGCACGTAGCTTCCGCTCTCCATCATGCTCTCGTGGTTATCCTTATTGTCCTATACTAGGTCAGATAGAGACGGTACCGCTGCGGAATTAGCGGGGATGTTCTTGATCCAGGAATCGTACAGGGCCTGGTAGTGGCGGGTCTTATATTTCGGCGTGGGCACCTGGTAGTCGTACATGTAGTCCGCGTTGCCTTCCGTAAATACGACGGGCACTCCGGGGAACACGGCAGCCGTAGTTTGAGTGTAGTTGTTCATCACGCTAAGGATTTCCTGATATATCGTCTCGTTGAACTCGCGGTTATCCTCGAAGCACAGGAAATGCGTAACCATGTCGCCCGGCACGATTATGAGATCAGGATGAGACTCGACGTTTTTCATCCGCTGGAGGGCAGAGTAGAAGAGCGTGTGCGGGGTGTCGCAGCCCCGGCGGCCGTAGAAGGCGGGCTCCGTGGCCGGTCTCCCTCCCCGCAGACAGTAGTCGTACGAGGTCACGCGGGGGTCGTAGTTCAGCTCCAGGTGCACGTCGCTTATCACCGGCACGTGGAAGTCCTTTGCTTGTGTGAGAGTCAGCATGAGGACCAGAAGAACGCATCCTGACAGGATGTGATGCGAGGCCATGCTATCCTTTTCGCTTTTTATATATATGTGGAATATCGCACGATTGCGATATATATAATAGCTCGAGTATTATTGCCGCTATCGACTGCGACGTATACCGCGGCCACGAATAATCCGCTCTTCTGATCGATATGTCAGTTAGTTAAATTTAAGCACAATGGCGACTATGAACACCACAGCCAGCCGATTCTCCACACTCTGTCGCGAATTCGACAAAGGTCGGTTTCTCCCTTCGCTATCCTTTGCATAGACCACTCTGGCACGATCCGCTCCGACCTGTTCTTCCTGATCGCGGTCAAGCTGCGATTTCGCCTCCCTCTGGAGAAGAAATCTGCCATTCTCCGCCAGTACGGCTCTCGTGGCAACATTTCCTACGAGGGCGCCGTCACCTCTCTCTGTTCCGACCCCGTCCCTCCGCCGCCGGCACCTATCCACGCTCCCACGAAGCCAGCTCCGTCTGAAAACATCCTCTGCGTGCGGCACAGTCTGACCCCCGCAGCATTATCAAAACTGCAGCGCGACAGGCAGCAGGCAGAAAACCTGAGGGGTGTCCGAGACGAGATGAGGCGACTTCGTGCCAGGAAGGCGTGTTCCTCCAGGAGAGAAGACTCTGAGTCATTCAACATAATTTCTAACACGAACGTGAACTACTTCAGCCTGGAGAACTACGGGCAGCCAAAGCCCTTCAAGAGCGTGAACGAGACCATCAAGCCCAGGCGAAAGCGCAATGCGGCAGTTTCCCTCAGCCAGACCAAGGACCGATACCAATACTCCGGCATGGGCGAACATAGGTTTCTACACTACTCCACAGACATGTCCGGTCCGCTGCAGAAGCTGTATCTCAGGTTCACAAATTCTGTAGGCTGGAGCTAATACACGAGCAGGATGTGGAGTACAGGCAGCTGAACATCCTCCGGATCGGGCTGCTTCGTGGACTGCAGGAGACCAGCGGGGAGATCCCTCTGGAGAAGTTCCGAAAAATGCTAAGAAGCATAATACGGAACATATCGGGGGAGCTGGAGTCGCTGTTCATCGAGCAGGTGAGGACAGAGAACCGCGGGACTGTGGATTACCAGCGGGTCTGCGAAGTTGTGAACCTGTACCAGTACCATCTGTATTTCGTCAAGTAAGGCTTCTGGGGAGACACCGTGGATAGGCGAAAGGACGAGTCGCCGTGCAAGCGGCCCACAACGAGTCTGGAGAAAGCGTATCAGTCTTCCGGGAAGGAATTTGGGAATCTGGACACTGTCATCGACTACATATGGTGCCGACTGTCCGAGAAGTACATAAAGCTGTCCAAGGCCTTCCGCAACATGGACATCACCATCGTACCTCTGCTACGCCACACCAAATAGAGAGGAAAACTGAACCTTCAGGAGTTCAAGTACGGCCTGGAGAACCTGCACATCCGGCTCCCTGCCGAACAGATTGATCAGCTCTTCAGAATCCTCGACAAGGACGGCGACGGACTCCTCAGTTTCCCCGAGTTCTCCCTGCTCTCCAAGGGCAGCCTGGCAGAAATCGTCGACACTGTATCCTTTCCGTGACGCATGCTAGTAGACTCAGACACGGAATTCCCGGTGGAACTCGACCACCTGCGACCCAGCCGCATGGCAATATCGTCTCCGTATTCCTTACGCGCGATAACCCTATGATAATAATAGGACAACGGAAGAACGCAAGCGTGATCGGCGAACTGTTCGCAGGCCGGCCGCTGAGCTACCAGTGGCAGGGACCGTACCCGCTGCCGGACGAAACGACGCGGATCTACCCGACCGAGAAGAAGGCTCTGGCGGCCATACGGCGAGAGGCCATGCTTCGTCGCAGATCCGGAGGTCTGGCGGGAAGGAACGTCAGGGGAAGGCTCGTGGCCACTGTGAGCCAGACCAGGACGACCACCGATGTGAGTCGGAGCAATGCTGCGATTCCCAAGGGCGCCGGGATGTTGAAAGCAAAGGAAAGCAGCCCGACGCAGAGAAGGGTTTGGAACTAGTTGATGATGTGATCATAGAGTGACGCATGAACGATGACTTTGGGTAGCGCAAGGAAAAGCCGCGCACGGGCACACAAAATAACGAATTTGAGTCCCCCAGAAATTATATAAAGGACGACATCGAGGCGATAGCATAGCATACAAAAAATAATGAGCGCACAGAACAAGATGCAGGTGACAAAGGAAGAGAGCATTTACAAGCCGTTCCCGCAGCCGACGTTTAACATGACCACGATGCGCTGCCTGGAAGAGGGTCCTCGCAGCAAGAATCCCCAGCCGATTCACGTCTACCCAAACGAGGTCATATTCCAAGGTAATGCGAGTGGACGCACAAGATTAGATATCGCTGTTGGAAAGGGCGAGGAGATGACAGTGCTGGTCAAGAACGCGACGAAAAACATGAAGCGCATCAAGATAAAGCCGCCAGCAACAAGCAAGTTCTTCTGCGACTATAAGAGCACTGGCCCGTTAGCCCCCGGCCTCTCCATGGAACTAATCGTATCATTTAAAGCGACCGAGGAGGGCGGCAACAACTATTCCGATGAAATACTCATTATCCCCGAGGGCGAAAAGCCCATTCGTCTCCCCCTCATCGCCTTCATGAAGGCCTGGCACGTTGTCTACCCTCCTTTCATCAACTTCGGTTTCCTTCAGCCCTCGAAGCCAGCCAGACGCGAGATATTGTTCATAAACGAGGGGAACAACACGGCGGCCGTGACAGTGGGAGTGGCAGGAAACGACCCGTCGGTGATAGTCGAGGAGCCCGCTTTCGAAATTCGCGCCGGCGAAAAGAAGGCTGTTGGTGTCAACCTGACGTTACAGGGCAGCGGGGAACTGATGTCGAAGAGTCTTAACGTGAGCGTGGGTGGGGAACAGAGGGAGCCGATTTCGCTGAACGCGGTCATAGTCAAGCAGGTGCTGTCGGTGGTCTTCGAGAACGGCGCCGGACAATCCTCAGAGATCAACTTCGGGTCCCTCTTTTTCGGCGAGGTCCGCGACTGCAACGCGGTGCTGGTTAACAACGGGCCGAAGCCAGCGCCGTTCAACATCACGTTCTCGAACGACAGTCAAAAGGAGAAGGAGGGCGAAGGATACGGCGACGACTTCAAGCCGCCAATGAGGCTGGGACAGGAGATGATGGAACGAGAGATGAGCGCAGTTCCGTTGTCGGGCACTGTGGGACCTTACTCAGAGGTACTGCAGCTACCACTAAGACTCGGTAGATGCCGATCAAGTTCGTGTGTCGGACGAAGAAGAGCCCCAAGTTCCATGTCATGGAGTATATCAGCCGCCGCGGCGACGATCTCAAGCCTATCGACACCGGCGGCGAAAAAGCTTCCGTTGACTACAACTTCGTCGCTCATCTAAGATACGAAGAGAACGAGGAAATCCGCGTCGTGATGAAGGCCCACGCCTGCGTCCCGCGAGTCAGTCTCAAAACGTACCGTTACTTCTGACACCTCATATAGATCAATCCAATTCGGCGAGTGCGCGGTCAACGAGCGACTGGATACGTCTCTTCGTCTGGAAAATAATACCGAGGATCTGGGCGTGCCATTCGAGTTCAGGAAAATCGCGCACTTCAAAACGGACCCGGTCAAGGACGTCTTGCACCCCATGTCGGATCGTGCGGTGGCAGTCACTTTCCTGCCAAAGAACCTGGGCGTCTTCTCGAGCAGTCTCGTTCTGGCCCTCGTCGGCGGGATCTACGAGGTTCCCATAAAGGTCTATGGCATCGCGAGAAAGATGGGGAAGAAGCCGCAGCCACTGAGAGGGCCGGAGGCAACACAGAAGGACTTCGAGGAGGAAAGGAAGTATTTCCAGGACGAGAAGGCCCAGCGGCAGATTGAGCGTCGGGCGGGCGAGTCGAGCATCCCACGCTGGCTCAAAGAGTCCACCACGTGGCAGGCAGAGCAGTCCTTGAAGGGCAACATCATGGAAAACATAGAGGAGCTCGGAAGGGGCGACCGCAAGCGCAACACCTTCTTGCAGGATGCGAGGGTGGAAAGGGAGCAGCGGGCGCAGAGACAGATCAAGATGCGGCGAACCGCCAAGAACTTCCCCAAGTCTCTCGAGGACTACCTAAATGATCCCGACCTGAACCTGGAAGAGGGGAGACCGCCGTCGCCGAAGATGTTCCTCACAGCCACGAATGATCCGCTGTGGGTGGTCAAGGCCATCGGCGGGCACGAGCCGCAGGCAGTCGACTCAAGGCGGCAGATCGAGTTTGACACCGGAGACAGCCACCGCCAGTACAGGAAGCTGGCCTTCGACTCCAATCCCAAGGGTGAAGAGCAAAGCGCTCACTGCAGTGCGGAGCTGACTGGGAACGATCTGCAGAGAATAGCTGCGGGGCCGATCATGATAGACTTTGGCAGTCTGTTCGTGAACTCGGAAGAGGTGCGATACTTCAACGTGAGGAACGACCTGCACCAGTTCATATTGGTGCACCTGCTGGATACGCGGGACCTGCAGATCTCGCCGGAGCAGCAGGTGATCCCCGGCTGCGCTGTGGCCAGCTTCACCCTCAAATTCCGCAGCGCCACTCCCCAGGACTACAACAGGTCGGTCACGTACAAGATTAACGATAAGCACACGTTCAACATATGCGTCAAGGCGAAGGTTGAGCCCGTCAAGCTCGATGTTTTCCCGCCCCACCTCAACTTCCAGTTCGGCTACGACAACCTCAAACGAAGCATGGAGAGCGACCTGGAAGTCCGGAACCCCGGAAACTGGCCCGCCAAGTACACCATCCGTCTCGAGCAGGTTGTTCCCGCCTTTAAGGTGAAGACGGTGACCGAGGGCGACGAGTTCACCATCGACAAGAAGTCAACACACAGACTGAAGGTGATATACACCCCGCCGGAGGAGAGCAAGGGCGAGACGGCGAAGATCAGCATAGCGGTCACATACGGGGAGCAGGTCGACGTAGCCTGTTCCGGCGAGTGTCCCAAGGGCGACTGCGAGGTGGTTGAGGGGAAGGAGATTGACTTTGGCGAGCTCCAGGTCGGTGACACTGTGGGCGAAGAACGTTGCATCAAGCTTCGCACCACCCCCACCAAAGACTTCAAATATTCGGTGGTCGAGGTCGATACGAGGGAGATTCCCGAGCTGCGGCTCAACAACCACGAGAATCCTTTCAGGCTGCATTCTAACGACGAGTCCGGGCAGCTCAGCTTCTCTCTTGACTGCAGGGAGCCGAAACAGATAGAGGGCAACGTGCTGTTCTACGTGCGCGGCGGCAAGACGCAGAGTGCCAAGGTCAAGGCCAACGTGATCGTTCCGAACGTTTCAATTAAGGAGGCTGACTTCGACTTCGGACTGGTGACCTCGCAGGGGCCGCAGACGAAGCCGATCACGTTCGTGAACAAGTCCGCCATCAAGGCCACGCTGCTCATGGGCCTCGAGAACGACCGCGAGTTCTCCCTAGTGCGTCCGCCTGGGCAGCCCGAGAAGGACGGCATTCTCAACGTGATAACTGAGGAGAAGAAGGAGCCGGTAGCGGAAGATGTGGACCAGGACATGAGCGACGAAGAAGAGGAAGAGCTGCCCCCGGAAGATGACGAAAGTTTGGGCAAGAACTACATGATCGTGGTCCCGCCGAACGCAGAGTTCACGCTACTGCTCAAATTCACTCCCGACATCACGATCCACGAGAGAAGGAAGATCCCGCTGCCCATCGAGATCAAGGGCGTGGGCAAGACCAACGATGTCCGACGGGTAATAAAAAAGAGGTGAACGTTACGTTAGGATGCGATTGTGGAGACCAAGCAGCCCAAAATCTCGCTCGACCCCACCAAGCTCGACTTCGAGCAGAAGGTCGTCACCGGCGGAAAACCCTACAACACCTCCAAGGACCTTGTTGTACAATTTACTTGGCATTATATGACTCATAGCTGATGAACCTGCAGGTGACAGAGTCGATCACCTGGAAGATTAAGAAGGAGGCAGTGGAGGACGACCATGTGTGGCAGATCAACCCCTATGACGGCGTTCTGGAGCCTGGCGGGACCATGGTATTAAACGAATGACGAGCCGATAGACGTTGCGCGTGATGTTCAACCCGGACAGCCACAAGATGTACAGCAAGATGGTGGCCATCTACGTGGGCGAGGACCTCGATAAGCCGTACCTGGAGTTCGAGATGAAGGGCGAGGGCACCACTCCCAAGCTCGCCTACGACAAGGCCGAGATCATTATCCCGCCCGCGCCGCTGAGGACCGAGTCGAGGGCTGCCTTCAAGGTCCGCAACCAGGGCTACGAGAACCTCGATTTGTCCAAGTACAGAATAAAGTTCGTGGACTACCCGCCGGACCACATCCCGGTTGAGATTCAGTTCCCTGAAAAGACGAAGGCGGTCAACATCTCGAAGAAGGAGCTCAAGATCGAGGCCGTCTTCAAGTCCACGAAGCCAATCAATATGACTGGAAAGATTGAGTTCCAGGACGACATAGTCAACCCGCCTGATACCATCGACGTTTCTGCTGTGGCCGACAACTGCATATTGACAGTGTATTCGTACATTCAGCGGTGGCGCAACGACATCACGTTCGAAGCCAAGAACGGCACCATCGAGCTCAATCACGAATGTCCGGACAGCGACGACGAGAACACGAGCTCGATAAACGCCCAGATCAAGCAGAGCGGCCGCGCCCACTCAAAGGCTGGCTCAACCGTTTCCCGCACCTCGCGCCGCGCCCTGACCATGATCGGCTACACGCCCCTTCCGCCAGAGATGCGTCGACGGACCTGCGAGTATATCAGAAGATGGCTGAACAGCAACGCGCTGAACACATCTATCCAGCATTTCCCGCAGGACGCGATCAAGGAGCACGGCAAGCATATCTACGAGCTGCTGCAGTTCCTCACCGGCAAGTCTTTCGTCCCTCCTGCCACCGTTGTGGGAAATGTTGCACCCGCGGCCGCAGCCCCAGTCCCACCTGCCCAGCCGGCACAGGGAGGTGCCAATCCTGCCCCCGCTACCGGAAAAGATGAGGACAGCGAGGAAACGTACAGGGCGAAATACGAGTGGCTGCTAACCGAATTGACGAAGTACGGGGCGATGCTGAACACAATCCGGCCGGAGCACCTGCTGTCTGAGGAGGAGTACAAGCGGGTCTGCAAAAAGCAGAAGTGTTCCGCCGGTGATGCCAGTGCCAGGTTTAGCCATTTCTCGGACGAGGCCTGGATCACCCTGTTCTATCAGATACTGAAGATATTCTACCTGCGAAGAGTGAACCCGGCAAGCTTCAAGGCCTCGTCGCTGATGCCCGCGACAGAAAAGGTTCTCCCGTCGGCCAACAGCAGCAACGTCTATTCCGACAGTGAGCTGATGCTGCTGAAGTGGCTGGAGTACCACTACAACCAGCAGAACCCGTACCAACACAAGACGCTGACGAACTTTGAGTCAGACCTGCAGGATTCGCTGGTGTTCGCGGCGATCATCAAAGCATACTATAAGAACGTCAAGGGCCTCGTCAACATGCGCACTGTCAGCAAAACTGTCGACGAGTACCGTTCCAACGCTCAAAAGGTCATCTACACACTGAAGAACGAGCTCCAGCTAAAGACGCACATCACCGAGGAGGACATAATCGACCCCTCCGCCCGCGAGATGGTGGTCTTCTCCACCCAGCTGTTCCTCTACCTTCCGCACTACATCCCCATCGACACTATCTACTTCCCGTGCACGTTAACCCAGAAGGTGACGAAGACGATCGAGCTGCGGAACGACAACAAGGAGCGAATCAGCTACTTCGCCCAGCTCGAGGGCAGTTCTGACTTTGTGATTGGGGACGACAAGCACATAACAATCGAGCCGGGGAAGACGGAGCAGTTCCAGGTCACGTTTGTGAGCAGGGTGTCGAAGAGCGTGGACGCAGTGCTAATGTTCAACAACTCGGGCGACGGGCCGAAGCAGGCCGCCCCGCTGGTCTTCCGGCTGGAGTCGCAGGTCACCAGTCGCATCTCTGCCCAGGTCTATTCGCAGAATACCGACTCCAACCTCTACGAGCCCCGCGAAATCCCGCTAGAAGTGCCCAACAATTTCGCCAAGAACGCGAGGTTCTCCATCGAGCTCAAATACGACAAGAAGAAACCTGCCGAGAGCGCCCCCAAGAAGAAGCGCGGACGAAAGGACCGAGGCGGCGCCGCTGCCGAGCCCACGGAGGAACTCAGCAAATTCGTTCCCGATCCCTTCTTCTGCAAGCAGGACACACTTGCCGTGAACAAGAGCCAGACGCAGACGCTGAACGTGATTTTCCTGCCGTTCGAGCTCGGAGTGCACCGGTGCTTAGTCATCCTCGTAGATAACGACGTGGGCGAGCTGCAGCTCGAGATCATCGCTAACTCTCGGCTGCCCGCGCCGCAGGCCGACCCCATCGTGAAGACCTTGCCCACGGAAAGCCGCACAATTATAGAGTTGCCGATCCCCCTCAGGAACTTGAAGATGGAATATGCCCGGTCCCTTCTCCAGTCGCAATGCATCAAGGAGCGGAAGGAACGCGAAAAGATGAACTGGGAGAACTACAAAAGACTAATGCAGGACCAGCAGCAGCTTGAGGTCAAGATAACGGACACGAGTGGGGCTTTCAAAGTTCCAAGCATGATCACAGTGGCGGATAAGACGATGATGAGCAAGAAGGATCAGATGAGTTCTAAGCCTGAGATGGCCCGCGTGGCCTCGGATGCTGGCGGCGAGGATGCCAGGCTTCAAATCGAGTTCATGGCGAAAGTTGTGAAGAAGTACGAGACCAAGGTCATGATCACGAATTCCGCAAAGACCGACGTCCGCATTTTCGACGTGGTGGTCAAGACCCATCCTCCACCTGTTACCGGACAGCTCAGCTTCAGTGTTCCCGCGCGGCACCAGGTCACCCAGGATATTCCAATCAACAACGAGAGCGAAAGCGACTGGCCCATTAAGGTGGATCTGCAGTTTGACAGAGGAACTCCAGCGCGGTTCGAGGTGGGCCGGACGGATTACGTTGCACCAAAGAAGCAGGTCACCAACATCCAGCTCAAGTTCGTCCCTGACTGGGTCTGTGAGTGCAAGGGCAAACTCACCATCAACATCGTCCGCACCAACCAGACCTTCATCTACGACCTCATGGGAAAGGGCGAGGAGCCCTTGGCTGAAGATAAGGTCACAATCGACTGTGTTGCAAAGATAAGCAAGGACCAGACCATCAGCATCACCAATCCTTATGACCGGACCGTGCAGTACCGCATCGAAACCGACATGTCTAAGGTTCTATCTGGGGAGCCCACTGTCAAGCTTGGGCCCAGGGAGACCAAGCCTTACCGACTACACATCACTCCTGTAGTCGGCGGAATCGACATGGGCAGCATCACGTTTATCGACAACGACGAGCGTTACCTCTGGTACGTGGTCGAGCTCCACGTCCACAGTCCTGAGGCCGAGGTTGAGAAGCCCATGCAAACCTATGTCAGGAAGCCGATCGCATACGAGTTCTCGATAAAGAATCCGCTACACGAGCCGGTCACCTTCGACGTCGACATTAAGGGAGAAGGACTGATAGGCGAGCCGTCGCTGGGACTTCCGGCTAACCAGACCAAGGTGTACGAGTTGGTCTACGCGCCGCTCCGGTCGGGCGAGTATCAGGGCTACATAAACTTCATCAGCGAGAAGGCTGGGGAGATAAAGTACAAGCTTGCGCTCAAGGCTGAGGACACTCCGGCAGTTGCGCTCGAGTTCATGGAGGTGGAGCTGGGACAGACCGGAGTGCACCACGTTTCGCTTGAAAATCCTACCAAGGAGGAGCAGCTCGTTGTTACACACAACACGAATCCGACGAACTACGACGTGCAGGAAAAGATTGTGATCCCGCCGTATAGCAGCATGGACGTGCCGATCCGCTATATTCCATCCAACCTCGACGCCACCGAGAGCGCCCGCATAGTGTTCGACAGCAAGAACATCGGCCGATGGGAATTCGTGCTGGAGGGCAAGGGCAAGCAGCCCACCGAGATCAAGACCGAGCGGGTGACCACCACCGTCGGCGACACCGTCCCCTCCTCTATCACCTTCAAGAACCCCCTCAAGGAGCAAGCCACTATCGAAATCTCCATGGAGCCCGCAGATGTACTGCAGATAAAATAGACAATGATAGGGGAAGGAATTCGTGCTGCTGGTCAAGAAGTCGAAGATCGTCCTCGCCCCGCTGAGCACCTACACCATTCCTTTCCAGTTCACCCCGCACTCAATGACCGTGGTGCGGGCGGTCCTCATCGTCAGCATGAGCAAAACCGTATCTCTCCCATAAACAAAGGCGTCGGTAGCTGGTCTGGAAATATCTCCTCGAGGGCGACGCGGAGCATCTTGCCCACGGCACTCCCTTCTACCTGAAGTGCCAGGCGCGCAAACGGAACCAGGAGGCGCTGAAGATCCAGCTGCCCGACCTCGCGGAGGTGCGGCCTGACGACGTGTTCTCGATGGAGGTGGCGCCGAAGGAGCAGGCCATGGCAGGACTGATTGACCGGTCCGTGGTGACAGAACTCGTCCGGTCCACTCTCGCCAAAATCGACGACCCGCTTGAATTCGTGGTCAAGTTTGAGCCGCTCCGACCCTTCAAGGCACAGTGCGAGTTCCTGGTGTCGAAGTCCAGTGGGGGACGATGGCGCTTCGCGGCGGTCTTTGAGGCGACGGACCCCGAGATGGACGACGTGATTGACATAAAGTCGCCGCTGCACAAGACCTCTAGCGTTTCATTCCGTCTGTGCAACCACACCCGTGCCTATGCGGACTTCCAGGCATTTTTCACGCACGACTCGGCCACCGAGTTCTCCGTGTACCCCAAGTCCGGCGTCCTCGACCCCTTCGGAAAAGACGGCACCAACTTCATTGTCTCGTTTACGCCAACAGAGTACGGAAAGAACAAGATCGGCAAGCTGATCATACAGACTGAGGAGATGCAATGGTATACCTAGCCTGCGACAGTATTGTTTAGGACGTACGAAATCCGGGGGTCGCACCCGGAGTACAAGATACCCAAGCCGGGCGGCGGAAGGCTCGATAACAAGCTCACGAAAGATGTGGAGTCGAAGCTGGCACGCGGGAGCGTGATGGGCACGAAGAACTTCATCGTCGAGAACATCAAGAAGCAGAAGGAACTCGAGCTGAAGACCGTGGAGAGGAGGAGTAAGCGAGGGTTAACGATTATTGATAGGGATGGAGACCAAGAGCAGAGAGAGCAGTCCTGGCAAGTCCAAGGCCACACTGGGGGCAAGCAAGTATTCCGCAGCTAAAAAGTGGTGATGATTATCATATCGTGTTGACGGAAACATGCGCTCTGTGTGCAAGTCTGGTTTTATGTTGCGGGAGAGATAACAATAAAAACGATTGCAGAATTTATCGTCGAACGGTCAATGGTGGAATCAGACCATGTCACTCCCCTGTCCGGCACGTTCTCAGAGCAGCCGCTAGCGCTGCGCAGGGCAGTCCCCGACTCAGAGTCCAGCGCCGCGGTTTCCGTCATTGTAATGCTTGGTGAACTACCCCCACGAATAGAGGATGAAGCAGGCGCTGGCGGAGAAAGATGCGATCATAAGCGCACATCGCGTGCTTGTGGTGCAGCTGCATCGACACATCAGCGGGATAAACGAGAACGTGCAGCGGATGAGGCAGATTATCGCAGCGCTGAAGGACTCTCTCGTAAAGCACAACATTCGTCTCCCAGAAATTCGCGATAAGGTATCAGATACTGCTCACACACCCCCAAAATAGGCGTTCCTGCAAACAGCCACAAACTGGCTCTCCCCTGAATCTGCAGCAACGACGGACTGCGTGAAATCTTCCGCGCTGGTCGCACGGTTTGCGGACACGATGCTGGGCGGGTCCCCGACCCCCAAGGACTCATACACGACCGAATACGACTCGTACTTTCGGCAGCACGTGATCATGTCACGTCCAGAAGCCGGGTCTCCTGCCTCTCCGGCAGCAGAGGACGCGATTCCGGCCAGGAACATAAGAACATCCGGAGGAGGGGGAGCCCGAAGGCCCAGACAGCGGCGGGTGCTGCTTCCGAAGAGAGAGGATTTGCTCCAGCTCCGACGTCGCGGCAAACGGTCCGCAGAAAGGAGCACGGATGCCAGCTTCGTCCGGGGCGACCTTTCCGATGCCATGAGACGGTCTACGTTTGGCACTCTTCACTACGGAATGAGGATGCCTGTGCTGGGCTCGCCGGACGGGGCAACGAGGATCGAGCGGTCAGAAAGTTCCCCGCGGTCTCTCCCACAGAAACACCGGCTAATTGCAGGCAAGATGCGGAAACTCCTTCAGGCTGGCGATCTCCTTAGCGATATCATTGTATCGTCTTTCCTTCAATAGGAGTGTAGGAGGCACACATGGGAGGAGAGGAAGTGCAGATTATGGCCAAGTGTCTTGCCGGGGAGGCCGCACGAGATGTCTTCAGGGAGCAGCTTCGCTCGATGCTGTACAGGATGCTCGCGCTCTTTTTCCACCTGAAGACGTACTCCCACGACACCTTGCGGCCGGACGACCACCTTGCTGCGGTTGTACGCAGATTTGCTATACGGAATAGATCGACATCCTTTGCGTGGTGCTGGACTCGGAGCGCTGCATCATGTACATTTATGACCCCACAACGAAGCAGTTGCAGACCAAGGCGGTGCGCGGGCCCAAGGTCGACTGTTTCTCCGTCCCGGCAGACAAAGGCATAATCGGCTACGTCTACAGGAGTCGCACGGGAGTTTCGCTGCGGTCGCCGTACGAGGACCCACGATTCGACCGCGGCGTCGACCTGATGCGGAAGTCAGTCACGAGGAACATGATTTGCATCCCCCTTAGAGTGGGCGACACCTGTGTGGGCTGTCTCGAGGTCGCCAACAAACGCAGCGGCGACGGATATTCAGAACAAGACTACCAGCTCGCGCAGTCTGTCGCGAAGGAAATCGCGGGCGGGGTCGTTGCGCTGAACTCGAAGCACGCGTTTCAGGATCTTGGGAAGGAGAGTGAAGCCTTCCGTTCTCGAGTTGGCCAGGTCTCAGGGGAAAATCTGCTGGCCCCGCTGCTCAAGAGCGTTCTCATCATTCTGACCGACATTCTCAGGAGCGAAAAGTAACACCTGCTCCACCCCATCGGTAGAGTCATGTTGTACGTGAAGAGCGCGTCGGAGGACACAATAGTGCTCTCAGAACTCAGTGGGGCCGGAGCAGCGACCACAAACGTACCCCGCGAACTGGACCTGAAATCCGGCTGCGCGGGCCTCGCCTTCAGCACCAAAGAGGTCGTTTTCGAGCCCTTTGCCCAGAGCTCGCAGACCATCAACAAGCGGGAGATAGACCCGGCGCTGGTGGGCACGACGGTGCACAGCATAATAGCGGTGCCGATATTCGACGAGCTGGGGAACTCTATTGGCGTGTTCGAGATCGTCAATTCCGATAAGGAAAACTTCGTCTCCCCCAGTGTCAAGCCTCTGCTCGCGAAGTTCGCCAAGTACGTTTCTCTCTTGTTCTATACCAACGATCTTCTAAAGGCATCGTGCTTGTTCGAGAGTAAAAATGAGTAGAACACGGTGGAGAGCTACGAGATATTTTCGGTGGCGCTGGACAACGTGGGGGACGGAGTGCTGGTGGCGGACCCGAAGGGGAATGTGGCGATGACAAATCTGTCTGCAAGACTGATGCTGGGGGTATCGGAGGAGGGCGCGGCAGGATGGAAGGTGGCTGATTTGTTCAGCGAGAACGGCCATCTGCTTGATGCATACTACAGGTCTGAACGCAGGTGATATAACTGGAACTGTAGATTGATCGAGGGGAAAGAGAGCCAGCAGCTGTTCAACACGAGGCTGGCTGTAGTCCGGGGCGGGAAAAGGGCCAAGGACTCATTAACAGTAAACTTCCGATGTATGACGATTGACACCGGAAAAGGCGGGTCCGGTCACTCCCTGCTGCTGCTCCAGCCGGTGCCAAAGTCCTAACCCTCGCCTATTCTCTCATCGCAATTTTCGCGCCGCTGTTTCCCAGATTGCGTCTCCCGTCAGAGGGGGTTTTGGGGTGTTGGGGTTTTGG
>QFZN01004134.1_pt1 | contig 16618 bp, 13 predicted proteins | sample 1740101 | NCBI WGS metagenome assembly QFZN01 (sample SAMN09210849, study PRJNA391713) | Ciliate metagenome, whole genome shotgun sequencing project. | isolation source: combination of 50 Heterometopus sp. ciliate cells from an enrichment culture... | host: Heterometopus sp. ...
GTATAGAAAGTTACCTGGAACGGGTGACTATAAACAGCATGAATGGTCATGGCGGGGGAAAAACAATATTTGAAAGAGGAGTTATGAAAATGAAAAAATTTCTAGCGCTGATCTTATCTATGGGCCTGGCATTGTCACTGACTGCCTGCGGTTCAGGCGGTACTAAAACGTCCAGCAGTCCCGCAGCCAGCGCAGCACCGGCAAGTGCTGCAGCTACCGCCGCTTCCAGCACTCTCATTAAAGTTGGCTTTGCTCAGGTAGGACACGAATCAGACTGGCGTACAGCTTCAACCAAATCAGTTCAAACAGCTTTGTCCAAAGAAAACGGCTTTGACCTGCAGTTTGTTGATTGTGATAACGATTCCGCGGCTCAGTTGACCGCGGTCCGCAACTTCATTCAGCAGCAGGTTGATTACATTGTAATCGATCCTATCGTCTCCACCGGTTGGGACACAGTTCTGACAGAAGCTAAAGATGCCGGTATCCCCGTTATCGTAATTGACCGTACCATTGATGACTCCGACAAATATGTCACATGGATCGGCTCAGAGTTCACAAATGAAGGCCTAGCGGCTGCTTCATGGCTTAAGGATTATGCAAAAGCAAAGAACATCTCTAAGCTCAATATTCTTGTTATCCAGGGCACAACAGGCTCATCCGCTCAGATCGGCCGTACAAACGGCTTCGATAAGATAGCTAAAGCGGAAGGCTGGACCGTACTCGATTCTCAGGACGGCGGCTTCACTCAGGATGGCGGCCAGAAGATTATGGAATCCTATTGCAAATCATATCAGGGCAAGTTCAACGTAGTTGTCTGCCAGAATGATAACGAAGCATTCGGCGCACAGGATGCTATGGATGCTGCTGGTGTTACATATGGCGTAGACGGAAAAGTCATTCTTGTCTCCTATGACGCATGCAAAGCCGGACTTACAAAAACCCTGGCCGGAAAAATCAACGCAGACTTCCAGTGCAACCCGCTGCAGGGCAAATTCTGCGCCGATATAATCAAGAAACTTCAGAACAAAGAAACCGTTCCTTCCAAGACCTACATGGTTGAGCCTTGGTATGTAAAAGAAACCATTCTGAAGAACATCACCTATACGAATAACGCCAGCAGCAGTGTTACAGAAGACCTTGTTCCCGTGACACAGGCTATTGTTGACGCTGACTATTAATGGCATAGGCCGCTATTCTGATCAGGAACGCACTGATTGATTAGCTGGAGTGCGTTTGCGTTCAGACACAAAGGGTGGCTTCTTATTACAGAGCCACCCTTTTTAATAATATGCAGTAACCAAAGCAGGACGTATAAACATTTCGTGTTCCGCCGCGGATACTGTAATGCGGTATCATTCGTCTACTGAGCTTAGAAAACAGAAAGGGCGTATCAAGGCTATGGAAGATCAAATTCTTATAACTATGCGGAATATATCCAAAACATTTCCAGGTGTTAAGGCACTTGATAACGCGGAAATAACATTGAGAAAAGGTGAAATTCACGCATTAATGGGAGAAAACGGTGCGGGAAAGTCAACACTTATCAAAGTTTTGACCGGTGTTTACCCATTGGAAGGCGGAGAAATCCGTATGGACGGAATCGATGGACCCATGATTAACCGCTCACCTCTGGAGGCGCAGAAAAACGGCATCGCCACAGTCTACCAGGAGGTGAATCTCTGCCCCAATCTGTCGGTGGCGGAGAACCTTTTTATTGGCCGCGAGCCTAGAACAAAGATGGGTTTTGTCGATTGGCATACCATGAATAAAGAGGCAAAAAAAATTATGGACGATCTGGACATCAATGTGGATGTAACAAATACACTTGAAAACTATTCGCTTGCAATACAGCAGATGATTGCTATCGCACGCGCTGTGGATATGGATTGCAAAGCGCTGATTTTGGATGAGCCAACCTCCGCGCTGGATGACAACGAGGTATCCAAGCTGTTTACGTTGATGCTTCATCTGAAAGAAGAGGGAGTAGGCATAATATTTGTTACTCATTTTTTGGATCAGGTTTACGTTGTCTGTGACCGCATTACAGTTTTACGAAACGGACAGTATGTCGGTGAATACGCCGTAAAAGAATTTCCCCGCATCAAGTTGGTGGCGGCCATGCTGGGCAAAGACTTCGACGATTTGGCCGCCATCAAGCCGGAGGGCGGAATGACAATAGGCGAAGAAATGGTTGTGGACGCTAAGGGACTTAGCCACAAGGGCACAATAAAGCCTTTCAATTTCCAGATTCATAAGGGCGAGGTTGTCGGCGTCACCGGCCTGCTGGGTTCCGGACGCAGTGAAATGGTGCGCTGTATTTATGCCGCCGACAAAGCTCAAACAGGATCGCTTTTAATGAAGGGCAAACAGCTGAAAGCCGGCTCTCCTATCGACTCTATCAAAGCAGGTATGGGCTTTCTGCCGGAGGACAGAAAGGCCGACGGACTTATTGGCGACCTGTCTGTTCGAGAGAATATTGTTCTTGCTTTGCAGGCGCGTCAGGGAATTTTCAAAACACTGCCCATTGCAAAACAGTTCGAGATGGCTGACAAATTTATTGATATGCTGCATATTAAGACTGCCACCCGCGAAACGCCGGTGAGCCAGTTGTCAGGCGGCAATCAGCAAAAAGTAATTCTGGGCCGCTGGCTGTGTACTAACCCGGATTTGCTGATTCTGGATGAGCCGACACGCGGTATTGATATCGGCACAAAGACCGAGTTTCAAAAATTGGTGCTGAAATTTGCGTCAGAGGGCATGAGCGTGGTTTTCATATCATCGGAAATTGACGAAATGATTCGCACCTGTTCCAGAATGTGCGTTATGCGCGACGGCGAAAAGGTTGGAGAAATTGATGGCGAGATGACCCAGACCAGTGTTATGTCGGCAATAGCGGGAGGTGACGAGAGGTGAGCAAAATAAAGGGAATTACGAAAAGGTCTCTGTTTTTACCATTCATGTGCTTGTTGGTAGTTCTTATGATCAATTTGCTTAAAAGCCCGGGCTTCTTCGCCATTGCCATAAACAATGGAGTGCTGTACGGCCGCTTAATTGACGTTCTGAACAGAGGCAGCGAGATTGCCATTCTGGCAGTCGGCCAGACGCTGGTAATTGCGGTTTCCGCCGGAACCGATATCTCTGTCGGCTCCGTGATGAGCCTTTCCGCCTGTTTCTGCTGTATGCTTCTGGCTGGATTCGGTGTCAGCACAACTACTACTTTAGCTGTTCCGATGTTTGTAGGTATGCTTGGCGGTGTCCTCATTGGCGGCGTCAGCGGCGCTTTCAACGGAGCACTTGTTTCCAAGCTTAAAATACAGCCCATGGTTGCCACGCTGATTCTTTATACAGCGGCACGCGCAATAGGACTGCTTTTAAACAACAACCAGATTACCTATATCCGTTATGAGCCTTATAAATTTTTGGGTAACTTCATCCCCGGCTGTCCCATACCTACCCCGATTTTTGTGACTGTCATTGTCATTGCGATAGCCGCAATTGTGCTTAAGAAAACCTCTCTCGGCCTTTACATACAATCGGTCGGAATAAATAACCGGGCGGCAAGGCTTCTAGGCATCAACTCTGCATGGATATGTTTTCTCTGCTATGTCATTTGCGGCCTGTGCGCAGGCATTGCCGGTATTCTGGCTTCCTCCCGCATTTACTCAGCAGATTCCAACAACATAGGCCTGTATTATGAGCTGGATGCCATCCTGGCAGTTGCCCTGGGCGGCAACAGTCTGGGCGGCGGAAAATTTAATCTGGCCGGGTCAATAATAGGAGCCTACACTATTCAAGCTATCAGTACAACGCTTTTGGCAATGGGAGTCTCCACGGATCAAGCACCTGTGGTTAAGGCAATTATCGTAATTATTATCGTCACCGTGCAGTCGCCGGTATTCAGGGCATGGTTTTCGAGCAAGATGAGCAGCCGCAAGGCAATTGCAAAGGAGGCTGTTTGAATATGAGAAAGAAAAAACGTATCAACAGTAATTCTGTTCTGCTGCTAATTACCATTTCGCTTTTTGTCGTAATGTATATAGTCGGCTGTATTATCTATGCGGATAAGGGCTTTTCGCATTTCCAGACTTTCCTAAATGTGCTGGTCACAAACGCCGGTTTGATTTGCGTAGCCTGCGGCATGACCTGCGCCATGCTGACCGGAGGAATCGATATTTCCGTCGGTTCACTTATAGCTATGGACTGCATGATTATGGCCGTTGGTATGGGCGTTAATGGATATCCCTGTGTCATAATGTTGATATTTGTTTTGGTTATCGGCCTAGTCTTTGGACTGGTGCAAGGGATCATGGTTGGTTATCTGAAAATCCAGCCATTCATCGTGACAATGGCGGGTATGTTTTTTGCCCGAGGCATGACGGCTGTAATTTCGACAGATCAGGTGTCTATTACTCAGCAAACCAACGCTCAGTTTTATGCGTGGGCGAACGCCAAAATCAGTCTCCCCGCCTTCCTTGGCTACACAAACAACAAGGGCGTGCTGATCGTGCCGTTTATACGACCGACAGTAATTATCGCTCTGGTCGTTGTGGTCGCAATATATATAATTCTCAAGTATACAAAATTCGGTCGCTCACTGTATGCCGTCGGCGGAAGCGAATCCTCCGCAACAATGATGGGACTCGATGTCAAACGCACCAAGATGAAGGCCTATATACTGTCCTCGTTTTTGTGCTCAATCGGCGGAATCTGCTACTGTCTGAATACAATGTCCGGTTCCGTTCAGCAGGCCAAGGGCTTTGAAATGACCGCTATTGCATCTTCCGTAATCGGAGGTACACTTTTGACGGGCGGCGTGGGCAACATAATCGGTTCTCTATTTGGCGTTTTGACCACCGGTACGATCAATACGCTGGTGACGACAAACGGCAAACTGCTGTCCAGCTGGGCCAACATAGCCACCGCAGCTTTGCTGTGCGTATTTATAATTCTGCAGTCCGTCTTTACTTTGTACAAGCAACGGAAACAATAGACAGTACCTAACGCAATTACAGCTATAGGCAGTAAGCATGAAAATGTGTTTTTTGCTTGCTTGGGGGTTCACTGCAATTTCTCATAAATCGGAGGGAAAGTTTGAAGCAAGTTTCAAACTTACATAATTTCAAATGCGTGTTGCTGACCCTTCGGGCAACCGCAGCACATGTACATATTATGGCCATTCGGGTTCATGGTCATTTTGTGACTTGAGCGTAACGAAAGGAATGGTCAAAATAATGAACAAGTATGTAATAGGCGTGGACTATGGAACCCTATCCGGACGCGCGCTGATCGCTGATGCCCGCACAGGCGAGGAAATTGCATCGGCCGTATATGAATATCCTCATGCAGTGATGGATAAAACGCTTGCCGACGGAACGCCTCTCGGACCGGACTGGGCGCTTCAGGACCCGCAGGATTATCTGGATGTCCTCTCACACACTGTTCCTGAAATTATTAAGAAATCCGGCATATCACCGGTAGATATCATTGGAATCGGAACCGATTTTACGGCCTGCACTGTTATGCCCGTAAAAAAGGATGGCACTCCAATGTGCTTTTTGCAAGAGTTTAAAAATCGCCCGCATGCTTATGCAAAGCTTTGGAAACATCATGCGGCACAGGACAAAGCAAACCGCCTGAATGAAATTGCGGCAAGCCACGGTGAGGCATGGCTTAATAACTACGGCGGAAAGATTTCATCAGAGTGGACAATTCCGAAAATATGGCAGATTGCTGAAGAAGACCCTGAAATGTATGATTCCATGGACCGCTTTATCGAAGCGGCCGATTGGATTATATGGCAGCTGTGCGGAAAAGAGACCCGCAATTCCTGCACCGCGGGTTACAAGGAAATCTGGAATAAGAAAACCGGCTTCCCGCCGGATGAATTCTTCCATGCCCTGAGCCCGAAGCTCACTCATGTGGTTGACGAAAAATTATCACGTCATATTATCCCGCTCGGTGAAAAAGCTGGAGAGATAACACCGGAGGCGGCTACACTTACAGGACTTAGGCCCGGAACAGCGGTAGCAATTGGAAATGTGGACGCCCATGTCTGTGTGCCCGCAGTTGGCATCGACGGACCCTTTAAAATGCTGGCAATCATGGGGACATCGACCTGTCACATTATGATGGGAACCGAGGAGCATCAGGTTCCCGGCATGTGCGGTGTCGTGGAGGACGGCGTTATGCCCGGATTTTTCGGCTATGAAGCTGGCCAATCCTGCGTGGGCGATCATTTTGCTTGGTTTATCGAAAACTGTGTGCCAGCCGCCTATTATGAAGAGGCACAAAAGCAAAACAAAAACATTTATCAATATCTGAGTGAAAAAATGGAGAAATTAAAGCCCGGCGAGAGCGGCTTGCTTGCGCTTGACTGGTGGAACGGCAACCGTTCTGTTTTGGTAGACGTTGATTTGACCGGTATGATGCTTGGCATGACGCTTCAGACAAAACCCGAAGAAATTTATCGGGCATTGATTGAGGCCACGGCTTACGGCACACGTATGATTATTGAAAATTACCGCGAGAACGGTGTACCCGTCAATGAATTCTACGCTTCAGGCGGAATTTCGCAGAAGGACCCGCTGATCATGCAGATTTACTCCGATATTATCAGTATGCCGGTTAAAATTGCGGGCTCGGAACAGGGTCCGGCCTTGGGTTCGGCAATTTTCGCATCCGTCGCCGCGGGAGAAGAAGCGGGAGGCTATGACTCTATTTTTGAAGCCGCGGGTGCTATGGGAAGGATTAGGGATAGAATTTATAATCCGATTCCCAAAAATGTCGAGGTTTATAATAAGCTGTTTAACGAATACCGCGTTCTGCACGACTATTTCGGCCGCGGAACGAACGATGTAATGAAACGTCTGAAAGATTTGAAAAATAAAGTGATGTTCTCTTAGGAGGTTAATGAAACATGGCGTCTCTGAAAAAATACAAATTCTATTTTATCGTCGGCAGTCAGGACCTGTATGGGGAAGAAGTGCTTAAGACTGTGGATGAACATGCCAAAATGATGGTCGATTCGTTCAATTTGGAGACGGCCATACCGTGCACGGTGGTGTTTCACCCGGTTGTTCGAAATTCCGAAGAAATATTTCAGGCAATGACGGAGGCAAACAATGATTCGGAGTGTGGGGGCGTCATTACCTGGATGCATACCTTCTCGCCGTCAAAAATGTGGATTCCCGGTTTTCAGATTCTAAATAAGCCTCTTCTGCATGTAAACACCCAGTTTAACCGCGACATTCCATGGGACAGCATTGATATGGATTTTATGAATCTTAATCAGTCCGCACACGGAGATCGCGAACATGGCTATATCGGCGCAAGGATGCGTTTACAGCGAAAAGTGATTTCCGGCTGGTGGAATGATGAAAAATTCCGTCAGCGTTTAGCGGGCTGGATGCGTGCTGCGGTAGGTGCGTTTGAAAGCCGCAGACTGCGTGTGCTGAGAATCAGCGATAATATGCGTAATGTTGCGGTTACGGATGGAGACAAGGTTGAAGCCCAGATGAAATTCGGCTGGCAGGTAAACCACCACGGCGTTGGGGATATAATAAGGCTAGTCGACGCAGTGACAGAAGATGAAATCAACGCACAAATCTCGGAATATACGCTGCATTACACGTTTGACACAGAGAACATTGAAGCGGTACGCTACCAGGCTCGGGAAGAGGTTGCGCTCAAAAAATTTATGGAGCAGAACGGTTTCGGCGCTTTCCACACCAATTTTGAGGATTTGCAGGGGCTGCGTCAGCTTCCGGGTCTTGCCGCACAGGATTTAATGCGGCAGGGTTACGGCTTTGGCGCTGAAGGCGACTGGAAAGTTGCGGCTCTTTGCCGTATAATGAAGGCAATGACCTCTGATCTTGACTGCGGAACCTCCTTTATAGAGGATTATACATACAATTTCGATCCGGCCTGCGGCATGAACATGGGCGCTCATATGCTGGAGGTCTGTCCGACAATTGCCTGTGAAAAACCGAAGATTCAAGTGTTCCCGCTTGGAATCGGGGGAAGGAAAGACCCCGCCCGTCTGACGTTCAAAGCCAAATCGGGAGCTGCGGTCCTTGTGACGATAGTTGATATGGGCGACCGCTTCAGGATGATTGTTAACGATGTCGAATGTCAGAAGCAGGAGCATGATATGCCAAAGCTTCCGGTGGCCGCAGTCCTTTGGAAGCCGCTGCCTGACCTTGAGACCTCTGCGGAGGCATGGATTTACGCCGGCGGAGCGCACCATTCTGTCATCAGCTACGGCCTTACAGAGCAGGATATGCGCGACTTTGCGGAAATTATGGATATCGAATTCATACATATCGGAAACGAAACGAAAATTCCCGAGCTGTGCAGGGAGCTTACAGTTAACGACATTGTGTGGAAGCTGAAAAAATAGGCGGTACCCACAAAGGCGAGAAAGGCCCAAACCTTCATACGCTGCCCTCCGGATGGGCAACCGAAACACATGCACCAAATGACCATTCAGTCAAATGGCCATTTTGTGCCTTGAGTATAGCGAAAGGAACGATCATAATATGCTGGAACAATTAAAGGAAGACGTTTGTCGTGCAAACCTGTTACTACCCAAGCACGGACTTGTCGTTTTCACATGGGGCAATGTATCAGGAATAGACCGGAACAGCGGATTGTTCGTCATTAAACCATCCGGCGTTTCTTATGAAGAACTGACGCCGGATAAAATGGTCGTTGTTGACCTGAATGGTAAAAAGGTTGAGGGGGAGATGAACCCATCTTCAGATACGCCGACGCACTGCGAGCTATATCGCGCGTTTCCGAAAATCGGCGGCATCACACACACGCACTCCCGCTGGGCAACAATCTGGGCGCAGGCCGGCAGGCCGATTCCGGCCTATGGTACAACTCACGCCGATTACTTTTACGGTTCTGTCCCATGCACACGTAAAATGACACCGAACGAGATTGCTGCTGAATATGAGAAGGAAACCGGACGGGTAATTGCGGAGACATTCCTCGATTACGACCCTGTAAGTGTTCCTGCGGTTCTTGTCCATTCACATGCCCCGTTCACGTGGGGAAAGGACTGTTTTGAGGCGGAATATAACGCCGCAGTACTGGAAGAGATTGCAATGATGGCTTGGCATACGGAGGCAATTTCGTCTGTTCCAACTTTCGCAATGCAGCAGGAACTGCTTGACAGACACTATCTGCGCAAGCACGGAGAAAACGCATATTATGGACAGAAGAAAAAACGCTGAGTTTTCTACGCGAAAAACAAATAAGGATGTCAGAGCACCAAGAAGACTTGCAGACGAGGAAGTGTAGCCTGTCCGCGCATATTGATTCGGGAAGGCGAAGCTTCAGATGTGAGCAAAAAGCTTAAATAATGACGGCTTTAGCCGTTACATTATTAAATTAAGCAGTTGATGCTGTTACATGCACACTATTATAAATTACTATTTCTCTACTCCACTTTGCGTGGTGAGGGACTGAGCCTCCTGCTGCAGAATATACTGCGGCAGGAGGCATTGCTATAATAACAAAATAATATCAATTATATACTTGACAGAAATTATCAAGAATGCTATCCTATGAAATGAAAACAGAAAAACTATGTCTAGAGGAGGGAACAAATCTGTTAATAACAAGAGAGACCGATTATGCGCTGCGGATACTCCGAACACTGTCTGACGGACAACAGATAACAACAGAAGGTATCTGCAAACGCGAATTGCTTCCTCAGCAGTTCGTTTATAAAATTCTAAAAAAAATGGAGCGGGCCGGCTACGTACAGATCACTCGGGGTACTGATGGCGGCTGCCGCTTGATTGCGAATCTTAAGGATAAAAGTCTGTACGATTTGATCGAAATTATGGAAGCGGAAAAAAGAATAAGTTCCTGCATGCAGCCGGGATTCATATGTGAGTGGAGACTTACACACGCTTCGAGCTGTACGGTTCATAACAGATTGCAGCAGATTCAAAATGTACTGGATACGGAGCTTCGTGCGCATAGTCTGCATCAAATGCTGTTTGAGAATGAGTAGGCTAATTTTTTAACGGTTTATATGTTAAGATTTGTTTTTTTGCCCTGAAAGTGGATTAGAATTATCAAGTATTGAACCAAGAGTATCCTGTTTTATGGGTTTTGCGAAAGAAACTCATAAAATTGAAATACAAATAAATGCGGTAAAAGGAGGAAGAAGCATGTTTTTTAAGACAACAGAAGGTCACGAGGCTTTGCGTGCGCAGGTTCGAGAGTTTGCGGAAACGGAGGTTAAACCTCTGGCGTTCCTGCTTGACAAGGAGAGCAAATTTCCAGCAGAGGCCGTAGAAAAGTTGGGTGAGCTGGGTCTGATGGGTATTCCGTTCCCAAAAGAGTACGGAGGTCAAGGCTTAGACATTATCAGCTACGCCATCGCCGTTGAGGAGTTATCAAGGGTAGACGGAGGTACCGGAGTTATCCTATCTGCCCACGTTTCGCTGGGATCATGGCCAATCTTCGCCTACGGAACCGAGGAACAGAAGCAGAAATATTTAGTTCCTTTGGCTAAGGGAGAAAAATTGGGGGCGTTCGGACTGACTGAGCCAAACGCAGGCAGCGACGCGAGCGGAACAGAGACTACCGCCGTTCTTGATGGCGATTACTATATCCTAAACGGTGGAAAAATATTTATTACGAATGCGGATAAAGCGGACACATACATTGTTTTCGCAGTCACCACCCCGGATATCGGCGCGAGAGGAATCAGCGCTTTTATTGTGGAAAAGGGTTGGGAGGGCTTCACCTTCGGAGATCACTATGACAAGATGGGAATCCGTTCCTCATCGACAGCCGAGTTAATCTTCAATGACGTGAAAGTTCCCAAGGAAAACCTGCTTGGCGGAGAGGGTCAGGGCTTCAAAATCGCCATGGCGACCTTGGATGGCGGACGTATCGGCATCGCTTCACAGGCACTCGGAATTGCCCAGGGCGCTTATGAGAATGCTCTGGAATATTCAAAGGAACGTGTTCAGTTCGGCAAGCCAATATGCCAGCAGCAGATCATTGCGTTCAAACTGGCCGACATGGCAACAAAGCTTCGTGCGGCGCGGCTATTAATCTACAGTGCCGCCGAGCTCAAGGAAAACCACGAAGCATATGCAATGGAGTCTGCTATGGCTAAGCAATACGCCTCAGATTCCTGCCTGGAAATTGTCAATGACGCTCTTCAGATTTTCGGCGGTACGGGATATCTCAAGGGCATGGACGTGGAGAGAGCTTACCGCGATGCTAAGATTTGCACGATTTATGAGGGCACTAACGAGATTCAGCGGGTTGTCATTGCTTCGCACATAATCGGGAAAATGCCAAAGGAAAATGCCCCGGCAACGGCAAAGAGTGGACCTGTGACCGGAGTACGCAAAAAAATGATTCTAAAGGATGGTGCACCCGCGGAACGGGTGAAAGCCCTGACGGATGCTCTCAAGGCAGATGGCTATGACTTTAGCGTGGGCATTGATATCGACACCCCAATTATTAAGGCTGAACGTGTTGTCAGTGCAGGCAAGGGAATCGGAGAACAGGAGAACATGGAGCTAGTGAAGGCGCTGGCAGTCTCCGCCGGCGCGGCTCTCGGATCTTCCCGCCCGGTGGCGGAAACCCTGCGTTATGTGCCGCTTAACCGCTATGTTGGAATGTCGGGACAGAAATTTAATGGAAATCTGTATATAGCCTGCGGCATTTCGGGTGCGGGCCAGCATTTAAAGGGTATCAAGGATGCCACGACTATAGTCGCCATCAACAACAACCCCAACGCGCCCATATTTAAGAACTGTGACTATGGCATTGTGGGAGATGTACTGGAAATTCTTCCGCTTCTAACCGCCGCTTTAGACAATGGCGAACCCAAAAAGGCAGCACCGCCAATGAAGAAGATGAAGAGAGTTGTTCCAAAAAAGGTAGCTCCCTCATGGAAACATTATGTCTGCAACGGCTGCGGCTATGAATATGACCCGGCGCAGGGGGATCCAGACAGTGATATCCATGCTGGAACTGAATTTGAAGCGCTTCCCGAAGAGTGGATCTGCCCTGAGTGCGGAGAAGAAAAAGATCATTTTATAGAGGTTTGATATGATATTAGAAACTTTACGATTTAGTGAAAAGGGGGATTAATCAATGCATTGTGTAAGAAAAGTAACGGAAAATCTGTTCTGGGTAGGGGCCAATGATCATAGACTTGCGCTCTTTGAGAATATACATCCCATCCCTCGCGGGGTCTCATATAACGCTTATCTGCTTTTGGATAAACAGACGGTGCTGTTTGATACCGTGGACTGGTCGGCCTGCCGTCAATTCTTGGAGAATGTTGAATACGTGCTGGCCGGAAGGACGCTGGACTATTTGGTGATAAACCATATGGAGCCGGATCACGGCGCGTCAATTGAGGTAATTCTTCTGCGTTATCCTACGGTCAAAATTATCAGCACTGAAAAAGCCTTTCTGCTTATGCGTCAGTTTGGTTTTCACATTGACGGGCGGACAGAGGAAGTCAAGGAAGGCGACACCAAATCTTTTGGCAAGCATGTGGTGACGTTCGTGGCAGCTCCAATGGTTCACTGGCCGGAGGCTATGGTTACATTTGATACGACAAACGGAGTTTTATTTGCGGCTGACGCCTTCGGCTCTTTCGGAGCTCTGGACGGAAAGCTCTTTAATGACGAGGTGGATTTTGACCGTGATTGGATTGACGATGCGCGGAGATATTTCACCAACATTGTCGGTAAGTACGGACCCCATGTTCAAGCTCTGCTTAAGAAGGCCGGCACAATAGACATCAAAATCATTTGTCCGCTGCACGGTCCGGTATGGCGCTCAGATTTAGGATACTTCCTTGAAAAGTATGATAAGTGGAGCAGATACGAACCCGAGGAAAAAGGGGTTATGATAGTCTACGCCTCCATGTATGGCAACACAGAGAGCGCGGCTGGGGCGCTTGCCTCAAGACTTGTTGAAAAGGGCCTGAATAATGTGGCTATGTACGATGTGTCCAGTACGGATGTGTCATATCTGATTTCGGAAACATTCCGTCTCAGCCATGTGGTACTGGCATCTGTAACCTACAATCTTGGGATATATCCAAAGATGCATAATTACCTAATGGACATGAAGGCCTTGAATCTGCAAAAACGTACCTTCGCTATCATAGAAAACGGCTCATGGGCCTGCAAATCCGGCACTCTGATGCGCGATTTCTTAGAAAATGAGATGAAGGAGATAACAGTCCTTGATGAGAAGCTGACGATAAATTCTGCCATGAACGAGGACAATTTGCCTGACTTGGATGCTCTGGCGGACAGCTTAATCGAGTCAATGAAGTAAAGAAATTTTCAATTATGGGAGAGCGCATTTCCAATTTACGGAAATGCACTCTCTGTTTTCAATATATTTTCAAAAAAATAGCAATTAATACTTGACAAACTGTATCCAGTATAGTATATATAGATTATAAATAATAAATTCTATTTTTGGACGAAAGATAATAGAAGCAATATTATAGAAAGGAAGCTAGTAAAATGAATATAGAAATTAAAAATTCGATTAAAAATCGTCGTTCAGTTTATGCCATAGGAAAGGACAAAAGCATTTCGGATGACGAAATTACAGAAATAATAAGGCACGCTGTGATGCATACTCCGAGCGCGTTTAATTCACAAAGCGGCAGGATACTGGTTCTGCTTGGTCAGGAACATGATAAGCTCTGGGCAATTACCAAAGAGACATTGAGAGAAATTATTCCTCCGGAAAGATTTTCACCAACTGACGAAAAAATCAATTCCTTCAAAAACGGATACGGAACGGTACTTTACTTCGAGGATCAGGACACTGTAAGGAACTTGGAACAGCAATTCCCGTCATATGCTCAGAATTTCGCTGGATGGTCGCTGCAGGCCTCCGCAATGCTTCAGTATGGCATATGGATGATGCTTGAGGACGCCGGTCTAGGCGCAAGCCTACAGCACTACAATCCGCTGATCGACGAAAAGGTCAAAAGCACCTGGAACATTCCCGAAGCGTGGAAGCTTATTGCCGAGATGCCGTTCGGCGGGCCGACTGCCGAGCCTGGCCCAAAAACATTCCTCCCACTTGACGACAGAATTAAGGTTTTCAAATAACAACCGCGAAAGCGGAAAAAATAATTTAATTAATAAAGGAGCGTAAAATCATGGTAGAATTTTATCGTTGCAGTCTTTGCGGAAATATGGTAGCCCTCATCAAAAAAGGTGGCGGGACTCTTGTTTGCTGCGGAAAAGAAATGGTTAAGCTTGAAGCTAACTCAACTGACGCATCTCAGGAAAAGCATGTTCCCGTTGTTACAAAAGAAGACGGAAAAATCAAAGTCGCTGTCGGCTCCGCTGCCCACCCCATGCTCCCTGAGCACTTCATAGAGTGGATTGCACTTGTAAATGAAGACAAGGTTGTTTTAAAATATCTCAAGCCCGGCGATGAGCCGAAAGCAGAGTTCTGCGAGGTCGCATCAGGGACAGTCTATGCTTACTGCAACCTGCATGGCCTCTGGAAAGCCGAGTTCTAAGCAACACGAAGGGAACCGTGCTTTAAGCAGGGTTCCCTTCCGTAATTTTCCCGAAAAAAACGGACGTACTATTTTCAAACTTATGTGATTAAAAGTGCGAGCTGCTCGCCAGATGGGCTGCCGCAGCACATGCGCAATTTATGACCATTCCGCTACATGGTCATTTTGTGCCTTGAGTGCAACGAAAGGAATGGTCATTAATATGATTGATAGAAAATTAGTAGAAATGCTCAATAACCAAGTCAATATGGAGTGGTACTCCGCATATATCTATCTTGATATCTACAGCTACTACACCGACAAGAATCTCAATGGCTTCAGTAACTGGTTTCTAATTCAGACTCAGGAGGAGCGCGACCACGCACTGCTATTTATGAAGTATCTGCTCAACAACAGTGAAAGAGTGCTTCTTAAAGATGTTAAGGCGTCTAACCTCGCTTTCAATGATTTCCGTGAGCCTGCGGAAGCAGCCTTCGAACACGAAAAGAAGGTTACGGCATCAATCAACAGCATCTATGCCTTGGCGTATGAGCTTCGGGACTTCAGAACTATGCAGTTCCTCGACTGGTTCGTCAAGGAGCAGGGTGAGGAGGAAAAGAACACCGAGGATATAGTGAAAAAATACGATCTCTTCGGCAACGACCCTAGAGGGCTATATCTTCTCGACGCTGAGCTTGCCACGCGCATTTACACACCGCCTACACTTGTTATCTAAAATAGCTAGGCCGTGCTCATATTTGAGCATGGCCTAGCTATTTTAGTGGCTTGTTCTTTCACTGCCCTATTTTATTTCGGACGAGCGGTTCTTTCATTTACAGAATAATCTCCGGGCTTAAGTCCGTCAAATAGAACCATGCCGTCACTGCCAGAAATAGCATTGTCTATTAAGTGGCTGTCTTTGTCATATAGCGTGAGTTCCGCAAGCCCGCTTTTAGCACATAGGAAAAAGTCGCTGCATATCTTCCGGCAAGGGCACAGAAAAATGCAAAGGTGATTTGGTCAGTGGATGGAGCAGCTGTAAATCGCCCATATGTAAGGCGTGGCGTGAAATCAGATCATGATTCTCCGTACCGTAGAGAAAATCGCCCGCCAGAGGGCAGCCTATATATGCCATATGGACCCTAATCTGATGCGTGCGGCCTGTCAGCGTATGAATGTGCATTAAGGTTAGGTTTTGCGATTTGTCGCAGGATATCACATCATATAAAGTGGTAGCTTCTTTGCCGTCCTCATCACCGCAAACTTCGCGCACAAGACCTGAATCCGTTTTTCGACGGATATGCAGGGATATTTCTCCGCTGTTTTGGGGTGGAATACCAAGGGTGATGGCGGTATATTGTTTTAAGATTTGTTTCCTTTTCGTCATTTCATTCAAAATTCCCGCGGCAAGGGCATTTTTGGCAAGCAAAACCAAGCCGGAGGTATTATTGTCCAGGCGGTTAACCACCCTTGCGGTGAAGTTCAGCCCCTGCTCCAAATAATAGGCGGCAAGATAATTCGCTAGGGTGTTTTCGTGGTTGCCGATTACCGGATGACAAGGCAAATCAGCAGGCTTATTTACTACCAATATATCTTCATCCTCAAAAATGATTTCAACAGGGTGAACTGTAGGCGCAAGGCCATTTGAGGACATTTCCTCCGTTTCAACAACAAAGGTAATTTCGGCACCTTCACGAACCACGAAATTCACAAAGCGGGAATTGCCGTCTACCAGAATGGCGTTTTCACGCTGCTTCATACGCGAAATGAGACCTGCGGACATACCGTATTCGTCCCGCATGATCTGCTTGAGTGTGCGGCCATCATGTCGGATTTCCGCACGGAGCTTAATAACACGTTCCATTTGAGTATCCTTTCAAAAGATGCCAAAGTATTTTATTACGACCTATAGGAGAATCAATCTGAATTGATATTCTATCAGAGTAAATGGAGACAAAGCTGTATATTTTTATGTAAAAAGCGAAAATGTACAAAATACACAGGAAAAAGAACGAAAATTTGGTAATTATATGATTAGAAAGCCCTTGAGTATATAGTAACTATATAGATTATAATAAAATAAAG
>QFZN01004205.1_pt1 | contig 16605 bp, 17 predicted proteins | sample 1740101 | NCBI WGS metagenome assembly QFZN01 (sample SAMN09210849, study PRJNA391713) | Ciliate metagenome, whole genome shotgun sequencing project. | isolation source: combination of 50 Heterometopus sp. ciliate cells from an enrichment culture... | host: Heterometopus sp. ...
CCAACACCCCAAAACCCCAACACCCCTGGCCCTGAGAACACTCAGGCACACTCGTTAATCCAATGGGCGGGCGAAGTGGAATATATGCAGATCCAGAAATAAATACATAATAACATCGATAGAAATCATCATGGATTTAACACAACTCGAGCAGAAGGAGGCTCCCGCGGCGGCGACATCGTCGAAGACGGTGGTCGAGCAGCACGCCGAGGTACTGAGGCTGACTTATGTGATTAGGGAGTGTCGAGGTGGAACGGGATAAGGAGGAACGTGTTCATGAACGGGAACACCATCTGCATGGCCAACATGCCTTCCGAGGGCTTCGTCGCAGTCAACTCTATCAACGAGGGCAACTACACCGTCCTCTCCCTCACCTCCTACGAGATTCACAAGGGACGCATCATCGACGGCGCCTTCTTCAGCGTCGACGTACTCCCGCCCAAAGCTCACCAAGATTTAGTCAGCCGAGGTGGCGACGCTGGGGAAAGATATGATGGTCTACGTGCACGATACCCGCGGCGAGACGCCCAAGATGCGCTTCCAGTTTGACCTCAAGCGTTATTTCTCGCGGGACCTGAAGGAGGAGATGGTGGCCGTCCGCTGGTCGCCCTACGATCCCACCGCCCTCCTGGCCTTCTCCCACAACTCAGTCGTGGTGGCAATTCGGGCCTCGACGCAGCAGCTCCCGGTTCTGTGCAAGTTCTTCGAGTTCCACAACATATTGGACGCAAGCTACCTGCCCTTCGCCACCAACTGTATTGTGCTTGCACAATATAACGAAAATCGTAGACGTGGCGGTGATGTGCGGGGAGGACAACAGCGTGCACATAGTGGACTGGCAGACGGCGGGGACATCGGGCGAGTCGGACCTCTGTCGGTTCCAGGTGGATCCAGCGGGATTCAATCCGTATATTATTACGCATTAGCGATAGGGTGACCGGGGTATATGCGTGCGGGCTGCAGGTCAACGAGCGGTCGGTCAAGACTGGCGAGTACAACAATCTCATCCTCGTTTCCAAGGACAAAATAAGTCTGCTGGATGTGATTCTGGGAGACAGACTGACGATCGCGGAGATAGCCAAGGCCAGCACCGCGGGCGAGAAGAAGCGTTCAGGTCCGATTGTCCCGTACTTCGACCTGTATTGTGGCCTGCTCTACGTCCTTTGGGGCGAGACCGGCGACCTCGCCATCTTTGAGTACAAGCACTGTATGGAGGGCCTGGTGGGGCCTGAAGAGTCTCGCCAGAGGTACACACACGACGTCGCGCTGATATATGAGGGGACCCTCGCTCTCCGTGGACAGGGCGTCAGCATCTCGGGACTAGTGGAGGGCTGCGACCGCAACGGAACCCGCATCCGCGTGATAGTCTCGGACTCGGAAGGCATCAAGTTTGCTAAGGTCACGGTCAAGCAGAGCTTCCCGCGAGTCGACGACCGCACTCTGGGCATCACCACGCGCCCGCGCATCCCTAGCATCGAGGAGCCCACTGTCCCCGAGAACGCCGCCAAGGCTTCTCCCGCCAACGTCGCCGACCCTCTGGCAGCTCTTGGCATCAGCAAGGAGGCCCCCGCTTCGGTTCCGGCTCCGACTCAGGTTCTCACCGCAGAGCCGCAGCAAAAGCAAGAACCAGCCTCTTTGCCTGCGAACGACAACGAGGAAGACTACGAAGACCTCAAGGAGGCCGTCGAGGAGTCCAAGACTGAGGTCAAACTGGAGGAACTGATGGGCATGACGCTGGCACCCGCAGTCGCTGTCGCTCCCACAGAGGAGTCCAGACCGCCCATCGAGGCCCCCAACGACGTCTTCGCGAAACTAATGGGAATGGCGGAGCTCCCAGTCCAAGCGCCAGTTTCGGCACCGGAGCCGGCCTTCCACCCTGCCCAGGCATACTTCGAGCTCAAGCAGCCCCCTGTTCCGGAACCTATACAGGAGTTAGCCAGACGTCCCGAGCCTATGGCGCAGGCTCAGACTTCAGAGCCTCGAGAGATTGTGTCCACCTGCGAGGTGGGCGTGGGCAGCGAGCAGCCGCCCGCGGAGCCTGAAAGTGTCGACCCCGAGACGCTGCGCGCAGCTGTTAAGGAGACCGTGTCGGAGGGGATCCACAGCCAGTTCGAGCGTGCGGTCATCCCTGCCATCGAGTCCGCCTTCAAGGTGAGGTTATGCTATAACGAGACTGCGTAGAAAATGTTCTCACAGGTCGATACGTACACGAACACGGACATAGTGAAGTTCTCCAAGCAGCTCGAGCTCCAGTCTGCCAAGATCGACAGCATGGTACCGAATTTCGCCACCCGGATAGTGTGCACTCTACGAGATGAACATGGAGACCATGATGAAGAAGCACGCCGAATACACCGACATGGTCCTGAAGCTGGTCCAGCAGCAGGCCGCTCCCAAGCCACAAGCAATGGCGCCGCTCCCGGAGCCCGCAAAGCCTGAGCCTCTACCTCAGAAGGAGAGCTACATTCCAGACATACCGGCAACCTTCGAGTCAAAGGAGTCCAGCTTCTTCTTCGAGCCGCCAGGGGCGCTTTCGCGACCCGTTCAAAGTCTCTTCACTGACCTCCCGCGGCCCGTCAGACCTGAGCCCAGTCCATTCGCGCAGAAGCTCCTCAGACCGGCCTATTATCCTCCGCAGCCGGCCCCAGCCGCCCACCCAGAATTCGAGGAATTCGGCTTCCCGCCTACCAGGGAGACCCAGTCAATGTACGTCCCCCAGAGCGCTCCCTTCCGTCCGCCTCCTGGCTATTTCCCTCGGCGGCCCTTCGGCGGAGAACCTATCCCCCAAGAGCCTCAGTATCCGACCCCTGGTCCGTTTGGCCCCTCCTACGGCTCAAGTTACATGCGTCCTTCTGTTCCTGTACAGCCTCAGCCACCACAGCTCGTCCAGACGTACCAGCAGCCGCCGCCACAGGGCGAGGCCGCGCTGAACGTACTGTTCCACAGCAGCGTCGATGACTGGAAGAGCATGTACGTCTCCGGCAAGTTCCCCTGCGAACGTCTTGCCACCTACGTTCTGGCTGCCTTGGATCACATGATCGCATATCCAGGCTACAAGTCAGACGCCATCATTCATGTTCTGTATCACACGCTGAGTGAGCTCTCATATGAATAGAAACGTGCTGAAAGTGATGAACGCGAAGCAGATGGCTATGACCTGCCAATCCCAAGCGGTGAACATATACGAGAGACTGAAGGGCCTCAAGTGGAGCCTCACCGACCCGGCCGCGATCGAGGCTCTTGACTCCGCATCCAAGCCGCTCCAGCAGGCTCTGGGCAGCTTCTCCTACTACTAAGCCTACGCTGCTGGTCTGCTGTTAATTCCTTCGTTTCAACTCTGGGACGCAGCATTATTTCACCACTATGTGCCCTTCATGTCTCTATTTGCATATCTGGGAGAAAACAGCGACGCATTATCAGTTAGAGATGTATATCTCGCATAGCATTGGACATGGTGGTGTCATCAACGCCGCCCCTGCCGCCGGCGCCCTCAATCGCCGAGAGATTAGCGGAGCCAATCCTGATCGACCGGATGCTCGTCTGCTCCTCCCTCCGGCCGTTCCTGCAGCTCGAAACCTGCGAGTTGGCCCCGCTCAGCGCCAGCGACTCCGACGGCGTGGCTTCAATTCGCAGCGACCTCCTCCCTCCCGATTCTGTTTGCGGCGGCGGCACTATTTTATGCGTGAATACTCGCGGTACCTTTGAGGATCGTGCTGTTTAGTATGTGCGCCCAGACATCGTTGTAGCCCTCCATGTCGTCGGCATTGGACTCGGTGAGGTAAAAACTGAAGGCGTGGTCGAAGAGGAGGCTCTCGGGGATGTCTTTTCGCTTCATGAATTGCCAGTCGACAAACAGTCGGAATGAGTGCGCGGTCCTGCCGGATTTGTACAGGTCCTCCAGCAGCGCGCACACCTTATCCCAGTACGAGATCATCTTCGCTGTCGAGATAAGCACCCAGTTGCCCTGGAGGGCGCAGTCGCGGATGAGGTCCAACGAGCCCTGGACTGTCTGCAGCTGTCTTCGGTCATCGGCCTCGAGGAGCTCGCGTTCATAGGCGGCTGCGAAGCCGGGCTCGCGGTCGAAGGGCCAGAACTTGCGGGAAATGCCGATCGTCCGCTCTATGTGGGCTCGGACCAAAGAGTTGTCGTCGTCAGTTCGCAGCACCTCCAGCCCCACCCCGTAGAAGCTGGCTATTGAGCAGATCGTGTTGACCAGGTTGAGTGACTCCGCAGCGTGGATGGCGATGGGCAAGGGCCAGCTCGCGGTCTTTATGAACTTGTGAAATTTGAGGAAGTCGAAGGAGACATCAAGGATGTCGCGGAGCTCGTCGTGGACGAACTTGTTTATCAACGCCTTCAGCTCGGTCCCGGGCACCAGCATTCCGACGAGGATTCGTCGTATCGGCATGGATTGATCCAGTTCGCCCTCCGCCGCAGCGAGTCCCTGCTTCATAGCGGCGTACGTAACCCTCTCTGCCTGGAACGAACCGAGCAGATCCGACACCTTCTTGGTCTCATCTGTGGGGGTTGGATACAGTTCCTCCAGCTCCTTCCTGTACGATTCGATATCGGTGCGATCGACCAAGTCTATTGGAACAAGCTCTCTCATGGAGAATAATACCGTGGTCGGAGTCGAAGAAGTCTTTGTCAAACACAGTCCACTGGTGGCATCTGGGGATTCTCCTGAAGTGTCGGAAGAAGAAGTCGGACTCGGCCTGAGAAATGCTCTTCTTTCTGACGGCGATATCGAAGGCGTAGATCAAGATCAGGAGGTGAGCTGACTCTTGGGGGACGCTGGTCATGACTATGCCGAAGACGAGAGGCATGATTTCGTCTGAGAAGAACTCCTCGTCGATGGTGAACACGCGGCTGTCGTCCTTGCTCTCCTCGTTGTTGTTTCCCAGATCGCCTTTCTTATCCTCCTTCGACTTTTCGTTCTTGTGGATGACTCCCGCATTGAGATCAACAGCAACGGCGGTCAACGGCTCCTCGAGGATCTCTTGAGGCCTCTGTGGCGAGCTGATCTTGATCTCGGGCTTCTCCTCCTTCTTGGGACTCTCGCTCTGCTCGTCCTTGCCCTCTTCCTCGTCCTCCTCCCCGCTATTATTTTATCATGATCGGAAACGTACTGGTAGTTCAGGTCGCGGATGTACTTCGACACCACCTGGTCCACTATCGCCAGGTACATCTTCCACGAGCATGTCACTTCTCCCGTGAATTCGCCGAACCGCTTGAGGCTGCCAAATAACTACGCAAAGGTTATGCACCCAGCAATACTATGGACAGCGCGTTGCTGTATGAGGCCAGAAGCGGATGTTGCATGGCTATGGTTTTGTACTCCTTGTATGCAGCCAACGTATCAGGCTTGTCCTTGAGGTCATCTGCGATCCGACTGAGAGCGAGGAAGGAGAAGTCCTCTACCTTGTGTATCTCTAGCAGCTGGGTTTCCAGTCTCCGCTCCGCCTCCTGCTCCTCCTGCGCCCTGGCCTTCCACTGCGCCAACACCTCGCGCCACCGCTCGTATAGCTCTGGCAGCAGGTTTTTGTAGAAGATCTTGTTAATAGCCACGCCCATGTCATTGGTCTCGGCCGGACCCACCTCCGCGTTTAGCAACTTAACGCCCGACTTCATGGCGGATCTGAGCGTTTCCCCGGAGGAGAGGCCGGACTGGACGATTATGCACTTTAGCCGTTCCGACAGAGAAGGGATGATCGTGTACCTTGCAGCCGACCCCGCGACGTTCTCTCCGATCGATCCCACAACCAAGCCGGAGTCGTAGGCCAGCCCCTTGCCCAGGCCGTCGTAGATTGCTACCGTCCCCTCGGCCTGTATCTTGTATTTCACGAAGCCTTGCGCCCCAAGCTTGGAGCAGAAGACCGACTCGATGTCACGTTCGCGGGTGAGGATGCCCCTTGCGACCTCGCTTGCGATTCCCCAGTCGTCCCTGAGAATAACCGCCTTTTCGGCTCCGCAGCTCAGCATGAAGAGGAGCTCTCCCAGGAATTCCGGCGAGACGTAGTGCTCCGCGGCTCGCAATGTGACTTTCCTGGCATCTTCCACCACTCCGTCGAAACACAGCGCAAACGTTCCCGCCACGTCTGACTCTGAGTCCGGCATGAGTCGTTTCTGAATGGATTGCCGAATGCGTCTGCGCTGCTCGAACGGGACTCCGCCCAGGTATTGTTGTGTCGCCGAAAGGATGAGCGAATCGATGGGGAGTCGCTTCCTTCTGCCTTCGATATCTGTCAGTGCTGTCTTCAGCTCTGTTTGCTTTGCGGAGAAGTAGGACTTGACCGACTCGGAGATATCGTAGATCTGGTCCATGGAAAGCTTCTGCTCTGTGAGACTGGCGAATTTCGCTTGGAAAGAGGTGAGCTCACGTTCCGCCATTTCCCGCGCGTCAATCAGTCGGTCCTTCTCCTATTCCGCAGGATGACATGTATGCGGCGTACTCTCTTAGAAGAGATGAGGTAGGCCTGGTCCTCCGCGGTGAGTCTTTGCAAAACAGCGAGCTCCTCGTATTGGTCGGCCAGACTGGCCTTCTTGTTGCTCTTCGACAGCAGTATGGCCAGCATTTCAAGCATCAGCCTGCCCAGAGTGCCGCGGTCTGTCTTCTCCAGCGTCGCACGGATGTACTCCGCCACAGCCTCCTTCGTCGGCGGCGGCATGTCCTACCCAATCTCGCCCCACATCTCCTACCGTGCTTATGCAGTCCTCCAGAACCCTGGCCAGCTCGATCTGACTTGCGATGAGATGCTTGGAGGCCTTGAACCCAAAGCTGTGGACGAACTCGGTCAGGATCTCAGACAGCCCCGCAGGCAAAGTGTCCAGACTGAGAGAATACTGCTTGGAAGAGACGAGCTTGAAATCGTTCAGCTTCTTGTTGAACTCCTTGTCATATTTCTCCAGCAGCGAATCGATGCCTTCTTTCTTGACCCGGAACCGGTCGTCGTTTTCCGTGCAAACCCTCCTTCTCTCCCCCATGGACACTTCCTACCCGATGGTTTCCTCATGTCAGATACGATCGAACTGAACTCGCGGATGCGGTCGGCGATTTCCCGCTTTTTGGAATCAATGTTCTCCCCCGTGACGCGCAGCTCGAACAGAAGGAGATTTCGCTGCTCGTCCAGCGTCTCGTACCGCCGCAGGAACAGCTCTGTCGCGAACAGAAGCTTCCGTGCTGATGTTTCTCTCGTGGCAAGTTGAATGGAGACCCTATTTCGCGATGGGTATCAGGGGAAGCCAACCTGTGGTGGAAGAGCTGTATCGAGTCGAGGAATGAGAAGAAGCGTTCGGCGGAGGAATCGTGACCGAGCTGCTCTTGAATCGTCTGGTAGGCGCTGCGGACCATTTCGGGCGAGACGATCTGTGCCGTTCCAGCCATGAGCTCTGACTGCAGACAGTACTCCGTGTCCTTTTCTGGATGGATCTCGGACACCAGCTCCACGGTCAGGCAGTCCACCAGCTTCGGGAAATTCATGGTGAGGAGTCGCAGATCTGCGACGGATCGGAGCTCGAGCACAACGTGAAGGTTGGTCGCAACCGTTTCCATGGCCTTGGAGAAGGCGTCGGCTGAGGCCGCGCCAGAGTGGGCTGTCAGGTAGGCGCCAACGATTGTCTGCTTGTATGTTGGAGTCATGAAAATGACCTCATCCTCCTTCGCACATACGAAGACGTTGAGTGCCTCGAGACAATGGGGGCCCACAACATCGTCAAGCCTTAAGTGGATGACACACTTCTTCCCGTCCCTGATGACCCGCACCGCAGCTTCCTGTATCGCCGATTTGAGTGCCTCGCAGTCAAACGGCGAGGAAAAGCTCGGCCGGACGAGCTCAGCGCCCGAGAGCACGCTGGCCGCGAGGAGGAGACTGTGCAGTCCGTTCGTTCCAGGAAGGAGAAACGCCCCGTGTGAGTTGCGCATGCGGAGCACCCGAAGGATCTTCCACAGAACCGTGATGCAGTCCTATCCGAGACTCAATATATATGATCATACAGAGAAGCAGAACTGGGAGATCACCGCACGAGAAAGCTTGTCCGATGCCCCCGATAGAATGGACTGCAGAACCGGCCTTAGAGAAGAGAGTGAGAATAGCCCCGGTGAGAACTCCATCTCCGTGGCCTGATGATAGTTGCCAAGAACGGTGTCATCCGCGGCGGAGAAGGTGGGAAAAGCTTGCGCAACCGATTCCCTCAGCCGCTTCTCCAGGCGGTCCCTTGAGTCCGGGGTTCGTCGGCCAAGGAAAACCGTGAGGGCCTCGGAGAACAGGACGGCGGACACCGCGGATTCGGAGGTTGCGGAGTGTTTGGGGCACGTTTGTCCGAGGCCGGAGCAGAATGTGTGGATCAGACGAAGAGATGGTGCCAGCTCTGCTGCGGGCTGCAAGAATTTGCCGAGGACAGACAGGCATTTCTTCCGCACGTCCTCCCTATATTCGTTTGCATGGTGAAAGTGGTACCCTGCATCGGGAAGGGCGGAGGCGACCCAGCGAGTCACGAATAGTCCGCGAAGTTCGCTGAGAGATTCTCCCTCCGGCATCGGCACCCTGACGCACCCATTGAGGAGCCGCTGGAGATGTGCTGCCGAGTCCGTCTGCGCACCCTCGGCGCTGAACACGAGACTGAAGCTGGAAACTGACTTGAACCGCATTGTGGCGAGGTCGTAGAAGCCCTTCGCGGCCATCCAGAGGCGGAACAGTTCGATCAGCTGAGTGTCTACCACGGATTCTCCCAGGTTAAACGTACTGGTGGGATATGACATATGGATATCCTGGACGAAGAAGAGCACAGACTTCCAGCTGGCGGGAGTAGCCACGTGCCGTTTCTTTACCACGTAGAAGGAGTCAATGTATCGTCTAGCGGTTTCGCTGTCCAGAAGCGGGGATGCGTACATCTGCCCAATGGCTAGCTGTTCAGCATGCAGGGAGAGCAGATGCCGGATCAGCGAGGCCTTGCCGCACGAGTCGGGTCCCACGAAGGCCATGCACTCCCCCTGCGGTAGCAGCGCGGCGGCAAGCCCCTCGTATCGTGCCGTTTCCTTTGTTCTTATGTAGTCATTGCTGCCAGTCTCCGTTCCTGGGGCCTCGCCGTAGGTCCTGAGCCGAACCCTTTCTGGGTCCACACAGAGATCGTAGATAGCCAGCTTGTCAAGGTCCAGCTCGCCGCGAAGCTGCAGACGGTCGATGAGTCCTTTCACCAGCAGGGCGAAGTCCGAGTCGTCCTTTCGGCTCGAGAAGGCCGGCCCAAAGCCCCACACCAGCGCCACAATCGTGTATGCTTCTAGGAGTTTCTATATGAGGTGTCGACTGTGAGAGCATTACCTTGATGCTCAGGACAAAGTAGTTCCCCCGCCGGGAATCGTCTGCGGACTTTGCCGGCTCCTTTATGGACGCGATATACGCTCGCAGCAGCTTGACGGCCACCCCTACGCAAGATTGCGCGTTCCATCTATCATTCATGTTAAGCATCACCAAATTACCGGAGGCGCTCGACTCCCTTGATCCACACCAATATGGGGTCGAAGAGCGGCGCCAGAATCGCGGCAAAGTTATCGCGTTCGACGAATGCATTAACGAACAGCTCCACATTCTCCTCATACAGCGCAGCAAGTCCTGCTGAAAGTATCGAGTGCGGCTGCACCATCTCAGAATCCACGTTCACAATCGCGACCTGCGATGCCGCCCGGGGAGACACCCCGGACAGACTCAGCGTCTCGTACAGGAACAGCGTCTTCGCCGGAAAATTCAGCGTGGATTCCGGCAGTGCGAGCGACTGATATTTTGCCAGTGCAGGTCCGGAGAAGAGTTCCAGCCAGATAGAATCAATCTCTGAGTCGCAGACGACGCATGGGATACATCCTGGCTGCTCCTTGAGGTCCTGTTCAATCCCCCGGAGAATGCAGTCCTCCTTCCTTGTGTCCCCGTAAAGCGCCCCGGAGGATTCGACGGAAAGACTGAGGATGTGCTTGCGCACGATCTGGCCCTGGAGCCGGTAGAGAAAGCTGCAGAAGACGGAGATGAGGCTCGACTTGCCGCAGCCTGTCGGGCCGGAGAGACAGATGTGCGGCCGGGTCAGACTGAGTTGGTACAGCTCAACGACCTTTCCAGTGACCCGCTCGTTCGCCACCAGCTTGAGTCCTTCCGCACTCTCTTTTGCGAGAACTGCCAGCGCGTACTTCCCCTTGTTCCCGGTTTTGATCCCCCGCAGCTTTTCCAGCCGGTCCCTCGCAGCCTGTGGATCCACGTTCTCCAGTCTCGCGTCCTTGATCATCTTCAGCAGCGCCAGCTCCCACTCTTCCCCACCCACCGAGTCGGGGATTTTTCCGCGCTCGTACATGTACAGCGCCTCGCTGACCGCCGTCCTCTCCGACTGGAGTCGTGAAGCCGAGTTCGAGGGCCCGGGGGAAAACAGGCTGTCTAGGTCGGAAAGATCTTCTACGTCGCAGATTCGCTTATTGTCCTCCTCCGGCTTTGCTTTGTCGAGTTGACACATCGAGTCTCTGAGACGTTCGGCAACGTCAACGATCGTTTGCAGGGTGCGGAAGTCCGGCGGAGATCTTGCGGCGGCAGTCTGCATCAGGTCGTAGAAGGACAACACCGAGCTTGCCAGCGTCTTGTATCCTCTGAATCTTTTTGCTTTGAGCTGGAAGGGCAGGAAGGCGTCCATGCTAACGCGAACCACGGAGGAGACGCGGAATGCCCCCTTGAGTCCTTCCAGGGTCGCCTCTCCGGCGGGAAGTCTGGCCAGGGCGTCATTGAGCACCGTCGCAAAGATTCCGAAGCAAGTCTTCGTCGGCAGACGCGGCTTCTGCTCTTGGGGCTTCGACTGGTACGCGGCGCTCTCAGATGTCCCAGCCTTCGCCTCCGCTGCGGTTGGCGCTGGAGAGTCCTTCTGTTCCTCCTTGGGGGCGGCGATTCCGGGATTGTGGTGCGGCTTCCGCTTGATCTGCAGCGAACTGTGCGAATGCTCGATGATCGCCACGTTCTGCCCATCCTCGCCCTTCGACTCTTCCGCTGCATTCTCCTCGTCCTGCGACGGCACCAGGTCCGCTATTATGAACTGCTGCTGCACCATCTGTATCTCCTTGCTAAGTGTGACCAACGTCAGAATCGGCAGATGCTCCAGCGACTCGAACAGCAGCCATACTCCGGCCAGCGCGGCCGCATTTACGTACTGCAATGCCTGTCTCAGAGTCACGTGCTCGTGGCAGACCAGCTTTTGTAGCGGCATGGAGCAGAGACAGGCGAACTCTTGAAAAACCTCGCCGCCCACGTCGAAGGCAGAATGGCACCGGGCGACAACGCCGGATTTTTCGCGCAGACTGGAGCTGATGTTGACGAAGAGCTTCTCGGAGACGGGATACAGGACGCAGAGCCGACGGGTTGCGCCGAGGTATTCGTTCTTCTGCGACACGCTGAACGATCCGATGTCCACCTTGCAGGTTTGTTCCTCGGCGGACCAGGAGATCCGTATGTGCTTCTTCCAGTCGTAGCTACTGGCCTTGGCGACCCGCTTGTCCTCCAGCTCGTCGGCCACATCTTTCATGTAATTCAGCAACGTGATCACACTTTCGAACATCCTGTACCTCGCAGCAGGGTGAGGATATATTGCCCTCGACTCCAGCTGCTTGCCCATGGTCTTGGAGAGCAGCGCGATCCAGAGCATGATTCGCAGTCTGAGTCCGCGGATCGAGTTCTCCTTCGTAATCGCCAGGACGCGTTCCAATCCTTCGTCTATATCGCATTCATGAAGCCATGCTGTGTACTGGGAAAGTGAGAATCTTCAGCAAAACTGCCGAACATTTCAGTGATCTCCCGATTCTTCTGGGCCTTCTGCTCCTCGCTCTCCGGCTCAAGGACTAGAGGCGACCAAACCTTTTTGGGCAGCTCCTTCTTCTGCTCATGCCGGCGAGCCGCGTTTTCTTCCTCCTCCAGGTCGCGGCTCTGGTCATCCTCGTCCTCGCTCTCCGGCTGAAGCAATTCTGACATTTCGTGGGTGATTATCATGTGCGCCGCCGTCAGCACCACCTGCACCGGGAAGTCCAGCACCCACTCCTCCAGCGACGCCTTTGTGAACGAGTTGATGGCCTGTGCGATTGATTTGGATACGGTCTGCTGCATCTGGTACTCGAACTTCAGCACCCACTCCACGGCTTCTCCCAGTTTTTCGCTGTTGCCAAGGGGGACGGGCTCGACAAGCCGGATCAGTTCGTCGTCCCCGCCGACGAGGCCTTCGATCTCTGTTGAGTCGGTTGCGGCCTGCTCAGATTTTCGGCCAAGCATGTCCTCTTTCTCCTCGGTGAGCCACTTAACAACATTTGTGCGTCGACGCGTGCTGGAGACAGGCTCGGGGTCGGAATACACGTGCTCCCCCGGGAGAACGGAGGCGGTCTTGCCAGTCCGTGACAAAAGTTTGCAGACTCCGGGGAACAGTCGCTGGATGTGCGTGAAACTCTGGGACCGCACGCCGAGGAAGAACTCGATGAGCTGGGTGTTCGACAGGAACAGCAGTCGTGGGATCTGCACCTTCTTGTTCTCTAGCAGGTCCTCCGCCTCCTTCTGGATTTTCTGCAGTCCCGAACTGACAGCTGCTAGCTGCGGCCCCAGTCTTTCCTGAAGCAGGAACTTGTACGCACCGGGGGACCGTGCCAGATTTCCCGTGATGCCGAGCATCACCGTCTCCTGCTCCTGAAGCGCCCTCGCCTGTTCCGCCATCGCTTCCCGCAGCGCTTTGCACTCAAATAGCCTTCGGAGCTGGAGCCACTTGTCCTGGGCGAGAAGCAGCTGCTCGGCGGCACCTTGGACCATCTGGATGTCTTTGCGCAGTCGGTCAACCTCGGGCTTGTATTTCTCGGAAGTCGGACGGGCGGCGAGCGTCTCTGCCCGGACTGCGGAGCTCTCCAGCAGCTCGAAGAAGCCCTCGTATTCGGTAAGCGCGAACATGTTCTCGCCCTGAGAGAGCGGTCTCACAGTGAGCTCGGCCCGTTCGATCCCTGTGCGAAGTTCTGCCAGTTCGCGGACCACTCGGGTCTCCTCTGCGAAGTCCTCACACACCTCATCGATCGCCCGTCTCTTCAGCTCGTCCCACTCCCCGATTTCTTTGAGGTCGAACAGTGTGAACTTCTCTCCTGCCGCTATCCTCAGCTTCTTCGCTGCCTTCATGACTGCAACCTGCGGGAACCCCACGAGTCGCTGCATTGGCTCGGTCGAGTCCACGAGCCCTTCCAGAATCTTTGCCTTCCCCACCAGCTCGTCGAATATCTTTTGCCCGCCGAACCGGGCCTCCATCTCTTTCCTCCCGTTTTCAACGAACCTTCTGAATCCGATCGCCTCCGCCTTGGTTGCTGCGAAATCCAGCTGCAAGAACTCTGTCTTCTTTGCGATCTCCTCAGCCTCGCAGTATTTTCCAATTCTCGTCCACAGCTCGCTCGTGTCCTCGATCAGCTGCTCTGCCTCGGCGTAGACGTGCTCCGCGTCCGTCTGCTTGAAAACCTTCAGCGCGGACAGCTGCGGGAGACTAACATCGCGCAGCAGCTCGATGAAGTTTGACACACTGCGAATTGCGGTCTGCTGTTCGGCCAGCGCCGACTTTGCTGCGGCGACTCGCTGTAGAACCAGCGCAGCGGACTCGAGACTGGGAAGCCGGACGAGCGCTTCGTTAGCAAGTTTCTGCTGCAGAGCTCTTAGCGAGCCAACCAGTACGTCGAGTCTCCGTTCGAGCATTTCAATGAGTTGGTCGCCCTTGGACTGGATCTGTAGCACCTTCCGACTGAACATGACGTTGAGACTTTCGATGCTCCGCACGAGACGGTCGACGGTCCCGCCGAGTTCCTTGGCCGAGGCAGCCTTCTTCTCGGACCCGGCGAAGAAATCTGCGAAAATTCCCTGCGCCAGCGCCACCTGGTTCTGCAGCTCCATGTTGTTCGGCCGCATGCGCTTCACCGTCTTTATGAGCTCCTCGTACGCCTCTAGGTCCTCCTTTTCCCCTGTAAGTCGTTCCTTGATGCCCTCGACCTCGGTCCAGAATTCGCTGAGCGCGGTGCGGTAAGCCTTGCCCAGGACAGACTTGGCCTTGGGGTACGCGGACTTCGCAAGGGACACTAGGTCTTCCTTCAGGGAGGAGGAATCGACCGTGAAGCAGCCGAACGTCTTCGACCCGGATGGGAACGTCGAGATGAGCTTTGAGTCCTCACGAATGGTCCTGAGATTGTGCTGGACCTCCTTGAGCGAGAGCTTCTGCTCGTCGCGGAACTGTGCGAACTTCTCGAGTCTGTCCACAAGTCCGGTAACCGTCGAGAAGTGTGACTCCACGTACTCTTTCGCCCCCGCCGTTCCCAGTCTTATCTTGTCGTTGAACGCCCGCCTGGCTTCGGCCAGTCCCGGACACGACTCCACCCTGCCGATCACAGCGTCAACTACCGGCTATTTCTCTCATGCTTACACAAGGAGACCACACCCTGTGTTTGCCCGCCAGTGCTCCCTGTAATTGGCTGCAGCAGCTGGACGAGCTCGACCAGAACGAGCGAGTTAAGCACGGACTTGTGTGCGTTCTCCAGCGCATCCTTGATGCAATCCACCACCGCCTGCAGTGGGGGCGCGCACTCCACTTTAGTTTGCGACGTCTCCCTCACTCTCAGCCTGACACTTAGCGTCGGCGTCTGCTGTTCGCTCCCAAACATCTACCGTTACTAAATTTGGCGATACCGAATATGCAGGAAGAATATTTGTCGTGATCATGCGAGTGATGCAGTCCTCAAGCTTGAGACGAACGTAAGACTTGTACGCATTCAGCAAGGAGACGAGGTGACTGACCCGCCGGTCAATCGTGCGGGTCTGTGCTGTTATGTCTCGTCCGGGGGCGGACTCCTTTCGGGACTGACGACGCTTCTCGACATTGGTGCGGTACTCGTCCACGCTCTCCTGAATTTCCTGGATTAGCACCTGGCTCTCCTCCACCACCTGCTTTATTGTCTCAAGAGAGAGCTGGAGACGGGAGGAGGCCTCGCCGATTTTCCCGCCAAAGTGCTTGGCGATGTCAGCCTCAGTTTCGAGAGCGCCGGACTGCGGTCCGGGGACCAGGGCGAAGAACCGCACCTCTTCCAGGTCGTAGTGTGCCGTCATTATGTCCTACGTGAGGTTTGTGCATCGAAACTACATTGTATCCGATCGAGAATATTGGGTGCGCGAATGGGAATGCTCGTGCCAGCTCTTCTCTCTTTCCCCGGTATGCCTGTGTTCTATGCAGTTATTATCTCTATCTCATACACAGCGTTGTCCTTCCACCGGCCGAAGCACTTGCACTTGGTGTATTTCGCGAAGAAGGGAATCTGCCTGAGAACAGAGACAATTTCGCTGGTGTCCTCATCGTCTGGCACGTCGATCGGACTCTGCTCGTCAGGACTGGAGCTGCCGATTTCTTCAGGCATTGCGGCGCCGAAACGGGCGGGCGGTTCAGCAGATCTGCCGGGCTGAGGAGTCATCTCGGTCCGCTCGCGAACAATTCTTATCCCCTCGTTCTCTTCCGCCTCTTCATCGCCTCCTTCCGGACTCTCGTCCTTGCGATCGTGAAGGTAGAAGGTCTTAGCAAGGTTCTTCCTGGGGTCCGGATGCAGCTCGTGGACGTGAGATGAGGGATAGGAACGCTCGAGGCTCTGCTGGCGACTCTGGATGTAGCTGATTATGTTCGTGGACTTGAGAATCTTGGCGAGGTTCTTCTTGACCCGTATCTCTTCATACACTCCCCTTGACGTGGACGAGCCCAGCATGTGCGGCCCCGAGGACTCCGACGCCGACCTGTGTGTCGACCTCCCCACCGAAAACGGCGACATCGATCCCTTCTGTCTCTTTTCAATGCTTTTGACGACGTTCCGAAGGTGACGCTGGAAGCGGGTCTCGGTGGCTGAATTTCCGCGTTCCCGCCGGCGCATACGTTCGAACTCCAGTCTGAGCCTTGGCCGCTTCCTCTCCGTGGTGCCGCCCGTGTTCCCGACCCGTCCCGGCGTCTTGCTCCGCGGGTCCCGTGGCGGCGGATATTTCCGCTGGAAGCCCTGAAGGCGGCCCTCGCTAGGCTGGTGAGGACGCTTTGCGGACTCGTCGCGCGGGTAGGGGCTGCTGGTGCGGTTTTGGCTGCTGCTCGTTCTCTACCATACACAGTATGAGACAAAGCGAGGAAACCGAGGTGGTGCCGAGGATCTCGGGCAAAGTCTGAGGGTCGTTTTCGCGCCGGCGGTGGACTCGCTCGGTCCGTTCCTCGCCGGTGTGCAATCTGTGTATTATTTCGGCGAGCATGTGCAGTTGCTCCTTCTAGAAGGAGTAATAAGAGCCAGCGATACAGTCTTGGACTCTTGCTCGCTGCTCGAAGGCTTGAGGGCCTTCGTCCGCTTCTTCGGCTTCGTCGGGCTCGGAATTAGCTGAGTCAACATTCGCTCCATTTCTCGTTTGATTTGCTAATATATTGTGCAAGAGGATTGAAATACGCAATATGATTTAATTTCCTTGTGATATATTACCGTCCTTATTCGTGCGCCAGAGACTGCGACGGCTTCTAACCAACATTGCTATGGGGCACGGTCCCTGTCGGCTGTTTCATGCTGGGGTTTTGGGGTTTTGG
>QFZN01006274.1_pt1 | contig 16521 bp, 16 predicted proteins | sample 1740101 | NCBI WGS metagenome assembly QFZN01 (sample SAMN09210849, study PRJNA391713) | Ciliate metagenome, whole genome shotgun sequencing project. | isolation source: combination of 50 Heterometopus sp. ciliate cells from an enrichment culture... | host: Heterometopus sp. ...
CACCCCAACACCCCAAAACCCCTTCGATTTTGCGTCAGACCCGTTATCACAATCAACAACAACAACACAGGTTTTGTTTCGTTGCTGGTATTATTGGTATGAAATAATTACATCTTGACAAGCTTTATTAGCGACAGCCGCGAGTTGACCGCCAGTCCTTTGGAGACCGGCGTGGGGTTGCTTACAACGGAGGAACGTGGGGACATATTGTTCTTGACCGCCCCCATGAGCTCCTGCGTGAGCGTTTTCCGAGGCTGTCTCAGCTCCAGATTCAGCACCTCGTCCTCGGAAAGCTGTGACTCGCTGCTTGACCGCGACTCCGTGTGCTGGTCGTCGTTTACCGCGTCTTTCGCTTCCTCCGAATCTGAGGACTTCTCCTTCTCTGCGTCTGGGATCGGAATGGACTGGACCTCCTCCGCATCAACAACCCCGCCAACAGTTTTGTTGGGCTTGCTGCTGCGGTCGCGGTGCATCTGCTGGATTGCCTCCAGGGTCTCCTTCTGCTCCCGATCCAGCACGTGTGCGTTCTTGATGCTGTTAAAGTACATAGCACGCTGGTAGCGAGAGATCTTGAGGCCCAATGAAAGCGATGAGCACTGGGTCCTCGACTGCAGCAGCAGCGCAATCGCGTTCGTGATTCCGGAATATAGGATGGGCCGGGCCAAAAGAGCCAGCAGGTCCTCGTACAGCACCAGCGGGCCTTCCAATGACACTCCAGCGTGCTTGCATAGTGTCGAAAACGTGAGGCTGTCGTTGGTCACGCCTTTGGACTCGAGGAATCGTTTTAATTCCTTGAGAGTGACGAGACCGTTGCACTGCGAGCCCATGAACTTCCACCAGCGATTCAGCAGCTCCTCGTGTTCCCGCATCTTTGGGTGCGGAAACGTATATGATATCATGCTGTCTTTCGCAGTCCTGCAGACCTTCTTGAGGAGACTCTGGAACAGTTTGCCATGCTGGAAGCCCTCCTCGCTCTCGGGTTCCCGAAGGATCTTCTGTATTAAGAACTCGAGAAGTCTGTAGCCCTCCTTCCCGTACTTGAGCTGGAGCTCGCGGTTGGTCGTTTCCACCTTTGCGATAAATTTCCCTGTGTCCTTCGTCGCCGCAGCCTCCTGCCACAGTTCCTTATACTTCCTTATGTCCTCTAATAGCTCGTTGCGGTATAGGAGTCTGCTGAGTCGCTTCATCTCTCTGGCAAGACGAGAGCTCTGCTCGATCTCGGGACTGTCGAGATAGGCCTCAGCGATGGCGTCTTGATGCTGGGCCGAAAATCTGTCCCCGTTCGCCTGGGGCAGCGGCGACCCCTTCGTCTTCACGAACATCACCGCTTGTCGCCTCTTCTTGCATATCTCCTCCTTAGCATCGGGCTCAATCTTGCTCGTGTTGTTTGCTTTCGCCAAATGCTGTTTATCGAGCTATCCCCACCATATCAGCTCTCTCACATACCTTGACCTTCATGAAGACATCAAGACCGGCCTTGGTGAGAACGGCGCAAACAGCCTTGCGACTCTCCTCCTGGGCCAGCTCGGCCTCCTTGGCCTTGCGCACATCTCCTGCCAGCCGATCCACATGGTCCACGACCCGAAGGAACCGCGGCTCGATCAGGTACAGCTTGGTGAAGTCCGAGAACTGCAGCGCCCTTCCCATGCCGAAAGCCTTGGCCACTATCTGCGAGGTGAACCCCGGCGACCCGCCCAATCCGGCCGTGACCAACCCCCGGATAAACTCTTCCGCGTCGATCGTCTTCGAGTTGTCCGTGTCCCACAGCTGGAAAAGCAGCTTTATCTGCCCAGCTGCCTCCATCCTTTCCTGCTCCTTGAGGTATCCCAGCTGGTTCGTCGATCTTCTAGTGAAGACCCAGTGCGCGGTCTCGTTCTGGATCAGCTATCGGGGGTGAGAGACCACAGTACATAATTAGTCTGAGCCTTCAATGCGCCGCAAAGCTTGCTGTCGTCGTTGCGGCTGCGGGGCTTGAAGGCCAGAGGAGTCCGCGACCTGGCTGTTATTAGCTGGGACTTGGTCTGCACGCGTCGTGAGGATGAGGGCGTGATAGTGCGGACAGAGTCGCGCTGGGCGTTGCGAATCTTGGCGGGCGCAGGCATTTCCTCGACCTTCATCGGCACGCATCTTCGGTGACGTATTTCCACCCTCACTTTTCCGCTCCTGCTCTTTACGTAGTTGACGACCGGCGACTTCCACTTGTCAAGCCAGAAGGGCGACTCGGCCCTTTTGCCCTGCTTCGCCGCAACTTCTGGCGTTCGGCGAAGTGTCCTAGCCGTTATCGTTCTCGCGGGCGAGGAATCGGGTGCGGGTGGCACAGGTTCCTTGATCCCAACGCTCTCCCTCGGAACTGGCCTCCGCTTCATCGCAGACCGCGGCCGTGCGGCTGCATGTCGGAAAAACACTGGTGTCTAAAAAAGGATACGGAAGCGCATTAGATACATGAGACCAGCGGAGGAGCGTATGTACGGGACAGACTGTCGTGGGATTTGAGCCTGGACGAAGAAGGGTCAGAGGAGGCGGTTGGGTTTCGGACTCGCGATGTGCTACCCACGAAGATGTGAGGAAAAATGCGATGGTACTGGTCGTCGCGGGCTGGAGGCAGGAGGTGATGGGGAAGGCGGAGCAAAACTGCGTGTTCATTGTCTGCGTTCGTGCTGCACTCTTTATTATTTCTTATAGCGGAGCAGTGATGTATTATTTTTATGAGAACGCGAAGAAAAGGCATTGAAATATTGATCAGGTGGCGGTTGTTTCATGTGCTAATTTTATGCACTTTGCGTCATGATGCCGGGGCTGCTCACGCGAAGAACCAACGAGTATCTCTCATTCATTATCTGTACGACATTACGGCGACGACTTCTGCCGCAGCATCGGGTCCTCCTCTTTGGCATTCGGCTTGACGCCCTCCTTTCTGGCGAAGACGTAGACGTCCTTGGAAGTCTTGGTGATCATCTTCAGCACTTCGGTCGACCGCATCACCTCTATTATTTCCAGGTACAGCTCGCCCTCCCTGATCAGATCGTCATCGTATCTCGCTATGACCACTCCGGAACACAGTCGGAGAAGCGGGCCAGGCTTGGGGATCTCCTCGTAGATCACCTTGTCCGACGACCCCGCCACAAACCCTCTGATCAGCCTGCCAATGACGAGCACGACGGACAGGTACAGCGTGATCACTGAATAATCTGCCAAGAAGGAGCTGCGCGACTTCTCGGAGGCAACGAGGATGGCGAGCTGACGGGAGGCGGTCTTGGCTGAGAACATGGGCACCGACTGGGTCCCGTTTGACACCTCGAAGTATGTCATGTTCAGTTCCAGCGCGATGTGTTCAGCATAAACATGGAGCAGAACATCTTCGGGAGCAACAGCTGGCTGCTGTTCTCCTTGTACTCGAACAGATATTCAATCCTCAGCCTGTCCTCGAGCTCCAGGTACCTCGTGAAGGAAATCGCGACCTCCTGCTTCTGCGCTGGGTACGGTCGGAAGAACGCAAATCTGTACACGACTCTTGCGCGGGCGTCGTGGTAGATATAGTCAGCAATGTGAGTGCGTTTGGCATCCGTGGGGAAAACGCTGGTATCGGAGGTGTTGGGGAACGTGACGATTTTGAGCTGGTCAAGTGACTTCCCCCGGAGCTCGCGCATGGAGGAGATGTTGTAAGTCTCGAGGTCCTTTTCGCTTACTGTGAGGATGTCCCCGCTAGACACGTGCATCAGCTCGAACGAGGACCCGTCGCCATACTCCAGGTTGACCGACAGCGACCCCTTCGTGGGATTGTTGAGCTCGACCATAGGGTTGAGGGCCTCGGTCCCGATGCGGATCTTCTGCCTTTCCTTTGAGTTGCAGTTGACGAGGAAGAGGTTGGTGTAGATTTCCTCGAACTTGAGCCACTGGAAGAGGTCGAAGGAGGTCTTTATCCAGAGCCAGGAGGCGATCTGCTGGAGCTCCCAGCCGAAGGGTATGGCGAAGAAGATCTGAGTGATGAGACCTTTTCCCAGGCCAGCCTCGCGATGCACTTCGCCTTCGGCGGTCTCGGTCCAGCCACTGCGGATCTGCATTGCCGATGCCGCGAAGTAGACGCAGTAAAGCACGTAGAAAGCCATCAGGAACGGGTTCGAGTGAGGCTCATTGCATCTTCCGTCGGCAATGTCTTCCTTTGTGCACTCAACGGAACTGCCGAGACGAACGTTGCCATCGTTAGGAAGGTACCAGAAGACGATGTAGTTGACCAGGATGACCTGGAAGAAGTAGAGGACGCACTTTCCCAGCAGCGGACGGTTGTGGGTGCGGTAATACTCCAGCTGGATCTCGCCGGGGGTTCCGAACGTTTTCCTTGGCGCGCTGGGCAGTGGCCGGTGGTAGTACAGGTACCTGTCCATAAGCAGAAACACGATCTGAACCAGCAGCGCGAATATCGTAGACACAGAGAATTCCTTGACCTCGATGTGGCTCAGGGAACTCACTTCGTAGGACATGTTGGAGTAGAAGACGATTATATACAGACAGAGCACGACCTGTATGCCAATGATGATTGTGCTGTAATCCTTGCCCGGTTTCTCGTTCCGGAGCAGGGGGAAGAGGTGCTGCCCGACCGCATGGTTGAAGAACAGTGTATCCACTACCTTTGAGAATTTCTCAGAACATGTCTGTTGCTTTCCCTTCAGGTCCCCCGCCGACTCCTTCTGCAGTCCTGACTGTGCCTTCCTAAGTTCCGTTCTGGGGGACTTTTCCTCCTCAACCACCCGCGGCGGAGCCTGCCCTTTCGTAGCGGCGGTCGCCGCCCGATTCGCCTCGTTTATCCTTATGACTGCGGCTGACACCGACTCCACGTCTTCCTCGTGTTCCTTATGAATGCCCATGGCGTGCATGACGTAGCGGTGGAGGATGACGGCAAGGACAATCAGCTCGTCGAGCATGAGGAAGCGCACGTGTCCGAACTTGAGTCCGTCAAATATGCCGAGACGCAGCCCGCACTTGGACTGCAGAGCTTCGAAGAACCAAGCGAATCCAGCCTTCCGCCCATCCTCGCGACGGAAGTAGTTGATGACCAGGTCTTGGGCGTTGAGTGCGACGTACTTCAGGATGATGACGACGCCTGCGTACATCAGCATCGCCCGCCAGAATCGTTCGCGGGGTCGGCATCTCACCAGCCAGGCGTAGCAGAGCACTCCGAGCACATACACAAGAGACATAAGATTGCCGTTGAAGGCGTGGGCGAGGAGCATGAGGATCAGACAGATCTGCTGGGTTGAGGAGAAGATGAGCTTGGGAAGCATGAGGAAGATGTCAAACAAAAGCTTCACCGTTGAGAGGCCCTTCGGCGCCTTCGGGTCCCCTTGGTCGCTTTCCTTCTGGACACGCAAGGCCGCTTCCTCGTTCTCCGCCCGCTTTCTCTTCTTCTCCTCGTCCAGAGGGGGCAGCGGGAGCAGCTCCATTTTGCTTTCAGCCTTACTCTCGGGCCTATTGCCCTCTTTGACTTCGACTCGTCTGCGCTCTAGGATTGAGAGTCGGAGCCGCTCGATCTCGATCTTCTGGCGGAGGAGCTCGATGTACGTCGAAACGTGGTAGTCGGTCACACAGTTTGGAATAAGACTGACCCCGGACTCCAGCTGTTTCTCCAGCGCCTCGAGGGCCGAGGATTTCACGAAGGCCACGTGATTGATCTTCTCCGACAGCCACAGATAGACATCTTCCATCACGCTCGTGTGTTTCACCGCCAGGTATGGGTAGATCACCACGCCATCCAACTTCCGTTGCATCTGTTCCAGCTTCTGTCTTGACTCCTCTATGTCGAGGATAAGGCCGGACTCAGCAGTGGAGGCGGAGCTGCCGTCGCGATGGAGAACTTTGTTCCAATTCTCAATGCTGGCGGAAACCTGGGAGAGGCGGACGTGGTTCTGGTCCAGCATGTACTTCTGTCTTCGCAATTCGTAGACCCGACGGTTGTTGTGAAGGTATGCCATGCACAGTTGGCGGTGTGTCCGAAGTCTTTGCAGCTTGAGGCGCTCCCGTCTGCAGATCAGTCGGTATTGTGTACTTGAGTAGATGTTGTCCTGATAGACGGTGAGGACGAAGATTACGATCTTCAGCAGGATGGAGATGATCGATTTGTCGAAGTCTTCCACGCCTGCGTAAGGCATGATACGAAGTTGCAGGTTGGCGAAGTATGGCACCTGGTACACGAATTGCACGATGATGTCGAGCAGCACGTAAGGCTTCAGAATGTACTTCGTGTAGATCGGCAGGCTCCAGCTTCTTGTCCCCATGCTGGAGAACAGGTCAAATTGCATGAAGACCACGCTGAATACGATGTAGAAGATCATGATTGCCCCGGACGACAGCGCGCTCACCAGAAGGAGGAGAAACAGCGTAAACACGTGCGAGTACACGAAGCACAGCTTTCTCATCATGCTGTACATGAAGAAGAACATGCCGGCAATAACAGACTCATGTTCCCCGTCGCCCGCAGAGTCGCCGCTGCCATTGGAGGCGGTAGAGCCCTTCCTGTCCTTCTGGCTCTCGTCCAGCGAGGACAGCGTGTAAAAGGTGTGACAGAAGTGCTGGAAGTATAAAGACTGTAACGCAAGCAGGGCCGCATCCGCCACGAAAGAGTATCGGGTTGAGTTTGTGCTGCCAAGAGCGAAGTAGTGGCCCCAACGCCGCTTGATGGGCCAGCTTTCCAGCCAGGTCTCGTAGGCTGGCCACTTGGTAAGATGAAATATGTAGAGAAGCAAAGAGTCGTCGTGCTGCTGGGGCGAGCAGTCGTCAGAGAGGTTAGCCACACACATGAAGTACTGGACGAAGAGGCAGACCCACATGTACACCGAGAAAGCCCAGGAGGATCGGTAGCCTAGTCGACTGTACGTGCAGACGATGGCCACAGGGATGAAGGCGATCTCGAGCACGTTGTTCTTCAATGTGGCAGCGAAGAGGAACCCGCCGACTATAGTGTGCTCCACAATTATGTTCAGCAGCATCATTGCGGTCAACGTATATCGCGCCTTCCTCTCGGCCGCAAACATCTTCCTTGCCTTGCTTTTGTCCTTCTTTTCTGTCCGCTCCGGGGAGGTCGGCGGCGAGATCAAGACCATTGTTTTAGACTTGGCCTTCGCGACAATGGGAGGAGGCACATAAATCCGCCGGAACCGGTAGCCCAGCCGGTCGTTGCACCAGCCGACCGCACGGGACTCCGCCGCGCAGAGACATAGCATCAGCAGGTACCCTGAGAGGATCCCGAAGAATGGTACAGCCTCGCGTGAGTCGATTCCAACAAGACCCAGATAGTCCCCCACGGCCTGGACCACGGAGAGGTAGTAAAGATAGCGGGTGCGTTCGTCGCCCCGCCAGTAGACGTCCACGTATCGTTTGCAGACCAGCAGGGTGCGGAAGAGCTGGCAGAGCAACAGAGAGAGGAAGGTGAAGAGACACAGAAATCGCAGCGTCCGGCGTCGGTGTCGTATCGATTGCTTCATCTGAACACGTTTCTCGCGCTCGGTGATGGCCTCTCTCTCGCTGTAACAGTGCCTGACTTGCGGCTTGGCGGAGTTCTCGCGGACGTAGCGGAGGTGAAGGACCGAGTAGTGGACTCCAAAAATTGCCAGGTACGCCAACATCGTCAGGTTCAAGCTCCAGAACACGCTGAGCACTACCGTCGCAAAAAACAGCACGTGAAACGAGTATCTGCTAGCCACATCCAGAAGGGAGAGACAGACGTCCCAGAATTTGTGGGAGTACTGGATGGCCTCGGTCTGAGGAGCTACAAGGGAGTCGCGGGCCCGCTGGAGACGGATGTGGTTGAGGGCCACAGAGGCGAGGTAGACGGTGGTGAAATTGGGAAGGAACTTGAGGTGCATGCTCATTCCCATGGGGCGGTCAAAGTCGAATCCGACCATTCGCAGCAGGTACACCTGCTCGTTTGACGATTTGATTGAGAATCCGAGGTCCAGTGTGTATGCCGCAAAGCAGAATGCGTACGAGGCGAGAAGCACAAATATGTTACACACGATCAAGGCGTACCACAGGCCAAGTGTCTTTAGTTGGCCGTTGTGCCCCGTGTAGAACAGGTCGCCGTAGAGATGGGCAGAGGAAATCATGACCACAAAAACCGAGATGAGGACAACGAACAGCGTGGGGTCCTGGTAGGCCAGCACGGTGAACATGACCAGGTAAATACCCCAGAGCAGGAACTTCTTCAGTATTTCGGCAGTCCGCACGAAGAACCGCACGTATCCGCTGGGCTTCTCCCCGCAGTCGAACCCGCGGGCCCTATTGCTCGCCTTTGTCTTTTCTACTGTGGCAAGATAGCCGATAGTCCGCAGCTGGATGTAGGAGAAGAAGTACAGCAGGATCAGTTCCCACGTCACAGAAAACTTGTAGATCATCTGTGATGAGTCGTAGGTCACATCCACGCCGAGAACGGCGAAGGCGCGCGTGAGAGACGTGGGATAGGGCAGGTCAAAGAGGTACCCATCGTGGACCAGCGATCTGGCCACCGCCCGGAAGCACAGCAGGTATATCATGGCCACGAAATACCTTCGAGCGTACTTCGGCAACAGGAGGAGCATGGTCATGAAGCAGAGGATCAGCGTCTGTACTGCGTTGATTTCCCACAAAGCCACGATGTACAGCAGCACGACGTATAGCTTCTCCATCCGTTCTAGCAAGAAGTGCATCGTGATCTCGAGGTTATTCTGCGCCGTAAACTTCTTCTCCAGCTCCTCACGTTCTTCGACCCAGCGGTCATATCTGCCCATGTATTTCCGCATGCTGTAGGTCAGACAGATTAGCGCGAAATAGCCCAGCATCTGAGCGAACTCCAGCGGCGCGTTTATGTTCTTGTCCATGAAGAAGGGGAAGAGGCCGAAGTTGGCGAGATATTTCACGTTCTGCCAGCCACCGGTCACCAGCTGAGGTATGGCCATGATTTTCGAGCCAAGGATCTGGAGCGCGACGCAGGGGCCGATGAGGTAGGGCGAAATCCTGCAGAAGAGGCCTGCGTCCTTGTACCAGGCGCTGTAATATAGCCAGAATAGCATCAGGACTCCTTCCACCGTGTTGTACTTCGCGACCCACACTATCGCCAGCACGCGTACGATGTGCATCAATCCAAAGGGAGTCCAGGTGACGCGGCGCCAGAAGTGCAGACACCAGCCCTCGATAGTCTGCCAGCACGTGCGTGCGTTGGATGCCTTCTCCTCCGATTTCTTCACTACCACTTCCTTGAGTCTGGGGGAAGAGCCGCTGAGATCGACGGAATTCGTGCTCGACAAGTCGGTGGTCTCCAACTTTAGCGCCTTCATCTTCGCGTTCTCGCTCACAAAGGTGTCCCTGTAGAACGCCGTGCACAAATACACTCCTACCAGCGAGACGAAGGCTGCCCAGCCCCGGACCGAATTTATCTCTCCGAATCCCGTCACTGCAGCCAGTCTCTGTGGGAAGTATCCTGCGGCGCTGGTCTGTGCCATATACTGCACTGTCTCCAGAACAGGAACCAGCACGTAGATCACCGGCGTGGACTTGACAAATATCGTCTGTGACATCGAGACCGTACATGCCCAAAACCAGAGGATGATAATGAGCCCGACAGTGACTAGGAAGTAAATCATGGACTCACCCAGAAGGTAAGCGCCGACCATGAATCCTACAGCCAGCCAGCACCACATTCTCGCCGGCCCGGCGCCCTTCGTAGCGAGGGAATTATTAACCTTCTTCGCTGAGATGTTCCTCATGACAATCCGAACGATCAGCAATGCGAGGAGTGCAACCACGTCTGCCGATACGGCACGAACACAGTGCGAGACCTGCCTGTCAACGAAGGTGAGTCCCGCGGCCGATAGCATATCCTTTTGCTGCTGGCTCATTCCGTTGACGATCTCCGTGCAGAACGTGAGCACGATGCCTGCGATCTTCCCCACCACAAGCAGGCAGGCGTAAAATATCAGCGTCGAGCTACACGTCTGTCTGATTGAGAGCGAGAGACAGAGGAAGGCTGAGATGAGGTAGGGGATTGAGAGAAAGCCCACACTGAGGAAGGCGGCCACGAACAGCGTGCCGGCACATAGCAAGCTCACAAAGCGCATTGTGAACCAGGAAGGAACGTAGCTTTTGCCGCGGAGAGAGTCACGGGCAAGGTCGTCCTCGCCGGCATCATCATCGTTCCTGTTGCTTCCGCCGCTAAGATCTAGAAGCGGCTCAGTCTTCATTTTTGTTGTTGCTTGATACTGGATAATATAATTAGAGCCCGATGCGGCAAATATTCTTCCTGGTCGTGGCATCAAGTAGAACATGAGCATACGATTGCATAGCGTCATGCGTTGTTTCGTGTGCAGGCGGGCGGTGCGCTTCGCTATTCTGTCACACGAGTTGCGATATCGAAAGTGAAATAATAATAATAAAGTTCGCGAACAGATGCGCACATGCAATTCCCAGAACGTCCTCCAGCTGGATTTCCTCAAGCAGATCCGCCGGGCCAAGCCCCCCAAGATCCATCAATTCGACCTCTTTTACGATTACAAGGAGATGGAGCAACTGGGGTCTTGCCGGGAGAAGAGCCGCCTCGATTTCCCCCGGGAGTCGCTCAACGTAACCCGCAAGCAGAAGTTCCTCGAAACAACCGTGCAGAGGCCGCGACTGCCCTCTCTCGGGATCATGCTCCAGTCGCGGCGCGTCTTCTCGGTCCCGGAAAGTGACTGTCGCATCTTGGGAGAACGGAGGGATCTCAAGTCTGATTCCGCCAGCAAATTGCCGACGCTCCGTCCGGGCAAGGACGCCGTCCAGTGTGGGAATCTGAAGGCTTTCAGCAGCAGCAAGAAACAGCGACCCGGCCCGAAATTCAGCTACAGGTCCTTGGTGAGACACCGGATCGTGGAGCCAGTCAGCTTCAATCCTTTCGCCGACGTCCACGATCCGCAAAAGGTGTACAGGAAGGCGGCGTATTTGGCGAAGTTGCCGGTGAACCCGAAGGTAGACCTATCAGCTATCGAGCGACGTCTGGAGATCTTGCTCAGCAGGAGCGGCAAGTCTTAGTAGTTCTTTGGACTCAGATGTGGTTTGTCTGTTCCTTCCGTAAAACGTTTCCGCGTGCATAGCACAGAGAGGGTGAGGAAGGCTATATGAGACAATGAATGCACAATAGCACAAGAAATATAACAGGGGGATAGCTCGTCTCACTTCAGGAAGAGAGGATTGAACTCCGACTGGACAGGATCCTCATACAGCGGGAAGGAGACGCCGTCGCAGGGAAGGTCTGCAGGCGCCGTGGGGAATATCCAGGCGAGTGATGGCGCACCGAATACCTGCTCCATGTTTCGACAGCAGCTGCGGAGGTCAAAGGGGTTCTACCGGCGAATGATCGTGCTGGATTTACGTTTCCCGAGTCCTTCTTCATCTCCGGCGAGGTCATGTTCCTGCAGAGACAAATTGTGTGTGTCAGCACGAGGCCCAACATCACCAGCAGCTCCAGGGCTGTCAGCACCACGAATACAAGATATGGGCTGAACAGTTCTGTCGTCTACCGGTATGAAAAAGGGTGACGATACCCTCCAGTGAAACGCCATGAAGTGTCCCATGTCCGTCCCCGTCACCGCCAGCAGTCCTGAGAAATAGTACAGGAGCAAGATGTAGTATTTGTGGTTGTAGAAGCCGATGCAGGAGCCAAGGAAGGAACAGTGGTGGTCCCTTCTCAGCACGCAACGACCGCAGTCCTCACAGTGGTGGGCCCTTGGGGGACGGAAGCACTGGCAATACTTGCAGAGTTTGAAGCCTTCGACCGCGCAAGCACACTTCTGCGCATCGGGTGCCTGCTCGAACGGCAGGCCCAGAATCTCGCTGGGCCCCTTCCCGGCGCGTTCCTTCGTCGACTCAATATTGCTGGAGTCTCCCCCGGCGGCCCCGCAATTCGCGTTCGAATACGACGATGCGTTAAGCTCGAGCCCAGCGGGGTCCTGCTCGCCCGGAACCTTGCTGGTGTTGGTGACCGACATCTTGTACCCCTTCGGACTGGCCCGGGCGTTCTTTTCCGAAATGGGCGATATCCCGAACGACCCCGGCCTCACATCGTGCAGCTCCATTGTCGGAAACTTGTTCAGCGTGTGGAACGGACGGCCACCCTGAAACCGCGAAGCATGTCTGCCCTTTCTGGTCGACCCCGTTGTCGGTCTTCCGGGCGACTTTGGCTGTTTGCGCAGGTAGTCCGGCACTTCGCCCGGGTTCGTCCCGATTATCCGGGCCACACAGATGAGCGAGAGCAGTGCGAGTACGCTAGAGGTGACAACTTCGGCCAGCGCAGTGTGCTAGGCAGTGATAAGAAGGAGAACTCGTACGTCGAGGGTGCGGGAGCGGCAGTACAGGACGTAGACGGCGGCCTGGAAGCCAAGAGTGAGGAACGTGCCAGTCATGAAGAAGTAGTTCCTGCAGCAGCCGCCTCGTGCGACATTCGCAGACATTATATCCAAAGTTTATTATCAAAACTTATTCACACATGTTAGCGATTTGCACAAGAGGAGCCAGAGGCAAAGTATAAAGGTAGCACATTTACGCACAATGTATATAATGAATTTCCACTTGGTATTATTATGGTATTCCTTTTGCTAACCTGAGTTCGTTCAAATAGTCCCTCATCGATGTCAAAACCCACAGCGAGCGAAATCATCGCGAAGATTAAGGCGACGATCTTTATACTATATTAAAAAAATATTGATGAATAATTTGAATAGGCCGAAAGGGGCCCGTCTCGCATTGCATGCATCGGTCAGCCCGGGCCGCCGCGGTCCAGTCCGGGACAGCTCGCAGCCTCGCGACGGGAGCTCCAAGCCGCGCGTCCCCACTGACTATATTCGGCACCGCAGGATGGCCTCGCTCACCTTTAAGCAGAACGCGGCCCCGAAGGGCAGCCAGCTGGTCACCAGCGGAAACTATTCACTGTTCCAGAAGTACTGCAGGGCGGCCAGGACCGAGAAGCCCACGCCCTTGATCTCCCCGCGGACTTCCACCATGAAGTCTCTTATGCTAACGGAAATATACACGTCGAAGCCCATGTACAAAACAGCTGCAGGCACCACCACGCATCATCAGCAGGTTTCCAACAAGCTCAACACTACAACAGTCATCAAGCCGGGACAGGAGTTCCGTCGGGGCTCAACCGGGAGCCGACAGTTTCACAAGACGCAATATTGCGCAGCGTCTTCCCGACGGAGGAGCAGGGAGTGCATTTCGACCCCGCAGAGCGCCAAGCGGAATGCCGAGGCCGGCCAGCTGGTCCAGGAGGGCATCGAAGCTGTGAAACGACACGAGCTAGCGGCTGCCATAGATTGCTTCAACAATGCGGCCACGATGTTTCCCAATAATCCAGAAGTGTACCTGAACAGAGGAATCGCGTACCTCGAGGACAACGCTCCGGGGAAGGCTGCTAAGGTAAAGTTGAGTTCCCAGAAATGCACGCTTTAGGACCTGCAGAAACTGGTGGATGAGTGGCCGCGACACAACCGGTCGGCATACCTTCACCTTGCCACAGCCTACGCCCGACAGTCCGACGTCGCCTCCGCGATCTCCTCCGTATCTTCCCTCCGGTTTTAAGCACCTCCGATAGCTAAACAAGGCGATCGATTCCGACCACGACTTCGCGGACGCATACTTGGCACGAGGACAGCTGCTCGCAGAGAGACAGAAGTGGCAGCAGGCGCTCCACGACTTTGCCGCAGTCCAACGGCTGTCTCCTGGAACAGCTCAGGGTCATGTTGGAGCCGGAGACTGTCACGCGGCCCTCGGCGATCCGGTCAAGGCTATCGGCTGCTATTCTCAGGCTCTGGAGCTCGATGTGAAGATCAAGGCGAAGGTGCTGCTGAGGCGGGCAAGGCTCTATTACCAGAAGAGAGACCTGGACCTGGCATTGGGGGATGCGACGATGTACCTGAAGGAGGTGGACAAGTGCAACGTGGAGGCGATGTTGCTCCTGGGGAAAATACAGCGGCGCAAAGGCCTGACCAGCGACGCGCTGATCAACTTCGAGCAGGTCATCAAGTACGACAAGGAGGGCGCGGCTGCGGTCGCTGCTATTATTAAGATGGCGAAGATAAGACTGAAACAGAAGGATTTCTACGAGGCCCACCACACGCTGCAGCGGCCCGCTGTGTTGAAGATCCCGGTGCCCGACAGTCGGAAGCTTGATAATTACTTCATGCTGACCGAGGCGGTACCACACGCATGACAGACGAGTAGGTGCTGTACCTGATAAAGCGGAAGGCAAAGATGGCGGTGAAGATCCTGACGAACCTGCTCAAGAGCGACGCGCTGAGCAAATACGTCCGCGCCCAGTGTCACATCTATCGTGGCTACGGATACATGGCGATGCACGACTTCGATGTAAGCACTCTGACTAAAAGGAGGGATAGAACGCGCTGGGCGACTACACGAAGGCCATGATGTACAAGCACCTGGGAAAATCCTCCCACTTCAACATGACTGTTTGCGAGGCTGTTCGTGCCATAGACAACGAGCAGCTAGATCAGGCAATCAAGTGCATCAATAAGGCATTGGAACTGTTTCCGAACAACAAGGAGACGCGGTTCTACCGGATCACGATCCAGGTGGGCAAGTTCAAGGACTCCGACGCCCCCGAGCTCCGCGAAGAGATCTCCAAAAGTCTCGACGGCTTCATAAAGGAGAAGAAGAACGAGCACATGCTGTACTACTTTAGGGGGATATTCGGGCTGTACAAGCAGGAATTCATGAACGCGCTGCGCGATTTCGAGAAGGCCATCGGCTATTGCGACAACGTGGTGGCGAAATATTACATCGGCAGGGCGAGGTGCTACGCGTGCCTTAGCATGTTCAAGGAGGCTATCAAAGACCTTTCCGTCGCCATCGACGCCAACGACTCCATCGTCGATGCCTATATCCTAAGAGGGAAGTGCGCGTTCATAAGCGGGGACACGAAGCAGGCCTTCATGGACTTCCAGAAGGTGATAAAGATGCGGCCAGAGGACCCGATGATGCACATCCACGCGGCAAATATCCTCATGGCCAGCGGCGCATATGAGCAGGCCATAAAAGCTTACACGAACGCCCACAAGCTTGGTCGCATTCCTATGGCACTGTACGGGAGGGCGAAATGCAATGTGGCGCTCTGCAACATTGGCCAGACGCTCACCGATGTTTCAAAGGTGGTGAAGGAATCGTTCACGAAGTTCGCGCCGGACCTCGACATGCTGAAGATCCTCAGCAGTCTCTGTACGTTTTTGATGAAAAAAACCGGATAGGCCAGACGAAGGGCGCTGCGGAGGAGAATGTGAAGGCTTGGGAGCAGGCGCTGGCGGGATTGGACAGACTGATAAGCGCGGACAACGGGAAATCAAAGGACGAGGTTGGGGCTGAGGAGAGCAAGGCCCAGACCATGGAAGACATTGAGCTGGCTAACACCAACATATTCGCACAGGAAGACTTCGTCCTTTACCGTGCAGTCGTCAGGTTCTATCTTCGACAGTACTCCAAGGCTCTGACCGACTTCCAGGACGCCTATTCTCTTATGAGTTCGAGCAAGACATACATCAAGGACAGCGAGGAGGATCCCAACGCCGAGCAAAGTGTAGATTCCGAGCTTTCCGATATCGGTCTCTGCACCTTAAACAAGTACGAGTACACGTACAACAGCATGCTGTGTCTGCTGATGTCCGGCGACCTCGAGAAGGCTCTGGTCCTTGCCAACAACGTGATAGACAACGCCGGCATCGACTATGTTAACAAGATGTGGCTGATAAGGGGAGCAATCCTCCAGACACTCGGGAAGAAGGAGGAAGGTACTATGACCACGATAAAGAGGGGATAGCGGAGAAGGATTTCGAATCGATGCGGAGGAACGACCCGGCGGCGAAATCGTTTCTGGAGAATCGAGAGCCGGCAAAGGCAGAGGTGTTCCCGGAGCAGGGCAGACTGTGCGCGAATTTTCCTCACGTCAGACTCGCTCTCGGCGGAAAGCTTCCGGCCATAGTATGAGTCGGATTGATTTACGCATGGTGTAGATGGTGAGGCCCTCGTTCAGTATGCCCTTCGTCAAGCCCCCTGGAATTATCCCGTACATTGACAAGTCAATATTGGATGAGTTCACGTACAAGGCGATAAACTGCAAGCCCGAGGCCCCCTGGATCAAGCGATGCGAATACGGAATAAAGTTTACGGACGAGATCAGGTCGACGATAGACTCGGTGGAGTCGGAACCCGAGGAAAAGACGCCGGCAGCGGGAAGGCCACTGTACGTTGAGGAGGAACAGTACAGCAAGCTGAAGGAGGAGTGCAGCAACGTGCGGCTGAAGTCCAAGAGCAGCAACACCATGGCGCCCTCGCTCGCCTTCCTCCTTGAGGGCCTCGATCCCGCGAAGTTCGTTGTCTAATCGCGGGTGATGGAGCGTTGATGATACGATTATATAACTTGACACGTTATACTTCTATAACTCAATCCGCTATGGTGCTGCGGGAAGTTGTAGCCGCTCTCGTGAGTCGGCGCGCAGGGGTTTTGGGGTTTTGGGG